>CABDZJ010000006.1_pt1 | contig 107222 bp, 98 predicted proteins | sample 3132161 | NCBI WGS metagenome assembly CABDZJ01 (sample SAMEA5534340, study PRJEB31848) | metagenome | biome: tundra; feature: field; material: soil | place: USA | collected 2013-05 | depth 0.45 m | reverse complement strand
CTCTCGAAGCTGTTCTGAGCCTTGGGCGTCGTACCAGCGTTCCGATGCGTCCTCTTGCTCGGTCATGGCTGGCCCTCCCGACGTCCTGATGAGTGGGTCGCGCAGCTTACTCAGGTGGTCGAACTGTCACCACTTGCTGGCCCGTTGTCCAGGCGGTGATGTCGCGGTACCAGAAGCTCGCCCCGGCGACGACCGACACGAACGCGCTCATGCACGGCCGGCCCGGCTGCGCGAGCGCGTATGTCCCAACTCGACGGCAAGCGCACGCCGAGTCGTCCGAAGACCCGCTCGCATGAAATCGGGCCACATCGTGTTGTCGAGAAACTGCCGGTAGAGGCCGACCCCGCGAACCGCCTCATAGGGCACGGGGTTGATCAGCCTGACGACCGGCACCTCGCGGCGCAGGCGAGCCAGGTTCTCACGCGCCAGCTCGATGTGCTGGATCTCTCGCACCTGTGACGCCGCATAGAGAATGGACCCGGGCTTCTCGAGCCACCCGGTGATGTCCTCCCCGTCGAATTCCTTCGGATAGAACCCGTTGATCGCGATCACGACGTCCGGCGGCGTTTCGATGTCGAGCAAGGGACGCACCGGCAGAATGTCAGCCGTGCCTCCGTCCCAGTAGTGATGGCCGCGGTACTTCACCGCCTCGACGAACAGTGGAAGAGCGATAGCCATGCGCACCGCGCGAGCAACTGCGAGTCGCGGATGCGTGCGCGGTCCGATGTACTCGACTTGGTTCCGTTCCACGTCCCACACCGGCGCGTAGGCGGGGATCGGCAGCTCCGCAAGCGTCATGTCGCCGAGCCACTCCCGGTACCAGGCCTCGATGCGATCGCCGCGCAGGAGTCCATTGAAGCCCCGGCCCCGGCTGGGGATCAATCTGAGCAGTGCGCGCCAGTCGACGTCGACCAGGTCCGATGCAGTCAACCCGAGGGTGACCTCCGCCACCTCGTCCGCGCGCCGTCCTGCCGCGATCGGAAACCCGAACAGCGCCGCCCCCGAGCAGACAGAGATCACCGCGGGACGGACGTCCGCTTCCTCGAATGCCCGGGCCGCGCCCACAAGGGAGGCGAGCGCCCCACTCCCACCCGTGGTCAGGAGGGCCACGCGACGTGATCGCAGATGCCGTAGCTGCGTCTTTCTGACCCGGGGGAAAGGATGGCGGTCGATCGCGGGAGACCTCTCGTGCGGCAACGTCAGCAGTGCTCGCCGTGCCACCCGGAGGAACGACGCGTCGCTGCGTATCCCTCCGGCGAGCTCACGGGCCATGGTGACGGCGTTGAAGTACTGCCGGATGCGAAAGGCGTCGAGCGCGCGGTCGAGCGGAGTCTGGTTCATAGATCGCTTCAGCACGACATGGTCGCAGACCGTTGATCCATTCGATTCAGCCCTCACCTTAGAAACGCGAAGTCCCCATCAACATGGGCCGAAGGTCATGAACCGCCGCGCCGTCGGTCACCAAACCCCCTCTGGTCCACGCCACGCTCCCCGGCAGTCTGAACCGACCTCGGTCAGGTCCTCGGGGCGCACCGATCGTGACCAAGGTCCCGGCTCACTGAGTACGTACGCCGCTGGCGTTCCATCGCGCTGCGCATCACTATCGAGGCTGGTGGTGATCGCCGCGGCGAGAATGCGCGGCGCGGGCAGCGATACAAAAGGGGCCAGCGATGACGCCGGCGATCGTCCTTCATACGGAGGGCCTGACCAAACACTATGGGTCGGTCGTGGGGTTGGAATCGCTCAATCTCGACGTTCACCAGGGGGAGGTGCTCGGGTACCTCGGTCCCAATGGGGCAGGCAAGACCACAACCATCAGGACGATCCTGGGACTGATCAGGCCGACCGCCGGAAGCGCTGAGATATTCGGCATCAACACGCAGACGGACACGGTCGAGTCGCACAAGCGGGTCGCCTACGTTCCCGGCGAGGCGACATTCTGGCCGAGCCTGACCGGCATGGAGACACTGCATCTGCTCGCCCGCGTGCACGGGTCGGTCGATGTTGCATTCCGAGATGAGCTCATCAAGCGCTTCGACTTCGACCCGTCACGAAAAGTGCGGACGTATTCCAAGGGGAACCGCCAGAAGATCAACCTGATCGCGGCGCTCGCGACGCGTGCGGACTTCCTGGTGATGGACGAGCCCACATCGGGGCTCGATCCCATCATGGAGCAGGCGTTTCGCCACAGCATCGTTGAGGCGAAGGGGCGCGGCCAGACGGTCTTCCTCTCGTCACACATCCTCGAGGAACTCGAGGCACTCTGTGACCGCATCGGGATCCTGCGTGCGGGAAAGCTGGTGGAGCTGGGAACGCTAACCGAGATGCGCCATCTTTCGGCGCTGACCGTCGAAGCGACCTTCGGTGGGCCTCCCCCGGCACTGGAGCACGTTGCGGGTGTGAGCAACCTGCATGTGGAAGGAGGCCACGTCACATTCAATGTGCGCGGAGCCGTCGATCCTGTGCTCCGGGTGGTTGCCGATCACCATCCGATCACCTTCCTCAGTCGCCAGCCATCCCTCGAAGAGCTCTTCCTGTCGCTGTATGGCGCGTCCGACGGCGTTCCAGCAGACTCGCCGCAGTGACCACGATCGCCGCGGTTCGCCCGTCCGGATCGGCGCTCACCCCGTTCCGCTCCCCGGGGACGGTCATTGGCCGGCTGGTCTTTCGCCGCACTTGGCGATCCGCCGCCATCTGGGCGGTGATCTTCGGCGGATACACCGTTGCCAAGGCGCTCGGCATCGTCGACATCTACCCCAACGCTGCTGCACTCCACACCGCGGCGGTCCAGCTCGCGAGCGATCCAGGCCTCAATGCACTGGTCGGCGCACCCCGATACCTGGATTCCCTGGCGGGAATGCTGCAGTGGAACATCGCGTCGATCATGGTGACGCTGGGCGCGATCTGGGCCCTGCTCACCTCCACCAAGCATCTGCGCGGAGAGGAGGACGCCGGCCGCTGGAAAATCCTCCTGACCGGACAGACCACGGCACGAGGCGCGGCGGTGAACGTCCTCGCCGGACTGTTTGCCAGCACGCTGCTGCTGTTCGCCATCGATGGCGTCTTCTTTGTGGCGACGGGATCGGTCAAGACCGTGCACATCGATCCGGGGCCGGCGGTGCTTCTCGCCCTGGATGTCGCGCTCGGCTGCGGCATGTTCGCCGCCATCGGCGCTCTGATGAGCCAGCTGCTCCCGTCCCGCGGACGGGCGGCCGGATTGACCGCGGGAGTCCTGGGGGTTTCGTTCGCCCTGCGTTCCATGGGAGACATCACGTCGGCAAGCTGGCTGCTGAACGTCACGCCGCTCGGCTGGCTGGAGCAGTTCTCTCCGCTGACGCACACATCGTCCTTCTGGATCCTCCCGCCGCTGGCCCTGATCCTGGCGTGCGGCAGTCTGAGCGTGTTCCTGGCGGGCCGGCGGGACCTGGGTTCCGGCGTGATCACGGTGAGCGACTCGTCGCGGCCGCACACCCGGCTGCTCAACAGCCCACTCGCGGCGGCCGTCCGTCTGACCAGGACGTCAACTGTGGTCTGGCTCGCGGCGTTCACCGTCGTCGGCGGGCTCTATGCATCGTTCACAAACGCGGCGGTCTCCTCGCTGGCTGGGTCGGCAAGTGCGCAGCAGATCTTTCAACACCTGGTGCACACCAGCACCGCGGTATTCGCCGGGGCCTACCTGGGTCTCGCCTTCTTCATTCTCCTCACGCTGATCTGCGTCTACGCCGCCAACGCTGTTGGCGCGATCAGGGATGAGGAGGCATCCGGTCGAGTGGACAACTTCCTGGTCCAGCCGGTAAGCCGTCTCCGATGGCTGGCGGGCAGAGGCGCGCTCGTGGTGCTCGTCATCGTCGTCAGCGGTCTCCTCGGAGCGATCGGATCGTGGGTCGGTCTAGGCAGCCAGGGCAACGGGATCTCGTTCACCACGCTGCTGGAGGCCGGTGTCAACGCAACGCCGCCCGCACTCTTCATCTTCGCGGTGGGCATCTTCGCGCTCGGGTTCTGGCCGCGCCGGACCATCATCGCCGCATATGCGGTGCTTGGATGGTCGTTCCTCGTGGTGATGCTGAGCAGCGGTATCAGCATCCCAACGTGGATTCAGGACACGTCGTTGCTGCACCACATCGTGTTCGCTCCGGCAGCGCCACCCGATTGGGGGGCCAACGCGGTCATCATCGGCATTGCGGTGGTCCTCTGCGCAGCTGGAGCCGTGCGCTTCAATCGCCGCGACCTCCAGGGAGAGTAGCGGCCACGTCGACCGGGCCTGGCATGCGTGTGCCAAATGACCACTGGATGCCGTCCATTCGGCCCTTGTTCCACGGCCACACGGCGACGCACGGTTGACATTGGATAAGCCGCGAGTCCATGCAGTGGAGCGTGCCTGACCGGCGGAACGGCTCGGCACCCGGACACTGAGGAGGTTTGTGGAGATGTCAGAGACGATCAGCGTTCCGGCCGAGCCGGTGGCAGCAAAGAGGGAGGGCGCGGGCCACGGCGGCGCGGTGGCGTCCGAGCTGGCCCATCTCTATGGCGACGGAGGTCGCTGGCTTGCCGCGGCAGATGCGCCGCAACCGGTCAGAAACCTCCTGAGCATCGCGCGATTGGGCCGTGCCAACCTCCTCACGCTGCTCGACATCGCCGGGGGCTTCAAGCGCGACCCACACGAAACCCCCGTTCTCCTCCGCGGTCACACGGTGGTGCTGTACTTCAACAAGCCGTCCACCCGGACGCGTATCTCGTTCGAGACGGCGGTTGCACAACTGGGTGGAACGCCACTGGCGGTGGGGCCCCACGAATTGCAGCTGGATCGCGGCGAGACGATCGAGGATACCGCGCAGGTCATCAGCAGCTACGCCAAGGCTTTCGTTATTCGAACGTTCAGTCATGAGGACGTGCGCCGTTTCGCTGCGGCCGCAACCATCCCCGTCGTCAACGCTCTCACCGACATGCACCACCCGTGTCAGGTCATCGGTGATCTGCTCACCATGCGCGAGCTCTGGGGAGAGTTCGCGGGGCGGCGAGTCGCCTTCATCGGCGATGGCGACAACGTTGCGCACAGCCTGATCGAGGGTTGCGCCCTGCTGGGCATCGACGTCGCCGTTGCGTGCCCGCCCGGGTACGAGCCCGATGCCGGCATCGTGGAGGCGGCACAGCGTGTGGCAGCGGCTGCGGGAAGCACCGTGCTGATCACACACGACCCCCTCGAAGCGGTTGCCGAAGCCGATGCCGTGTACACGGATGTGTGGCTTTCCATGGGGGTTCCAGAACTCGAGCGAGCGGCTCGGGTCAACGCCTTCCGTGACTTCCAGGTCAATGCAGCCCTGATGGGTCATGCCAAGCCGGATGCCGTCTTCCTGCACTGCCTGCCCGCCCATCGCGGCGAGGAGGTGGCGGCAGACGTCTTCGACGGCCCGCGCTCGCGCGTCTTCCAACAGGCGGCAAATCGACTTCCCACCGAGCAGGCGATCCTGTTCGCACTGCTCACCGGGAGGCTGCGCGATGTATCCACGAACGTGCCGATCGCAAAGGAGCTGTCATGAAGCGAGTCATCATCATGGGTGCGGGTGGCCGCGATTTCCACAACTTCAACGTCGCATATCGCGAGGATGCTTCTACCGATGTGGTGGCCTTCACAGCCACCCAGATTCCAGGGATCGCGGATCGCACCTATCCGCCGAGCCTGGCCGGTCCGCGCTATCCAAAGGGGATTCCGATCAGGCCTGAGGAGGAGCTGACCGCGTTGATCCGCCAGTACGACGTCGACGAAGTTGTCTTCTCCTACTCGGATATGCCGCACGTCGAAGTCATGCACCGCGCGTCAATCGTGCTGGCCGCCGGAGCGAGCTTCGTGCTGCTCGGGCCGCATGCGACCATGCTGCAGAGCACCAAGCCGGTGGTGAGCGTGTGCGCCGTGCGCACCGGATCGGGCAAGAGCCAGACCAGCCGGCGTGTCGGCCGAATCCTGATGGACGCGGGGCTGCGCGTGGCGCTGGTTCGCCATCCGATGCCGTATGGCGACCTCGATGCGATGCGCGTTCAGCGATTCGCGACCCTTGCGGACATCGATGCGTCGCATCCCACGATCGAAGAGCGCGAAGAGTACGAGCGCCCCGTCGAGCTGGGCATGCTCATGTACTCCGGTGTCGACTATGCCGAAATCCTTGCGCAGGCGCAGGCGGAGGCTGATGTCATCGTCTGGGACGGGGGCAACAACGACTTCTCGTTCTACGCTCCGACGCTCCAGATAGTGGTCGTGGATCCGCTTCGCGCCGGCGACGAACTCGCCTATCACCCAGGTGAGACCAACCTGCGCATGGCCGACGTCGTGGTGATCAACAAGATCGACAGCGCAGGCCTGGAGAAGACCGAGCGGGTGCTCACAGATGTGGCCGCCGTGAACCCTGCTGCGACCGTCATCCGCGCCGCCTCGCCGACCATGCTGCAGGACGGGCCGCCCCTGATGGGGAGGCGGGTCCTCGTCATCGAGGACGGCCCCACGCTCACCCACGGGGGTATGAGCTTCGGCGCCGGTCTGGTGGCGGCGCAACTCGGCGGCGCGGGCGAGGTGGTCGATCCACGGCCGTTCGCGGTCGGATCCATCGCGGAAACCTTCCGGCGCTTCCCACAGGTTGGTCCAGTGCTCCCCGCCATGGGGTATTCGGACACACAGCTGGGTGAGTTGGAGCAGACCATCAACGCGGCGGATTGCGATGTCGTGCTCACCGGAACGCCCATGGATCTCGGCAGGCTCATCCATTCGCGGCATCCGATCCGGCACGTCACCTACGAATTGCAGGAGATCGGTGAGCCCACGCTGGACGACGTGCTCCGACCGATGATTCAGAACGCCAGGCGCGATCTGGCGGTTGCCACGGTGTGAACGGAGCCGCGCATCGAGTGCGGCCGCTCGTGGTAGCCGCACTCGGCGGGAACGCCCTGCTGCACCGAGGCGAGCCGCTGAGCGCCGATGTGCAGCAGCGCAACGTTGCCGTGGCGGTGAATGCTCTCGCCGAGGTTGCAATGGACTGCGACCTCGTCATCACGCACGGCAACGGCCCGCAAATCGGGCTGCTCGCGCTCCAGGCGGCAGCGGAGCCGTCCGCTGGACCCTATCCACTCGACATTCTTGGCGCCGAGAGCGAGGGAATGATCGGGTACCTGCTCGAACAGGGCTTGCGCAATGAGCTCCCGGCACGCAACATCGCGACGCTGCTGACCCAGGTCGTCGTCGACACCGATGATCCTGCGTTTGCCGTACCGACCAAGCCCATCGGCCCGGTATACACAGAGGCCGACGCACGTCGTCTGGCCGTCGAGCGCCGCTGGACGGTCGCGCGCGATGGAGATGGGTTTCGCCGCGTCGTTCCATCACCAGAGCCCCGACGCATCGTCGAGCTCAGCACCATCCGGCTACTGCTCGACGCGAACGTCATCGTCATCTGTGCGGGTGGCGGCGGTATCCCTGTCGTCATGGAAGGCAACGCAGGAATCCGCGGCGTCGAGGCCGTGATCGACAAGGACTTGTCCGCCGCGCTCCTTGCCAGGCAGCTCGCCGCCGATGCCCTGTTGATGCTCACCGACGTTGCCGGGGTCGCGCGCGACTGGGGAACGCCTCACGCCCAGCTCATCCGCACCGCGACACCGGATGAGCTGTCGGCGCTCGTCTTCGCGCAAGGATCCATGGGACCGAAGGTCACCGCGGCATGCCGCTTCGTTCAGAACACAGGCGGGCGCGCGGGCATCGGTGCGCTGGCCGAGGCAGCCGCAATCCTTCGCGGCGACGCCGGGACCACCGTCAGGCGAGTTCTACACCCAGCGTGCGCAGACATGAGCTCTCGGCCGTAGCGGAAGCTGACAATGGCGTGGGTCAGACGGCAAACCAACGTCGCGGATCGTGGCTTCCAGTAATGCGCCCACGGATCCGCTAATGCCACATCAGTCGCTCTGATTTCTGTCGGCCTGCTCACGACCCTGGAACTCAGACGTATTGGCTGATCACGCGACTACGATGCTCACAATCGACTACGTGATGCCGAAGCGGTGCGTGACACCGATCAGCGCTGCGAGGTCCGAATCGTTGGGGTCGTCCGAACCGCGCGGGTGAAGCGTATGTGAGAGTTAGCGGGACGCGACGGCTCCACGTCCGCCGCACCCGAGCCGCCGCACCTGGTCGGGCCGGCCGCCCAACGGGGCGTGCCACTATGGAGAGCGACTCCCGCTATCAACCGCCCGAGCTACGCGAGCAGCCGTGCGTGCTTGCCGGAGAGGCCCCGGCGTGCGGACACCGAACGTGCAGGAGAGGACAACCGCGACCGCCGTCTCGGGATCCGTTCGCCAGGCCGCATGTACGGCGATTGGGCGCCCGCGGAGCACGGTTCGCACCCAGAAGCCGACCACCTCACCAGCAACTCTGAGGGGGCTTACCGCCCCTCGCTCGTCGTCCGGCCACTCGCCGTGCGCAAGAAGGCTGCGATGCGTGACGCCGACAGTTGGTACATTCAGGACGGCGCCGAGTTCCAAAGCCAAGCCCGCCCTGCGCGGGTGGTCCCGGCCAGTGGCGTCAACGAGCAGCACATCCGGGATTCCCGGGAGCGCGCGCACCGCCGTCTCAAGCAGCGCGCCCTCGCGCAGGGCGAGCATCCCCGCTTGATATCCCTCACCCGCCGCACCACTGATAACCGCTGTGTGCCCGTGCGCAGACGCGGCAGCCCAACCGTGGTCGCCCTTCCGGCCGGAGCCGGCAAGACCGCGCTCGAAGCAGACGAAGCAGCCTCCCACGACGGCGGCTGCCGTCCAGAACCACGGATGTGGCGACAGGCCGGCCAATGCCTGCTGCTCGACGACAAGCTCGGCGGCGGAACCCGGCCAATGTGACACAGCCCATAGCTTGCCGCAGCTTGCAACGCATTGACTGGTGGGAACTGGAGCACGACTCGCGGGCTAGCAGGTGACCGATGCTGATGTCGCTGCGCGCGATGGCTACGGCAAAGAAGAGCCGGCGTAATTGCCCTCTTCGAAGTGCGCTAGGACTCAAGTGGCTTGCGCCAGAGCTCCGTGGACCAAGATTCGGGCTTCCGTGCCGCGAGGAGATCAAGGGCCGAAAGACCCTGGTAGGAACCGGCACGCGCGCCTAGCGTAACGCCATGGCCCAATCCAACGATACGGTGGCGGCAGCGCTCCAGGAGTTCGCCGATCTCCTGGCCATCTCGGGTGGCGACCCGTATCGAGTGCGCCACTGCGCAGAGGGGATGGGTCGGCCCGGACGCGGTCATCAACACACATCCCATTGCCCAGCTACGGCGGTTCCTACGCAAGCCGTCGCAGCGACGGGCGGCATAGGCCGGGGGATGCAGTGGTACGGGGGGCTGCTCATCCCGCAGTGAGGGCAACGTTTCACACGCTCGCCATGGAGGTTGCAAATGCTCACGCGCTGGAGGAGGCAAGCTGAGAATCGCGCTCGCTGGTGACGTCATGTTGGGACGCCTCGTCGACGAAGTGCTGCGCCACCGGCCGATCCTGTCGGCGTGGGGAGACACGCTGCCCCTGTTCGCAGCGGCCGACGTGCGCATCTGCAACCTCGAGTGCAGCCTGACAATGGAGAGGGATCCTGCTTCGCTTCCCTCCAAGGAGTTCAGGTTCCGATCCGACCCCTTCAACGTCGCCGCACTGCGCCTTGCCGGCATCGACGCCGTGTCCATCGCCAACAACCACGTGGCGGACTTCGGTGACGCAGGCTTGATGGACACAGTGATGACTCTCGATCGCGCGGACATCGCCCACTCGGGAGCCGGAGCTTCCCTTGAGCTTGCGTCGGCGGCCGCCATGGTGCGCAGCCGTGCGGGATCCGTCGCTGTGCTCGCCTGCACGGACAACGAGCCCGGGTGGGAGGCCGGCCACGACCGTCCTGGGGTGCGCTACTTACCCATCGACCCCCGCGACCGGCGCGCGGTCGCCCTGATCGACGACGTGCGGCGACTGCGGTCACATGTTGATGTCGTCGTCGTATCACTGCACTGGGGCCCAAATTGGGACGGAAGTCCGCCACCCGAGCACATCAGCTTCGCCCGTACGATCATCGACGCGGGCGCCGACATCGTCTTCGGGCATTCCCCCCACATCGTTCGGGGCATCGAGGTGTACCGGCGGCGGGTCATCATCTACTCCGCCGGCGACTTCGTGGACGACTATGCCGTCGACCCCGTGGAGCACAACGACTGGTCGTGTCTCTTCACGGTCGACATCAACGAGCGCGGGTTACGGCGGATGCTGCTGCACCCAGTGCGCATCGAGGACTTCGCGGCCCACCGCGCTTACGGACAGCTGGCGGCGACGATCGCCGCTCGCATCGCGCGCCGTTGCCGGGATCTCGGGACGCCCTGCCATTGGTCGCGTTCGGCAGAGGCGCTCGTCATCCGTCCACTGCTGCGTTCTGGCTGTGCTCCACCCGAGGTGCTAGCAACATAGGGCACCGCCGCGAGGTTCTCCGCGACAGACCTCTGACACTATTCATCCCAGCACGCACGAATGATGACTGCCGGAGCGCATCAGGAGTGTTTGACGACTGTGTACCAAACCCGGTCGGCCACGCGCACGACCTGGTCTCCCATGCGCGCGTAGCGGCGATACAGCTCCCGGCGGCCGGCAAGCTCACGCGTATCGGCCATCTTCAGCGCCTCCGACATTGCGATGCGATACCGCTTCTCGACATCCCTCGAGACGTTGATCGCCGCGTCCGCCTCAGCCGTGGCACGGTCCTGGTCGCGAGCGAGCATCTCGAATGCGCTGGCCAGATGACGGACGCCGGTGAGGATCGACGCAGCCATGGCAGCAAGGTGGGCGTCGGGCCGCATGGACATGACCTCGGCCTCTCGCACAGCGTCCTTGGCGCCGTTGAGTACAACATCGAGCCGCTCGGAAAGGGTGTAGATGTCTTCCGCGTCAAAGGGCACACTGAATGCCACGCGCAATTCCTGCTGCAGCCGTCGTCGGACGGCGTCGGCAGCATGCTCCGCTTCGCGCACGGCAAGTGCGCGGTCGCCGTTGCCTGATGACCACTCGAGGAATGCGTCCAGCCCGTCAATCGTGACGTGGCTCTGCTCGCGCAAGGTTGCGAGCACATCCGGGGAATGCGGCAGGAACCAGTGCTTCACACGAAGGGCCTCCATGCGAGGAGCGCGACCGCGCCGAGGATTGCCGACGCGGGAAGCGTCACCACCCACGCGAGCAGGATCTCACCCATCACCGGCCAGCGGACGTGCCGCCATCGTCGACCGCTGCCCACCCCGGCGATTGACGAGGCCACGACATGGGTGGTGCTCACTGGACCACCGAGAAGCGCCGATCCGAAGATGATCGCGGCCGATCCGCCTTGGCTGATCAGGCCATCCAGGGGGCGGATTCGGTAGATCCCGGAGCCGACGGTACGTACGATCCGCCAGCCTCCCAGCGCCGTGCCGGCGGTCAGAGCCATGGCTGCCACGAGCTTGACCCATACGGGAACGTCGAATGAGTGAATCTCCCCTTGAGCGAGGAGCAGCAGGGTGATCACACCGCTCGTTTTGGACGCGTCGTTGGCTCCATGACTGAATGCAAGAGCGGCTCCGGTCACCCATTCGCTGCGCCGGATGATCGTTTCAATTGACGTTCGCGCGCGTCGCAGCAGCCGCTTGGCGAGGAGTTCAAGGAGCAGTCCTGCGACGAAGCCGAGGAGCGGGGAGATCGCCAGCACGAACAAGATCCCGAGCACCCCAATTGGATAGATGCCGTTCAGGCCGCCCCACCGCACCGCGGTTCCTCCCGCCTCAAAGACAGCCGCTCCGACCAGGCCACCAACCAACGCATGACTCGAGCTGGAAGGCAGACCATGCCACCAAGTGAGCAGGTTCCATGCAACCGCGCTGCTGAGCCCGGCGCCGACAACGGCGACCACTTCCTTGTGGCCGACCTGCACGATCCCTCCGACAGTGTTCGCGACCGCGGTGCCGAGGAGGATGGGTCCGACGATGTTAAAGGTGGCTGCCAATGCGACCGCCTGCGCGGGCCGGGCGACGCGCGTTGCTACGAGGGCAGCGATGGCGTTCGAAGAATCATGAACGCCATTGGTGAAGGCGAAGACAATGGCCATCATGAGGGCCACGATGAGCAGCCAATCCACGCGGCTCCTTCGCAACCTGCAGTACCGGGACGGCAACGCGTCTCACGCCGTGGGCCGATCGTAGTCGAGGCAGCAGGGCAGGCACAACAGGCGGATATCCTCGATCGCACCCTGACCCCAGCACTGCAATATCTCGACGCCCATCTCCGAACGATCGAGCACCGCGTGGCGGCCTCGCCTGACCGCGCTGCTGCGCGGGGCGTTTGAATGAAGGCCGGCAGTGACCGCACGCGGGTGCGACGCCGGGCTCGAGCAGCCCGAGGGGACGGGGTGTGGGGCTAGGTGACTTTGGTCACGTGCGCCGGAGGACCGCGGTCTCTGTCGAATGACCGGCGCTGAGCCCATGCTTGACTGGATGGACCCGGGACCGGCCGACCTTCCGATGATCACGCCAGCCCAGGTTGAGAGGCTGGCCGACGCCGCGTTTTTGACCGATGCTCACGGCACGATCACGGCGTGGAACCCGGCGGCAACGGAGTTGCTCGGCCATCCGGCCACCCGCGCCGTGGGTAGCCGGTGTGCGGTCCTCCTCGAGGGAGTGAAGATGCATGGGGCACCCGTGTGCACGCACCCCTGTTTGATGGTGCAGGGCTTGTTGCCTACGCAGCGAAGCTCGCGCACCCCGGCTCACCCGACGGCTCACCCGGACATGGTGGCGCGCCATTCCGACAGCGGGCGCCTCAATCTCAGCGTCGTGGCAATGGCAGTGTCGGTGGACGGAATTCCCATGCTCCTGCATCTGCTTCGCCATGACGCTCACAGTGAGCACGATCCGTTGACGGGTTCGTTGAGCCGCGATGCCTTCACCGTACGCGTGCTCGACGAGCAGAACCGCGCTCTTCGCATCGGGTCATCCCTGGCGGTGGCGCTCGTCGACGTTGACGGACTCAAAGCCATCAATGACGCACATGGCCACGCGACGGGCGATCGACTGCTCATCGGCATCGCAGACGCGCTTCGCGCAGGTCGTCGCGCCGACCTCGTGGCGCGGTGGGGCGGTGATGAGTTCGTCGTTCTCCTTCCTGATGCAACGCCGGTTGAGGGGATCCGGCGCCTGCGACGCACGCTGAGATTGCTGAGACAGACGGTCACCCTCGAAGGAAAGCCAGCAACCTTCTCCGCCGGCGTTGCGCAACTCGAGCCGCAGGCTCCCTTCACCATGGCAATTCAGATGGCGGATAAGGCGTTGTATCGGGCGAAGCGGCGAGGGGGAGCGTGCGTGCTTGTCGCCAAGGCCTAGCCCTCACGGCCGTGAGGGTCTCCCGCCAGCCTGGAACCACAAATGAGATGGGGGCGTACGTTGCCAAGGCAAAGCCGTCGACCGGCGCGTCACAGACAGATAGTGCCATCGAGCAACGCTGGGCGGCGGGTTGCGGGCGCCGGGCGACCACCAAGCTACGGTCGGCAAGCAACGGTGGATAGATTCCCGGGCGAGGTCGCGACGTGTCCCCAAGGCCTCGTGGGCGTCGCCCTTGACGGTTCATCGCGCGAGGAACTGCGGCTTGCACGACGACCCCCGCTGCGGGGTGGCGCCGCGGGTCAGCAAGGCACCAGTTGAGGAGGTTGGTCCGTGAGACGTCCGACGTCGCCGCTGGAGCGCGTGGCACGACTCGTGCCCATCGGCGTCGTCAAGGGCTGAGAGATGGTCGACGCACCACCAAGCTGACGGTCTGGCTCTGCCGGTTGCGGTCGTAGCCGATCAGCCTGACGTAGCAGTCCGGATGAGCCGTCGTGCAAGCCTCGATCTCCGTCAGCACCGCGGCGGCAGCGCGAACGTCGAACAGAGGAAGCTTCCACATGCTCCAGTAGTGATCACGTGGATTCGGCTCCGCGACGTATTCGATGGCGGGGACGAGCCCTTGCTTCAGTATGTACTCGATCTGCTGAGCCACCTGCTGTGCGCTCAGCGGGGGCAGATAGGAGAAGGTCTCAAGCCTCACTGCCATCCTCCATACACTCGTTTAGGATCCCGCGTGGACTGGGTCGAGGCGGTCCACCTCGTCGAACTCGAACTTGATCTCCCTCCACAGATTCAGTGCTTCTCGCAGCTCTGCTGAATGCCGGGCGGCAGCGTTCAGAATCTCTGGTCCCTCGACGACCAGGTCCCGGCCTTCGTTGCGTGCCTGGACCACGGCTTCTAGGGCCACGCGGTTGGCCATGGCTCCCGCACTGTTGCCCTGAGGATGCCCTTGCGTGCCGCCACCGAATTGGAGCACGCAGTCGTCCCCAAAGATGGCCACCAGCTCAGGTATGTGCCAGACGTGGATGCCTCCGGAAGCCGCCGGCAAGACCGCCGGGAAGGAGGCCCATTCCTGGTCGAAGTAGATCCCCCGGCTCTTGTCCGCCGGAATGAAGTCATCCCGCAGCAGGTCGTTGATGGCCATCGTGGCCTCCCGGTCTCCTTCGAGTTTGCCGACCACGGTCCCGTTGTGCACGTGATCGCCACCGGCCATGCGCAACCATTTGGCCAGGACCCGCCAGTGGATGCCGTGGTTCTTCTGGCGATCGATCACAGCGTGGAACGCCCGGTGGCAGTGGAGCAGCATGCCGTTGTCCCGGCACCAGCGGGAGAGCGAGGTGTGTGCGGTGAAACCCATGGTGAGAAAGTCGGACATGATGATCGGAGCTCCCAGCTCCTTCGCGAACTCGGCTCGCTGATAGATGTCCTCCATCGTCCCAGCGGTCACGTTCAGGTAGTGCCCCTTGCGCTCGCCGCTCTCAGTCTCGGCCTTCCCGACCGCCTCCATCGTGAAGAGGAAACGGTCCCGCCAGCGCATGAACGGCTGGGAATTGATGTTCTCGTCATCCTTGGTGAAATCGAGGCCGCCACGCAGACATTCATAGACCGCGCGGCCATAGTTCCGTGCCGATAGTCCCAGCTTGGGCTTGATCGTCCCACCCAGGAGCGGTCGGCCATGCTTGTTGAGCTTGTCTCGTTCCACCTGGATCCCGTGCGGCGGCCCCGGGAACGTCTTCAGATAGGCGACCGGGATCCGCAAGTCTTCGAGGCGAAGTGCCCTCAGTGCCTTGAAGCCGAAGACGTTGCCGACGATCGAGGACATCATGTTGACCACCGACCCCTCTTCGAAGAGGTCGAGCGGATAAGCGATGTACGCCATCAGCTGATCGGGCTGCCCTTCAACTGATTCGACGTGGTAGCAGCGCGCCTTGTAACGGTCCAGGTTCGTGAGAAGGTCGGCCCACACGGTGGTCCAGGTGCCGGTGGACGACTCGCCGGCGACTGCAGCGGCAGCTTCCTCCGGCGCGACACCAGACTGGGGAGTCACCCGAAACGCAGCCAGGATGTCCGTATCCCTCGGCGTGTAGCCCGGGTCGTAGTAGGTTTCCCGATACTCGTGAACCCCGGCGTCGAAGGCGGGGGTGCTGCCTTTCCCAGGGACGTCAGACATGTTCATGGTCATGGGCGATCTCCTCTGCCGCATGGTCGTGGGCCATGGACTCGTGGGCGCTCAGGGGCACTCTGAGCAGCATCGACTTCTTGGCGCTGAGGATGCGGTGCACGAGGAGCAGCTGAGTCAGCGCCAGTGGGTCGCTATGGTGTTGCCGCATCACGCCGTCCGTGAAATCACCGAACTGCTCGGGCGCCAGATGCCGCAGCTGCTGGTGCCGCGCGTCGATGTGGTCCCAGATCCGGTCTTCCAGTCGCCGAACCATGGCCGGATCGATGTTCCCGTCGATCTCGAGAACGTCTGCCGTCTCCGCGTCGTCCTCCTCCTGCACCGCTCGCAGCCCCTTTGTGGGGTGACCGAGCACACCGTCCAGATTCAATCGCGGGAGCGTTGCGCGCTGGATGATGCGCACGCTGAGGTGCTCATCGCCGCTGCCGGCGTTGTGCTCTGGCCGGTAGAAGCGCACGACGAGATCTGCATCGTGGCGTTGCGGCGCGATGTACGCCACCACGTCGGGCTGCCGGACCGCGATCTCCTTGCCCACTTGCTCCGCGGTATACCCGCGCTTGGCCACGTCGCGCTGCACTTTCCAGCGCCGCTTGAGCTCCTCTTGCGGGTCGAGCCAGACCTTCAAATCGAAGAGGCCCCTGATGCCCGGGACGAGGAACGGATGCAGGCCCTGGACGATGACCACTTCTCTCGCTTGGACCTCCTCCGGCGCCCCGAAGGTGCCGTCGCGGTGGTCGTAGACGGGTTTCTGGATCGGGTGGCCGCGCTTGAGGGCCAAGAGCTGATTCTCCATAAGGGCGAAGTTGCTCGCCCGAGGGTCCAGCGCGGTGATGCCCACCAGCGCGCGTTCGCGGCGGTCCAGGCTGTGATAGTCGTCCAGGCAGAGGCTCGTGATCCGGCTCGCGGGGAAGATGCGGTAGAAACCCGTTGTGAGCGTCGACTTGCCGCTCCCGCTGTCACCGCCGATCCCAACGAAGATCGGGCGCTGCCGCCCTGTCCCGACTGCCGGCGCCATCAGGCGTGCCTCCCACCGGCCACCACAGGCCGGTTCGCGGCACTCTCGCGGCTGAGCTGGTCGCACCATGAGCTTCGCCCATGCCCTTTGAGCCGGCTACCGCGCTGCTGCATTCTGTTGCCTCGCGCGCCATCATCCCCGCGACGCCCATCTAGGTCCAGAGCACAAGGTCACAACTACGCACGGTCGCAAGGCCTTGGCCCCCACCGCTTCTGTCGAGCCCACCCCAAGCTTGATCAGGTCCCGGCAATGCGCTGCAAGTTCCCAGGGTGTCAGGCGGCGCGCATCACCGGAGCTTGCTGTGCGGTGCGACGATCCACCGTGCGCGTGTTGTCACACGATCTGCAACCACTGCGAAGCGAGCAGTGTCGTCGGACGACGCACACCGGTCGAAACCCTTGGCGGCATGCTTCCCGATTCTGACCCTCTTCAGACGCGGAGCGAAGCCTGCTGAACAGATGGCGTGACCACCAACTGAAGAGAGGTAGCTAATGCCAGATTACTCATACCTCGGTCTGCTCAACACCTTAGAAGAGGCCTACGGGGCGCCTCACCACCACGCCACGACGCCGGCGGTCGCAGGCAATTCGCCGCGACGTGTTACGTCGGGACAACGACACGGTCGCGCGTGGTTCGGTGCCACCGTGCGGCTGCCACGATCGGGCCGGTGTCCGGGAGCCCGGCGAACCATCCTTTGAGGCTTTCATGAATCGGCTTGGACGGCAGCTGGTCTTCGTACTGTGCGCAGCGCTCATTGCGCTTGGGTACGGCACGACGTCCGGCCCCGGCTCGGTCGCTCTGGCGGCGGGCTCACCGAACATCTCGCTGGCTGAATCAGCTCCCGGGACCGTCCTGTATGGAACGAGTTCCACGGTCACCCTGACGGTCACCAACCCCGCGGGCGGCTCCTGGGCCTACAACGTGAGCTTTGAGGAGGTGCTCCCCGTTGGCGTCTCGTACGTGGCCGGGAGCGCCAGCCTGGGGAACCCAGCGATCCTCACCAACCAACCGTCGGCGAACAAGACGACGCTCATCTGGAGCAACGTTTCCGATCTGTCGCCAGGCTCGGTTGCGACGCTCACCTTCAAGGTGATCGCGGCGACCGATACCGGTCCTGCCCCGTTCCTGCTCGCCAACAACACGTACACGGACAGTGCGTCCGCCTACGTCGACACGGATCCGCGCCAGGTTCCGCAATTCAGCGCCACCGGCGCCGTGAGCAATTTCACCGGCTCGGCAACCGCTTCGGGAACGACAGCGCTCTCCGCGTTGCAGATCAGCCTGTCGCCGGGCGGCGTGCTCCCCCGTGGTGTCCATGACCACCAGGCGGTGTACATGGTCACGATCACCAACAACCAGGTGCATGCCACCAACGGCATTGGGGCGACCGTGTATCTGCCGGCGGGCCTCGAGGATCTGCGCTGCGGTCAGACGGACAACACGACCGGAGCGCCGACCAACCCCGGCAGCACCGAGGAATATCCGGGCAGCGGCCCGCTCTCCGGTCATACGGGTGCTCCCGCCAACTGCGTGACCCCGACGTCGGTGACCACGGTCAACCTCGACCCCGACGGCGCCGGGCCGCTGCCGTCTGCCGTCTACACGGCGGTGCAGTGGAGCGGCGTCGGCAACCTGGCAGCGGGCGCGAGCACGACCATCCGGTTCGTGGTGGGGATCCCGATCCGGGCGAACACCATGACGTGGACCGGGACGGTGCCGAGCGCGGCTTCGGATGGCCAGGCAGCAAACCTCGACAACAACAGCGGTCCTGAAACCCAGGACGGCACCTTGCTCACCAGCTACGGCGTTGCAACCGGAACGTATTCCGGAACGCTCGGGAGCGGCGTCAACCCGATCCAGGCGAGCGCGTACGCCACCATCACCGCCCGGGACATCACGACTGCGAAAACCATCGACAAGCCGACGTTTCTTCAGGGGCAGGCTGTCACCTACACGATCGTCGTCAACGTCTCCGAGTATCGGTACTCGGACTCGACGACGGTCACTGATACCCTGCCGTCAGGGCTGTGCCCGATCGGTTCGGTCAACTACGACGGCCATGCTGATGCGCAGTGCGACCCAAATGGCGCGCAGCCGAATCCCGCCTACGCATCGGTGGTGGAGAACGCCGACGGCACATTCACCGTGGTGTGGAACCTCGGGCATGTCGATCCAGACGGAACGGCCACGGTGTCGTTCCCGGCAGTCGACCGCATCGATTACCAGGCCAACAAGAGCAACACAGTTCCGACAGTCGGCTTCGACACTCTCACCAATACAGAGACCGCCGCCGGCAATCTCTCGGTTCGCTGCGACGCGAGCGACCCCAATTGCGGCTCCGGGGGCACGCCCATCTCGCACGACGGACCCGTGACCGTTGACGGCGTGAGCGCAACCGCGACTGCGACCCAGACTGCCCCGGGTCCGACGATCACCAAGTACGTCGCCCAGAATGTCGCAGCGGGCAATCCGTTGGACTGCTCCAGCGCCACATATCTCACGGTCGGCTCGGCTGGGTATCCGCCGCCATACCAGAAGGGTGACCAGATCTGCTTCCAGATCGATGTCGCCTTTGCACCGGGGGTCGACTTCAAGAACCCCACCGTCAGCGACTTCCTGCCGCCGAATGCGACGTACGTCGCAGGTTCGGCGACCGTGACGGCGTCGAACACCGCAACGGTGGTGACGGTGACCCAACCGGCTTCCGGCGAACTACAGTGGACGATGGGAGCGCTGGGGACGGACGGCAACCTCTATCAGACGCCGGGAGCACTGTTCGAGGTGCAGTTTGCGGTGATCGCGAACGCCGATCCGACACTCGGTGTCGGCGCGACGTTCACGCTCACACAGAACCTGGCGAAGGTGGTGACCGCCAACACCGGAGGAACCACGTTCGCGGCGCGCAGCCTCGCGACGTATGAACTGGCCGAACCGATTCTGAGCGTGACCAAGAAGGTCTCCACGATCAATGGAGCAGCGGCGCCGACATCCACCGGCGACACGGTGCACGGTAACGACCAGGTGGGCTGGACGCTCACGGTCACCAACACGGGACTGGTTCCTGCGTACAACGTTGAGGTATGGGACGTCCTGCCGCCGCAGGAGCACTGCGCCGAGGTGAGCTCGATCCTCCCTGCGAGCGGGAGCTGCGTCTCTGGAGCCAACGCGATTGAGTGGCCGTCGAGCGCGATCGCGACGATCGCCGTCGGCGCCAACACGATGCTCTCGTACGTATTGCAGATCCGGCCGGACGCCGCAGCGGGCGAGACCTTCACCAACAATGCCGGCGTGCGCAGCTACGTCGGCGAGCACAATGCATCGGGGCAACCGGACAACACGTACTATCCGCTCTCGAACATCGATCCCACGGTGACCGTTGGCGCGGAGAACGCGCCCGCGGCGAATGGCGCCGCGAACGTGATCACCGCGGTCGGGGCGGTGACCAAGTCGGCGACGACCTCAATCACCAACACGGGCAACACCAACGCGCAGGCCACGATCGGCGAGACGATCACCTACACCGTCCAGGTGGTGTTGCCGCACAACACGACGTTCTACACGGCGTCGCTCGCGGATCCACTCGGGGCGGCGCAGACCTACGTGGCTGCGAGCGGCCAGGTCACCCTCCCCGGCGGCGCGACATATCCGGAAGGCACCTCCATTCCGGGTGGCTTCACCTACGTGTACACCGCTGCGACCAACACCGTCGGCTTCAGCTTTCCTCCCACGTACGCGAACGCGACGGCCAGCGACGAGGTGTTCCTAGTCTCCTTCTCGGTGACGGTCGCGAACATCGTGGCGAACAAACGGAATGCCAACATCACCAACGTTGCGACCCTGACCAATCACGCCACGACTGGGCAACCGATCACCAGCTCGAACCCTGCCCTGCACACGCTGATCGTGGAGCCGGACATGTCGATCACCAAGGGCGCGTCTTCGACGACGCTCTCGCCGAATGGCACGCTCACCTACTCGATCGCGCTCGCCAACATCAACACCACGGCGGTGAGCCCGGCCTTCGACCTCGTCGGGCAGGATCCCATTCCGGCGGGGGTGATCTATGTGCCGGGGAGCGTGACGCTCGGCGGCCTCGCCCCCGGCACCGTCGGCTTCAGCGGGACCGCAGTCACCTGGACGATCCCCGGACCGCTGTATGCGATCCAGACGGACACGGTGAGCTTCCAGGTGGTGCCTAAAGCATCCTCGCTCCTTTCGGTCGGTCAGGTGATCGCCAACACGGCCACGCTGACATCATGGGACAACATCGGTGGCGATCCGGCGGGTGCGAGGACGTACGCTCCGATCACCTCGACCAAGAACGTGACCATGCAATTCCCCAGCGTGGTGGACACGAAGTCGACCCCGAACGGTTCCACGGCATACGCAAACGCACCGTTCGAGTGGAGCTTCACGGCGACCAACACCAATGGGTTTGCGACTGCGGACACTGTGGACGCGACGGACACGCTGCCGCCGAACTGGTCCTACGATCCGGGCACCGCCACGATCATCTTCCCAACCGGCCCCAACGGTCATGCGGATCCGACCGTCACCGTCAATGCGGGTGGCGACCTGCTCCACTGGAGCGGCCTTGACGTCCTGACTCCGGGACAGAGCGTGACCATCACCTACGAGGCGACGCCAAGCCTGGCTGCTCAGACGGCACCCGGCACCGGTCCGTCGAATCCGCATACGAACACGGTGTCCTCGACATGGACCGATGACTCCGGAGCAACCGGCACGCTGAGCGGTCCATACACGAGCGCAAACGCGACCGCGCAAGCGTTCATCGGACGAGCCGACCTGCAGATCACGAAGGGCCACGCCGGAACGTTCAACGCCGGCGCGAACGGCATCTACACATTGAGTGTCACGAATAATGGGCCATCGACCGCGGCGAGCCCGATTGTGGTCAGCGACGTGATCCCGGCCGGCGAGTCCTTCGTATCGGCCACGGGCACGAGCTGGACCTGCCTCTTCGCGTCGGGGACGGTGACGTGCACATATGGAAGCGGCCTCGCAAGCGGGGCGACGGCGAACCCGATCGTCCTCGTGGTGTCGACGCCGGCGAACACGGCGAGCGGAACGGTGATCGACAACACGGCGTCGGTGACGGCGCCCACCTATGACGACAACCTCGCCAACAACAGCAGCACGGATCCCACGACGATCCTGGCCAGCGCAGACCTCCAGGTCACCAAGAGTCACGTGGGGAGCTTCACGGCGGGCGGGTCGGGGACGTACACCATCAGCGTGCAGAACCATGGCCCCAGCGACGCGCAGGCACCGTTGACCATGGTGGACACGCTCCCGGGGAACGAGACGCTGGTCACCGCGATGGGCACCGGATGGTCGTGCGGCGTGCAGGTCGGTAGCCAGTTCACGTGCACCGACAGCACGACGCTCACGCCCGGCGCGTTCGCGTCGCCGATCACCGTTGTTGTCGATGTCGCCTCCTCACAGGCCGCGGGAACGATCACCAACACCGCCACGATCAACGGTCCGACAACTGACCCGAACCCGGCCAACAACACAAGCAATGACTCCACCTCGGTGCAGACCGCCGCGGATCTGACCCTGACCAAAGTGCATATGGGCACGTTCGAGGCGGGGACGCGTGATACCTACAACTTCACCATCACCGACAACGGTCCGAGTGATGCCGCCGGGCCGCTGACGCTGACGGATCCACTGCCGGCCGGGGAGAGTTTCGTGAGCATCTCCGCGGGATGGTCGTGCACCCTGCTCGCGGGGAGCGAGGTATGCACCGATCCCGCCGGATTGGTGAATGGCGCGACCCGCACCCTGTCGATGACGGTCGCCATCGCCTCCGGCGTCACCGTTGCAACCCTCACGAACACCGCCACGGTGAGCAGCCCGACCACGGATCCGAATCCGAGCAACAACGTGAGCACTGACGTCGCCGGGACGACGCAGTCCGCGGACGTGTCCATCGTCAAGACGCTGACCAGCAGGCTGCTGGCCGGCCGGGACGCGACCTACTCGTTGCAGGTCGCCAACGCCGGACCGAGCGATGCAGCCGCGCCGCTGTCGGTGGTCGATACGCTGCCCGGCAACGAGGGCTTCGTCTCGGCGACGGGAACGGGATGGTCGTGCAACTTCCTCACCGGGGTGGTGACGTGCACGCAAGCGACGGCGCTCGCGGCTGGAGGCTCGGCGAACCCCATCACGCTGACCGTCTCGCTTGCCGCCGACGTAGTGGCGCAGACCATCGTGAACACCGCCTCGGTGAGCAGCGCCACACCCGATCCGAACAGTGCGAACAACACATCGTCGACGAGCAACACCTCCTCGACCGAGGCCGATCTTCGCATCGTCAAGACCGACAGCGGCCCCTTCGTCTCGGGGCAGACCTCCACGTACACCCTCGCCGTCACCAACCTTGGGCCGAGTGATGCCGCACAGCCAATCACCGTCATCGACGACCTTCCGAGCGGTGAGGGCTTCGTCTCCAGCAGCGGCGCCGGATGGAATTGTTCAGAGTCAGGACAGCAGGTGACCTGCAGGCAGTCGAGCGTGCTGCCCGCTGGCCAGAGCGATCCGGGTCTCACCCTCGTGATCGCGATATCGCCGTCGTTCGTGGGTGGATCGATCTCCAATACCGCGACTGTGAGCAGCGGCACGTTTGATCCGGTGATCGCCAACAACACGTCGACCGACGTGACCCCGGTGACGCAGTCCGCCGACGTGCGGATCGTCAAGAGTCACACGGGGCACTTTGACGCCGGAACGAGCGGCAACACGTACGCCCTGCGGGTCACCAACCTGGGACCGAGCGACTCGCAGGTGCCCCTCGTCGTCACCGACACCGTGCCGGCTCCAGAGAACTTGCTCTCGGCCAGCGGCGGCAGCGCGTGGAATTGCAACACGGTCGCGAGCACGGTCACGTGCGACGCCACGAGCGCACTCGCCGCTGGAGCTGCCGCGACTCCGATCACGGTGGTTGTCGGCATCGGCGCGGGCGAGCTCGATCAGGTGGTGGCCAACACGGCGGTGGTGACGCCGACGACCTCTGACCCCAACGCGGTGAACAACTCGAGCACCGATCCCACCACGATTGTGGCTGAGGCCGACCTGGCGCTGACCAAGGACACATCCGGTCCGTTCATCCCCGGGGACAGCGCGAGCTACGTCATCACGGTTGTCAACAACGGCCCCGGTGATGCCGCCGCTCCGTTGACGGTCACGGACACACTCCCGGCAGGGGAGAGCTTCGTCTCGGGAACGGGGACGGGTTGGACGTGCTCCGCCGCGGGCCAGGTTGTGACGTGCCTTCAGTCCAGCGGATTGCCCAATACCCAGACGGCGCCGCAACTGACCTTGCAGGTCGTTCTCGCGTCGTCAGATACCGGGACCCTGGTCAACAGCGCAACCGTGTCGTCGCCGACTGTGGATCCCAACCCGGCGAACAACATCGGGAGTGCGAGTGCCGTCCTCAGTCTGGAGTCCGATCTCCAGATCACCAAGAGTCATGGTGGCGTCGCGTTCGTCGCGGGCGCGGATGCCACGTACTTCCTCGCAGTCACGAACGCAGGGCCGTCGGATGAGAGTGCCGGCATCGCCATCACCGATACGTTGCCCGCCGGTGAAACCTACGTGAGCTTCGGTGGGCTGGGCTGGGGGTGCACCGCCACCGGTCAGGTGGTGACGTGCACGTACGCGCAGACATTGACGAGCGGCGCGACTGCCCCGGTCGTTGATCTCACGGTCTTCGTTGCCCCGTCGGTTGGATCGAGCATCATGAACACCGCGACGGTGGCTGGACCGAATCCCGATCCGAACCTCGCTAACAACACTGCCTCGGATACCGCCACCGTGGCACGCGACTACAACCTGTCGCTGACCAAGACGTTGGCCGGCGGGTTGGTGTCAGGGGACGTTGCGACCTACACGATCATCGTCAAGAACAGCGGACCGTCCGATTCGTTGCTGCCCCTGATCGTCCTCGACGCTCTGCCGGATGGTCTCGCGTACGAGCACGTTGCCGGCACGGCGCCAGGTGCGTGGCTGTGTGGTGAGCTGGGATCGACCATCACCTGCACCGACAGCACGGCGGCCCTCGCGGTGGGCGCCACGTCGGTGATCGCGGTCTCGGTCAGGGTCACCGCGGGAGCGGGAGCGCACATTCTCAACGTCGCGACCGTGAGCGGACCTGGTGACAGCGGAGCGCCCGCCGAGGTGGGATCGGTAGAGGCCATCGTCACCGCAGGTGTGCCGGATCCGGCCACGGGCTCCGGGCTCCTGCTCGTGCTCGCCCCCGGACTGCTGCTGATCGTGGTCGGTGCGGCGTCGGTGCTCGTGGGCCGGAAACGGAGACGGAGATTCCGGTACTGAGGCACCGCAGCCGGTCAACGCACTAGGTACGCGCCCGGAGCGGTGGCGCGTCGACGGGGCGATGGCGGTGACGGTCAGTGCCGGCCTGCGGAGCATCCGGCCTGCCAGGATTTCGGATGGTCGCCGCGGCTGGCAGGCCTCCCGCAGCGCAGATCACCGCGGCAATGAACGCCGCACGCTGAAAACCGGTCTCGAACACCGGGGGGTGGAGATAGCTGTCGCCGGTGATGCCGGCGACCGCCGGGAGGAGCGCAACCGCAAGAAGGCTCCCGGTGCGCGCCACGGTGTTGTTGACTGCAGACGTGCCGCGTTCTGCGTGCCCAGTTCCAACCGTACGCGTGCCGCCCGGCTGCTCGCGCTCATCGCGGAGATGTTGACTAGACTCCACGTCATGCCGGATCATGCCGCTGATATTGCGCAAGGCAAGGAAAGTGGCCGGCGATGGGCACGTGAGCAAGCACAGCGATCAGAAATCGACCAGCTTCGCTACATGTACAAGCAGCAGGCGCCCAGCGAGGCAGGTGAGCAAATGAGCCACTGGGACCGGTGCCTCACGATCGCCGATGAGATCGGCTCGACGGCTGCGACGAAGTGGCAGACGCTCTGGAGCGGCGACTGGCGGGACCGCCGCGATCGATTCTGGCGCGCGGGGTTCGTGGAAGGCGCGCTCGCGATCCGCGGAAAGGGGAGCAACAAACCGAAAGCTGAAAGGCCCTAACAGGTGAGCCTGAACAGGTTCCACAGAGGACCCCTGGTACTGGTGATGATGGGAGTATCCGGCTGCGGGAAGTCGACCGTGGCGGCGCTCATGGCCGGCCAGCTGGGCTGGCCGTTCGAGGAGGGCGACGCGCTTCACCCGGCGTCGAACATCGAGAAGATGAAGGCCGGACATCCGCTGACAGACGACGACCGCCTTCCCTGGCTGGAGCAGGTTGCCGCATGGGTCGATGAGCGACTCACCGCCGGCGAGAGTGCGTTGATCACGTGCTCGGCTCTCAAGCGGTCGTACCGAAACGTGATCAATCGACGGGGCTCAGGCGTTGTCTTCGTGTACCTGGCGGGCTCGCGCGAGGCAATAGCCGCGCGGCTGGCCGCACGCCACGGTCACTTCATGCCGCCAGGCCTTCTTGACAGTCAGTTCGCCGACCTTGAAGAGCCGACCCCGGATGAGCCGGCGATTCGGGTGGATATCGGACCTGCACCCAGCGTGATGGCACGGCGCATCGTGGAAGCGCTCGGCCTGAGCGATCTACCGATGGGGAGAGATCAATGAGCGTACTGGCTGCCGTCAACAACGTTACTAACGCCATCGCTGCTACCGCAACAGATCCGACGCGTAAGCCCTGGGCCATCCACGACACCGAGGTGTTGATCGTTGCCCTTCTGGGCATCGGCATCGTCGTGCTCTTGATCGTGATGTTGAAGATGCACGCCTTCCTGGCGTTGACTATCGGCTCGCTCTTCGTCGGCGTTGGATCGGGCATCGCTCTGGACAAGGTGACGATGTCGTATGAGACCGGTGTTGGCAGTGTCCTGGGTTACGTCGGCGTGCTGATAGCACTCGGGGCCATGCTCGGAAAGCTGTTGGCCGACTCAGGCGGGGCTGACAAGGTGGTGGATACGCTGCTGCGGGGGCGCACGTCCATTCTGCCTTGGAAGATGGCGCTCATCGCTGTGATCATTGGCATTCCGATGTTCTTCGAGATCGGACTTGTCCTGCTGATCCCCGTCGTCATGCTCGCGGTGCATCGCGCGAAGGGCCCGGTCATGCGTCTGGGCATACCGGCCCTCGCAGGCCTTTCGGTGCTCCACGGATTCATACCGCCCCACCCGGGGCCGCTCGCTGCGATCGGGATTCTGCATGCGAATGTTGGCGTGACCCTCGCGCTGGGTCTCCTGATCGCGATTCCCACGGTGGCCATCGCGGGGCCGCTGTTCGGCATCCTCGCGGCCAGGATGGTCCCGATCGGAGCCGCCGGAGCCGGCCTCGCGGTGACTGTCGGGTCGACGGGCGACCCAACAGCGGCGGGTTCGGGTGACAGCGGCACCGTTGGCAGGGCGCAGGACCCCAATGCAACCCGCAGCCCGAGCTTCGCCTGGACCCTCATCACCCTGCTGTCTCCACTCGTGCTGATGCTCAGCAAAGCCGCAGCCGACATCTGGATGGGCAAGGGCGCTCAGCTGCGCCAGACACTCGACTTCATCGGCGACCCCGTGTTCGCCCTCCTGATCGCAGTTCTGCTTGCCATGCTCACGTTCGGAACGACGGTGGGCTTCTCGGCATCGGTGCTGACCAAGAAGATCGGCGCCAGCCTGCTGCCGATCGTTGGGGTTCTATTGATAGTGGGTGCCGGCGGCGGCTTCAAGCAGGTACTCGTTGACGGAGGCACCGGCATCGCCATTGCCAAGGTCGCCCTGGCCGCCGGCCTCTCCACACTACTGCTGGGTTGGATGGTGGCCGCACTGATCCGTCTGGCCACCGGGTCCGCGACCGTCGCCACCGTCACCGCCGCCGGCATCATCGCGCCCTTGACGGTGGGCCAGTCCACGACCCAGTTGGCACTGGTCGTGCTCGCGATTGGCGCCGGATCGCTTATCTTCTCGCACGTCAACGACGCCGGCTTCTGGTTGGTGAAGGAATACTTCGGACTCACGGTCGGGCAGACCATCAAGACCTGGTCCGTGATGGAGACCATCATCTCCGTGATGGGCCTTGGACTGGTGCTGCTCTTGTCGCACATCGTGTGACTGATCGTCGTGAGCAACGCCATCAAGCAGTGAGGGCACTGGCCCGAGCGGGTCTCGCTGCTCGCGGACTCACTTACCTGATCATCGCTTCGATCGCGGCCCAAATTGCGTTGGGTGGGACGACTCAGAGCGCCGATCAGCATGGTGCGCTCGAGGATGTCGCCTCGCGGCCCTTTGGCCGGTTGCTGCTCATTGCTATGGCTGTGGGCTTCGCTGCCTATGCACTCTGGCGTTGGTCCGTGGCTACCGTCGGCGGTATCGGCGCTGGTGCAGAGTCTGGGGCCAAGGAGTGGGCTCAGCGGCTCGGAGCGCTGGCGATGGGTTTCGTCTACGCGGGTCTTTGCATCAGCACCATTTTCGTGGTCACGGGTCGACCGACATCGTCGACCACGCAACAGCAGCAAAGCGCGACCGCCCGGCTGCTTGCGCTTCCTTTCGGGCGTGTCCTGGTGTTCGCCATCGGCGCCGGCATCGTCGTCGGCGGATGCATCGTTGTCTGGAGAGCACTTACCCGAAGGTTCGAGAAGAACCTGGCGACGGAGAAGATGGGATCGCGGATGCGGCCTTGGGCGATCAGTTTCGGCATTGCGGGCAACGGCGCAGGGGGGGTCGTGCTCGCCCTGGTTGGGATCTTCTTGATCCAAGCGGCCGCTGCCAACAATGCTGGCGCTTCCAAGGGCCTTGACCAGACACTGCGCACCGTTGCTCACGCACCTTTTGGTCGTGTGCTGCTACTCATCGTCACGGCCGGTCTGGTGGCTTATGGTCTGTACTCGTTCGTGGAGATGCGCTATAGACGGGTCTGACGCCGGACCGCACGGCCGGCCGACGCGGGATTGGCGCCCGACGTCGTGATCCTGTGTGCTCGCTGAAACTCGTCAGCGAGCGTCAAGGACCACTAATGCAGAGCGAGCTGAAGGCGGCGAACTTAGACCGCCGGGATGATTCGGGGTGACCTCAGGCCCTCAGCGCGCTGCTTCGACCTCTTCGCGAGAGAGTGTACCGACCTCGGCCGCTGTGCTGGCCATGTCGAAGACGACCCGCCCGGAGATCCTGCCTTTGAGCACGTCGTCGATCGACTCGTTGACAGTGCTCAGCGGGCGCGTCTCGCGGATCACGGTTGTCCGTCCGCGAGCATGCAGGTCGAAAACCTCATCGAGATCTTTGCGGGTCCCGACGATGGAGCCAACGATGGTGATCCCGTTCAAGACCGTTTCGAAAATAGGGATGCTCACCGCATTGTCCGCAGGGAGCGCCACAAACACCAACGTGCCCTTGCGGCGCAGCGATCCGAACGCCTGCTCGAACGCTCGTGGTGAGACTGCGAGGGCGATGGCTGCGTCGGCACCACCGAGGCGCTGGATGGCCTGAACCGGATCCTCCTCCGCGGCGTTGACTGTGTAGTCGGCGCCGAGTCGCTTGCTCATCGCCAGCTTCTCGGTTGTGACGTCGACAGCAACGACTGTTGCGCCCGCGATCTTCGCGTACTGCAGCGCCAGGTGACCCAGGCCGCCGATACCGAAGATGGCGACGAGATCAGAGGAGCGCGCTCCGGAAACCTTCACCGCCTTGTAGGTCGTCACGCCGGCGCAAGTCAACGGCGCCGCGTCAAATGGGTCGAGACCGGACGGGACGGCGCCGACGAAGGCGGCCGAAGCTTTGGCGTACTCGGCGTGACTGCCGTCGATCGCGTACCCCGTGTTGAGCTGACGCTGACAGAGGGTCTCCCATCCCGAAACGCAGTATTCGCACGTTCCGCAGGCGTAGCCAAGCCACGGGAGAGCTACACGATCGCCTTCCTTGATGCGAGACACACCGGCCCCAGTGCGAGTGACGATGCCGACGCCCTCGTGGCCGGGAACAAATGGAGGCGTTGGCTTGACAGGCCAGTCGCCATAGGCGGCATGAATGTCGGTATGGCAGAGCCCGGAGGCTTCGATGCGGACGACCAGCTCTCCGGCATCGGGAGTCGGTATTGGCCGCTCCTCGATCACGAGCGGCTGCTTGAACTGACGAACAACAGCGGCTTTCACGGGATGCTCACCTCAGTCAGGGGTCGAGGCGTCTCGGTAGGGGACGTCGATTCGCGCACTGTGGAACTTGGGAAGATCCCTCTATCCCACCGGCTGAATATGGTCTGTCCGCCATAACAATCGCAGCAACACCATCGCGGCTGTGCGCTTCCGGCGCGTCCCCGGTCCGAACCGACTTCACAAGCTCGTGCACGACGGCAGCGCCGGCGGTCGCGCTGACGAATTGGGCGGTGACCTGTCCGCGGAGATCACGCGGGCGCCGCGGCCCGGTAATCCAAACGCCAGTGCAAGCGTGCTGTCGAAGGGCGTGTGGTCAGAAGCGCGCAGCGTCGCGCTGGCGCTCCTGCCGGAATCAGTTGGAGGCGACGGACGGCAACTGATTAAGAGCGGCGATCCCGAACTCATATTGCCACTCGACAAACTTGGTGACGATGTCGAAGTTGCGATCCACCACGGTGTCGATGGCTGGAATGAGCTTCTCAGAGTTGGGAAGCATGAACACGCTGAGCGGAACCAAGACGGAGGTGATGCTCTTGAAGACCTCGATCGCCGCCAGCTTGATCTCGGTGGTCTGTTCGAGGCCTTCCGCGATAGCGGCATTGACGGTGCGGGTCGGTCCAGCGTAGTCGGTCATGACTGTTTCCTCGTGACCTCTGGGTCCCGTTGGGGTCCCGCTAGGGAGGCTGTGCTAAGTATACCAAGCACATGCTAGATTGTCAAACAAAGGCGGCGTCTCGTGACATCCCGTGGTGCTTCGAGATCGAAAGCGTTGCCGAGGGTGCGTTGGACCGCGGAATCTACCCGTGAGCACCCGCTCCGCCGGCGGCATCGTGTCGTTCGCGATCGATCGGAAGGGCATCCTCGAGGGCCCCCAACTAAATCCAGGAACAGGGGGCTCAGGTCGAGCGCCAGTACGGTCCGCATCCCCACGGGCTTATCACCAGGCGCCGTGCGGCCCTCGAGTCACGCTCATCTCGCGGCTGATCCCGGAGAGCTGTTTTCATGTCCCCTCCGCTCACGACGAGCTGCTGCCTCACCCTGTGATGAATCGTTCTCCCATGGGTTCTGCGCCGACATTGCCCTATCCCGGATGGGGCGAGGACACCGTCACGGTGCCCGCCCATTACTTCAAGGAGGGGCGGTTGCCGGCGGTCTGTGTAGTGACAGGAGCGCCAGCAACATCGAATCTCCGCCGCCGCTTCGGTACGACGCCGGGCTGGGTCGGCTGCCTGTTCTTCGTCAGTTGGTTTGCGCTGCTCATTGCGCTAGTCGCTACGCGGCGGAGCGCATCGGGTTACCTCCCCGTTTGCAACGCGGTGGCCGTTCACGTGCAGCGCGGGCACGCTGCGGCGGTTCGACTTGTCGTCCTAGCCGTCGCCACATGGATCGTGATCATCCCCGTGGCACTAATACCGGCGCTGGCGCCCGCGGCAAACCCCTTGGGTCTAGCACTCGCAGGCGCGGGCTTGGTCGCGCTCGTCGGATCGGCTGTCGCGAGCAGCTTGGAATCGGCAACGCTCGGTATCCAGGGGCGTGTCGTGGAGAACGGCTTCGGTGCGCGCTGGGTTCAGCTGCGTGGTGTTCATCCGGCCTTCTCTCGGGCGCTGGCGGCGAGGCTCGGGCGCTGATACGTGCGTCAGGTCAGGCTTCAGCAGGCGGCTTCGGCTGTGGGCTCTGCGCGAAGCGATCAGCATGTGGTTCAGGCTGAGACAGCTCCACCGCTCGGATCATCGCTCACCATATGAAGCTCATCCACGCCCTCAGACACAGCTGATGAGAAGTTAGGCGTTCTACGTGACGGCTCCGATCTTCGCGACTCTGAATTCGAGAGCACGAACTAATTCGCCGACCTCGCTCACCACCATCGACTATTCCTGGACTCGAGTGGCCTCAACGGTCTGCCGATTTGGACTCTGATTGTCGCTGCCATTCCTCGAGACACAGCGATACTCGTAGCATGAACTCTCGGTCGGGGACGGCGGATTCTTCTGAGTGGAATGAGGAGTAGATCATAAGGCGGAGACGTCTTGTCATGACTTCAAGCGACTCGGCTCGCGTGATGTCTGGTCTGGTCTACCTCGACACGATACATCTCCCTCAGTGTTACTTTCTTGAGGCCATCGGGCGGGTGCCGGTACGCGCGTGCATACTCGAGCACTGACCTTGCTTTCCTTGAGTGTTGAGGGTCCCATCGTTCAGGAAGGACGCCCAACCAGGAGGCATTGAGATGCTCGGAGCAAAGTCGTGACGATCGCGGCCAATCCGGTCCGTGCCACGACGCATAGCCTTGCTGTCGGGTCGCAATGAAGCGCCTATTCATCGGCGGCCTGGCGATCTCGGCCTTGCTAGTCGTGGCTTGCGGCGGGGCGAACCCTACTGTGACGTCGAGCTCGACTGCTGACCCAACGGCGCCGTCAGCGACCGCCGACGTAACGGCGGCTCCGCTTGTCATCCAGACCTCGATCCCGACCGCGGTTCCAACTGCACAACCGACTGCACGTCCGACGGCACGTCCGACCGCACGTCCAACTTCTCGGCCCACTGCCCGGCCGACGCCGCGGCCGACGCCCCCGCCCAGCACCTGTGGCGCGCCCCCGAACCCGTGGGGGTACAACTTCTGCGGGGGGAACGTGATCAACTCCCCACAGTCGAACTTTTGCGGCTACTTCAATTGCATCCCGTCGTTCTGGACGTCAACGAACGGCTACGTGGACGAGTGCACGGACGGCACCTACTCGCACTCTGGTGGCGTGAGCGGAGCGTGCTCCCATCATGGAGGGGAGCGGAGACCGCTCTATTCCTAAGGCAATCGCAACACCAGTGCCGTCGCCGCCTGATCTCCCCGCTCCCAGAGAATCGTGAGCGCTCGCCTGCCCCGCGAATCCGAATGCTCGCGCCCCGGAGTTCGTGAGACCGGCTTATGGCGTAAGCCCCTTCGGCTGCCGTCCATGGAGGAGTCATGCCATCTCGCTTCTTTCGCCGAGTAAGGATCGCACCAGGGGTCCGGGTCAACTTCTCCAAGTCCTTGCCAAGCGTCAGCTTGGGCGTGCGGGGCGCACATGTCACGGTCGGGCACCACCGGCGCCGCGCGACGGTAGGCATCCCGGGCACAGGCCTCTTCTACACGAAATACTCGCATCAGCATGCCCGCGCAGCGCGTGGCGGCAGGTCAACGCCGCGTGTCCAGAGCATGCAGTCTTCTGGCCCGTCCATCGCCGACCTGTTTCACAAGTCGCCCGGGGCAAAGATTGGTTACGGATTGGTCTTCACGATACTTGTGATCACGGCGCCGGTTGGTCTTCCATTGCTACTGACTGGGATCTTTCAACTCTTCAGCAAGCGCTGGCGCGCCCGTGCACTGATAGCGAAGGCTGGCAGAGCCGGCACACCCGATGAGGCTAAGGCTCGGCTTGACGAAGCCGCTGCCAAACTGCCACCGAATGACCCCGAAGTCCTGGCGCCGCTTGCTGCATGGAACGCTGATCAACACGACTTCGCCACAGCGTCTGGCCTCTACGAGCGCTATTTGGCTACGGCTCAGGGGGACAACGCAGCGCGAGGTCAATACGCCCGCTGCCTGCTCCTCAGCGGTCACCCCGACGCCGCAATCGATCAATTCCTTCAACTTCGTCCACTGTCCCTCGACGTTGAGAGCCAAGCGTCTATTACCACCTTTCTGGCGATCGCACAACTCACGAAGGGCGCTGCGACTCAAGCGTTGGCGGTGTTGAAAGAAGCGCCACTGCAGCGGCACGATCTCGGCATCGGCCTACAACAGTGCCTTCAGTACCGCGCTGTCTGCAAATACTTTGTGGGTGATACGCGAGGTGCTATCGCGGACATGGAGCGTCTGTATGCGGTCAATCCCGGTTATCCCGATGTTGCCGAGGACAAGGCCGCGATGCTGGCAGGAGCCTTTGAGCTTGAGGGTCCGCTGGGACCAATCACACGCGAGAGTCTTGGACGGAAGGTCGGCATTCTTGGCCCGCAGCCACCGCCCTTGGGCGACCCGGCAGCAGCCCTGAATCAACCTGGGGCGCTTCGCTAGCGCTCTCGCTCGAAGGACCACCTGAATGACGAAACGCCAAGAGATTGATGCATTCGTCGACCGGCACAACGTACCTTGGGAAGTGGGTCTCGGTATCCTGGCCGTCGGCTACCTGGTTCTAAGCTTCACCGCTGATCTCGGAGGCGGGGTATTCGCGTGGGCGATTGGACCGCTGGCTGCGATCTTCATTGCTGAGTTCACGTTGCGATTCTGGGCAGCAGCGTCCCGAGTCCAGTACCTCCGAGGACACTGGCTTGACCTCGTGTCGTGCATCCCTCTCGTGGGAGGCCTGCGCAGCCTTCGCCTTCTTCGTTTGCTCCGACTCGGGGCCGCAGCTCGTGTGTTGACGGTAGGCGACCACGCTGGGCACCGTAGAGGTGGTGGCCGGCAGAGTCTCTGGTATCTCGGGCCCCTGCTCATTCTCCTATGGTTCGGCGCCGCCCTCGCTTACTGGGCCTTCGAGCATGGAGTTAACCCCGAGCTACACAACTTTGGCGATGCGTTGTACTGGGCAGGCATCACTGCGACAACGGTCGGTTATGGGGATACCACTCCGATCACTCCGGAAGGGCGCGTTCTCGCCGGCATACTTATCTTTCTCGGGATTGGGTTAATCGGGTTCGCCTCGGCCCGGCTCACCAGCAAGTGGCTGAACGTCGATGACGGAGTCACCGTACTGGGTGCGAAGGTCTCGTCGCTAGAGCGAGAGATCGTGAGTCTTCGTGAGGTGCTCCTCGCTCAGCGCTTGCCCAACGAGTCGAGCCCCGCTCCCGAGGAACGATTCAGCACGCTCTCAATAGGCGACCGTTCGGACCTGCCGCACCGATGACCCGGGGCGGGAGAATCGATTAGTCATGCTTCGCGCGTGCGGTCAGATGAACTGATGAGAAAGTATCCCATGTACCCCAGCGCCTGCGCGACCGGCGTGCTGAACTCCGGAGGGTCGCCTGACCCGACGACCTCGGTCGTGTCCATCGACTGATCCACGCATGCGCCGGTCGGCGGCCGCTCAGAATGGCGGACCCGGTGCCTCTGCGTCCCAACCGATGGGCCGCGCCCGCCGGGTCCTCGCGTCGCTGAACATTCAGCTCGACGCGACCACAGTGGTCCGAGCGATGTCAGGGTCCGTGAAGACGTCGAGATCGTTGCGGCTCTGCGTGGAGAACTCCGAGACGATCGCACCCTCTGGCTACCTTGGAGTGCTGCTACCTCCCGCGGGTGCGGGCCCGCCCCATCTGAAGGTGATCGAGATTGCCGGTGACGGATGTGGGATCGAGGTGCGCGCCGCCACGCGGGGCGTCGGGGCCAACCGAACCCTGACGTCTATCGGACGTTCATCACGCGTCCACCAAACTCGGTCCCGCCCTGACTTCGCGTGCCAACTCGGTTGGTGTCTCCCCAAATCCAGACCCGTGGCGCCAAAAATCGATCACGAGTTCGGCGACGGATGGCGCGGCCTCGAAGGGAGCAAGGTGTCGCGTGCCGGCAATGACTGCTGCGGTTCCATGCGGCAACTTTGCTGCGGCGGTCCGGGCGTCCGAAGGGGTGAACGATGGCAGCTCATCGCCAGTGATGATGAGCGTTGGGGTCGCAAGGTCCGAGAGGGCCGGTGTCAGGTCCCGCCGAGCGAGCATCACGGACCGCATCGCCGTGTACATGCCGCGGCGGGCGGCGTGGCGGAGGGCGTCGGCGACGAGATGGACGGCGTCGGGATCTGTGGCGCGGGTTCGGGAGGCAAGGAGGCCGCGCTCGACAACCTTGACAAGAGGACCGACAGGCCCGACCACGCGATAGAGGGCGACAAGGGCGCCGATCTGCCACCGCTCGGCTGCTCCGAGCGCGCGGATGGGAGTGCCGATCATAACCAGGGTTCGGCATCGCTCCGGATGGGCAGCGGCAAAGAGGGCGCCCACGTGACCGCCCCAGGCATTGCCCACCCAGTCGACCGGCTCGGTGATTTCGAGATGATCGAGGATGTCGAGAGCCGCGCCGGCGCATTCGTTGTTCGTGAACCGACGCGTGACGGGTGCGCTGGCCCCATGCGAAGGACCGTCGATCATGAACAGCCGTCGAGATTTCCCGAGCGCAGCACGCGCCCGATCCCAGGAGGTGGAGTCCACGAACAGGCTGTGCCACAGCACTGCGGGACGACCTATCCCCGACGCTTCCACGCGCAGTGTTCCAAGTCTGGTCGGGACCATCGCGACCGTGTCGTGCTGCTGCTCGTCCATGCCAGCTCCTCTAAGTTACTTCGGTTTCCGAAGCTTCGGTGGCCGAAGTATACTCACATACCATGCCGACGTCAAAGGACTTGCCACGGGACCGGTTGGCGATAGGCCAGCTCCTGGGGCGCCTACTCCGGGAGTTCCGGATCGAGCTGTTTGCCCCAGCTGCCGAGCATGGGTACGCGGATCTGCGCGCGCCGCACCTCCAGGTCTTCGGCAACCTCGGGGTCGAAGGAATCCGCCTCACGGAACTAGCCGCCAAATCCCAGCTCAGCCTGGCTGCTACGTCAGAGCTCGTCAGTCAGCTTCAAGAGCTGGGATATCTCGAGCGCCGGGCGGACGCCAGTGATCGCCGCGCCAAACTCATCTTCCCAACCCATCGGGGTCTTCGCGCCCTGGCGGACGCCGGGGATCGTGTCGCGGAGATCGAACAGCACTGGGCTCAGATCGCCGGCCAGAAACGATTCGAGGCTGCGTGCCGGACAATGCAGGAGCTGATTGATGCGCTGACGGAGCGCGACACCACTGGTTAGCCCTTCGAGTCGCGGTTGCGATATCCGCAGGTTGGTCAGCCCTGGGTTTGTAGACCCGAAGAGTCAGCCCAGCGTGTCGCGGTCACCACGATGCCCGTCGCGACTGGGGGTGTGCGCTAGAGACGGAATTGCATCGTCCTCGGCTTGGGCAGCCAGGCCCTCAGTGAATGCGACGAGATAGGCCCGAGGATAGCGCGCGAGCGCGCCCGAGCTTCAGACCGTCTGATGCGACCTTGGGAGACCGCCGCGAAAGGTTCTCCCCTCTACCCCCAGACCCGGCGCCACGGGCTCGCGGAACTCCGGCGGATGGCCTAACCCGGCGACCCCGCTCGTGTGCATCAACTGATCTATGCAGGGGGCGGTCAGCGGCCGCTCAGGCGGGCCACTCCGTGGCCCGTGGCACGACCGATGGGCAGCGGCTTGCGGGTCCGCGCCTTCGCCGCCCGCCGAAACCCAGGTCGAGGTGCCCACGGTGATCCGGGCGAGATCGCGGCGGTCCGCCGCGAGCGTTCGCGCCCTCCCGCGGGTCGACGACAGGCCCAGAAGCGCGATCTCCCAGCAGGGCGCATCAGTCGGCGCCCTCCCGGAGCCGCTCCAGGCCGTCGAGGATGAGATCCAGTCCGAACTCGAATTCCACCGCGTAGTCGTACTCGGGTTTGAGTGCATGTTCGACGATCATCTCGGCCAGATACGGATAGTCCTGGGCGGGCAGCTCACGGAGGATGTTTTCCGCAAGCGCGGCACTCTCCTCCGGAGTACGGGAGGGCAGATTCACCTGTTGCAGCGCGAATCCATAGATGTATCCGTCCATCACAGAGAAGGCGTGGGCGGCCATGTCGATCGTGAATCCCGCCTTCCGAAGGGTGCCGATCACCGAGTTGTGATGCCGCAGCGTCGCGGGCCCGGGTTTGGTCCGCGCTTGCATCAGGCTGGGTGCCCATGGGTGGCGCGTGAGTGCGTCCCGGGCCGAGACCGCTCGCTGGTGCATGGCGGTCTTCCAGTCAGCGAGGCCAGAGGTCAGGTCGATCTCACTGAACACCAGGTCGACGATGCCGTCGAGGATGTCGTCCTTGCCGGCGACGTGGTTATAGAGGGACATCGCCTCCACCTGGAGCCTCTCCCCGAGCCGGCGCATCGTCAGCGCCTCGATCCCGCCCTCGTCGGCGAGGACGAGTGCCGCGCGCAGCACCCGCTCCCGGTTCAATCCTGCTCTGGGCCTGGCGCTCAGGCCTTTCTGGCTCGCCATCGCGCATCCTCCGCGGCTCACTTCTGACATACAAGGTAAGTTCGGCTCGAAGCGTCCCTTGACAAACTTACGGCGTAAGTGTAGCGTGCGACCTAAGCTTACAGCGTATGTTTCCAAGGGAGACCACGATGACCCCACTCAAGCGCCTCGCGAGGATCTCCGGCTTCTTCTATCTGCTCGTCGGCATCTTCGGCGGCTTCGCCGAGGGATTCGTGGAACCCAAGATGTACGTGGCCGGCAATGCCGCGGCCACCGCCGGGAACGTGGTCGCGAACTCCGGTCTGCTCCGCCTTGGCGTCGTCGCCGACCTGCTGGACGGGATGTTCTTCGTCTTCACAGCGCTCGCGCTCTACATGTTGCTGAAGGATGTGCACAAGAGCGCGGCGAGGGCGATGCTCGTCTTCGTCGCACTGGCGGCCGCCATCACCTGCGTCAGCGCCGTGTTCGAATTCGAGGGCTTGCGGGTCGCGACCGGCGCGGTCAGCGCTACCACGCTCGGCGTCGGCGGTTCGAATGCGCTCGTCCTGCTCCTGCTCGATGCCCAGCACTACGGCCTGCTCACCGCGCAGATCTTCTTCGGCCTGTGGTTGGCGCCGCTCGGGTATCTCGCATACAAGTCCGGGTGGTTTCCCAAGGCGCTGGGTGTCCTCCTCGTCGTGGCCAGCGGGTGCTACCTCGTGGACATGCTTGCGGCCTTCCTGGCCCCAGGCTTCGACCAGAAGATCCACGCGCTCATTGTCATCCCGTGCGCGGTTGCTGAGATCTGGATGGTCTTGTACCTCCTGGTGGTCGGCGTGAGGGCCGTCAAGCCGACCCAGCCCATCCTCGCGCGAGCGGGTGCGCTCGCGAATTAGTTCGAGGTGACATCAACGCCCGGCCGGGTCGCTCCCGGCCGGGCGGTGTCTGTCTCGCGTAGCGCTGCCGGGGCCGCCGCCGGCCAATCGTCAGATTGGCTGGGGAGAGAGGATTCGAACCTCTGATTGGCTGATCCAGAATCAGCTGCCTTACCACTTGGCCACTCCCCAGCGGAGGCCATCGAGTGTACCGGACGCCCCCCGGCACCCCCTGTTTGCCGCCTCGGCAGGCGGCATATACTGGGCAGTGATGGATCTGCTCGAGTTGCTCCGCTTTCAGGCCCGGCGCTATCGCTGCTCGGCGTGTGGCGAGAACATGGCCGACTGCGGGATCAACGTGCTCGCCCAGCAGGGCAATCGCGCCCTGGTCCGGGTGACCTGCGCGTCCTGCAACGACGAGAACCTCCTCCAGATCATCTTCCAGACCGAGGCCGAAGAGAAGAACACCCCCGCCATCGATGAGGGCACGCCGGACGTCGCCGACCCCATCACCGGTGACGAGATGCTCGAGCTCCACTCGCTGCTTTCGTCGCACGAAGGCGCGCTGACCGACCTGCTCGTCAAGCGCTGACCGCGACCCCGCGGGGTCCGTGCGACACTTGCCCGCCGTATGGCAAGCCTCGATCCCGGTCAGGACATGGTCTTCGACGCCCTCTACGGCCTCGAATTCGGAGAGACCACGCCGGAGCGCATGACCGCCTCCTGCCCGGTGACCCCGAAGGTGCTGCAGCCGTTCGGCATCGTGCACGGCGGTGTCTTCTGCGCGATGGCTGAGACGATCACCTCGGTCGGCACGTACATCGGCGTCCACGAGGCGGGCAACATCTCCATCGGGCAGTCCAACCACATGAACTTCCTGCGCCCGATCACCACCGGCACCATCCACGCCGAGGCAAAGCCGCGCCATCGCGGGCGCACCAGCTGGATCTGGGACGTCGAGATCACCAACGACGACGGCGCGCTCTGCGCCATCGGCCGGATCACGATCGCGGTCAGGCCCCGGCCTTAGCCTCCTGGCGGTCGACGAGCCGCTTGGCGGCGTAGGCGCCGCCGGCGGATCCGGCTGCGGTGACTCCGCGCAAGACCAACTTCTGCCAGACCGGCGTCTTGTCGCCGCCCTTCTTGACCTCCTTGCGCAGCGCCTGCAACTCGGCGACGAGGTCGTCCAGCGTCACCGGCGCCGTCTCCTCCTCGGGCGTGTCGTGGTGGAGCCGGGAGCGCACGAACACGATCGTCCCGATCAGCACCACCGCACCGCCGGCGATCGCCGCATAGCGCGGACCATCACGGCGCAGGCGCGCCTTCCAGTCGAGCTCGGCACGCACCTTCTGCTCCAACCGGCCGGCGCTCTGCGCGAGCGCCTGCTTGGTCAGCTCCCGCTGACGCTGCGCTTCGTCAGTTCCCGGAGCCACTCGGCATCCTCCTTCAACGTTCCTTCGATCGATTTCCGCCCGCGTTTGATCGCCTTTCTCGCCCGTGATTGCCCGATGAAGATGAGCACCGCGGCGAGGACGAGGAAGATCCCACCGAGCGCCAGCCAGCGCACCCACTCGGCGCCGAGGATGCCGACCCCGGACGGCAGCGCGCCCAGTGCCTCGATCACTGCAATCAGGAGGAACACGAACGCGACGATGATCAGCACCGTCGCGATCACCAGCTGAATCACCGCCCGCTTCAGCTCCGCGCCGATGACGGTCAGCTCGGCACGGGCGAGCTTGATGGCATCCTCGACGACCTGGCGCGCGAGCGAGATCGGGTCGGTGTTCTCAGGCGCGTCGCCGGCCACGGTACCTCCAGACATCGGATCGGGAGCTCAACGCGACGCTCCCGTGCGGCGCATCCGCCCGCAAGCTCACCCAAACTCGCAGGGTTGCATGATACTTGCGCGTACCACGGGGGGCGTAACCCGAGCCCTGCCCACCCCGTTGGACCAGCAGATGGCGGAAATCTCCCCACTTCGACGACTCCCGCGAGGCGGACCCGACGGTTCCGCAGACCTCGCGGTTCGCCGCCGCTATCTCCGCCGCAGCCGTCGCTTTGCGACCGGCCGCGCGTGGATCACGATCTGGGTGACCGCTTTCGCGCTGGTCGGCTGGCTGTTCATCGCCGGGTTCGCAGGCTTCAACCACTGACCCCCGGGGGGGCGGGGGCTAGTCGATCAGTTCGCGAAGGTCCTGGAGCTGGAGTGAGATCCAGCGGGTGATGTCGTTGGTTCGCACCACGTCCCGGATCTTGGCCTGGCGAGCCTTCTTCTGGTGGTCGTCCATCATCAGCCCGAGGTAGAGCGCCTCCGCGGTCTCATCGATGTCGAACGGATTGACCGTGATCGCCCATTCGCCGAGTTCCTCGTGCGATCCGGCGTTCTCGCTGAGCACCAGGACACCGTCGCGCTCATTGACGAGCGGACCCTCCTTGGCCACGAGATTCATTCCGTCGTAAATCGGATTGACGAGGAGGACGTCAAAGATGCGGTATCCCGCAATGGCGCGCTCCATGTTGTCCTCGATCTCCACACGAATGGGCGTCCAGCCGCCGCGACTGTATTCCCGATTGATTCGCGCCGCAACGCGCAGGACGCTGCCCAGGTACGCGCGGTAGTCGTCGATATCCTGCCTGCTCGGTTGCAGGAATGCCCAGAAAATGACGTCTCCGGTCAGCTCTGGATGCGCGGCGAGCAGTCGCTCGTATGCGAGGAAACCGCGCACGATGTTCTTGCTCAAATCGGTGCGATCGACTCGGAGGATGAGGTGCTTCGGGCGCCATTGCTCGATGCGCTCGATCTCCGCGAGCACGGCAGGCTGTTCTGAATGCTGGACGAACGTCTTCGGGTCGACACTGATCGGGTAGTTGCGCACCCACACCGCGCGTCCTTCGGAGAACACCGTGCGCTCGCGGTGGTCGACCGTCAGTCCCAGGTTCTGCTCGCACGTCATCAGGAAGTTGCGGACGTCACTCAGCGTCTGGAAGCCGATGATGTCCGCACCCAGCAGCCCGTGCACAATCGCATCGCGAATGTGGCGGGGCAGGACCGTCCAGTACTGCGGCGTCGGCCAGGGAATGTGCACGAAGTGCTGGATGCGCACGTCGGGGCGGCGCTCGCGGATGAGCCCCGGCACGCAGTACAGCTGATAGTCCTGGACGAAGACGACCGCCGGTTTGTCGGCGCGCTCGACCTCGGCGATCACGCGATCGGCGACGAGCTGGTTCACCTTGACGTAGCCGTCTCTCCACGCCCGGTGGATGGTCTCGTCGACAACCGGCTCACGGGCGAGATCCCAGAGGTAGTGCTGGATGAACCAGAGCAACGGATTGGCAATCACGTTGTAGTAGAGGTCGTATGCCTCGCTGGTCGGCTCGACGAACGCGACCTTGATCGTGGTGCCGTCATCGGTGGTGAGCTCGGCGGGATCGCCGCGCGAGGCGAGGAGTCGATCGCCGGCATCGCGGGCCAGCGCAACCCACACAGCGTCGGTCGCCGACGCGAGCGAGGTCATCGCGGTGACCAGTCCCCCGGCGCCCTTGACGAGGCGCTCCGGTGTCCCGCGGTAGGGATCGGCAGCGTGCAGGACCAGAGGCGCCCGGTTGGCGACGATGATGGGCTGGACGCTCCCGAGGATCCTTCGCGTGTACGGCTCGATCGCCGACAAAGGTTCGACTCCTTCACAGGCCGCGCGGGGCCTGCCCGCTGACCCATGCTACCGGGCCAGTCGTTGCTACGGCCTCAGCGGCCACAATCCCGTGTCACATGAGCCACCCAATCGCCGAGTACCGCGTCGACACGCCCCGGCTCGCGCTCTCGGTGCGTGACCACGCGGGTGGTGAGCCCGCACTCCTCGCGCTCCACGGACTCGCAAGCAATGCGCGCTGGTGGGACCTGGTCGCCGACCACCTGGCCCCCGCCCACCGGGTGATCGCCCTCGACCTGCCTGGTCACGGCAAGAGTGACCGTCCGGAGAGCGGCTACGACTTCGACACCGTGTCCCGCGATCTCGAGGCACTGCTCACGGCGCTCCGCCATCCCGAGCCGATCGTGGTGGTCGGGCACAGCTGGGGCGCGACGGCTGCGCTCGCATTCGCCGCGGCCTTTCCGGCGCTGACTCTCGGCGTGGTCTGCGTCGACGGTGGCGCCGGCGACCTCAAGGCATACTTCGGGCCGAGCTGGGAGATGGCCGAGCAGACCATGCGCCCGCCCGCACTCAGAGGTATCACGCCCGCGATGCTGCGTGCGTGGATGAATTCGTCGCCGCTGCGCGACGGGTCCGACCCCGACACCGCGGCAGAGATTCTCGGCGGCAACTTCGAGGACGACGGCTCGGGCAAGGGCACGCTCCGTCCGCGCCTCTCGCTCGAGCACCACATGGAGATCGCCCACCACCTCTTCGATGCCAACGGGTACGAGCTGATGGCGCAGGTGCAGTGCCCGATGCTCTTCATCCCCGCCGGCCACCCCGATCACGAGGACACACCCAAGGTGCGATCGGTCGCGCATGCGCAGGAGGTGGTCGGCGACCGCGCGCGCTTCGAGTGGATCGACGGCGTACACGACCTGCCCGTGCAGCGTCCCGTGGAGGTGGCGGCGGCGGTCGCCGCGTTCGTCGAAGAGCTGACGGCTCAGCCGAGGAGTACGTCCCAGAAGTAGCGCTCGCTCCGGGGCACGCCCTGGTCGACGTGGATGTGCTTCACCTCGGTGTACTCGAGCAGCCCCGCGCGTCCGTGCTCGCGTCCGATCCCGCTCTGCTTGTAGCCGCCAAAGGGCGCGAGCGGATTGAGCAGGTGCCAGTCGTTGATCCAGACGGTCCCGGTGCGCAGCTGCTTGGCGATCTCGATCGCCCCCCGCGTGTCCCGCGACCACACGCCGCCGGCCAGGCCGTAGATCGTGCGGTTGGCGCGCTGAATGACCTCGCCGAGGTCGCTCCAGCGTTGCACCGCAAGCACGGGTCCAAAGATCTCCTCGGTCCCGGCATGCGAGTCGGGAGAGACGTTGGTGAGCACCGTCGGCTGGACGAAGAAGCCGCGATCGCCGACATTGGGTGCGCGCCCACCGCCGCAGGCGACGGTCGCACCCTCCTGCTTGGCGCGCTCGATCGCGGACAGAATCATGTCGTACTGTGCGCGGCTGATCACCGGGCCCACCTGGGTGTCGAAATCGGCGGCGTCACCGACTCGCAGCGATGCCGCGCCGTCGACCAGGCGGTCGACGAAGGTGTCGTAGATGTCGTCGTGGACGAAGAGGCGCGTGCCCGATTCGCACATCTGACCCTGGTGGAAGAACGTTCCGAAGAGCGCGCCGTCGACGGCGATATCCAGGTCCGCGTCCGGGCAGACGATATTCGCCGACTTGCCGCCGAGCTCGAGGGTCACCTTCTTGATGGTGGGGGCGGCCGCGGCGAGGATCCGGCGCCCAGTGGCGGTTGAGCCGGTGAAGGCGACCTTGTCGACGTCCGGGTTCTCGACGAGCTCGATGCCCGCGTCGACGCTGTCCCCGGTGACGATGTTGAGCACACCCCTGGGCAGCAGCCCGGTCTCGTCGATGGCGCGCGCAACCGCAAGGGCGCTGAGCGGCGTCTGTGGCGCCGGCTTGAGCACCACCGAATTCCCCATCGCGAGCGCCGGAGCGATTTTCCACATGGCGAAGATGAGTGGGTAGTTCCAGGGGATGATCCCAGCGCACACCCCGATCGGCTCGCGCTGCACGAAGTTCCAGGACACGTATGGCGAATCGATCCAGGGCAGCGGCTCGTACCAGGGCACGCTCAGCGCCTGCTCGGCCATGCTCCGGAACCACTCGATGGCGAGGGGGACGTCGACCACCGCCGTCTTGCGCAGCGCGGCCCCCGCATTCTGGGACTCGAGCAGGCCCCAGTCCTCGGAGACCTCCTGGAGGTGCTCGACGATCTGGAACATGATCTGGGTGCGCTGCAGCTGCGACTTGAGGCGCCACTCGCCGGCGTCGAAGGAGCGGCGCGCCGCCGCGACGGCCCGGCGGGCGTCGGCGCGTGTGCTCGCGGGGGCGAGGGCCATGACCTCTTCCGTGGATGGGTTGATCACGCCGTAGGTGCGCCCGTCCTCGGCGCCCGCCCACTCGCCGTCGATGTACTGCTGATACGTCGCCACCTCGGGCTCGACGACCGCTGTCATGACCACCTCCACCGCCTGGACCGATGTTGACACCGGTGTCGATTATGCGTCGATGCGGTCCGGTACCCCGTGCGCGCCGACCCTCGAACGCCGATTTGTCCGCATCAGGGAACTGACTCAACCATACGATACTGTCATTCTGCGGACGCATACAGCGGAGTGGCAGCATGGATCAGATCGAATTCGCCGACGGGTTCGACAGACCCGACACGCTCGCCTTCGGGCTCGGTGCCGGGCAGCTCGCAGTGGTGATGGTGGGAGCACTCGCCGCGTATTCGCTGGCGCGCTCGCCCTTACCGGCTCCGATCGCTGACCCGGTTGCCGTGCTGCTCGCCATCGCGAGCGCCGGGCTCGGCTGGCTGCGGATCGCCGGGCGCCCGGCCCTCGACTGGGCCATCTTCGCGGGGCTGTTCTGGCTGCGACCGCGGCGCGGAGCAGCGCAATGGGTGGTGATGGTGGCCGATGGAGGAGCGTCTGACCCGGGGCCGCGTCTCCTGCCACCAAGCGCGACTGAGCACACGCCCGATCCGCGAACGGCCACGGGAGCGGCGATCATCGAACTCTTCTCCACGCGGGCGCCCCATCTAGTGGGCGAGCCGGATACCCTGCCCCCGATCCGCCCGAGGAGCCGCCCCGACGGCGCACGGCGTGTGACCTTCTTCTCGCTCCGTGGCGGCACCGGGCGCAGCACCATCGCCACGGAGCTGACCTGCCTGCTCGCCGCGACCCGCACTGATGATCGCCCGGCGCCGAGGGTTGCCCTGGTCGAGCTCGACGTGCGCAGCCCCAGCATCGCCGTCCGTCTCGGTGCCCCGGAACAGACCCTCCTCGACTACGCGCTCACCCCGCCGGAGGAGCGCAGCGTCGTCGACTTCATGATCGGCCACGCCTCGGGTGCGCGAATCCTGCTCGGCCCGCAACGCGCCGTGCACCCGGAGTGGCCGGTGACACCGGCGCTCCTGCGCGAGGCCCTCCGCGAGCTCGATATGGAGGGTTTCGACATCGTCGTCCTCGACGTCTGCGCGGAGCTGAATCCGCTGACCACCACCGCGCTCTGCGCATGCGATGACGTCTTCATCGTGGTGGTGCCCACAGCGGGCGGCGTGCAGGATGCGTATCGCAGCACCGAGGCGCTGCGCCGCCTGGGACTGCGCCATCAGCTCCGCTACATCGTCAACCGCTCGCGTCCGGGCACCGACCTGAGCGAACCGATGGCCGATCTCGGCGGTCAGGTGATCGGCGACATCCCGGACGACGAGGCAGTGATCAACGCCGAGAACGCGCATCGTCTGATCGGTCTGGACGAGTCCGGTCCGGCGGCGATCGCGCTCCGGCGCCTGGCGCGCCGGGTCGGCAGTGAGCTGCGTTCGGCATGGCCGGCTTGATCCGCGGCGCCATCGCGAACGCCGGACGTGCCCGCGGCGCCATCCCCAACGCCGGCCGCCCCCGGGCTCCGCTCGATGGCGTCGTGGTCGTGCGCGGGGATCGGAGCGAACGCCTCGGGGTGATGTCCGCTGTGCTCGCAACCAGCGATCTCGACATCGAATCACTCGACCCTGCACGCAAGGCCGCAGCCGCAGCTGCGTTCGCGCGGATGTGCCACACCCTCGAGCGCCCGATGCAACTGCTGGTCCGCATCCGCAGGCTCATTGAGACGGAGACGGTGCCGGCTGCCGGTCCTCACGCTCGTTTCGACACCGCAATGCGTGAGTACTGGGCCGGCCTGGTCAGCGACGGTCAGCGGCACACCCGCGAGGTCTTCGTGATCCTCACCGCGCCGTCGCCCGCGGCACTCGACTCTGCGTGTGGACAAGCGTGCGATCGCCTCGCAGCGCTCGGCGTCAGGGCGATCCGCCTCGCAGGCGAAGGTCTCATCACCGCAGTCACCGACGGCTTCGAACACGACACGGCTGTCGCGTGGTCCGAGTTTCGCGAGCACGCCGTGTACGGCGATCGCGTCGTGCGCGGACACGCACTGCAGCGACTGCCTGGACATCCCGTCGGTCCGGGATGGCTCGCGCCACTGCTCAGTGTGCAGGCCGAGGCCGACATCGCCATTCACCTCGAGCCGGCGCCGCTCGGCGACGCACTCGGCCGCCTGAACCGCCGCCTCCGCGACTTCTCGTCGCATCGGATGCTCGAGGTCGAACGTGGTGCACTCGGCGATGTTCATGTCGACATTGGGCTCGACTCGGCAACAGCGCTGCGCGACCGGCTTGCGCGCAACATCGGACGCCCGCTGCATCTCTCGGTGATCGCGACCGCACGCGGCGCGTCCGTCGATGCGGTGCGCACGAACAGTGAGGTGCTCCGGCTGGGATTCGCCTCGGCACTGATCGGGGTTGAAGTGACTCACTTCCGGCACATGGCCGCACTGGCAAGCACGATGCCGCTCGGCGTCAACGCGTTGCACTCGGGCAAGCTCGTTGACTCGACCGCGGCGGCGACGTGCATCCCCTGGATCGAAGCCGGCTGTTCGGATCCGGACGGATACCGGCTCGGCGCCGCGATGCGCTCGGGCCTTCCGGTGCGCGTGGCACCGTTCGACACTGCCCGACACGCCAACGCGAATATCGCCGTGTTCGCGGCATCCGGCCACGGCAAGAGCTTCGCCATCGGGACCCTGGTGCTCGAGGCTGCTGTCGCCGGCGTGAACTCGGTGATCATCGACCCCGAGGGCGAGTACCGCGGCCTGGTGAGCGCGCTCGGCGGCCGGTATCTCGAGCTCGCTCCGGGAACCGACGCTGCGGTCAATGTGTTCGAGGGCGCGGACGATGACCCCGAGGAGACCGTCGCCGCGGTCGTCGACCTCGTGACCGTGCTCTGCGGTGATCGTCTCGGTGACGTGGAGCGCGCGGTGGTCGACACGGCGGCGCGCGCGGCGATGGAGCGCGCGAGGAGCGAGCATCGAGCGCCCCTCCTCGAGGACTGCCTGGCGCTGCTCGACGCGGAAGCCCGCCCCGTTGCGATGGTCGTGCGCCGCTTCTGCACGGGCGGCCTCGGCGCGCTCTTCAACCGACCCACCTCACTCGCGGTCGATTCCGGTGTCTGCGCGATCTCGCTGCGCGACATGCCACCCGAGCACGTCCCCGCCGCGACGCTCATCGTGGCGCGCTGGTTGTGGGAGCTGGTGCGGCGCGACCGCCGCCGGCGGCACATCGTCTTCGACGAAGTTGGTGCGCTCTGCGTACACCGCCCGCTGCGCGACCTGCTCGTCCAGCTCGCCCGCCGCTGTCGCAAGTACGGAGCGTCGCTCGTCGTGGCCACGCAGAACGCGCAGGATCTCCTCGGCACCGACGAGGGCAGCGTGATCGCGACCAATTGCGCGGTGGTCCTCCTCGGCGGCCATCGAGCCGCAGAAACCGCGCGGATGGAGCAGGCGTTCGGACTCACCGAGGCGCAGCGCGGCCTCCTCGAGAGCGCATCTCGCGGCGAGTTCCTGCTTCTCGCCGGCGATCGGCGCGTGGCCATGCGCATCGAGGTTCCCGAGCTGCACCGATCCGTACTCGCGGGCGAAACTGGGGTGTGAAACCCCTTGACGCCGCGCCCTGTGACTCGCAAGATATGGGGGCTCCCGGACGGCCGAGCCCCAAGATGTGGGATCATTGAGGTGATCTCAGCACGCGGAGATTGGGGCTGCAGCCGGCAGGGCGCGCCCGTCCTGCACACGTCTCCGCACAATGAAGCGCCCACCAGCTAGAAGAGGAAAGACCGTGGATCGATCCGCCTCCAAACCCGTTCCAGACTCGCACAGCATCTCGATGGAGCCGCCGTCGGGCCGTCGATCGGGGCGCAGAAATGGCGCCGTCCAGGCTCGTATCAGCGCCAAGGTGGAGGTTGAGGGCGGCGGAATTCACGTCGATCGGCGCTTCACCCGCGAGGGTGTGCATCCCTTCGACGAGGTCACCTGGGAGAGCCGGACCGCGGCGATCGGCAACGAGAAGGGCGAGACGGTCTTCGAGCAGAAGGACTGCGAGATTCCCACGTTCTGGTCACAGATGGCCACAAATGTCGTGGTCAGCAAGTACTTCCGTGGCAAGCTCGGCACCCCGGGCCGAGAGACCAGCGTCAAGCAGATGATCTCGCGGGTCTCCGACACCATCGGCAAGTGGGGCAGGGAGGGCGGCTACTTCGCCACCGAGACCGACGCCAGTGCGTTCCAGGACGAGCTCACCCACCTGTTGCTCCACCAGAAGATGAGCTTCAACAGCCCGGTGTGGTTCAACCTCGGCGTCGCCACCAGCAAGCCCCAGATCTCGGCGTGCTTCATCAACAGCGTCGAGGACACGATGGAGTCGATCCTCACGCTGGCCAAGACCGAGGGCATGCTCTTCAAGTACGGCAGCGGGACCGGGACCAACCTCTCGACCATCCGCTCGGCGACCGAGTCGCTCGCCGGCGGCGGCACCGCCAGCGGACCGGTCTCCTTTATGAAGGGATTCGACGCGTTCGCCGGCGTCATCAAGAGCGGCGGCACGACCCGCCGTGCCGCGAAGATGGTCATCCTCAACGCCGACCATCCCGACGTCGAGGAGTTCATCACCTGCAAGGTGAGCGAGGAGCGCAAGGCGTGGGCGCTCATCGAAGCCGGCTACGACAGCGCATTCACCGGCGAGGCGTACTCCTCGGTCTTCTTCCAGAACAGCAACAACTCCGTGCGCGTGACCGACGAGTTCATGCGCGCGGTGCAGGACGACCGCGACTGGCACCTGCGGGCGGTCACCGACTCCAACCGGATCCTCAAGACGGTCAAGGCGCGTGAGCTGATGCGCCTCATCGCCGAGTCGGCGTGGCAGTGCGGCGATCCCGGCATGCAGTACGACACCACCATCAACGACTGGCACACCGCCGCGGTGACCGGCCGCATCAACGCCAGCAATCCCTGCAGCGAGTACATGTTCCTCGACGACACCAGCTGCAACCTGGCGTCGATCAACCTCACCCGCTTCCTCAACGACGACGGCTCGATCGACATCGAGGCCTACAAGCACGCGATTCACATCACGATCACCGCCCAGGAGATCCTGGTCAGCAATGCGTCCTACCCGACCGAGAAGATCGCCAAGAACAGCGAGGAGTTCCGTCCGCTCGGCCTCGGCTACGCGAATCTCGGCGCGCTCCTGATGGCGCGCGGCGTTCCCTACGACTCCCCGCAGGGTCGCGACCTGGCGGCGTGCCTGACCTCGATCCTCACCGGCGAGGCGTACGCGCAGTCCGCGCGGGTGGCTCGCGAGATTGGTCCCTTCAACGGCTACGCAGCCAACCGGCAGCCGATGCTGCGGGTGGTCGGCAAGCACCGTGAGGCGGCCTACAACATCCCCACCGACAACATCGAGCCCGACCTCGTCGGCGCCGCGCGCCACGCGTGGGACGAAGCGCACGAACTCGGTGCGCGCCACGGCTACCGCAACTCGCAGGCGACCGTGCTCGCGCCGACCGGAACCATCAGCTTCATGCTCGACTGCGACACCACCGGCGTCGAGCCGGATATCGCGCTCGTCAAGTACAAGAAGCTCGTCGGCGGCGGCATGCTGAAGATGGTCAACGGCACCGTGCCCGCCGCACTGCGCCGGCTCGGCTACGGCGAGACCGCGATCGCCGGCATCATCGCCTTCATCGACGCCAACGACACCATCGAGGGTGCGCCGACGCTGCGCGACGAGGACGTCGCGGTCTTCGACTGCGCGTTCACCCCCCAGAACGGCAAGCGCTCGATCACCTGGCAGGGCCACCTCCGGATGATGGCCGCGGTGCAGCCGTTCATCAGCGGCGCGATCTCCAAGACGGTGAACATGCCCAACGAGGCAACCGTCGAGGACATCGAGCGTGCGTACACCGACGGGTGGAAGCTCGGGCTCAAGGCGGTCGCGATCTACCGCGACGGCAGCAAGCGCAGCCAGCCGCTCGCGACGAGCATCGACAAGACCACCGGGCATCGCGTCCAGGTCGTCGAGCGACCACTGCGCAAGCGCCTCCCCGCCGAGCGCACCGCGATCACGCACAAGTTCGAGGTGGGTGGCCACGAGGGCTACATCACCGTCGGTCTCTACGAGGACGGTACGCCGGGCGAGATCTTCCTGCGCATGGCCAAGGAAGGCTCCACGGTCAGCGGGCTGATGGACTCGTTCGCCACCGCCGTATCGCTCGCGCTCCAATACGGCGTGCCGCTCCCGGCGCTCGTCGACAAGTTCTCGCACACGCGCTTCGACCCCCAGGGCTTCACGCGCAACCCGGAGATTCCCATCGCCAAGTCGGTGATGGACTACATCTTCCGCTGGCTCGCGTCGAAATTCCTGCCCCAGGAGGAGCGAGACCGCCTCGGCATTATCCGCCGCGAGCCCGACGGCAGCGTCACCGAACCGGTGTCAGCCGCTGACGCCGAGATCGAGGCGATGGCGGCCGCCGCGATCACCCCCGCGGCCTCGGCGCGCAAGCCCGTCACCGCGATTCCCATCACCAGCGCGGGCGCATTCATCAACCAGGAAGACGCACCGACCTGTAGCGATTGCGGCAGCCTCATGGTGCGCAACGGCGCCTGCTACAAGTGCCACAACTGCGGCGCGACGAGCGGCTGCAGCTGATTACCTAAGCACCTCCTCCCCTCTCGCCCGGGCCGCCTCCGAAACGCTTGGAGGCGGCCCTCTTCTTTCGAGACGTCCGTGCGAGATGCTGACGCGGCTCGCCGCTTCTACCAGGACGGGTTGGGCCTCTCATTTGAGGGCGAAGCCGGCGACTATGTCTTTACTCACAAGCTGCAGCACCCGATCCGCAATAGTCTCGCGATCCCGATGACCTGACCTGCAACGATGCAAACACGGTCAGGGCCGCCTCCGAAATTCGGAGACGGCCCCTTTGGTGTGGACCTGTTCGGTGGCCGCTACTGCCGGCCGGGTGGCGTCAGGACTGCGTCAGACCGCGTGCCACGAGCCGCTGCCCGCGGCCGCGCCGCACCGGGCGCCGGGTGATGAAGCGCCGGATGGCGCGGAGGCGATCGACGTTCGGCACCGCGAACATCGCGAGTGCCACCAAGGCGGATGTGCCCACCATGAGGTCGACGTTCATGAGAACGGTTCCTGTCGTCATGTCGGTGCTCCTTACGAAAGCGTTTGTTGATTCGACACTGACGACGCTACTGGGCTTCCCTCCGAAGCGTCTCCGAGGTTTCTTGGATATCCCTCAGAGTCGCGGCGCGCTACCGCGCAGGCAGTGATTCGTTCGCATAGACAGTCGGATCGACGACATGTGCGAGTGCAAACGCCTCGCGCCGCTCGACGCAGGTGCCACAGGTGCCGCAGTGCACCGCGCCGCCCTTGTAGCAGGACCATGTTCGATCGAACGGCACGTGCAACGTATCACCGAGTTTCACGATGTCCGTTTTTGTCATGGAGAGAAATGGCGCGAGCATCTCGATGCTGGCGAGACCCTCCACAGCGACGTTGACCATGGTTTCAAACGCACGGACGAACTCAGGTCGGCAATCCGGGTAGATGAAATGGTCGCCTGTGTGCGCGCCGAAGGCGACGGCGCCGGCTTCGCGGGTCACCGCGAGTGCGCACGCGATGCTGAGCATGATCGCGTTGCGGTTCGGCACCACCGTGATCTTCATGCTCTCGTCGGCGTAGTGACCGTCGGGCACCGTGACGGTCTCATCGGTGAGCGCCGAGGTCCGCGGCCACCTGCTTCGCGAAGATGAGTTCCTTGCGATGGCGCTGGCCGTAGTCGAACGAGATCGCGCTGATGGCATACCCCTGGTCGCGGAGCAGATAGGCCATGGTTGTCGAATCGAGGCCCCCTGACACGACCGCGACAGCCCGTCGCTCGGCCATCAGAAAGCGTCTCGGGCGCTGTTTCGCACGATCGTCGGATTGTCCCGGATGGCCTGACCCGCGCGGTCCGCGCACATTACAGTGTAAGTATCATAAAATGCGATAGTTGAAATCGGAACCACGGAGGTTGAGGCTGTGCTCACATTGATCCTGATCATCGTGCTGGTGGTGCTCCTGCTCGGGGGCGGCGGCTACTTCTGGCGGGCGCGCTGACGTCGGCTCGGAAAGACCGATGCGGCGACTGATCCGCGGGGCCACCGCCGGCGCCCTTGCAACGGCGCTCATGAGCAGTGTCATGGTGGGCGCACAACAGGTTGGCCTCATCGGTGGCATGCCGCTCGAGAAGATCACCGCAAAGCTGCTCAATCGGGGTGGCATCCGGCGCAGCTCCGAGCAGCAAGATGCGCTGGCGACGCTGCTGCATTTCGGGTTCGGAGCGGCGGCGGGAGCTGGTTTTGGGCTGCTCGCACCCCGGCGTTTGATCGCCCGTGTCCCCGCGGGCGTGGCGTACGGAGCGGCAATCTGGGGCGTGAGCTACCTGGGATGGGTGCCGGCGCTCGGCATCATGGCCCCTGCCGATCGCGATCGCAGGGACCGGCAGGCTGTGATGCTCGCCAGTCATCTTGTCTACGGCGCCGCGCTGGCGGTCCTCGTCGGACGCCGCACCAAGCACGAGCAGCGGGACGCAGACGGATCCGCCGCTGAGCCTCAGAGTTCTCCAACGGGGACACGCACAACTTCGTCATGACCGGCGTTCCGAGAGGCACGCTGCAACGCGCGCACGCGTGCGCGCTCTTCCCTTTCGATGTGCGCGTGAGTGCAACACATCACGGCGGTGAGGGTCGCAACCCACAGTTCAATGCTTCGGTGCGGTACGAGGCAACGACAGCCGGTGAGGATGCGTTCCCGCACGTGTATGGACCGATCCCGACGTCCGCCGTCGGCGCCGCCGAGCCGCTCGCCCCCGGCATGGCAGCAGCCACCGCGCTGCCACCACGCATCGCGCGCCTGCTCGCCGCCGCCCGGGGAAACAGCCCACCTGGCATCGACGAGTGGCGGCATGTCAGTTACACCGTATCGACCGACCGCGCCCGCATCGACATGGACCGCGTGCACGGATATCTGACCCGTGACGCGTACTGGTCGACCGGCATCCCGCCCGATGTGCTGGAGCAAGCGCTCTCGAACTCCCTCTGCTTCGGCGTCTACGCTCCGGACGGCGCCCAGGCGGGATTCTGTCGCGTGATCACCGACCGAGCCACATACGCCTACCTCGCGGATGTGTTCGTGTTTCCCGAACATCGCGGCCACGGACTGGGGATGTGGCTGGTGCAGTGCGCGGTCGATCATCCGGAGCTCGCCGGACTGCGGTCGTGGCAGCTCGGCACCCGCGACGCGCACACCATCTACGAGCGGTTCGGCTGGCGATCCGCCGACCCATCGCGCTGGATGGCCCGAGGCGTCGCGCCGTGCGATATCTATGGCTAGCTCGTCAGCCTCAGATCCAGCCGCGACGCCGGAAGAACACCAGCTGCGTCAGGATCGAGATCGTCATCAGCGAGATGCCGATGATGAAGGCGTAGCCGGTACCGATCCGAGAGACAAGCCATCCGAAGTTCATGCCGAAGAACCCCGTGAGAAACGTCAGCGGCAGGAACAGGCTCGCCACGACGGTCAGCGCCTTCACCGTCATGTTGAGGCGGTTGGAGACGGTGGAGAGGTAGACGTCCATCGCGCCGGTCAGCAGGTCGCGCAGCGAGTCGACCGTCTCGTACTGACGGATGATGTGGTCGTAGACGTCGCGGTAGTACGCGGTGGTTTCGCGATCGGCCTCGAGTGACAGGGTCACCAGCCGCTGGAACATGTCGCGTTGCGCGCCGAGGACGCGCCGCATCTCGACCGCCGAGTGTTTCATGTCCTGCAACAACGCCAGTTGCGCATTGTTGGCGTTCTGGAGCACCTCGTCCTGCAGCTTGTCGACCGACTCGTCGAGCGTCTCGAGCGCCGTGAAGGTCGTGTCCACGAGCGCGTCCATGACGAGGTACGTGAGGAAGGACGACTTGCGGCACACGCTCTGCGGCGACTCCGCGATGCGCTGGTTCAAATTCTCGAACGAGGGCTCGGGCAGCAGGTGAACGGTGACCAGGTAGTCGGGCGCGATGTAGAGGTGATGCTCTCGGAAGGACACCTCCTCGCCGGCCAACGCGATCACGAACACCACCGCGAACACGTAGCCGTCGTACCCGTCGAGCTTCGGCCGCTGGTTCTGGTGCTTGACGTCCTCGATGGTGAGCTGATGAAACTTGAAGGTGTCGCTCAGCAGCCGGTAGTCGTCGTCGTCGGGCGCTTGCATGTCGAGCCAGAACACTTGGTGCGGTGCCGCCAGCAGCTGCTGCACATCGCCCACGGCAACCTCACGGTTGTGACCGTCGGCGGTGAAGAGGGTGCGCATCGCACGACGATCCTACGTGGTCATGGGCGCGACGTCTGCAAAACGTGCCTCATGGTTTCCTCGTCGCGAACGCTCAGGCGAAGGCGGTCGGGGCCGGCCGGGCGACTCATTCCCCGGCCCGGCGGCCCCTTCCGCCACTCACCAGCTTGTTGAGTTGCAAGGAAATGGAGCGGGCCGTCGACCTCAGGACTTCTTGCCGGCCATGAGTTGACGCCAGCCTCGTGCCTCGATTTCCACGCCGTGGCGCTTCGCCGCCGCGCGAATCCGTCGCCATGCCCGGTCCCGTTCAGCGTCGCTCACACCCTCGACCTGGTCGAACCTGGCGATCGCGTTGCGAACGTGCGATGCGTCGGTGAGCGGTTCCTTGCGCTCCGCGGGAAAGGCGAAACGCTCGCTGCCGAGCTGGTTGCGATCCAGCTCACGCAACTCGTTGTCGCGCTTGGGTGCGGCCCCCGCATGGCTGGCGCGCCGTGCGGACGTCACGTTGGTGCGCGCTGCCAATTTCTGCCGGTGGGTCGACATCGAGATAACCTCTCAGGGTGATAGCAAATCTATAACTAAGGATGATGCCTTGATGTACCAGAATTGGCAAGCGGACGCTCGCCGCGCGCCGGCGCCGACCTTGCTGAGCGTGTCCACGGACGCCTTCGAGCAGGCATTCCGTTCTCCTGCTGTGGAAAGGGTGGACAGATCTGTGGAAAAGCCTATAGCGCCATTATCAGGTTTCGTTCAGCCGCCTAGAGCCGGCGATACCCATCGAGCCGCCCCCATGCCGTGGGTAAACGTTATAGCGATGCTATAAGTATTGACTGTGGGAGTCAAGCCCCCTTAGGCGAGCGGCGGCCTTCGACGCAATGGCACAGTTGTCTGCCCCATTTGCGGTGCACGCGACTAGAATCGAGAACATGAAGGTCGTGCGACTCTCAAGGCGCGCATTCGGTCCGCGCAGGACCGCACATCGAGATGAACATGCCTGTTGAGGCGCTGGCTCCGATGTCGGAACGCATGCTCGACCTCGACAAGCCGCTGTACACCATCAGCGTGGCGGCTGAGATCCTCGCCTCGCACCCGCGCACGCTGATGATGTACGAGACCATGGGTCTCGGCGTTCCCGCGCGAACGGCGACCAATCGGCGCCGCTACACGCAGCGCGACATCCTCACCTTGAGTGCGATTCAACGCATGACCAGGCAGCACGGGCTCAACATCGCCGGCGCCCGTTATGTCATCAAGTGTCTGCAACTCCTCGATGCGCACGGTATTCCGCGGCCGGCTGAGCTCGCGGATGTCGACCTGGAGCACGTCCGCCTCTAGTGTCATGACCTCGCCGGAATCCGAGACTGCGCACGGCCACAGCGCGAAGACCGGGGACGAGGCGGCGGCGCTCGAGCAGGTCGAGCCGGACCGGCTGCTGGAAGGCGAGGACGAGGACAGCCAGCATCTCGACGACGCCGTCCACTGGGTGAAGGTCTACCGGGAGTTGCTGGAGTTCAAGCGCTCAGTGCTGGCGACGACCGAGGAGCACGTCGGCATCATGGATCCAGATGCCGGCGCCGAGGTGCAGAAGACCGATCTCAAAGCCCTCCACGCGGAGGCGCTGCGCTTCGAACGACGCCTCGTGTACTGGAGAGGCCGGGTCGGCGCGCTCAGTGCAACGCAAGACGACAGCGCGCGCTGACTCGCGCGGCCTCACCCGTGTTGCAGCCCGTTCCAGCTGAGCAGCGCCGTCCAGTCGTGCTCGTATCCCAAGGTCGATGGTGACGCTGTCGCGAGTTGCAGGTGTTGCGCGGCACCAGCGGGAAACCCGAGCCAGAGCGCGGTGAGAATGCGCAACTGGTGGCCGTGGCCGAACAGCAGCACGTCCCCCTCGATCGCGCGGACGCGCGTGATCACTCGCGCTGCACGGACCGCGACATCATCGATCGTCTCGCCGCCGATGACGCCGTCTCCAAAGAGCGTCCATCCGGGTCTCTGCTCCTGGATCTCCTCACTGGTCTGTCCCTCGTACGCACCGTAATCCCACTCGATGAGATCCGGGTCGACCTCGGCGCGATCGGCGAACCCCGCGAGCTCGCAGGTCTGACGCGCGCGAGTCAGCGGGCTGACAAACACAGCGGCGAACTCGAGACCCGCAAGTTGAGCTACGAGCCCCGCCGCCTGCTCGCGGCCCTCGTCGGTGAGCGGGAGATCGCTCCGCCCGGTGTGCCGCTTCTCGCGGCTCCACGCGGTCTCGCCATGCCGGACGATCACGATTCGCTGCGACGTTTCCGGCCGGCGACGCTCCACGGGGCGCGAGTCTACTTCGTGGGCGTGGGTGCGGCCGTGCCGGGCTCATCGTCGGGCTTGGTCTCGACGACCTCCCAGAGCCGCTCGGCGACGGCTGCGGTCATCGCGTCGGGATCCTGCTCGCGGCGGTCCACCCAGAAGTGGCAGCGGAGCAAGGGGATCTCCCGATCGAGCGTCGGCTCGAAGACGATTGCGGGTTTGGCTTCGATGCCCGGGACCTCCATGACGGCCGCCCGCGCGCGGCGCATCAGGTCGGCAAGGTCGGTCTCCGCCGGAATCCGCACGCCGGCGCTGAGCCGGCGCGTGTCGTAGTGCGTGCTGTTGATCACGATGCCGGTGAAGACGGTGAGGTTCGGGAGGATGGCGAGCTCGCCGATGCCGGTGCGCAGCGTCGTGGTGCGCAGGGTGATGTTCTGCACCGCTCCCGTCTGATCCAGCACGGTGATCGTGTCGCCGAGCCGGAAGGGCTGCTCGAGGAGGAGCCAGATGCCGGCGAGGACGTTGCGCAGGAGGTCCTGGAATGCCAGACCGATCGCGACTGTGCCGACGCCCGCTGCGGTGAGGATCACCGCGACGTTGACGCCGTAGACGACGAGTGCGCTGATCAAGGCGACGACATAGGTCGTGACCATGATCAGGTTGCGCACCAGCGTCCGGACCTGGCGGTCCGCCCGGCCCCGGCGCATCGCCCAGAGCACGAGCAGGCGCGTCAACCTGCCGACCAGGTAGAGGACGATGAAGATCGCGATCGCGCTGAGCAAGTGCTCGACGAGCGGCCCCACCAGCCCGCTCTGGTCGTGCGACTGGATCGAACGGCAGACAACGTCGAACCAGTTGCTCGAGTCGCAGGTCGGGGTGCTGGCGATCATCATCGCCGCCGGTCAGTGGCAGACGCCAACGCGGTCGGAGTCCGCGGCGGTGCCGCTAGGACGCCCCGGTATCGTCGTCGGCGGTCTCGGCGACCTCGGCCTCACCCTCGGCGGGGGCTGCTTCAACCTCCTCGGCCTCAGCGGCGACGCGCACCTGCGCGACCTTGAGCACGAGCTCGTCAGGATCCACGCCGGTCGCGAGCGCGACCCGCTCGGGCAGCGGTACCTCACCGAGGCGGATGCCCTGGTCGATCTCGACCAGGCCGGAGATGTCGACGTTGAGCAGCGCCGGGATGTCTCCCGGCATGCACTCGACCTTGACCGAGGTGATGATCTGCTGGAGCACGCCGAGCTTGAGCTCGGTGACTGCCGGCGATTCGCCGATCGGGATGAGCGGGATCTCGACGGTCAGCTTCTCGCGAAGGTTGACCGCGAAGAGGTCGACGTGCATGAGCTGCGTGGTGCGCGGGTTGACCTGCAGCTCGCGGATCAGGACCTTGCGCGCGCGACCCCCGTCGAGTGCGAGGTCGACGAGGTGGCTGTGGCCGGCCTGATGCCAGACCCGCTGCAGGCTGCGCGCTTCGATCGAGAGCGCCTGGGGCGTGACGTTGTGCCCATAGAGCACCGCCGGCACCTCGCCGCGACGCCTGACCGCGTGGACGTGACGCCCGGTCTCGGACCGGAGGGTTGCGCTCAGCTCGAGGGAAACTGCCATGTCTGCCTGGCTACTCTACCGGCTCTGCCGTCGCTGCCGAGTTGACGGCGGCGGCGATCGCGTCCAGGGCGGCGTCGACGCAGCCCTCACCGCGGGCCGGTTTCGCATCGGGATCCGCGGACGCGGGGGTCTCCGGCCACGCTGCCGACGCCGCCGCGATCAGGCGCCGGGCAGCCATTGGGCTCCCATCCGGGAGCACGAAATACGGCCAGGCGACGTCAGAGACCTCCTCACCGTCTCCGTCCGACGCGAGGATCGCGAGTGCCCGATCAAGCGCGGCACGGCGCACATCGCCCGCACCCGATTCCAACTCGATGTGGATCGCGTCGTGGAGCCGCTGCGCCGTCCCCGTCAGGTCGGTTTCCCGGCGCCGCGGCGGTCCCGTCTCCTCACTGCCGTGGAGCATGAAGATGCCGCCATTCCAGATGGTTCGCCAGGTTTCGTCGCCATCCCTGCGGGTGATGCGGCAGACCTCCTCCCCGCCGCTCACGTCGATCCACGCCTGCCGGGCCCCATTGCCGCCGAGGTAGGTCAGCCAGAGGTCGAGGCTATCGCCGATCGGCTCGAACGCCTGCCCGTCGACCCAGACGTACGACATCTTGCGGAAGGCCGCGAACGCGGGATGAGGCGGCGCCAGCCGTGCGCTCGCGTCCGCCGGGTCATTGACGAACCGCCCCGCATGGGCGGCCGCCACGGCGAGACAGAGCAGCCCGGGGGTCAGACCGCCGCCCTCGTGCCGAACCGTTCCTTGACGTAGGAGACGGCCTCGTCGAGCGAGGTTCCGGGGGTGAACACCTTGTCGACGCCGAGCTTCTCGAGGGCGGCCACGTCGGCGTCGGGGATGATCCCGCCGCCGAAGACGACGATGTCCGCAGCGTCGCGCTCCTTGAGCAAGCGAATGATCTCGGGGAAGAGGGTCATGTGGGCACCGCTCAGCAGGCTGATCCCGATCCCGTCGACGTCCTCCTGGATGGCGGCCTCGACCACCATCGCCGGGGTCTGGTGCAGCCCCGTGTAGATCACCTCGACGCCTGCGTCACGGAGCGCCCGGGAGATCACCTTGACGCCGCGGTCGTGCCCGTCGAGGCCGACCTTGGCGGTGAGGATCCTGATCTTGCGCGCGCTCGCCGGCGCGGCGGTGGCTTCCATGACCTCCTGATGTTAGTGCCTGACCCTCCCTTAGACTGCTGCGGTGCACCCTCCGGGCAGACGCGGGCTCACGGGAGCGTCCGGCGCGAAGCGCAGGTGCCCGGGAGGATAGCGAAGCCGCCGGGTCGTGGACGCGGTGAAGAATGAATCCTCGAGGCTCGCGCCCGCCGCGATCGAGTTGAGCTGGAGCCAGTTCCGGCGCGTGTCCGGGCTCCCGTCGCGATCCATGATCGCCGGCCACCATGCGGGCATCAGCGAACCATCCTCGCTCAGCTCGGCGACATGGTTCTTGCCGACTGCGGTCGTGTGCAGCCGGTTGCCGATGTATGCGAGATCGTGCAGATACGTCGATCCTGGGAAGAATGTGGTGTGCGCAGGGAGCAGCACGCCGCGCGCGCCATCCTCGCCACCTGGTCGCGCCGCGAGCGTCAGGAGTTGATTCGGGTTACGTGTGAGCGCGACGGTGACGTGACCGGTGTTCCGGTCGACCGCGACACCGGAGGGGTGCGGGAGCGGGAGCCACGAAATGTCAGGCCGGCCTGTCGCGCTGACGCCAATCGAGAGCAGGAGATGTTCGGTGGCCCGCAAACATGATTGCCTCCCACACCGAGCCCTCGCTGAGCTCGGCATCGCTCAGCAGGCAGTAGGTCCGCCGCGATCCGCCTTCGATCTGTGCCGCGAGCGCGCTGCCGGCCGACAACGAGATTCCCTGCCCGAGCGAGCCGGTCGAGACATCGATACCGCGCACGGTGTGCTCGGGGTGTACGCCAAGCTCGCTGTCGTCGGCGCAGTATCGATTGAGGTCGTCACGGGTCAGGAGGCCGCGAAGGTGCAGGGCTCCGTACAACGCAAGGGCGGCGTGGCCTTTGGAGAGCACGAATCGCGTCTTCCGCTGGTCGGACTCGTCGCTGTCGAGATACAGCGCGAAGAGCACTGCCACGATGTCGACGATCGACAGCGAGGAGGCGATGTGGCCGACACCGGCACGTTTCGACACCTCAACAACGAGGCGCCGCAGTTGGCGGGCGAAGTCGTTCGGGTCCATGGGCTGGCCGCGCAGGTGTTCATCGCCCGGATGCCCAAATTCCGCCGGGCCACATGACTGTCACCCCGCCGCGACGATCCCCGGATCGCCGTCGATCAGCCGTTCTGGACGGCGGTCTCCGGCGCCGGGAGGGTGGTCACCGCGGCCTCCGCGAGGCGACGCGCCACGCTCAGCGCGCGATCGGCATGAGGAAGGTGGTTGCGATCGACCCCCGCCACCGCAGCCAGGCCGTCGCGCGCTCCCACCAGGGCGCCGGCCAGGCTCGCCGCGACAGCGGTACCGGAAGCCGCGGCGGCGAGCACGTCCTCGAAGGGGTTCGTAGTCGCCAGTGCGCAGATCGCGCGCTGGAGCGTGAGGCCCGGGTCCGGATCGGACACGTCCATGGGCGGGCCACCGTCGACCACCCGGAGCCGATCGAGCAGCGCCATCGGTGCGTCCTCGAGGAGCGATTGGCGAACGCGGATCAGCGCTGTGTCCAGGTCGAACCTGAGCAGATCGGCGATCAGCAGCGCAGCGGCGACTGCGGTCACCGCGGTGCCCTCATCCGCACCGGCCATGGCGACGCATCGGTAGGCGTCGCGGCGCAGCCTGGGGCGGTTGAGCGGGCTCAGCAAACCGAAGGGGAGCGCCCGGAGCAGCAGGCCGGCAGCACCCGCGCGCGATGGACGCTCGAGGCCGCGCTGGCGCAGGTCGGCATCGTCGAACCCGCCGCAGGCTGCCGCCGACTCGGCGACCCCCACGAGGTCCGCAGTTCCCGCCGCCGTACCGGCGGCATGTTCACCGGCAAGCGCGCCGATGAAGCTCGCGTCGATCCGGCCGGGCAGGTCCTCGATCAGCGTCACCAGCAGAACGCTATCCTTTCCCACGATGCCGACGTCGGAACGTGCTGTGGCCGTCGTCCGTGCGATCGCCAGCAGTGGCGCTCTCCGCGCGGCCCCCGGGCTCCTCGACCAGAGCCGCTGGCGCGGCCCGCGACCGGCCGCCGTCCGCATCGAGCGGAGCCGGGTTCATGGCGACGCCGGCCTGATCGCCGAGCAGACCGCCCTCACCATGTGGTTCGGCGAAGGCCCCGGCCTCTCGGGGATCTCGGTCCGCGGCCGGGCGACACGTGTCGCGGTGCGGACGCTTGCCGGCGTGGCGGCGGCGGTGGCGATCGGCGCCGCCAGCGCGTTCGCTGCTCGGCAGGAGGCGAGCCGCCTGGAGAGCGGCGCCCGGCTGCTACTCGGCGAGCCAGGGAAGAACCACCGGCGCTGACGTCCGCGATCGGCGGGACAGCGCGCGCAGCCCCCCTCCGTCGGTGATCAGCAGCTCGCGTGAGCAGGGGTTCATCGCTTCCCGCCACTCCTTGAGCACCCGGCGCTGAAATCGGTCCGCAGACGGCAGGCCTGCGGGGAGCGCGAGGACGGCGCCCCGGTCGGGCACGCCGAGCAGGACCTCGCCGCCGGCACGTTCGGCGAGAGCCGCGAGGACACGCGGCGCCATGAGCAGGCTGCCCTGGAACAGCGAATCCGACGCGACGCGCCACCCGTCGGCAGGGATGCGGTCTGTCCGGGCGATCCGTCCCACCAGCGGCTCGAAGCGTTCCGCGGTGTTGGCGCTCGCCGTCCGCCGCACGTCCTCGTCGCTCATCCCCTGCGACGCCCATTCCTCACGGGGGACGCCGCGCATGATCGAGCCGGGGAGTTCCTCGGCAACAAACGCCGTCAGGTCCGCGCCGACCGGCGCGCGCAACAGGTCGCCGACGCGACCGTGGCTGCCCAGAAAGCGGTCGTTGCGCACGCACCAGAGCAACCGCGACGTCGACAGCGCCACCGCCGGCCGCGGCGTCAGCTGGTGCTCGACAGAGGTGACGTACTCGCCGATCAGCACCGGCACCCTGTCGGGCTGGCGTTCGCACGCGTGGAAGAGGGGTGCGAGTGGGAGGATGAGGTCGAGCCCGGAGCCGGTCACGTGCAACGCGAAGCGCGCCTGGTCCACCTCGACATTGGCGCCGTGGTACCGCGAGATCAGCTGCAGGCGGATCCGATCCGCGAAGGCCCCCCTGGACTCCACGCGCCTACGCGGCTCCTCGCTTCGAGCTCACGTAATCGACGAGGACGTAATCACCGAGCCGGTCGGGACTGATGAAGAACGCACGTCCACGGTTGAGCCGCGTCATCTGATTCACGAACTGCACGAGGTGATGATTCGACTCGAGCATGAATGTGTTGATGACGATGTTCTCGCGCGTGCAGCGTTTCACCTCGAGCAACGTCTTGTGAAAGGTCTCGGGCAACGGCGGATAGAAGAACACAGGCCGTCCATTCTCGATGTGCGCCGTCGGCTCGCCGTCGCTGACGATGATGATCTGCTTGTTCTCTCCCGGATCCCGCGCGAGCAACCGACGAGCCAGCATCAACCCATGCTGCATATTGGTCCCGTACACGTACTCATTCACCGAGAGATGCGGCAACGCTGCGGGCTTGATCTCCCGCGCCAGGTCACTGAACCCAATGATGTGCAACGTGTCGCGCGGATACGCACTGCGTATCAGTGAATCAAGCGCCAGCGCAACCTTCTTCGCCGCATAGAAGTACCCGCGCAACGGCATCGACCGACTCATATCGAGCATCAAAACAGTGGCCGACCGCGTCAGCGTATCCGAGCGATGCACGACAAAGTCTTCCGGCGAAAGTCGAGGCACAGAGCGTCGTGGATGAGACTGAGCCAAGGCCGGCGGGGATTCCGGCGGAGGCGACATAGCCCGGGTTGGAGCCGGAGCCGGAATCCCCGCCGGCCGCAAGTCACTCACAACGGAATCCGCATCGCGGCGTACCGCGTTCATGAGCGTCTCGCGGACGTCGAGATCGAACACGTCTCCGAATTCGTAGGCCTTCGTGTCCTCCTCGCGCTCCCCGCCCTGGCCGTGCCGGGACACCGGATGGTCTCCGAAGCGGTCGTGACGCAGCCGCGCGAACAGATCACCGAGCGCCTTCTGTCCGATGCGCCGCAGCCCGCGCGCAGTCAAGCGCATCCCTTCCTCATCGCGCTCGACGAGCCCGCGCTGTTCGAGCTGATCGGTCATGCGCTGCAGGCGCGAGAGGTCGCGCGCCGCGTTGTCACCGAGCACGTCGCGCAGCGCTTCCTCGGTTGCGCTGTCGAGCGGCTCACCGCGATACATCCCGCGCAGCCCGCGCTCCAGCTCCTCGATCGACTGCAGGCGGTCCATGACCCCCATCGCCTCGTCAAAAGGCAGCTGTTCGTTCCCGAAGAACGAGTAGCGCTGACCGAGGTGGCGGCGGTCGGAGAGCAGTTCGAGACCGCTCATCAGCTCGGCGAGCTGTGCCTGCAGGTCCGGGTCACCGAACGTCGCGGAGATCATCTCCTCGAGCTGATGACGCTGCTCCGGCGACAGCGACTGCATCAACGAGTCCATGCGCGCCATCTGCGCCGCGAGCTGGGCGAGGAACTCGTCGAACGTCGCCGGCGCGTCCGGGAACATCGAGCCCCACTTCTTGAGGAAGTCCTCGTAGTTGTGCTGCAGCTGCGCGTCGGGCACCCCTTCCAGCTTCTGCCGCACGAGCGAGTTCAGGTCGCGGGCCATCTCGCGCAGCGCACTAAGGTCCTGCTGCGACATCTGACCCATCTGCTCGGCCATCTGCTTGAAGTACGTGTTGACGACGTTCTGCTTGATCTCTTCGAGCAGCTTCTGAAATGCCTGCTCTGCGCGCTGGTCCATGAACTCGTAGCCCTGGAGTTCGCGGATCGCGCCGCCAGGTTCCGGGGGCAGGTTGTCGAGGTGCTCGCGGCGCTTCTTGGCGACACGCTCGAGGATCCGCTGGGCGCTGCCGTCGGTGGCATTCTTGAGCCGCTCGTCGATGCCCTGGCGTTCGAGACGGAGCACGTTGTCGAGCTTTTCCTCGATGTCCTTGAAGACGTTGTCGAGGCTGTAGCGCTCGAGCTGCTTCTGGCGCTGCTTGCGCAGCCGTTCCATCAACTCCTCGAGGCCGGCGAACTTGCGCCCGTCGCGGTCGCGCCAGCCCTGGCTCAGCAGACGGCGCAGCGCCGTCTCGAAGTCCCAGCCATGAAAGACGTCCTCGCTCAGCCGGTCGAAGAGCGCGTCGGCGTCATCGCCGAGCGGGTCCTGGGTGCCGTCCCAGATGCTGAATCGATGCTGGCGCGGGTTGCGTTTCGGTTCCGGCGCCGGATCCAGCCTCGATTCCGCGAGAGCCTCATCCTCCATAGACCGCGCTTCCGTCGAGTGCGGTCTTGTTGAGGCGCTTGCCGAGATGCAGGCCTTCGAGGACGAATTCGAGCACCGCGACCCGCATCGCGTCGGTGTCCGGCTCACCGAGCCGCTGGCGCGCGCGCTCCACACCGCCGAGCTCGGTGAGCGCCTGCGCGTAGTGCGCGACCGTGTGCTGGTCGCCGACCTCCACCGTGAATCCGCCGCGATCGAACCGCTGCACGAGGTCGCTGAACTCCTGGACGGTGAAGTGGCGGCGGAAGACGTTGTTGCACGCGGTGCGCATCAGCTTCTCGAGCACCGCGCCGTCGTCGCCATCCTCCCAGGTCTCGAGCTCGATCTTTCCTGCTGTTGACGACATGAGCGCGGGTAGATCGCTGATCCGTGCGACCGCGTCGCGCTCGCCGGTGCGCAGCGCGCGGCGCAGTGCTCCGGCCGCAAGGTTCTCGTAGTTCGCGGTGGTGAGCCGGACCGAGACACCACTGCGCTGATTCACCTGCGGATGGCGCCGAGCCACGTGCGAAAGCTCGGCGACGATCTCCTGCATGAACCCCGGCACGGTGACCGGGACCGGCATGTCGTCGAACGTCATCCGCTCCTGCTCGGCGATCGCGATCTCGTCGTCGAGCGTGCGCGGGTAGTGGGTGCGGACCTGCGCGCCGAAGCGGTCCTTGAGCGGGGTGATGATCCGGCCGCGGTTGGTGTAGTCCTCGGGGTTGGCGGTCGCGACCACGAACACGTCGAGCGGCAGGCGCAGCCGGTAGCCGCGGATCTGCACGTCGCGCTCTTCGATGACGTTGAGCAGCCCGACCTGGATGCGCTCGGCGAGGTCGGGGAGCTCGTTGATCGCGAAGATGCCCCGGTTGGTGCGCGGGATGAGGCCGTAGTGGATGGTGAGCTCGTCGCTGAGGTAGCGCCCTTCGGCAACGCGGATCGGGTCGACCTCGCCGATCAGGTCGGCGATCGACGTGTCCGGGGTCGCCAGCTTCTCCGAGTAGCGCTGGTCGGGGGTGAGCCACGCGAGCTCCGTCGCATCGCCATGCTCGGCGACAAGGTCGCGGCAGCGGCGGCAGATCGGCTCATAGGGATCGTCATTGATCTCGCACCCGGCGATTGCCGGGACGGCATCGTCGAGGAGCGTGATCAGCGCCCGGATGAGGCGCGACTTCGCCTGGCCGCGCTCACCGAGCAGCACCATGTCCTGCCCCGCGAGGATGGCATTCTCGATCTGCGGGATGACCGAATCGTCGTATCCGCGGATGCCGCCGAACAGCTCCTCGTGGTTGGTGAGCTTGCGAATCAGGTTGCGGCGCAGCTCGGTCCTGACGGGCAGGACGCGGTATTCCGCACGACGCAACTCACCGACGGTGGACGGGGCCTGGGACATCGCATCCCAAGACTACACCGGGGCGGCGAATCGACTGCCGCGCCCCGCCAGCGTGGCGTGCGTCCGCTGATCGATCGAGTCGCGGGCGGCGGCGACAAGACGGCCGGCAAGCTCCTGCTCCTGACCGAAGTGGAGATGGATGAACGACGCGAGCATGAGCGGGTCGGTCCATCCCTCGCACCCGAGTGGTTCGCCATCGCAGTCGTGCATCGTGTAGGCGGCGTCCAGGCAGTCGGCGCCGGAGAGGACGCGGCTGAAATGAAACTCGTGCCCGCGAAGACGCGTCCCGACAGGGCCGAGCATCGACGCTGTGGCGATGCTGAGGTCGCGGTATCCGGTGTGCAGGGTGCCGGCCTCCAGCGTGATGTCGATGGGAATGAGGCCTGCCATCTGATGGGTGGTGCCGTCGCTGGTCCGGAGCGACCGCGCCGAGTACTGCAGGCCGCAGCCCTCGGCGTAGACCGGGACACCGTGGGCGTGGGCGCGCCGGAACGACTCGAGGAACGACAGGTTGCGTGCGAGCCTCGGAACGAACGCCTCTGCGATGCCCCCGCCCAGGTAGATGAGGCCGAGGTCGCGCGGCAGCGCGGCGTCCTCGAGGGGCGAGAACGTGACGATCTCGGCGCCCGCGTCCTCGAGCAGCTCGAGGTTTTCCGAGTAGTAGAAGCAGAAGGCGTCGTCGAACGCGACACCGATGCGCACCGGTGCGTCGCTGCTCAGTGTTGCGGCTGCGCGGTGGCGCGGCGCGAGCGGCACCGGCCGCGCCCCCTCCATGAGGCGCTCGAGGAGGTCGAGATCGCAGTGCCTGGCCATCGCCGCACCGAGCTCCGTGATCGCCTCGTCGACGTGCGGGTTCTGCAGCAGTGGCAGCAGCCCGGTACGCAGTTCCGGGATGCGGACGTTCTGCATGTGTGGGAGCGCGCCGAGGACCGGCATCCTGGCGAGCGACCAGATCGCATCCTCGATCACGCGACGTCGATAGTCGTTGGGGACGTTGTTGAGGATCACACCGATCACGCTGCCGGCGCTGTCCAGCTCTTTGATGCCCAGCGCCGCCGCTGCGGCTGTCTCGCCCATGGACCACGCGTCGACCACGAGCACCACCGGCGCGGAGATGAGGCGCGCGACCTCGAGCGTGCTGCCGGGGAACTCGCGAGGGTTTGACTCAGGCGTCTCCGCCGTCATGCCATGGCCGTCGAGCACGCCCATCGCCCCTTCGACGATGACGCAATCCGCACCGATCGCGCCATGCGCAAGCGAGCGCCGCACCCCATCGGGACCGAGTAGCCACGAGTCGAGGTTGCGGCATGATCGCCGGCTCGCGTGCGCGAGGTACGCGGAGTCGATGAAGTCGGCGCCCACCTTGAAGGTCTGGACGGTCCGACCACGAGCACGGAGTGCGGCGGTGAGGCCGAGGGTGATCGAGGTCTTCCCGGTACCCGAACCCAGGCCGCCAACCACGAGCCGAGGAAGCCCGACCTCCTCGAGCATGAGGTGCCTCCGGATGCGCGCTGAGGACCTGACAGCGGGGCAGGTCCGTCCTTGCTCTCTCGCCGGCGGGCACGGCGACGACCGCCGGACTCGCCCACCCGACGCTAGCACCGGGTGGGGGCCGCGGCAAGTTCGAAGTTGTAACGACAGCCGGGTGCGGGTGTGCGGTGTGCGCCTTGGATGCATCGATCTCATAAGCAGCAGACCGTCTCAGGCTTGCGAGGTCGAGCCGACTTGACTGTGGCTGCCTGCGGAGCGAGCCGTGTCAGCAGTCGAACGCACACCAGCACAACTCGTTGCGCAGCCGCTGGTCGTCGAGCACAAGCTCTCGGATCGCGTGGGGGAGTTGGGCGCGCTGCCACTGGCACTCCAAACGGCCGGCCTCGACGCGGTCGTCTTCAGTCGCTGCCGCGCGCGCGGCCTTGATCGCGTAGGCCGCGGCTCCGAGTTCGTGGGCCGCCACATGGCCCACCGCCGCGGCCTGGCCGGCGGCGTACGCGGCATGCCGTGCTGCCCCACTCAGGTCTCTGGCCGCAGCGTTCGCATGGCCGGCCGCCGTTCGGGCCTCTGCCCACGTGATCTCACCGCGCGCCCAGGCACGCCCGAGGTCGATCGCCCGACGTGGACGGTCGTCCTTCGGGCGTGACTGCTCGAAGTGGTGCAGCACGTGCTCGGCGCAGTCAGCCGCCCACATCGCAAGAAGACGATGATCGTCGTCGTGGAGGATCCCGCCGCGACGCACGGTGATGAACCGCGGATCCCGGATCTTGGGGAGGATCACCAGTCAGTCATCTCGCTCTTGTGTCCGCCAACGGTAGCAAGATCGGCCTCCGACCTCCCGGTGCCATTGACGTCCCGCTTCGCAGCGAGCGCGCACGGTACAGTCGCAACGACCGCTCACCCAGGGGCCTGTGGGCGAGAGCCGGACCTGTGGAGGACTGACGTGGCTGGAAATCAATGGCCGCTCATTCGCTCTGAGCGGGTGGCGCTCATCGCCGACCTCGAGAACGTGACCGACGCGCAATGGTCGACACAGTCGCTGTGTTCTGCCTGGACGGTCCGCGATGTCCTCGCCCACATGACGACCACCGCCAAGATGACCCCGGGAAGGTTCTTCGGCAAGCTCGCCGGCAGCGGTTTCCGATTCAACGTGATGAACGACAACGGCGTCAAGGAGGAGCAGGGCGCGACGCCGGCTGATGCGCTGGCCGGGTTCAAGGCGCAGCTCGATCGCACCACCGCACCACCCGGCCCGCTCGATGCGATGGTCGGCGAGATCGTGATCCACAGCCAGGACATTCGCCGTCCACTCGGGATCGCACACACCTTTCAGCCGGAGGCCGTGACGCTGGTCGGCGATTTTGTGACCCGCGGCAACCTGCTCCTCGGCGGCAAACGCCGCGCCACCGGACTCACATTGACCGCCACGGACGTCGACTGGACGCGCGGCACCGAACCCGAGGTCAAAGGCCCGCTCGCCTCGATCATCCTGGCACTCACGGGACGCAGGGCCGGCCTCGCCGACCTCACCGGCGACGGCCTCGCGGCTCTGACCGGGCGGATCTAACCCGCCGGCGACCCCGCGCCACGAGCCGACGCAGCAGCGACAACCGGCTGTCCGCTCAGGGCCACCGCCCGCGCCGGGCGCAGGTCGCGAAGGCGTGCGCGCACGCGTTGTAGGCCCTGGAAGCTGTCGACCTCCAGCCCGAAGCACGCGTCGACGAGCCTGCCCCGGGGAAGGTGGCCGGCGAGATTCGGCTTGTTGAAAGCGATCGCCTCGACAATGCCGCTCCCGGTCGCGAGCGCGACCCGCACGTGCTGACCGTCCGACCCGAAGGTCGAGGTCCCCAGAACGCGAGCTCCACACACCGCCAGTAGCGGTGCGGGGTTGCCCTGGCCACTCGGTTCGAGCTGATCGAGCGCATGACAGAGCTCGGGGGTGACGTCGACTCCCGAGATCTCGCAGTCGATGGAGAAGTCGCGTATGCGCTCGAGGCCGGCGTTCTGCTCGCCAACCGACGCGGTGATCAGCTCGCGGAACTCGTCGAAGCGTGCCGGGTCGAGGCTGAATCCCGCCGCAGCCGCATGCCCGCCGTAGCGGAGCAAGGAAGTGGCGGCGCCGTCGAGCGCCTTGACGATGTGGACGCCACCGGCCGAGCGTGCCGAGCCCTTCGCCTCGAGAGGATCGAGGCACGCGACAAAGGTCGGTCTCGCATACCGCTCGGCGATCCGGCCGGCGACCAGTCCGACGATGCCCATCGGCCACTCGGGGTCGCCGAGCACGATGGCCGCCGCATCGTCGTCGATGGCCGCGACCTGTTCCTCGGCCTGGGCGAGCGCGATCGCGACCGCTTGCTGTCGCAGGCGATTCTGGGTGTCGAGGTCGGTGGCGAGCCGCATCGACTCATCAGGGTCGTCGCACAGACAGAGTTCGAGGGCGAGACGCGCATCCTCCATCCGTCCCGCGGCGTTGATGCGCGGTCCGACCGCGAAAGCGATGTCCGTCCCTCGCGGCGGCGGTGAGATGCCGGCGACCTCGCAGAGGGCACGCAGCCCGGGCAGATCGACGATTCGCGGCAGGCCGTCGCGGACGATCACACGGTTCTCGCCGTGCAGCGGCATCATGTCGGCGATCGTCCCGAGCGCCGCGAGCCCGAGCGATGCGTCGGCGCTTCCGGCGGGCACCACGCCTCGCGTCTCCAGGGCCTGGACGAGCTTGAAGGCGACCCCGGCCCCCGCGAGCCCGTCGAACGCATACGTCGATCCCGGCAGCTTGGGATTGACGAGCGCGTCAGCGGGTGCGAGTTGCGGCGGCGATCCGCCGGGGGCAAGGGCGAGATGGTGGTCGGTGACGACGAGGCGCATGGTCGCGGGACGGCCCAGCGCAACGTCGACGCTGCTCGTGCCGCAGTCGACCGTGATGACGCAGCGAGCGCCGCGACCTGCCAGCTCGGCGAGCGCGGCCGCATGCAGCCCGTAGCCCTCGGTCATCCGGTTGGGGATGTACGGGATGACCGTCGCCCCGGATGCGCGCAGGCAGCGCGTGAGCATGGCGCAGGCGGTCACACCATCGGCGTCGTAGTCACCGTAGACCGCGATCGTGCCGCCTTCGGCGATCGTCGAGGTGATCGCTTCGACGGCGGCCTCCATGGCGGGAAGCCCGAATGGATCGTGGTACCCGCCGGTGACGTCGAGGAAGGCCGATGCGGCAGCCAGGTCGTAGCCTCGCGCCGCGAGCACCTTACCGACGACCGGGTGGAGTCCCGGGAGTGGCTCCGCGTCGCTCAGCCGCCAGCGGCGCGGCGCCGGCTGCACCGGCCGGCCTCAGGCGCCCGAAACGGGGGGCGCCGGCGGTGTCCCGGGTGACGGCGCGGGGGCAGGCGCCGCTCCCGGGGTCTGACCGTAGGTGGCATTGGTGATGGCGCTGAAATCGACCTTCGGCGCCTCGGCGACGACCGCACGCTGTGCGGCGTCGATCTGGAAGAACTCGGCGAGCTGGAAATGGAACATGTTGGCGATGACGTTCGACGGGAACGCCTGCACGCGGGTGTTGAACTGCTGCACGTTGCTGTTGTAGATCTGCCGCGATGCCTGGATGCGATCCTCGGTATCGGAGAGCGTCGCCTGGAGCTGCAGGAAGTTCTGGTTGGCCTTGAGCTCGGGGTAGTTCTCGGCGACCGCGAACAGGTGGCCGAGGGCCATCTGGAATGGTCCTTCAGCGGCGGCCGCAGCTGCCGGCCCCTGCGCCTGCATACCGACCGAACGCGCCTGGGCGACCTCCTCGAAGACGCCTCGCTCGTGCGCGGCGTAGCCCTGCACCGTCGACACCAGGTTGGGGATGAGGTCGTACCGGCGCTTCAGCTCGGTATCGATGTCAGCCCAGGCGTTCTGCACCGCGTTGCGTTGGGAGACGAACCGGTTGTACGCGGCCACCACGCCGAGCGCGACGACCACGATGATGACGAGGACGACGATCAGGACTATCACGGAGGTCTCCTTCGGAGCGGGGGATCGAGTGCGGGTCTAGGGTACCGCGTGACAAGTGGCGATCAAACGCCGCCGGCGGAGATCAGGAGCCGCTCCGGCCGTGCACCAGCGCGGGAATGCGCTCGGTGACGAGCGCGGTGGCGTCGAAGAGAGCGCCAAGCTCGGCGACCGGCCGGCGGTGCGTGTACACCATCAGAAAGAGCGGTCCGAACACCACGTGGTCCCCGCTGTCGAGGCTCAGCAACGTCTCGATCATCCGCGCGTCGATCAGCTCGACGGCAAAGGCGTCGTCCGCTGACTTGACGTTGAATCGGTTGTTGAAATCGATCGACTCGAAATGGATCCCGGGTGCGCCGAGGGATTCCTCGGCAAGCATTCCGAGCGCGCCGCGCGGCGTGACGGTGACCTGGGGCATCGGCGTCGCGAGCTGGGTGATGACGTTGGAGAACGAAACCGTGTTCTGGTTCTTCCCGTCGGAGACGACGTACGAATAGTCGCAGTACGTCACCGGCAGGCCACTCCACTGCCCGCGGAGAACGTTGTGCCAGTACCTGCGATTCCCGGCGCGAAAGAGCGGGAGCCCGCAGTCACCGAGCTCCCAGTCGTTGCCGACCACCGCCAGGCCGTGCGCCGCCCCGAACGTCGCGATATCGCGGATGCGTTGCTGGCCGGCAAAATACGACACGCATCCGACGATCACCACCACCGCGAAGAAGAGGACGAAGAGGACCATTCAGCGCTGCCGATGCGGCGACACGCCTGCGGGCGCTCAGCCCTTCATGAGCTGGCGGAGCACGAGCGGCAGGATTCCGCCGTTGCGCAGGTACTCCACGTCGGTGTCACTGTCGAGCCGGCACACCGTGTCGAACTCGATATCGGCCTGGCCTGCCCGGCGGGCGCTGACGTGCACGGCCGACCCCGGGGACGCGCCGGCGACGCCGCGAATCGTGTACAGCTCGGTGCCGTCGAGGCCGAGCGACACTGCGCTCTCCCCCGCGCGGAACTGCAGCGGCAGGATTCCCATGCCCACCAGGTTGCTGCGGTGAATGCGCTCGTACGACTCCGCGATGACGGCACGAACACCCTGGAGCAGCGGGCCTTTCGCGGCCCAGTCTCGCGACGAGCCAGAGCCGTACTCGCGCCCCGCGATCACGATCAACGGGACACCCTCCTGCTGATAGAGCGCCGACGCGTCGTAGATGGTCATGACCGCACCGTCAGGGAGGTGCGCAGTCCACCCACCCTCCTTGCCGTCGGCGAGCGCGTTGTGGAGGCGGATGTTCGCGAACGTGCCGCGAACCATCACATCGTGGTTGCCGCGTCGCGCACCGTAGGTGTTGAAGTCGCGAGCTTCGACGCCGTGCTCCCGGAGATACGCCGCCGCGGGGCTCACCCCGGAGATGGTGCCCGCCGGCGAGATGTGATCGGTGGTGATCGAATCACCCAGGAGCGCGAGCACGCGGGCGTCGATCACGTCCACCGGCGGCTGTGGCTCGGGCGACATGCCGACGAAATACGGTGGCTCGCGGACGTACGTCGAGTCCGCGTCCCAGTCGAAGAGCCCGCCGCTCGGTGACGGCAACTGCTGCCAATGCTCGTCGCCGTCGAAGATTCGCTCGTACTCCCGCGTGTACAGGTCGCTTCCGATCGCAGCGCTGACCGTCTCGGTGACCTCGTCGGCGCTGGGCCAGATATCGCTGAGAAAGACCGGCTTGCCGTCAAGGCCGGTCCCGAGCGAGTCGCTCGTGAGGTCGATGTCGAGGCGGCCCGCGAGCGCGTAGGCAACCACGAGCGGTGGCGACGCGAGGTACGCGGCCCGCACCTGCGGGTGGATGCGGCCCTCGAAGTTGCGGTTGCCGCTGAGCACCGCCGCGACCGTGAGGTCCTCGGCGTCGATGCGCTCCGCGACCAGCTCCGGGAGCGGGCCGCTGTTGCCGATGCACGTGGTGCACCCGTAGCCGACGAGGTTGAAGCGGAGCTGCTCCAGCGAGCTGAGCAATCCGGCCCGCTCGAGGTAGTCGGTGACCACGCGCGAGCCCGGTGCGAGCGACGTCTTGACATAGTCCGGGGGCATCAGCCCCCGAGCGACGGCGTTGCGCGCAAGCAGCCCCGCCGCCACCATGACCGCCGGGTTCGAGGTGTTGGTGCACGAGGTGATGGCGGCGATCACGACCGATCCGTCGCGCACCGATGCGGCGTCGAGAGGGCCGTTCGGCGCCGGCTCCTCGACCACCGACTCGGGGTCGATGCCGCCCTCCTCCTCGAGCCGCGACACCTCGCCCTCGGCGGTCACCTCGCTCGTGTTGCGTTCAGGGCGCTGCTCCCAGACATTCGTGAATGACTCCCAGACCTGGGGCAGGGCGACGCGGTCCTGCGGGCGCTTGGGGCCCGCGACGCTCGGCACCACGCTCGCCAGGTCGAGTTCGACCATCTCGCTAAAGGTCGGGATCGGCGAGTCGTCCGTGCGGAACATGCCCTGTTCCTTCGCGTAACGCTCGACCAGGCCGATGTGCTCGGGATCCCGGCCGGAGCCACGCAGGTATTCGAGCGTCCTCGCGTCGACCGGGAACAGCGACGCCGTGGCGCCGAACTCCGGTGACATATTCGAGAGCGTCGCCCGGTCGGGGACCGACATCGAGCTCAGGCCGCTGCCGCAGAACTCGACGAACTTGTTCACCACGCCATGCTTGCGGAGCAACTCAGTCAGCGTGAGCACCAGGTCGGTCGCGGTGGTGCCGGCGGGCAGGGCGTTGTGAAAGCGAACTCCCACGACGACCGGCGCAAGCAGGAACAGCGGCTGGCCGAGCATGCAGGCCTCGGCTTCGATGCCGCCGACGCCCCAGCCGAGCACCCCCATGCCGTTGACCATCGGGGTGTGTGAGTCCGTGCCGACCAGGGTGTCCGGCAGGGCGGTGCGCACGCCGTCGATCTCGCGCACCTGGACGACCTGTGCGAGGTACTCGAGGTTGATCTGGTGGACGATGCCCATGCCCGGCGGGACCACCCGGAAGCCCTGAAAGGCCTGCTGGGCCCAGCGGAGCAGCGAGTAGCGCTCGCGGTTGCGCTCGTATTCGCGGGCGATGTTGCGTTCGTACGCCTCGCGGTTGCCGAAGGCATCGACCTGCACCGAGTGATCGACGACGAGATCCACCGGAACGAGCGGATCGATGCGCATCGGGTCTCCGCCGGACCGGGCGACCGCGGAGCGCATGGCGGCAAGGTCGACGACGGCGGGCACGCCGGTGAAGTCCTGGAGGAGGACGCGCGCCGGCATGAAAGCCCGCTCGCGGTCTGCTGCCGAGCCGGTGCCGTCCCAGCTCGCGATCGCCTCGACGTCGCCCTCGCGGACGGACGGCGCCGCGGCATTGCGAACGCTGTTCTCGAGGAGGATCTTCAGGGTCACCGGCAGCCGGGAGACGTCGCCGATCCCCCGCTCGGCGAGCGCGCCGAGACGATGGTAGGAAACCCCCGGGACCAGTTCCGCCCTGGTGCCGAAGACGTCGGTGCCAGCCATGACCGGCCCATCTTCGCACCCAGCGACGGCGCTGGGCCCGCATGCCGCTCCACGGGCGGCCGCGAACGTGAAACAGTCGGATTGACCACAACACCTCTGCGCCGCGGCTATTCTTCTCCCGCTGACGGAGGCATTGCAGGGGTATTAGTCGTGGCAAGCAGCGAGAGAACCGATGTCCGCCCAGAGCACCAGCTCTATCACGAGTACACGACCGAGGTCGACCAGGCCCGGACCAACGTCCATTACGAGCAGCCGCCGGAGTTCTTCCTGCTCATCACCGGCGGTGAATGGAACGTCTACTCCGCCAACCTGTGGGAACCGGGCACCGAGGACGACACCGCCTCACAGCAGGCCAAGCTCGACCTGATCGCGCGGCTCGCGGGCCTGAAGCAGGGCATGCGCCTCATCGACGTCGGCTGCGGCTGGGCGGGCCCGCTCACGTATCTCTGCGATACCTATGGGCTCTCCGGGACCGGTCTGACGCTGTCGCCGACCCAGAAGGGCTACGCGGAGCAGCGAATCGCCCGGCGCGGCACGGACGCGAAGATCGTCCTCAGCCATTGGGAGGACTACACGCCCCCCGAGAGCGTCGATGCGATCTACACCGACGAGGTGATCGTCCACTTCTTCAACCTCTCCGGGTTCTTCACCAAGTGCCATGACTGGCTCAAGCCCGGCGGCGTGATGATCAACAAGGAGCTGCACCTCAAGCACCCGCGCCACGCGAAGCTCGAGCGAGGCGGCGAGTTCGTGAGCCAGATCTACGGGGACACGGGGAACTACCGGACCCTGGCCGAGGAGCTGCGCCTCGCCAACGATGCCGGGTTCGACATCGAGCGCGTCCACCACATCGAGCGCCGCCACTACGAGACGACCATCGATCACTGGCTCGCCAATATGCACAAGCACGCCGATCAGCTCAAGGAGATGGTCGGTGACCAGCACTACAAGGATTTCAGGGTCTACCTCCGGCTCGCTCGGCACATCCAGCGCAACGTGACCCTTGATGTGGTGGTCTGCCGCAGGTTCGACTGAGCGGGACGCCGACGCGCCGACGAGGACCGTGCGAGGGCACGCCGCGGTGATCAAGTACCGATCAGCTCGGGGTCGAGAGCTGCGCCAGGTATGACGTGAGGTGCGTATACGCGCCGGTCGCGAGCAGCACACCGAGGATGACCGTGATCACGCCGCCTGCGAGCGTCAGCGGGCGCACGAAGCGGTTGAGGCGGCGGGGGAGCTCCGGGAGCGATGCCCAGAGGAGCGCGACGGCGATGAAGGGGAGCCCGAGCCCGAGCGAGTAGACGACCAGCAGCAGCGCGCCCGTCAAGGCGTGCGAGCTGAGCGCCGCCAGCGTCAGGGCGGCGGCGAGATACGGCCCGACGCATGGCGTCCAGCCGAGTCCGAAGACGACGCCGACCAGGAATGCGCCGAGGACGCCGCGCCGGCGCAGCCGCTCGGGGAGCTGGAAGCCCTGCGTTCGCTCGAGCAGGCCGACTCGGACCACGCCGATGATCGCCAGGCCGAACAGGATCACCGCGACGCCGCCGATGATCTCGACGATCCGTCCGCTCACCGCCCCGTTGGCGACCCGCGCGATGCCTCCGGCGCTGAGCCCGAGGAGGACGAAGACGCAGGTGAATCCAGCGACGTAGAGCAGCGACCCGGCGAGCAGCCGGAGCCGGAAGCTGTGCCGGTCCGGGTTGCTCAGCTCGGCGGCGCTGACCCCGGAGACGCACGCCAGATACGCGGGCAACAGCGGGACCGTGCACGGTGCGAGAAAGGATCCCAGCCCCGCGACGAAGGTCGCGAGCACCGTGGCAATGGAGAGCATCAGCCGAACGTGAAGGTGTAGATCCGGAACCCCGCCGGCACGGTCAGGTCGATGAGATGGTATCCGGGTGAGATCCCGGTGAGCAGCTGGAACAGGTCCTGGCGGGTCACTGTGAACCCGGAGCCGGTCAGCGCGGCGCCACTGCTTGCCGCGGGCACGGTCTTTTCGTCAAGTTTGACCGCAACATGGAGCGCTGCCCCGGGCGTCCCGGCGACGATGTATACGGTGTCGGCGGTGAAGTTGAGCCGTACGTGGCCGGTGGCGTCCGCCTGGAGATACTGGCCCTCATCCGTCCAGGTGCCGGTGACCTGAATCGAGTCCTGCTGCTGGGGTGGACCGTGATCCGTATAGACGGTCGGCGAACCCGGCGATCCGTACGGCACGTTGTCGGCGAGCTGTCCCCGCACGCTGCCCGCGTAGAGCTCGGGCGTGGTGTTGCTGGGCACCGGCGTCGATGACGGCAGTGTCGCGGTGTGCACCTTGAGCAGCTGCGCGACGGCGGCGTCCATTTGCGCGTAGTCTCCTTCGCCAATGCTCGTGTAGGCGACCCGGCCCTGCTGATCGAGGAGGTACTCGGCCGGCCAGGACTGGTTCTGGTAGGCGTTCCAGGTGGCCATCTCGCTGTCGATGGCCACGGGCCACGAAATCCCGAGGCGCTGGACCGCGGCTGCGACGTTGGCCGGCACCTTCTCGAAGTCGAACTCCGGGGAGTGGACGCCGACGATGACGAATCCATCCTGTTTGTAGGCGTCGTAGAGGACCTTGAGGTGGGGGATGGTGCGCACGCAGTTGACGCACGAGAAGGTCCAGAAGTCGATGAGCACGACCTTGCCGCGGAGGTCGGCAAGCGTCAGCGGGGTGGTGTTGAGCCACCCGTCGATGCCGGTGAAATCGGGGGCCTCGGAGCGCTGGCTGACGGGATAGACCTGGCTGGCCGTGGTGGCCGCCGGTGGGTTGGTGACCACGGTGAAGAGCACCACGGCGGTGATGGCCACGGCGACGGTCGCGAGAGCGAGTCGGTATCGGTTCACCTGGGTTCCAGCGCACTCTACGGTCCCGACGTTGAGGAACCATTACGAATCCGGTCCGGTCTGCTAGCTTGTGACCCGACCTTCGGTCGTACATGAATCCGATGAGCAACCCCGTCTCCGACCGGCTGCTCGGCGATCGGAGGCGAGTGGTCGTCGAGCACGTCAGGCCCACCGTCGACGGCGGCGAGTTTCCTGCCAAGGCCACGCGCGGATTGCCGCTGCGAGTGTCGGCGCGCGCGTTTGCCGACGGTCACGACCCCCTGCTCGCGTGGGTCTGGCACTGGCCCGGCGCCCGGCCACTGGGACGTGACGCGCCCCCTCCCGGGATGGTCGAGGTGCCCATGGAGACCGAGCCGCAGGACATGTACGGCGCGTGGATCAAGCCGCGCCGGCTGGGGGCGTGGAGCTTCGCCGTGGTCGGCATCCTCGACGTCTGGGGCGGATGGGCTCGGGACCTGACGATCCGGTTCCAGGCGGGGGTTGACGTCGAGCTCGATCTCGCCGACGGCGCCGCCCTCGCGGCCGGGCGGGCGGAGCTGCCGGTCGTCTCCAAGTCCGACCGCCGCGCGCTGACCGCGCTCGCGAGCAAGCTCGGCACGGCGACAGCCCCCGAGACGAGGGTGGAGCTGGCAACTCGCGAAGCCACCATGGGTCTGATGCGGCGGACCGCCGACCTCAGCCACGCCACCATCGCCGGGCCGTACCGGTTGTGGGTCGAGCGGGAGGCGGCCGGATATTCCGCGTGGTACGAGATGTTCCCGAGGTCGGAGGGGGCGGTGCCGCCCCGAAGCGGGACGTTCAAGCTCGCCCAGCGGCGGCTCCCGGCAATCGCCGCAATGGGCTTCTCGGTGCTGTACCTGCCGCCGATTCACCCGATCGGGATCACCCATCGCAAGGGGCCCAACAACGTCAACGAGTGCTCGCCGGGCGATCCGGGAAGCCCGTGGGCGATCGGCGCCGCTTCAGGTGGCCATACGGCCGTGCACCCGGATCTCGGGACCATCGACGATTTCGACGAGTTCGTTGCTGCCGCGCAGGCTGCGGGCCTCGAGGTCGCGCTCGACTACGCTCTGCAGTGCAGCCCGGATCACCCGTGGGTGACCGAACACCCAGAGTGGTTCCGGCATCGCTCCGACGGATCGATCCGCTACGCGGAGAATCCGCCCAAGCAGTACCAGGACATCTATCCGATCGACTTCGACAGCGGCGACGCGGCCGGCCTCTGGGTCGCGCTTCGCGATGTGATGCGATTCTGGATCGGGCACGGCGTGCGCATCTTCAGGGTGGACAACCCGCACACCAAGGCGTTCCCCTTCTGGGAGTGGCTGATCGCCGAGATCCGCCGCGAGCACCCCGATGTGATCATGCTCGCCGAGGCGTTCGTCCGTCCCGCGGTCATGCAGCGTCTGGCGAAGATCGGGTTCTCCCAGTCGTACACCTACTTCACGTGGCGCAACACCGCCTGGGAGCTCGGCCAGTATCTGACAGAGTTGTCGCAGACTGAGCTGGTCGACTGGTTCAGGCCGAACTTCTGGGTGAACACGCCCGACATCCTGCACGCGACCCTGCAGCATGGCGGCCCCGCCGCGTTCAGGATGCGCGCGATCCTCGCGGCGATCACCTGTCCATCATGGGGGATGTACAGCGGCTACGAGCTCTTCGAGAACGCGGCCGTCCGCGAAGCCGGCGAGGAATATCTCGACTCGGAGAAGTACGAGCTCCGGCCGCGCGACTGGACGCAGCCGGGATCGCTCGCGCCGCTGATCACGCGCCTCAACGAGATCCGCGACACACACCGCGAGGCGATCGCGCAGCTGAGCACCCTGCGTCTCCACCACATGACCGACGATGCGATGCTCTGTGTCTCGCGGTCGACGCCGGACAAGGACGACGTGATCATCCTCGTCATCAACCTCGACCCCCATCATCCACGGGAGGCGAACACGTGGCTCGACCTCGGCGCACTCGGTGTCGCCGCGGACCGGCCGTTCGACGTGCATGATGAGCTCGGAGGTGCGACCTATACATGGCACGGCGCGGTGAACTACGTCCGCCTGGATCCGGCCTGGCAGCCGGCGCACGTCCTGCACGTGCGCTCACATCGATGAGCGCCGGCACCGGGACCTTCGAGAATCCGCTCTGGTTTCAGAAAGCGGTGTTCTACGAGCTCTCGGTCCGCGCGTTCTACGACGGCAACAACGACGGTATCGGCGACTTCTCCGGATTGATCGCCAAGCTCGAGTACCTCGAGTGGCTCGGCGTCGACTGCATCTGGCTGCTGCCGTTCCAGCAGAGCCCGCTCCGTGATGGCGGGTACGACATCTCCGACTACAGGACGGTGTTGGCCGACTACGGCACCGTCGAGGACGTCGCCCTGCTCGTCACGGAGGCGCATTCCCGCGGCATCCGCGTGATCATGGACCTGGTCATCAACCACACCAGCGACCAGCACCCCTGGTTCCAGGATGCTCGGTCGTCACCGGACAGCGAGCATCGCGACTGGTACATGTGGTCGACCACCAAGAACCGCTTCACCGAAGCGCGGATCATCTTTCTCGACACCGAGACGTCGAACTGGACGTGGGATGACGTCTCGGGCGCGTATTACTTCCACCGTTTCTTCAGCCACCAACCGGATCTCAACTACGACAACCCGCGCGTGCAGGCGGAGATCATCGACGTGTGCAGGTTCTGGCTCGGCCTCGGCATGGACGGGTTCCGGCTCGATGCGGTGCCGTACCTGTTCAAGCGCGAAGGCACCAACTGCGAGAACCTGCCCGAGACGCACGAGTTCCTCGCAGATCTTCGCGCCGCGATCGACGCGGAATACCCGGGGAGAGTGTTGCTCGCCGAGGCGAATCAGTGGCCCGAAGACGTCGTCGACTACTTCGGGTCCGCCGATCGGCCCGAGTGCCATATGTGCTTCAACTTTCCGTTGATGCCGCGGATGTTCATGGGCCTTCGCCGCGAGCAGCGGTACCCGATCACCGAGATCCTGGATCGCACCCCGGTGCTGCCGCCCAACAGTCAATGGGGCATCTTCCTGCGCAACCACGACGAGCTGACCCTCGAGATGGTGACCGACGAGGAGCGCGATTACATGTGGGGCGAGTACGCGAAGGACCCACGCGCCAAGCTCAACCTCGGCATCCGGCGCCGCCTCGCCCCGCTCCTGAACAACGGGCGCCGGCAGATGGAGCTGTTCCACGGGCTGATCCTCTCGCTGCCGGGCAGCCCCATCCTCTACTACGGCGACGAGATCGGCATGGGGGACAACGTCTATCTCGGTGATCGCGACGGTGTCCGCACCCCCATGCAGTGGACCGCCGACAGCAACGGTGGTTTCAGCCACGCCGATTTCGCGCAGTTGTACCTGCCCCCGCTCATGGACCCGGTCTACGGCTACCAGGCATGCAATGTCAGCGCGCAGCGGCGCAACGAGTCCTCGATGCTCCACTGGCTGCGCCGGTTCATCGCGGTGCGCAAGCGATTTCCCGTGTTCGGTGAGGGCGCCTTCGAGGCACTCGACGCCGCCAATCCGTCGGTGTTCGCGTTCCTGCGCAGCGTCGACGGGCAGATGGTGCTCTGCGTCAACAACCTCTCGCGATTCGCGCAGCCGGTCGAGCTCGACCTGCGCAAGTACATGGGGATGACGCCGGTCGAGATGCTCGGACACGTGCATTTCCCGAGCATCGGTGAGCTCCCATACCTGCTGACCATGGGACCCCACGGCTTCTACTGGTTCACGCTGGAGGCCCCCGCTTCATGAGTGCGCACGCGAGCAGCATTTCGGCCATCCTCAGTGACCACCGCCTCGAAGGCTGCGAGGGTGCGCTCGGCGCGTACATCGCCCGCCAGCGTTGGGGCGGCGCCCAGGGACGCACGATCCGCACGACCACGATCGTCGATGCGGCGGTGGTCAGCGAGCGCGACCCGGTGTTGATCCACACCTTGACCGCTGTCACCTTCACCGACGGACGGACCACGCGGTATGCACTGCCGCTCGGCGTGCGCCCGGTGGGCGATCCCCTCAGTGAGCGGGCGCCTGATTTCATGATCCCGTGGGCGCAGGCGCCCGATCCCATCGCCCTCTACGACGCAGTCGGCGATTCGACCTACATCGAGTGGCTGCTCGAGGCCGTTCGCGGCCAGCTCGTGTTGCAGACATCGAGCGGAACCCTGCGCTTCTCGTGCCCGGATCCGGCGGCGCTCGACACCGGGAGCATCTCGTCGGTGCGCCATCTCAGGGTGGAGCAGAGCAACACGTCGGTCGAGGTCGGCGACGCGATCTTCCTCAAGCATCTGCGCCGCGTCGAGACCGGACCGTCGCAGGAGCTCGAGATGTCCGACGCGCTCGAGGCCGCCGGGTTCACGCACCTCGCGCCGATGCTCGGACGCGCCGTGTGGGAGTCCGGCGGGGAGCCGCCCGCACCGCTGGTGCTCGTGCAACGCTTCCTGCACAACAGCACCGAGGGGTGGGCACTCGCGCTCACCTCGCTGCGCGACCTCTACGCCAATGCCGAGTCGGTCGGTCAGGCGGATCCCGCGGAGCGCCGTGCGATGGTGGACGATCAGGATGCGGCGTTCCTCGCCGAGTCGATGCGGCTCGGCAAGGTGATCGCCGAGATGCACCGCGCGCTCGCGGCCGGAGCGCCCGAGACGGAGATGGCGCCAGCGCCGATGACCGAGGCGTCGCTCAACACCTGGGCGAACACCATGACCCGCGAGCTTGACGAGCTGCTCGCTCGCGACGAGCCCTCGCTTGATCCGCTCATTCAGGTGAGAAAGGCCGTCGTTGCCAGGTTCGACCAGCTCCGCGGGCTATCCCCCGGCGGCCTGCTGACCCGAATCCACGGCGACCTCCACCTCGGGCAGCTGCTGCGTATCGACACCGGCTGGGTCATCCTCGACTTCGAGGGTGAGCCCGACCGGACCCCCGCTGAACGCCGTGAGCTGAGCACACCGCTCCGCGACGTCGCCGCCATCCTGCGGTCCTTCGACTACGCGGCCGCCGCCGCGATCGTCGAGCGCACCGCACTGGACAGCGCGGAAGCGGACATGCTGCACGGCTACGGTGAGGCGTGGGCGGACGCCAACCGCGACGCATTCTGGAGCGCCTACCTCGAGACGATCGGCTCCCGGCCGATCCTGCCGGCTCCGGGACCATCGCTGGTGCTCCGCCGGGCGTTCGAAGTGCAGAAAGCTGTCTACGAGATCGGCTACGAGCTCGGACACCGGCCGAGCTGGGTCCCGATCCCGTTGCGCTTCCTGCTTCGCGGCACCAATCAGTGACCATGCACGATCCCGGCCCAACCGACCTCGAGGCTGCAGTCGAGCAGATGCTCGCCGGTCGCCTCCGCGATCCCCACGATCTCCTGGGGCCCCGAAGCGAAGGTGAGACAACCCGCATCCGGGCCTTCCATCCGGACGCGACCACCGCGAGCGTCGCGCGCCCCGACGGCGTCGTCCAGATGCGCCGGCTCAACGCCGCGGGGCTGTTCGAGGTCACCGTACCGGCCGGCGAGCCCGGGTACCGGCTTCGCTTCCGCAATGACGAGCGCGAGTGGGAGCAGGAGGATCCGTACCGGTTCTCACCGACCCTCGGTGAGCTCGACCTCCACCTGATCGGCGAGGGAACCCACGCCCAGCTCTGGCGCGTGCTCGGCGCGCAAGTCATCGAACATGAGGGCGTCTTCGGTACGGCGTTCACCGTCTGGGCACCGAACGCGCTCGGGGTGAGTGTGGTCAGCGACGCGAATTTCTGGGATGCGCGCACCTGGCCGATGCGTGCGCTCGGCGGCTCCGGAGTCTGGGAGCTGTTCTGCTCGGGAGTCGGCCCCGGCGTGCGCTACAAGTTCCTGGTCACGCGAGGCGACGGAATGCGCATCTTCAAAGCCGATCCGCTGGCGAGAGCGTCCGACCACCCACCCGGCACCGCGAGCCTCGTCGAGCAGAGCCGGCACCGCTGGCGGGATGGGGCGTGGATGCGCCTGCGGGCGCGAGCGGCTTTGAACCAGGCTCCTTTTGCCGCGTACGAGGTCCACCTCGGATCGTGGCGGCGAGGTCCCGAGGGTCGCGTGCTCAATTACAAGGAGATCGCCGAACCGCTCGCCGCCCACTGCCTGGCGTTGGGCTTCACCCACGTCGAGTTGCTGCCGATCATGGAGCATCCCTTCGGTGGATCGTGGGGCTACCAGGTCACCGGCTACTACGCGCCAACGGCGCGCCACGGTTCACCCGACGACTTCCGCAAATTCGTCGAAGTCATGCACCGCAACGGCATCGGGGTGATCCTCGACTGGGTGCCCGCTCACTTTCCACGCGACGGCTGGGCGCTCGCGCGTTTCGACGGCACGCCTCTCTACGAGCACGGCGACCCGCGCCGGGGTGAGCACCCCGACTGGGGGACGTACGTCTTCAACTACGGACGCAACCAGGTGCGCAACTTCCTGGTTGCCAACGCCCACTACTGGGCCGAGGAGTTCCACATCGATGGCCTGCGCGTCGACGCGGTGGCCTCGATGCTCTACCTGGACTACTCGCGGCAGCCCGGCGCGTGGGTGCCGAACATCCACGGCGGCAAGGAGAACCTCGAGGCGATCGCTCTGCTTCGTGAGGTCAACGACTCACTGCACGCGCGCAACTCGGGCGTGATGACCATCGCCGAGGAGTCGACGACCTGGCCGGGAGTGACTCGGACGACGGCGAGCGGCGGCCTCGGGTTCGATTTCAAATGGAACATGGGGTGGATGCACGACACCCTCGACTACCTGCACAAGGATCCGGTCTATCGCCGCTACGCGCATCACCAGATGACGTTCGGGCTCATGTACGCGTGGTCAGAGCGCTTCATCCTGCCGCTCTCGCACGACGAGGTCGTGCACCTCAAGGGCTCCCTGCTCGGCAAGATGTCTGGCGACCCCTGGAAGCGTTTCGCCAACCTGCGCGCCCTCTTCGGGTGGATGTGGGCGCACCCGGGAAAGAAGCTCCTGTTCATGGGCGGCGAGCTCGCCGTCGAGCGCGAGTGGGCGCACGAGTCCGAGCTCGACTGGCGGCTGCTCGAGGATCCGGCGCACGCCGGCGTGCACCGTCTGATGGCCGACCTCGGCGCGCTGTACGCGAAGTCCCCGGCACTCTGGGAGCTTGACGAGAGCCCCAACGGATTCGAGTGGATCGACGCGGGCAACGCCGATCAGAACGTCCTCAGCTTTGTCCGCCGAGACGCTCACGGCCACCCGGGTATCGCCTGCATCGCCAACTTCGCCCCGGTGGTCCACTACGACTTCCGGGTCGGTCTGCCGTTGCGCGGCCACTGGACCGAGGTGCTCAACACCGATTCAACCCACTACGGTGGGAGCGGCATCGGCAACATGGGTGCCGTCGAAGCCGTCGCACAGCCGATGCACGCCTCTTCGTACTCGGCGGAACTGACGCTTCCCCCGCTCGGGGTGCTCTGGCTCGCTCCGCCCAGCGAATAGCCCCATTGCTTAACCCGGGACCATTGGTGAGAATGGGTGGACCTGCGGGCCGAGACAGACGAGCCGCGATGGATCACGAATGTGGGCCCCTCGCGGGCGCCTCACGTCCGGGCAAGACCGCTTTGAGCAGACACGGGGGTGACCCACGACCATGAACAGCGACGAGGTCCGCACCCGGCTGCTGACCGAACGGGCTCGGATCGAAGAGCTTCGAATGGCCGCAAACCGGCTGACCGCGGACGCTCAGGAAGCGACCGAGCGCGAGCTCTCGTCTGCCGAGCAGCACCCCGCGGAGCTCGCGAGCGAGACGATCGGCCTCGAGATCGACCACAGCGTCCTGCAGCACGCCGAACTGGAGCTGGTCGAGCTCGAGGCTGCGGTCCTGCGCGTCGATAGCGGCTCGTACGGAAACTGCGAGGCATGCGGCCAACCGATCAGCGAGGCCCGCCTGGAGGCGATCCCCACGACGAGATACTGCATCGAGGATCAGGCCAAGCACGACAAGAACGGGCGGCGTAACGGGCGCTGATCCGGCGCGCGCTCAGTGGCGGAAGTGGCGCTCCCCGGCCAGCACGACCGCCATCCCGAGGCCGTCGGCGGCTTCGGTGACCTTGGCGTCGTTCTTGCTCCCACCCGGGTGAATGACGGCGCGCACCCCGGCGTTGCCGAGGGTCTCGAGGCCGTCGGACATCGGGAAGAAGGCGTCCGAGGCCGAGACCGCCCCTGCGCACCGGTCACCGGCGCGCGCCACCGCGAGCTCCGACGATTCCACGCGGGACATCTGACCGGCGCCCACGCCGACGGCCATGCCGTCGCGGACGATCACCACGGCGTTGGACTTGACGTGCCGGCAGACCCGCCACGCAACCAGCAGGTCGCGCCACTCGGCTTCTTCAGGCTGGCGAGTACTGGCCACCGTCATGGTCGCGCGGTCGGTGATGACGCGATCTCGGGTCTGGATGAGCAGCCCGCCGTCGATGCTGCGCACGTCGAGCGGCTCGGCGCCTGACGGCCTCTCCACGATCAGCACGCGGATGCGTGGCTTGGTGGCCAGGTGCGTCGCCGCGTCGTCATCGATGCCCGGGCACACGACCGCCTCGAGGAACGTCTCGGTGAGCGCCGTCGCGGTCGCGAGGTCGAGCGATCGGTTGACGCCGACGATGCCGCCAAAGGCCGCGCGCGGGTCGCACTCGTACGCCCGGCGGTACGCGTCCACCACGGTCTCACCGACGGCGAAGCCGCACGGGTTGGTGTGCTTGATGACGCAAGCGGCCGGCTCCTGGAATTCGGCGACCAGCGCTCGGGCCGCGTCGACGTCGAGCCAGTTGGTGAAGGACAGCGCCGCGCCTTGGAGCTGATGCGCGTGGGCCATCCCGCCGGGTAGCCCCGCAACCGCGTAGAGAGCGCCACGCTGGTGCGGGTTCTCCCCGTAGCGGAGCTCGTGGAGCCGCGGGCCGCCGACGGTGAGCTCGGTGGGCAGCGCCTCTGCCACGGCGCCACGGCGCAGCCATGCGGCGACCTGTGTGTCGTACGCGGCGACATGGGCGAATGCCTCAGCGGCCAGACGGTGTCGGGTCTCGCGGCTGACCACGCGATGCTCTCGCAGCTCGCTGAGCACGGCCTCGTACTGCGACGGCGAGACCAGCACCGCAACCGAATCACGGTTCTTGGCTGCCGCGCGGATAAGGGTGGGTCCGCCGATGTCGATGTTTTCGACAATCGCGTCTTCATCCGCGCCGCTCGCCAGGGTGTCCGAGAACGGGTAGAGCGACGAGACCACCATGTCGATCGGCTCGAACCGGCTCTCCGCGAGCTGGCGCATGTGGTCGGGGTCGTCACGGCGGGCGAGGATGCCCGCGTGGATGGCGGGGTGGAGTGTCCGGACTCGCCCGTCGAGCATCTCCGGGAAGCCGGTGACATCAGCGACCGATTGCACCTCGATGCCCGCATCCGCAAGCGCCCGGCTGGTGCTGCTGGTTGCCACCAGGTCATAGCCGTGCTCGACCAGGCCACGCGCGAACTCCACCACGCCAGTCTTGTCGCTGACGGAGAGGAGGGCGCGCACGCTCACACCGAAGCCGCCGCGGGTGCGGGGAGGATGCGCACGCGGTCGCCGTCGCGTTGAAGCCGGTCGGTGGACCAGAGCGCGACCGCGCGCGGGAGCAGCTCCCACTCGCGCTCGTGGATGCGACTGCGCAGTGTCGCGGCGTCGTCGTCACTCTCGACGGGCACCGCTGCCTGGAGGACGATCGGCCCGCCGTCCGCCTCGCCACGCTCGAGTAGCTGCACGGTGCAGCCGCTGACGCGGACACCGCGCGCCAGCGCTCGCTCGACGGCGTCCATGCCTCCCGCGAAGGCCGGCAGCAGGGAGGGATGCACGTTGAGGATGGCATCCGGGTAGGCGTCGAGAAACGCGTCGCTCAGGATGCGGTCGTATCCGGCGCACACCACGAGACGAACCCCGGCGGCCCTGAAGCGCCTGTGGATCTCGCGGTCCCTGGCGCTCGGGTCGCCGTCGAAGTCCGATTGCGGCAGCGCGGCAGCCGGCACGCCCCTGGCCCGCGCGACCTCGAGCGCCCGCGCGCTGCGCCGGTTGGAGACCACGAGGGCCACCCGAGCGGGGAAGTCGGGCGCAGCGCACGCCCGGAGCAGCGCATCGAGGTTGGTCCCGGATCCGGATACCAGCACCCCGACGGGGGTACGTTCGCTCACCGGAGGATGACCCGCCGCGTGCCCGACTGCGGAACCACCTCACCGACGCGCCAGACGGGGATCCCGGCCGCGGCGGCGATCTCGGGGACGTCCGGGGGGACGATCACCACCATGCCGACGCCCATGTTGAAGGTGCGCCACATCTCCTCGAGGTGGACCCCGCCGGCGCGCTGGATGGCAGTGAAGATCGGCGGGATGCTCCAGGTGGAGCGCTCGATGGTCGCCGCGAGGCCCTCCGGCAGGACGCGGGGGACGTTGTCGATCACGCCACCGCCGGTGATATGGGCCATCGCTCGAATGTCGGTCAGCGTGCGCAGCTCGCGGATCGCCTGCAGGTAGCAGCGATGGGGCTCGAGCAGGAGGTCGACGAGCGGCCTGTCGGTGCCCGGCAGCGCGTCCGCCCACTGCAGCTCGTGCTCGGAGACGATGTGGCGTACCAATGAATATCCATTGGTGTGCAGCCCGCTGCTCGGCAGCGCCAGGAGGACGTCACCGGCCTGCACGCGGCTGCCGTCGAGGATCGCCGACGCCTCGACGGAGCCGACGATGAAGCCGGCGATGTCGTAGTCGCCGAGTGCGTAGACACCCGGCATCTCCGCCGTCTCGCCGCCGATCAGCGCGCAGCCGGCGGCGCGGCACGCCTCCGCAATTCCCTCGATGAGCTCGGCGAGCTGCTCGGGAACGAGCTTGCCGGTGGCGTAGTAATCGAGGAAGAAGAGGGGATCGGCGCCGCAGCAGAGGATGTCGTTGACGCAGTGGTTCACCAGGTCGATGCCGATCCCCCGGTGACGGCCGGTGGCGATCGCGACCTTGACCTTGGTGCCGACCGAGTCGGTGCTCGAGGCGAGCACCCGGCCGTTCGGCACGCCCGGCTCGAGTGCGAAGAGGCCGCTGAACGCACCGATCCCGCCAAGCACCTGGGCCGTGTGGGTGGATGCGATGCTGCGCCGGATCAGGCTGACGGCGCGGTTGCCCTCATCAATGTCCACGCCGGCGTCCGCGTAGCGAAGATCACCCATCTGAGGAGAGTGTATCGGCGGTCTCACACGGGACGCGGAATGGCGACGAACATCGCAGGTCGGCGCAGCGGTGTCACCATGTAAGGGAACACGGTGTCAAGTCCAGGAATCCAGGTCATTTCGTGAACCCCACCGACACGTCGGATCCGAATTATTTCCATCGGGTCGTTGACTGCCAGTGGGCCTGCCCGGCCCACACCAACGTCCCCGAGTACATCCGGCTGATCGCTCAGGGCCGGTACACGGACGCGTACATGTCCAACCGTGAGTCCAACGTGTTTCCGGGGATCCTCGGGCGCACCTGCGACCGTCCCTGCGAGCCCGCCTGCCGTAGAACCCGGATCGACGGCTCGCCGGTCGCGATCTGCCGGCTCAAGCGCGTCGCCTCCGACCTTCGGGGTGACATCACCGACGGCCTCCCCGTGATCCCGACGACCAAGTCGGGACGGCGTGTGGTCTGCATCGGGGCGGGGCCCGCCTCGCTCACGGTCGCCAACGACCTCATGCCGCTCGGCTACGAGGTGGTCATCCTCGAGCAGCTGGACAAGGCCGGCGGCCTCATGCGCACGAACATCCCGGCATTCCGGCTCCCCGCGGAAACCCTCGACGAGGAGATCGCGACCATCGTCGACATGGGCGTCGACCTCCGGTTGAACACACCGGTGTCCAGTCTGCGATCCCTGCTCGCGCAGGACTTCGACGCCGTCTTCATCGGGACGGGCGCCCCGCGCGGCAAGGACCTTGACATCCCCGGCCGCCACGAGAGCGACCGTATCCACATCGGCATCGACTGGCTGGGGTCGGTCGCGTTCGGTCACACCGACAAGATCGGTGAGCGCGTGTTGATCATCGGTGTCGGCAACACCGCGATGGACTGCTGCCGCTCGTCGCTTCGCCTCGGCGGCACCGCCATCAAGGTCATGGCGCGCCGTCCTCGGTCGTTCTTCAAGGCATCGTCGTGGGAGCTCGAGGACGCCGAGGAAGAGGGTGTCGAGATCATCGTCAACCATGCGCCGACACGCTTTGTCCTCGAGGACGGGCAGCTCGTCGGCATGGAGTTCCAGCGCCTCGAGTGGGATGAGCAGGCGCGCCATTCCACGGTGATCGACACCGTGGTCATCCCCTGCGATGACGTGATCCTTGCGATCGGCCAGGAGAACGCCTTTCCCTGGATCGAACGCGACCTCGGCCTCGAGGTCGGCGAATGGGACATGCCGGTGGTCGACCCGGTGACCTTCCAGTCGTCGCTGCCCGGTGTCTTCTTCGGCGGGGATTCCGCGATGGGACCCAAGAACATCATCTGGGCGGTGGAGCACGGCCACCAGGCGGCGATCTCGATCCACAACCATTGCGAGGGCACCGCTGTGTCGTCGCGTCCCCCCCAGGGAGTCAACCTGGTCAGCCAGAAGATGGGTTTGACGGAGTGGAGCTACCACAACGACTACAACCCGTCCACGCGCCAGCGGATGCAGCACGTCGAGCTGACGCGGCGGTTCCAGAGCATCGGCACCGAGGTCGAGGTCGGGTTCTCGGCCGAGCAGACGGCCCGCGAGGTGCAGCGCTGCCTGAACTGCGACATCCAGACGGTCTTTGCAGCACCGCTCTGCATCGAGTGCGACGCGTGCATCGACATCTGCCCGGTGCAGTGCCTGACCATCACCGAGAACGGCGACGAGGCCGATCTCCGGACACGCCTGTCAGCGCCGGCGAAGAACCTCGATCAGGCGCTGTACGTCTCCGCGGTGCTCCCCCATACGGGGCGGGTCATGGTCAAGGACGAGGATCTCTGCGTCCACTGCGGCCTCTGTGCCGAGCGCTGCCCCACGGCGGCGTGGGACATGCAGAAATTCGAGCTCCTGATCCCGCTCGCGGTCTCCACCCCGGTCCCGGTGGCAACCTGATATGGCCGCACAGCATTTCGCGCAACCCCGCTCGCAGGTGAACGACTTCGCGGTGAAGCTCGCCAACGTCAACGGCACCGGCTCCTCGAGCGCCAACAACCTGCTGATGCGCTCGATCTTCCGCATGGGCGTTCCGGTCTCCGGCAAGAACCTGTTCCCCTCGAACATCCAGGGCCTGCCGACGTGGTACGAGATCCGCGTCAACAAGGACGGACACGTCGCCCGCGCCCGCATCTACGACCTGATGGTGGCAATGAACGGGCAGACCTACGCTCGCGATATCGCCGAGGTTGCGAGCGGCGGCTTCACGATGTACGACGCCTCGTGGCCGCTCGACCGCGACCTCATCCGCGAGGACGTGACCTACCTCGGCGTCCCGCTCGCCGAGATGTGCAACGACGAGTTCCGCGGCCCGCGCGAGCGCATCCTCATGAAGAACATCGCCTGCGCGGGAGCGCTTGTGGCCATGCTCGGCATCGACATGGAGGTGATCGCGCAGCTGCTCACCGAGCAGTTCGCCGGCAAGGAACGGCTGCGTGAGTCCAACCAGCGAGCGCTGCGGCTCGGCCACGATTTCGCCACGTCGCACTTCGACTTCCCGTTGCCCTGCCACGTCGAAGCGATGGATGCCACCCGCGGGTCGATCCTCATCGATGGCAACACTGCGGCCGCCCTCGGCTGCGTCTACGCGGGCGCCACGGTGGCCGCGTGGTACCCGATCACACCGTCGACGTCACTCATGGACGCGTTTGCCAAGTACTGCGCCAAGTTCCGGCGCGACCCCGAGACCGGGCGCAACAACTACCTCGTGCTGCAGGCCGAGGACGAGCTGGCCGCGATCGGCATGGTGCTGGGCGCGTCGTGGGCGGGAGCACGCGCTTTCACGTCGACGTCGGGGCCGGGCATCTCGTTGATGCAGGAGTTGATCGGGATGGGGTACTACGCGGAGATTCCCGCGGTCGTGTTCGACGTGCAACGCGTCGGCCCGTCGACGGGGATGCCGACCCGCGTGCAGCAGGCGGACATCCTCGCGTGCGCGTATGCATCGCACGGTGACACCAAGCACGTGCTGCTCTTCCCGGCGAGCCCTGCCGAATGCTTCGAGATGGCCCCGACCGCGTTCGATCTCGCGGAGCGTTTCCAGACACCGGTGTTCGTCCTCTCCGACCTCGACATCGGCATGAACGACTGGGTGAGCCCGGCGCTGGAGTGGGACGACTCGTACGTGCCGGACCGTGGCCGAGTGCTCGACGCGGGTGAGCTGCGCGAGCTCGAGGTCTATCATCGCTACGAGCCTGCGGATTCCGAATCCGTCGCGGCGCGAACGCTCCCGGGCGTGAGCGACCTCGGCGCATATTTCACCCGTGGATCGGGCCACACCATCGAGGGTGCGTACACCGAATATCCCGAGGAGTACCAGGCGGTGCTCGATCGTCTCGCGCGCAAGCACACGGCGGTCGCGGAGCACATCCCTGCTCCTGTGGTGGACGATCACGCCCACGCACCGCTCGGCATCGTGACGCTGGGGAGTTGCGAGCTCGCGGTGCTGGAGGCCATCGAGCTGCTTGGGAAGCGCGACGTCTCGGCCGATTACATGCGCATCCGGGGTTTCCCGTTCGGTATTGCGGTGCGGGCGTTCCTCGAGGCGCACGACACCATCGTGGTCGTCGAGCAGAACCGCGACAGCCAGCTGCGCACGCTGCTGACGTTGGAGACGCCGGTGCCCAAGGAGAAGCTGCGGTCCGTCCTCGCCTATGGCGGGTATCCCCTCAGCGCCGAGGATGTCGTCGACGGCATCACCAAGCTCCTGGAGGCCTGACCGGTGCCATCCATCGTCAAACCACTGGTCACGCATCCAGGACTCGAGCGCAACGCGCTTGGGCTCACGATCCGCGACTACGAAGGCGGGATGTCGACGCTCTGCGCGGGATGCGGCCACGACTCGGTCACGGCTGCGATCACCCACGCGCTGTGGGAGAGCGACACACCGCCGCACATGATCGCCAAGCTCAGCGGCATCGGCTGCTCTGCCAAGACAGCTGCATACTTCGCGCGCGGCGCGCACGGCTTCAACGGCTGTCACGGCCGCATGCCACCGATCGCGACCGGGGCGAGCGCCGCCAATCGCGACCTGCTCTGCATCGGCATCTCCGGTGACGGTGATTCGCTCTCGATCGGGCTCGGCCACCTCGCGCACCTGGTGCGGCGCAACGTGCGCATGGTCTATGTGATCGAGAACAACGGCGTGTACGGACTCACCAAGGGGCAGTTCTCGGCATCGGCCGATGTCGGTTCGACCACGAAACGCGGTGAGGCCAATCATCTCCAGCCGATCGATCCGATGTTCCTCGGCCTCTCGGTCGGTGCGACGTTCCTCGCGCGCGGCTTCTCCGGTGACAAGCGTCAGCTGGTGCCGATCTTCCGCGCGGCAATGGCGCACCGAGGCCTCGCGATCATCGACGTGATCTCCCCGTGCGTCACCTTCAACGACCATGAGGGTTCGACCAAGAGCTATCTGTTCACCCGCCAGCACGACGTGCAGATGACCGTGACCGATTTTGTGCCGCCGGCCGAGGAGATCACCGGGATCATCCCCGACCAGGGCGTCGTGAGCATTCCGATGCACGACGGTGCGACCCTGCGCTTTCGAAGCGTCCCCGACGGCTACGACCCGACAGATCGCCTGGCGGTGATCGAACATCTGATGTCGGCCAAAGGCCGTGGAGAGATCGTCACCGGCCTGCTCTATGTGGATGAGCAGTCGTCGGACCTGCACGAGCTGGGCAACACGACTGACAAGCCATTGACCCAGGTGCCGTACGAGAAGCTCTGCCCGGGGGCGGCGGCGCTTGCGGGAGTCGGCTTCCGGTAGGTCCTGCCGTGGAGTGGTCCGCTGCCGGCGCGCGCACCCTTTGGTTCGGCCTCATAGGTCTTGTTTGCTTGGTCGCTGCGTGCGGAGCGTCGCCAACCACTCGTCAGCAATCCGATCCACCGGCCGCGCCGTGCAGATTCCTGACCCAGCCAATCGCCGCTCGGATCAGCGGCGACGCGAAGGTGACGAATCAGGCGACCGATGTTGTGGAGACCGAGTCGGGCTACGTCGCCTGCATTTTCACAGATGCGATGCATGAGGCAAACAGCGTTGAAGTGCAAATCAAGCGAGCGGCCGGCGGGGTCACGCCGTCAGACTTGCAGGCGGCCGTGAGGTTCTTCTCGGCCGGAGAGCCGGTGCAACCATTTCAACCGTTCTCTGCGGTGGGCGTCGGTGACACGGCGCTCGGCGAGAGCACACCCGGCGTGGCCTTCATCGTCTTCGCCAAAGGACGCGACTTGGTGTGCGTCGGCGCCGACTCGTCGTTTCGCAGCATTGCCGCCTTGCAGGCCGGCGTTGCCGACATTGCGACGCAGGTTGCGGCAGGGCTGTAGCTGGATGGGCGCGGGGGCTTTGCGGTAGGTCCGCGGACACACGCCTTATAGCGCGAGCACACACGAAACAAAGTTCGCCTGGGTACGCCTGCTGTAAAGAAGCAGTCTCGCGATGGTTCCGCCAACGTCTCGGCACGTAGGCTGCTGGGCTGATGGAGGCGCGAATCGACGACAGACCACCCGTTCCCACGCTTCCAGTGCACTCGGGACTCCGGAGCTCTTTGCCCCCGCAGGGTGAGAGCAGCACGGCGAACCGGCCCTCGAGGGCGCATCTCCGCCAGCCTCGTGCTCGGACCAATCGGGGCGCTGCTCTTTCTCGAGCAAATTCTATCGGCCGCGACGGATCCACACCTCGGGGCAGATATCCTGACGTTCCGCCACGCCGCACAGCAGTTGTTGCAGCACAGCTCCCCATATCCGGTTGGACCGCAGGTCAACCCATTCATCTTTCCGCCGAGCGCCCTGCTCTTCTTTCTTCCCCTGGCGTTTCTCTCGGCCTCGGTGGTTGTCGGCGCCTATCTGGCGATTCAGTCGGCCGCCATTCTCTTTGCCGGAGCCTTCTCGCTGCGCATATTCGGTGTTCCATGGCGGTCCGCCGCTGGAGCTGCAGTGCTTTTTGGCAGCGCGTTCTATGTCGGGCTGGAAACCAATCTGGCCTTCGGTAATGTCAACGGCATCCTCGTGCTTGCGGAGGCGCTCTTCCTGTACCTGGCAAGTCGCGACCGATGGGATTGGGCCGGCGTGGCGCTGGGGGGCTCCCTAGCCCTGAAACCGTCGCTTGTACTCCTGCTGTTGGTGCCGCTCCTCTGGCGACAATGGCGATCCTTCGGAATCAGCCTCGGCATACCGATTGGCCTGTCGCTGGTCGTCCTTCCATTCCTGCCCCGGAGTGACGTTCTCTTGACACAGGTCCTCCCATACATGCTGCACGGTGGGGCCGAAGTTTGGCCGATGTTCAACGCATCAATCGTGGGGACCGCGCCTCTGTTGCACATCGGTGGTCCGGTCACCCTTGCGATCCGAGGTGCCGTGGCCTTCGTTGCCATCTTCGCGATTGTGCTACGTCGACGCGCAGACATCGATCGACGCCTGCAGGTCGTCGAAGTCGCCGGCATCCTCGTGCTGCTCACACTGCTGGACAGTTCGTTCAGCTGGCCGACCTATGGCTGGCTCTTGCTCCCGCTTGTGGTGTCCGTCGTGAGCAGGGAATCACTGCTGCGCACGGCACCGGCGTGGGTCGCCGTCTACTTCTTCGTCTCGCCGACGGATTCCGTGACACCGTTCGCAAGTGGCGACTATGGGGTCCGCCACGGCCGTTTCGCCGCCAGCTTCCTCGGACTCCTGCTTGTTATGTGGTTCGGTGCGCTCAAGCCGGCGACCGCGTGGAGCAAGGAACGAAGGAAGGGTGCGATCGGAGGTCTTTGGGCGAGCGCCGCCCGGGTGCTGAGACCACCACCAGCGTATCCGGTCGAAGCAGCGCGTCCAGCAGCAACCGCAGAGAGCCTCCCGCCGAACTCAACCTAAGGGGGTGGGCCCGCTCGGCGGCGCTGCGCGGCGTGGTGCTCGCGGCGCGACGTCTCAGCGTCATGCTTGGCGCATGCGGCAGGACGATCACGCTCGGGCTCAACGTCACACTGTCGTCCCCGTGTCGCTGACCGGTCGAAGCGGGCCTGACCTACTAAGGTGCCGTGAAACCTGCGGACTCAATCGTTGCTAGGCTGCGCTCATGGAAGGGGTGAGGTGACCGAGGGTGCGACCGGGGGATGCATTCGGGTGATGGTCGTCCATGGTCATCCCGTCGTATCCAAAGGCTTGGCCGACTGCCTCGACTGTGAGCCGGATCTGGAGGTCGTCGGGACCGCACCGACGTGCGGTCTGGCCCTGGACATGGCCGCCGAGCTGCGACCTGACGTCGTCCTCATTGGCCGTTCAACTCCCTGGACTGGTGGACTTGAGGCAACACGACATCTCATTGATGCGCAACCTGACCTGTCGGTAGCGATCCTCAGCGGCTCGGCCAGCCACGAGTTCATGGCTGAGGCGCTGCAGAGCGGCGCCATAGGTTACCTGCACCTCGACACACCGCCCTCGGAGATCGCAGGCGCGGTGCGTCGTCTCCTCATGGCATAGACGACCGGTCAGCCGCACGCTCTGATCACTCTGCTCCAGGCAGCCTGGCTTCACGAGCAGATCGCAAGATCCGGGCCCTGCGGCAATCGGGCGAAATGTGCCGTGTTGCCGGCAGAGTCGCGGAAGTCCGCGGTGGTGAGACTGGTCAGGCTCATCTCGCCACTGTCGTAGGGATTTCCCCAACCATGAGGGGGATTCCCGGAGCCGTCAGTGAGAGCGGGCTCCGCATAGAAGATGCTGCCGTTGATCGTGGCCGAGAAGACTCCACAATGTGTGTAGAGCCTGTCCGGCACGGAACCCCCAACGCTCATGACGACGCTGGACACATTGACGGCTGCGGCGGCGGCGGGACCACCGCCGGACGCGCAACCTGCCAGCGCGGTCGACAGCAACATGAGGCCAAGGACCTCGCGCAGCTTCACGTTGAGAAGCTACGACTCGGCGCCTCTCGGTGCAATCACCCTCCGTGCTGATCCGCGAGCCGCACCTGATCAGTTGACAGAGACCGCGGCCTCGAAGATGGCCGAACGTGGATGGGGCTGATTGCCCAGAGCACTGCCCCAGCTCACCGCGAGCGATGGATCGTCTGTTGCATCCGCAGCGGCACCCGAGAGCACGGAGATGCCGATGGTGTCACCAGGCCACACCGACGCATCGCCGAATCGATTCGAGATCTGCACGGGGGCGGAAGTCCACCCTCGACCGATCGAGAACGCTCGCAGGTAGAGGGCATAGCCGCGCGGAGAACTGTCAGCGAGCCAGGCGACATACGCGGTGCCTGCGCGGCCTCCGACCACCTGAACGATGTGGGTCGCGTTGTCGGTGTCGGGAGTCACACGCTGCAGGGTCGACCAGGACCTCCCGTGATCCGTCGAATACGCGAGCCATCCGACGTCACGCCCCTGATGCTGCGTGTCCCATGTGATGTACAGGTTTCCGGCGGCATCCATGCCAAGGTCGCCGTCGATCCACCATTCGGCTTTCGACATGGTCAGGCGGTCGGGGCCGACCTGCACCGGCTTCGACCAGGTCGTCCCGCCGTCGGCTGACGACGTGAAATAGCTGTGGGCCGGCGTCATCGTGTAGGTGGTGTCGTTGGTGATGTGGTACCCCTGATACTCGACATCGATCCTGCCATCCGGCTCGACGAGCAGCGGTGCGCTGTCGCCGCCGCTTGCTGGAAAGCCCGGACTGACGGGGATGATCGGGCCCCAGGTCTTGCCGCCGTCGGTTGATTTCTGGATCACGACGTTGAGGTCGCCGGTCGCGAAGGCGCAGCTGCCGGCGGGGTTGCAGATGTACGTGACGGCTGCTGCGCTGGGCCCGTAATCCCAGGTGACATATACCGCGCCCTTGGGGCCGACGGCGATGAAGTCACGGTCTCCCCAGTTCTGCCGGATCGGCGGAACGAGGGACGAGATCTGCGGGAAGGTCGCACCGTGGTCGAAAGACGCCGCGACCACTGGGAAGGTGTACCCGTGCCGGGCGTTCATGAACGAGGCATAGACGGTGCCATTTGGCGCCACCGCGATCGCGGGGTCCCAACTCGACGCCACGGAACCCGGGACGGTTATCGGGGAGCTGAAGTGGTGCCCGCCATCAACAGATCGAGCAAACCCGATGCCGCAGCCCATCCAGAGCTCGTACACAAACTGCCCAGACCGGTCGGCAGCCTGCTCCACCTCCGCGTTCTGACCCTTGCACCCTCGGCTGATGTCGTTGATGCGACCGACGGTGAAGCGCGTTGGTGAGAGCGTTGACGCCGGCGCCTGGGTGGGGACGGCGAGAGCAGCGGTGAGCGCGAGGATGCTGACGCCCACGAGGCTCTCCGCCTTCCGCCGGCCCGTGACGATGCCGCTCCGGAGATCGGCCGTTCGCTGACTGCGCATCGCTCCTTCTCCCTGAGTACAGCCGCCAGGACGGCGGTCGAGACATCGACCACCTATTAGACACTTCCGGTTCCCGACGCGACAAGTCAGCAACGTCGGCTCCGCACCTTACGAGCCCCGAGTGATGCACGTCAGGACACCGGCACGGCTCGGTTAGCATGACCTTCGTGCAGGAGGCTCCCGTTTCTGTCGGGTCCCAGGATCTCGAGCAGCAGCTCGAGGGACAGCGCAAGGCGCTCACCGGGTATTGCTACCGCATGCTCGGCTCGCCATTCGAGGCGGAGGATGCGGTCCAGGAGACGCTGCTACGGGCGTGGCGCGGCTTCGATCAGTTCGAGGGCCGGGCGGCGCTGCGTTCCTGGGTGTTCAGGATCGCCACCAACGTCTGCCTCGACATGGTGAAGGGACGCGAGCGCCGGGCGATACCGATGGACTTCGGCCCGGCGAGTGCGCCGATCGAGGCGAACCTGCACACGCGTCCGGAGGTCACCTGGATCGCGCCGATCCAGGACAGCCTGGTCGCCGGCGAGGCCGATCCAGCGGACGTCGCCGTGGCTCACGAGACGATCCGGCTCGCCTTTGTGGCCGCCCTGCAGCATCTGCCGCCGCGGCAGCGAGCTGTCCTGATCCTGTGCGAGGTCCTGCGCTGGCAGGCGAGCGAGGTGGGGGAGCTCCTCGACATCAGCGTCGCATCGGTGAACAGCGCTCTGCAGCGTGCCCGGGCGACCCTGGCCGGCAGCGCCATCACGCCGGAGGACACGACGCCGCCCACGGGCGAGGCGCAGCGCCTCCTGCTCGAGCGCTATGTCGCCGCATTCGAGCAGTACGACCTCAAGGCGCTCACAGCACTGATCCAGAAGGACGCCAGGCAATCGATGCCGCCGTTCGACATGTGGCTGTCCGGCCGCGACGACATCCTCGCCTGGTGGTACGGCCCCGGGATCGGGTGCCGCGGCTCGAAGCTCATCCCCGTCCCGACGACCAATGGCACGGTCGCATTCGGACAGTACAAGCCGAGCGACTCGGGGAGTGGCCTCGATCCGTGGTCGCTGCAGGTGCTGGAATTCCGGCACGGCGAGATCGTCGAGTTCACCTTCTTCCTCGACACCGAGCGTCTGTTCCCGCTCTACGGGCTTCCCTCGCGCCTGGACTCGTAGCTCCAGCGGGGCGGTGTCAGTCCAGCAGGATCTCCTGCAGCCCCATCAACGCCACAAGATCGCCCAGCTTGCGGGACCATCCCCGCGGCTGGAACACGCAGCCGCACCTCCGAGCCGTTATCCGGAGCCGCGCCAGCGCATCGACGGCAACGGCATCCGCGCCGAGTCCGCCAACCTCGCACAGGGCGCAGCGGGCGTTGTGGGACGTGATCTCACCGCGCAGGCGAACGCACAACCCGGGGAGATCAGGACGCGCGATCGGGCCCCGGACAACGAAGCTGATCGTGGTCTGCTCGGTCACCGCCCTCTGTTAGGACGTCCAGCGCGCTCGGAAATCATCGGCGCTCGACCGATGATTTCTCCGACAGCCCGTCGTCAGAACGATCACACTCAAGCGCCAATCTTCGGGAGAACCTCAATGCCACGAAAGGTCGTCGCGAGTACGTACATCACGCTCGACGGTTTCATCGACGAGCCGGGAATGTGGTCGTTCCCCTTCTGGTCGGAGGAGGCGGCGCAATTCAAGTCGCGCGAGCTGTCGGCGAGCGATGCACAGCTGTTGGGCCGGCTCACCTATGAGGGTTTCGCCGCGGCCTGGCCGACCATGCAGGGCACCGGCGAGTTCGGCGAAAAGATGAACAGCATGCCCAAGTACGTCGCCTCGCGCACCCTCGACACCGCGACGTGGAACGCGACCATCATCAAGGGTGACGTCGCCGACAAGGTTCGCGAGCTCAAGCAGGAGGATGGCGGCGACCTGCTGATCGGCGGCAGCGGGCAGCTCATCGACTACCTCACTACCCACGACCTCATCGACGAGTACCGGCTGATGGTTTGCCCGATCGTGCTGGGCAACGGCACCAAGCGGCTTTTCACCGGCGTCCCGCGGCGCACGTTCACACTCGTCGAAACCTTGAAGTTCCCGACCGGCGTCGTCGTCAACACCTATCACCCAGCACCTGCGCCCGCAGGCTGACCCGAGAACACGGAGAACATGTGATGACACTCACGAACAGCAAGGCGTTCAGCGGCTTCGCGGTGAACGATCTCGACAAAGCCCGTGACTTCTACGGAGAGAAACTCGGCCTCAACACATCATTGCAGGACGGGCTCTTGACGCTGCATCTCGCCGGTGATCGCGACACGTTGATCTACCTCAAGCCGGACTACACGCCCGCGACGTATACGATCCTCAACTTTCCGGTGGAGGATATCGGCGCGACGGTCGACGAGCTCACCACTCGCGGCGTCAAGTTCGAGCGATACGACGGCATCGAGCAGGACGAGCGCGGCATCCACCGAACAGGCGGCCCGCTCATCGCGTGGTTCACCGACCCCGCCGGCAACGTGCTGTCGGTGCTCCAGCAACCCTGACCCGTCGAGTCCGGCGGATCAACCTCGCGTCGCGCTCGGACACACTGACCTGAACGCGCTGCTCAGACCAGCAGCGAAGCCACCTGTGCCGAGTCGAAGTTTCCCCCGCTGAGCACGATCACCGTCGGGTGCTCGGCGGTACCGGACGGAACCCGGCCCGTGAGATACGCGGCGAGTGCCAGCGCCCCCGTCGGCTCGATGGCGAGTTTCAGCCGCATCCAGGCCGCGCGCAGTGCATCGATGAGCTCATCCTCCGAAACCGTGACGATGTCACTGACGAGGCTATCGCCGACGATCACCTCGAAATTCCGGTTGCCGATCGACTTGGACTTCACGCCCTCGGCGAGAGTGGCCGGATCCGTCGCGAGAGTCTGCATGGCTCCGGTGTGCAGGCTCCGTGCCGCGTCGTCGGCGACCACCGGCTCCACGCCGATGACAGCTGTCGACGGCGAGAGCGCGGCGATGGCCAGGGCGATGCCTGAGATCTGACCGCCCCCGCCGATCGGGACGACGACAGCCCCTGCCGATGGGACGTCCTCGAGGATTTCGAGGCCGACGGTGCCGGCGCCATGGATCACGTCCCAGTCGTCATACGGGTGCACCAGGTGCAGCCCCTCGATCCTCGCGATCTCCTCGGCGATCCGCTCGCGGTTGTCGTAGGTGACGCCGTCGGACACGAGCGTGGCGCCGAACGATCGGATGCCCTCGACCTTGGCCGGCGTGACACCTTCGGGAACCACAATCGTCGCCCGGAGCCCGGCAACCTGGGCCGCGCAGGCAACGGCCTGGCCGTGATTCCCGGAGCTGTGGGTCACGACGCCGGCGACCCTCGGTTCGCGTTCGACGAGGCTCAGCACCGCGTTGAAGGCGCCGCGCGCTTTGAAGGAGCCGGTGCGCTGCAGGGACTCGGGTTTCACCATGAGCCCGGGCGCAACGTCCGCGTCAATCAGCGGGGTTCGACGGACATGCGGTCCGATGCGTTGCGCCGCCTGACGGATCTGCGCGAGATGCTCGGCAGCCCGCGAGCTCTGAGCCACCGCGGTCAGGACGAGACGGCTACGGGAATCTCCAGCGCCAGCTTGTCCATCTCGAGTTGCGCGGGAACGTCGACGGGGTAGGAGCCGGTGAAGCACGCGAAGCAGAACCCGTTGCCGTCGGGTTGTCCCATCGCCCGACGCAGTCCGGCGAGGCTCAGGTAACGCAACGAATCCGCGCCGAGCATGGCACCGATCTCGCGTTCGGTATGACCGGCGGCGATAAGCTCGCGGCGCGACGCGATGTCGATGCCCATGAAGCACGGCCATGCGATCGGCGGCGACGCGATCCGCATGTGGACCTCGCTCGCTCCGGCGCGCCGCAACTCGTCGATGATGCGCCGTGATGTCGTGCCGCGCACGATCGAGTCGTCGACGAGCACCACGCGCCGGCCTTCGAGCACATGGCGCATGGGGTTGAACTTCAAACGAATGCCTGCCTCACGCAGGCGCTGGGTCGGCTGGATGAAGGTGCGCGTGATATAGCGCGACTTGATCATCCCTTCCGCAAAGGGCACTCCCGCCTCCTCGGCATAGCCGATCGCCGCCGGCGTGCCACTGTCGGGCAGGGTGATCACGATATCCGCGTCGGCGGGCGCTTCGCGTGCAAGCTCGCGGCCCATGTGGCGGCGTGACTCGTAGAGCGACTTTCCCATCATCACGCTGTCGGGCCTCGCGAAGTAGATGAACTCGAACGAGCACATCGCACGATGCGCCGCGGTGCGCTGAATCTTGGTGCTGCGCATCCCGGAGGCATCGACGGTGACGATTTCTCCGGGCTCGATTTCGCAGATGAAGGTCGCCCCGACCACGTCGAGGGCGCACGTCTCGCTCGCCATCACATACCCGGTGCCGCCGGGCGCATCGACGTCACCGAAGCGGCCGAGACAGAGCGGCCGGATGCCGAGCGGATCTCGCGCGGCAACCAGTGAATCCTTGGTGAGGAATACCAGGCAGTAGGCGCCCTCGACACGGGGTAGCGCTTCCGCGAGTGCCTGCTCCAGCGTGGCGGCGTCGGTCTGCGCGATGAGTGCGCCGAGCACCTCCGTGTCGCTGGTGGTCTCGAAGTCGAATCCCTTCGTGGTCAGCTCGTCGCGCAACCTCGTGGCGTTCACGAGGTTGCCGTTGTGTGCGATGACCACGGAGCCGATCTTCGGGTGCTCGACCGAGATGGGCTGTGCGTTGAGCAGTCGGGCGCTGCCGGTGGTGCTGTAGCGCGTGTGACCGATCGCGATGTTGCCCTTGAGGCTGTCGATGATCTCCTGGTCGAACACCTGCGAGACCAGGCCCATCTCCTTGCGGACGCGAATCTCGCGACCGTCGCTGACCGCGATACCGGCGGACTCCTGTCCGCGATGCTGCAACGAGTAGAGGCCGAAGTAGGTCAGGTTGGCGACGTCCTCGCCCGGGTGGAACACCCCGAAAACGCCACATTCCTCATGGAGGTGATCGTCGTCGATGGCGTCCATTCCGGCCTGATCACTCACGCTCGATCAAGGCTCCTCGGTGAACCTGTCGCACGTCCGCAAGTGACACGTCGATGCACCCGCTCACACAGACGCGCTCGCCTCCGACGGAGCCGAGATCGCGGAAGGGGACCGAGTGTCGCCCTGCCAGCTCGTGCAAACGCACAAGTGCCTCCCTGGCGAAGCTGATGACGAATCGAGATTGACTCTCACCGAAGAGTATACCGGCCGACCCGTTAATCAACCCTTCACCCGTTCCCAGCTCATCGACACCGATCCAGGCCCCTATGTCGCCCAGCAGACATGACTCCGCGATTGCGATCGCAATCCCGCCCTCGGCGCAGTCGTGCGCGGAGTGGAGCAGCCCGGATTCGATCGCCTCGAGGACGAATCCCTGCACGCGCCGCTCGAGATCGATGTCGAGATGGGGCGGCGGGCCGGCATTGACCCCATGGGCGAGCCGCTGGTATTCGCTACCACCGAGCTCGGCATCGACGGGGCCCACCAGGCCGACGAGGTCGCCCTCGTCCCGGAAACCTGCCGTGCAGCGCCTGCTGACATCGTCGAGAACGCCCACCATCCCGATGACGACCGTGGGATCGATCCCGGTGCCACCGGTGTCGTTGTACAGGCTGACGTTACCGCTCACCACGGGGATTTCCAGTGCCGTGCAGGCTGCCGCGATCCCGGCGATGGCGTCGTGCAGGTCCCACCACACGTCGGCGTGCTCGGGGTTGGCGAAATTCAGACAATTGGTGACGGCGGCGGGTTTCGCGCCGGTGGCGACGACGTTGCGCGCAGCCTCGCAGACGGCGATCATCGCCCCGAGCCGCGCGTCGAGTGCGGTGTATCTGGAGTTTCCGTCGGTCGCCATCGCCAGCCCAAGTGCGGTGCCGTCGACACGCACCAGTGCCGCGTCGCCGCCAGGAAGGATCACGGTCGCGTCGCCGACCTGGTGGTCGTAGCGGCGGTACACGGACGCGCGGCTCCCGAGGTTGGGGCTGCCGATGAGCCGCAGCAGCGCCTCCTCGGGAGTCCAGGACGGCGTCGCGATCCCGGCCATGTCCTCTGCGACCGCACGCAGGGGGCGAGGTCCGGGCGCCCCGCGCGATGGGGCCCCGTCAACGAGCAGGTCGAGGGGGAGGTCACACACCGGCTCGGCCCCGTCGCGCACCACGAAGCGTTGGTCGGGCAGGATCACCGCGACCACGTCGGAGTGCAGATCCCAGCGCTCGAAGACCTCCTGCAGGGAGCGCACGTCGGCCGGCTTGGCGACGATCAGCATCCGCTCCTGCGACTCACTGAGCATCACCTCGTATGGGGTCATGCCCGTCTCGCGTCGCGAGGCGCGGGCAACATCGATCTCGATGCCGCAGCCGCCTCGATGCGCGAGCTCGGCGGTGCTCCCGCACAGCCCGGCCGCCCCGAGATCCTGCATCGCGATCACGCGTGGATCGCCAGCCAGCTCGAGGCACGCCTCCATCAGGCACTTCTCGAGAAACGGGTTGCCGACCTGCACCGCGGGACGGCGCGCGGCGCTCTCCGCATCCAGCACCACCGACGCGAAGCTGGCCCCATGGATGCCGTCGCGGCCGGTGTCGGCGCCCACCAGGAGCACGAGATTGCCGGGGCCACTGGCGGTCGCGCGGGTCAGCTTGCCCTGCTCGACGATGCCGACGCACATTGCGTTGACCAGACAGTTGGTCCGGTACGACTCGTCGAAATAGAGCTCGCCACCGACTGTCGGCACGCCGATGCAGTTGCCGTATCCGCCAATACCGGCCACAACTCCGTCAAACAGATGGCGCTGACGGGGCTCGTCGAGCGGACCGAAGCGAAGCGAATCCAGCAGTGCGATCGGCCGCGCTCCCATGGTGAAGATGTCTCGCAGGATGCCGCCCACCCCGGTCGCCGCCCCCTGGTACGGCTCGATCGCGCTCGGGTGGTTGTGTGACTCGATCTTGAAGACGCACGCGAGGCCGTGACCGATGTCCACCGCGCCGGCATTCTCGCCCGGTCCCTGCAGGACGCGCAGTCCCCTGGTCGGCAGCATGCCGAGCAGCGGCTTGCTCGTCTTGTAGCTGCAATGCTCGCTCCACAGTGCCCCGACGATGCCGAGCTCCAGACGATTGGGCTCACGACCGAGCCCCTCGACCAGGTGCTCGTACTCGGAGCGTGTGAGCGCAACCTCAGCCAGGTCCGCGTCGCTCGCCCCTGCCAGCTGGACCGTCACAAGGCCGCTCCCACCGGCATCGCACCGCTGCCACTGACAGACGTCGCGACACTTTCGAAGAGGCGCATCCCATCCGACGAGCCCAGCAATTGCTCGCACGCCCGCTCCGGGTGCGGCATCATCCCGAGCACGTTGCGGCGTGCGTTGACGACCCCCGCGATGTCGTGCATCGACCCATTCGGCGACTCATCGCCGGCACTCGACCCATCGCGGCGCACATACCGAAACGCCACCCGCTCCTCGCGCTCGAGCATCGCCAGCGTTTCCTCATCCGCAACGTACCGCCCCTCTCCGTGCGAGACCGGCACCTGCAACAGGTCGCCGCGTGCGCACCCTGCGGTGAACGCCGAGTCGACGGTCTCGACCCGCAACCAGGTCGGCATGCACCGAAACTCCAGCGAGCTGTTCCGCGTCAACGCCCCCGGCAACAGATGCGCCTCGCACAGGATCTGAAAACCGTTGCAGATCCCCCACACGAGTCCCCCATTGTTGGCAAACGCAGCCACCGATTCCATCAACGGAGCAAACCGAGCGACGGCCCCCGCACGGAGATAGTCGCCATACGCGAAACCACCAGGCAGGATCACGCAATCCGAGCCCTGCAGGTCGCGATCCTTGTGCCAGAGCATCACGGCCTCATGCCCTGCCAGCTCGACAGCATGCCGGCAATCGCGATCCGACCACGTCCCGGGAAAGACGGCGATTCCAAACCGCATCAAAACACCGAGCGTGCCAGGGTGGGGAGGACGGGGACGGAGGCGGGCCATCTCGCAGCCCGGGCTACCCCCCCGGGCGAGAGTGAGGGGCGGGACGGCGAAGGCGTCCCG
>CABDZJ010000003.1_pt1 | contig 117631 bp, 114 predicted proteins | sample 3132161 | NCBI WGS metagenome assembly CABDZJ01 (sample SAMEA5534340, study PRJEB31848) | metagenome | biome: tundra; feature: field; material: soil | place: USA | collected 2013-05 | depth 0.45 m | reverse complement strand
CCCCGGGTCGGCTCAACGAGTTCCGTCACGCGGTGGCCGAGATGCCGCTCTTCGACCCCGAGCGAGCACTGATCCTCCGAGATCCACCCCAATTGACAGGATCAGCCAAGCGAGGTGGCGTCGATCCTCCAGACCGCTTGGTGGCGATTCTCGGCGAACTCGCACCCACAACGGTTCTCTGTCTGGTTGCGCATGCCAAGGTGCCGGATCGGAACCCGGTGATCGCTGCGGTGAAGGCGCGAGGCGGCTCCATCATCTTTCACGCCGCAGTCAAGGGCCGCGATCTCCGCGCGTGGATCGAACGCGAGATCGGTATCAGGGGACTGCGGCTCGGTTCCGGGTCCGTCGAGCACCTGGTACGCGTCGCCGGCCCGGACCTCGGGAGCATCGCGTCGGAGCTCGACAAGCTCGTGGCCTTCGCGAACGGCAAACCGCTTTCGATTACTGATGTGCGCCAGGCGGTCGCGGGCGACGAGGCCGCAGGTCTCTACGAAACACTCGGAGATCTGCTCGGAGCGACCCCCGCGAAGGGAGCCGAGTCAATCGACCGGCTGCTCTCGGAGGGGCGAGCCGGCCAGTATCTGCTGGCTATCCTTGCTGGTCAGATCCGCGACCTCGTGCTCGCGCAGGCCTATCTCCAGGCTCATGGCTCGGGCTCCGGCCTCGCGGCAGCGCTGGGAAAGCCGGACTGGCAGGCGGATCGCCTCAGCCGCCAGGCAAGAAGCGTCTCGTCGTCGACCACCGCTGGATGGCTGGCCGCGCTCCACGATGTCGATCGCAAGCTCAAGACCGGCGAGATCGCGGAGACGGACGGACTGCGCCTCGCCGTGCTCCGTGCAGCCGCTGACGTGACCGCAGAGCGCGCGCGCCGGCGCTAGCTCAGTTCTGAGGCGCTATTTGGCCTTGGCCGTCTTGGCCGTTGGTTTGGCGGGTGCCGCCGCCTTGGGAGTCACAGCCTTGGATGCGCTGGCCTTCGCAGCAGGGGCCTTGCCGGCCGGCTTGGCCGATGGTTTCGCGGCCGCGGCGCGGGCCGGCTGCTTGGCACTTCGGCCCTTGGCGCCGCCGGCAGCCGCCGAGCGGACCGCAGCCCCCTCAGCACCTTCGGCGACGTTGGCGAGACGCGCTGCCATCGACGCCAAACGAGACTTGCGGCGGCGAACGTTGTTGCGATGGAGGACGCCCTTCTCAGCGGCGCGATCGAGCGCGCGGATGGCAGCGTGCAACTCGGCATCACCGGTTGCGCCGCCCTCTTCAAGGAGTGCGTGGCGCGCCTTGATCACCTTGGTGCGGACCGCGGACTTCACCGCCCGATTGCGGATGTGCTTCCGTTCGCTGGACCTGATGCGCTTGCGCGCCGATCGGGAGTTGGCCATGCTCGCTCTTCTAGATCACTCGATAACTGGGCGCGCCCCCCAGGCAGTTCCGAGCCAGGGACGCACGAAGCCAGCAGTATATCAGCGACTGTGTCTCGCCTCTCCACGTGGGTTGTCCCCGCATACGCAAAGCTCAATCTCTCGCTCGAGGTCGTCGCGCGCCGCCCCGACGGCTGGCACGACATCGACAGCGTGCTGGTGCCGGTCGACTGGCATGACCTGGTCGGCCTCAGCATCGACCTCGCCCAGGCCGACACGATGTCCCTCACCGTGGACGGGCCCGCCGCTGCCGGGGTCCCCTCCGGCGAGGGCAACCTCACGTTCCGCGCCGCGCAGGCCCTGCGCGCACTGGCGGGCAGGCCGCTGGCGATCCGGGTCTGGCTGTCCAAGATCGTTCCACACGGCGCGGGGCTCGGGGGCGGCTCCGCAGACGCCGCTGCCGTTCTGCGCGCGGGGGTGAACAGGCTCGCGAGTCTTGGGGTGGTGATCGGTCCCGAGCGCATCGCCGCTGCGGCGCTGAGCATCGGCAGCGACGTGCCAGCGCTGCTCTCACTGACGGCGCAGCGCGTCCGCGGCCGCGGCGAGCGCCTCACCGCCCTCTCCATACCTGCCCTCCATCTGGCGATCGCGTCGACAACGCCGAGCTCCACAGCCGACACCTATGCCGCCGTGACTCCAGCGGAGATTCGGGACGACAGTCGCTCCGATCGGCTCGCGAAGCTCCTCAGCTCCGGGCAGGCGCCCCAACTCGAGCTCCTCGGGAGCGCGCTCGAGCCAGCGGCGTGCCGGGCCAACCCTGCGCTCGCCCACGCCCTGGAGCGAGCACGGGGTGTTGTCGCCGGCGTCGACTGGTGGCTCACCGGAAGCGGCGGCGCGGTGTTCACGGTCACCCGGCGTCGCGAGGACGCCGAGCAACTGGCGCTGGCCATGCGTGCAGCGGGGTTCGACGCGCGCGCCTGCCGCACCGTTGGCTGACGCCCACCGCACTACAATCCGATCCTCAGTGGCTGTCGCCGATGCACCCTCCGTCACGACGCCGACGCCGGACACCTGCGACCACCCCGCGCCGGTCACCGGAATCATGGCGCACGAGTTCGCGCACTACGAGGGCGCGATCGGCCCGGAGGGTCTTCGCCGTACGGTCACGTACTACGGCCCGATCGTCGGTGGCCTGCCCATCCGCGCCTGGCACTGTGAGCAGTGCGGGCTGCTGCGATTGAGCTATCCGGACGGCCGCACCGAGGAGCGCCGCCTTTTCCCAGGACCACAACCGGGGTTGCTCGCTGCGGCATCGCCGATCGCCACCGAACGAGTGCACTTCGGCATGCAGGCGCGGGTTTCCGGCCTGACCGCGCAGCCGGCATTCATCGATCAGCTCACCGGTGGCGAGTCGATCGTCCGGCCGATCCAGTTCCCGACCGTGACGCTCCCGGCATGGGACGCCATCACCTGGATCACGGTGCTGGGCATGGTCTCCGTGCTCGTGGGACTCCTGCTTGCCGGGCTCTTTGCCGCGCTGTCGTACAGCACGCCGAGCGTCGAGTTGCCGCTCGCGCTCAGCCTTGTCGTCATCTTCGTCGGGGTCCTGGCGCTGCGCTTGATCGTCCTTGCCATCCGGCACTTTGCTCCCGCCGAGCAGCTCAGCCCCAGCGTGGCCGAAGCGATGCGTGGCACGCCGGAGCTGGATGCGGCGACGCGCACGGTGGTGACGCTGCTCGTGCTGTGCGTCATGGGTCTCTTCGCGAGTGCCGTGCTTGCAACGTACACGTACTCGACACCGGGCGCCGAGTTCCCTGTTGTTGTCATCAGTTTCTCGTGCGGCATCATCGCGGCGGTGATCAAGGTTGTGGACGCCACCGTGCGTCACTTCAGCGGCAGGTAGCGGACCCGCTGTCGGAGTCCATGCCGCTCCACGCGCCGCCCGATCAGGACATCGTCATCGTCGGCGCCACCGGCGATCTCGCCCAACGCAAGCTGATTCCGGCGCTGTACAACCTGCACCAGCAGAAGCTGCTGCCCGCCAAGGGTCAGATCATCGGCGCGGCGCCATTCGCCTGGGACGATCAGCGCTTCCGGGACCTGGCTGAATCGGCAGTCAAGCAGTATTCCAGGACCCCACTGCAGAAGACGGCGTTCGCCGCGTTCGCGCGGCGCCTGCACTTCGTGCCCCTCCCGGCGGACGGCGCGCTCACTGGGATCCGCTCGGCGACGACGCTCGACCGTCGTATCGCGTACCTCGCTGTTCCGCCCTCGGCATTCACCTCACTCATCGAGGGCATCAAGACCGCGGGGCTCGTCGAGGGCACCTCGATCATCATCGAGAAGCCCTTCGGCCATGACCTGGAGTCCGCGGAGCAGCTCAATCGGACGCTCCACGACGTCGTGCCGGAACAGCGCATCTTCCGCATCGACCACTACATGGGCAAGGAGACGGTGCAGAACCTCCTCGTCTTTCGTTTCGGCAACTCGCTCTTCGAGCGGATCTGGAGTCGCGAAGCCATATCGCGAGTGGAGATCACTGTTGCCGAGTCGCTCGGCGTCGAACAGCGCGGCAAGCTGTACGAGGAGATCGGCGCGATTCGTGACATCGTCCAGAACCACATGTTCCAGGTGCTCTCGCTGGTTGCGATGGACCCCCCGCTGTCCTTTGACGCCGAGGCGATCCGCAACGAGAAGGTGAAGGTGCTGCAATCCATACAGCCGATCCGACCGCATGACGTCGTCCGCGGTCAGTACACGGCTGGAACCGTCGACGGCGAGCAGGTGGTCGCATATCGCAAGGAGCCGGGCGTTTCCCCCAAGTCGACGACCGAGACGTATGCGGCGCTGCGCCTGCATCTCGAGTCATGGCGGTGGTCCGGCGTGCCCTTTCTGCTGCGCACCGGCAAGCGCCTGCCCACCCGTGACACGCGCGTGGTGATCACCTTTCACGATGTTCCGCTGCATCTGTTCAAGACGGCGGGCGTGCATACGCTGCACCGCAACCGCCTGGTGGTGCGTATCCAGCCGGACGAGGGCATCGCCCTCTCGTTTGTGGCCAAACAACCGGGTCCGGAGGTCACTGCTCAGTCGGTCGATATGAATTTCAACTACGGCGATTCGTTCAAGACGTCTCCGCCCGAGGCGTACGAGCGTCTGCTCCACGACGCGCTCGAGGGTGACCACACCCTGTTCATCCGCGAGGACGAGGTCGAGCAGGGGTGGGCCGCTGTCGAGCCGGTTATCGAGGCGCCGCCGCCGATCACCTTCTACGCGGCGGGCACCTGGGGGCCCGCCGACGCGGGACGGATCGCGAGCCCGAGCCATTGGGACGATTCGGTCGCGCCCGTATGAGCGCGGCGCTGATCGGCGTCGATCTCGGCGGCACCAGCATCCGCGCCGCCGTCGCAATCGGTGACGTCACCCATGGCGAGCCCGTGCATCGCGATACGCCTTCGCAGGAGGGTCCCGCTGCCGTGCTCGATGCCGTGGCCGAGTGTGCCCGTCAGGCCGCCGGCGACTCCCACATTCGCGGACTCGCCATCGGCATCCCTGGTCCGATCGATCCCGGTGCCGGCGTCGTGCACGACGCGCCCAACATGACCGGCTGGAACGAGGTCCCCGCTGCGGCGATGCTCTCGGAGCGGGTCGAGTGTCCGGTGGTCATCTGCCATGACGCCGCGGCCGCCGGCTATGCGGAGCTCAAGGCGGGTGCCGGACGTGGCGCACGGCATCTTCTGTTCATCACGGTCAGCACCGGCATCGGCGGCGCTCTCTTCATCGACGGAGACCTCTACGACGGGGCGACCGGATCGGCCGGCGAGGTCGGCCACACCCCCGTCAGCGATGACGGCCCAGCGTGCGGGCAGGGCCACCCCGGGTGCCTCGAGGGTGCATCATCCGGCACCGCGATTGCCGCCCGCGCACGCGCGGAGCTCTCCAACGGGACGCCGTCATCACTCCGGAGCCTCGACCCCGCCACGATCGACGCTCGTGCCATCGTCACCGCTGCCAACGCGGGCGATGCTCTGGCCCTCCAGGTGTTCAACGACGCGGGCCACGCGCTGGGGCGGGCGATCGGGGGCTTCATCAACGTGCTCGCACCTGACGTGATCGTCATCGGCGGAGGGTTGATCCATGCGGGTGATCTGCTCCTCAAACCAGCGCGTCTCGCCGCGACCGAGATCGCTTTCGAGATCCCCTATCGCCGCTGCAAGATCGTGACCGCAGCCCTCGGCACCGATGCCGGTTTGATCGGCGCGGTAGCGTGGGCGGTTCGCAGTTTCGGCGGCGCGCCCGTGGGAATGCGCTAGGCCGGGGAACCAGGACCTGGCGTGCCTGGAGGCGGTCCGCCGGGCGGCGGTACGGGTTGCGAGAGCATGTCGGCGCGCCGCTGCAGATATTCCTCACGCGTGATCTCCCCGCGCGCGTAGCGAATATCGAGCTCATGCAGGCCGGGGCTCGGCCAGCCCTGCCCGTACCCCTGCCACGGCCCGCTATGCCACTGGTTCGGGGTTATGGGGTGGCGACGCGATGAGCGTACGACGAGGACGACGGTGGTGATGATGGCGATGAGCACCAGCATCCAGACGATCCATCCAAGCCAGTACGGTCCACCGTAGACGTAGAACATATGCACGATCCCATCATACGAGCGCGCGATGTCATTTCCATGACGGGTGAGCGCAAGCGCGCACCACGCAGACGACCCACCGGCGGGTGCCGATGGGTCGTCGAGTCAGTCGTCCGGGAATCGGGGTTACGCGATACCCCGCGCCTGGGTCGCGGGTGCGGCAGTCACGCGTGTCGTGGATTCCTTCTTTCTCGATGTCGCGAAGCTGAAGACTTCGAAGACGAAGGCGCCGAGGACCGCGATGGTCGCAACCAAGAGTCCAATGGCCGCGTAGCCGGCGAACTGGCCGATCTGGCCCCAGCCGTAGGCGTTCAGCAACATGCTGCGGAGCGTGGTGCCCTTGAAGATGGTCGCCACTTCGCCCGCAAGCTTGGTATCGGTGGGTGCAGCCTGTGCGGCAGTGCTGAGCTGCGAATAGGTCTGGCCGCCGGCGATCTCATTGAGATGCACGTTGATGAAGCTGTTGGCATAGACCTGGGCCTGCTGGCCGGTGAGGAGCTCCTGCCCGGCGTACTGAGTCATCGCCGCAGCATCCGCCTTCGGAAGAGCGGTGATCTCCGGCGAGCCCGCTGCCGGGAAGTGGATCTGCTGTGCGGCGAGCTGGTCGTGCACGGTCGACGTCGCGAAGTTGCTTGCCCAGAAGGCGAACCCACTCACGAAACCAAGAATGCCGATCAGTCCGATCTGCAGAACGAAGATGCGCCAACGAAGTCCACTGGTCATGGTGGGTGTCTCCTTATTTGATTAGACCTGGACCTCATAGTCGCCGGATGCGCATCCACAAGCCAGTGCCACAAGACATCAACCCGTGATCCATTCGCGCGAGGAGCGGGGGGCAAAGGTCCCGAAAGAGGGTTAGGACCAGTTCTGCGCGTCGCCATCGCGCTTGCGTCTGGCCATGAATGCGGCCACCTCGGCGCGGCGTGAGAGATCGAGCTTCATGAGGATGTTGCTGACGTAGTTCTTGACGGTCTTCTCGGCGAGATGGACCCGCTCACCGATCTGCCGGTTGGTCATCCCTTCCGCAACGAGACCGATGATGCGCCGCTCCTGCGGAGTCAGCTGCTCAACGCCGCCGTCCTCGCCGCCCGTCACGACGTCGCCCCGGATCCGGGCAAGCACCCGGCCGGTGACGGTTGGGTCGAGGAGTGACTCCCCCAGGGCAACACGGTGGATCGCATCCAGCAGGTCATTGCCGTGGATCTGCTTCAGGACGTACCCGGAGGCGCCGGCCATGATCGCGCTGAACAGCGCCTCGTCATCGGCGAACGACGTGAGGATGAGCACCCGCGTCTGGTCGCGATGGGCGCGGATGTCCCGGCAGGCCTCGATACCGGAGCGCCCGGGCATGCGCACGTCCATGACCACGACGTCCGGGCTGGTCGCCGCCGCGACCCTCACGGCCTCGTCGGCCGAGCCTGCCTCGCCGATGACCTCGACGGTCAGGTCGGATTCCATCAACGCCCGGAGCCCGCGGCGCACCAGTTCATGGTCGTCGCAGAGCAGCACGCGAACGCGAGTCGGCCCCATTGCTTCAGTGTAGGTGGGTCCTTGGTCACATGCATCACCGCCCTGATGCTCTGTCCCGCGACGCCGACGGGTCCGATGCTGATGACATGCTCATCCAGGACTTCGTGCAGATCGACCGGGACTTCGACGAGATCAGGGCGCTTGTGCGCTCGGACCTGCACGCCCTGATTGCCCCCAGCGCCGGTGCTGCGTACCGGGAGGGCGAACGGCTGTCCCTCCGCCTGACGCCGCTGCTCGGCGTGCCCCACATCGGCAAAACGATCGATGTGGATCTGGCTGCGCCGTATGAGCGCGAGGACCGGCTGGTCGTCCCGATGCACTGGTGGGCGCCCGGTGCCACGCGCCTGTTTCCGCACCTCGACGGTGATCTCGAGTTCGCACCACTCGGTGCGAGGACGAGTCAGATCACGCTGATGGGCAGCTACGACCCGCCCTTCGGCTTTGTTGGAAGGCGTGCCGACGTCCTGCTGCTCCACCGCATCGCCGAGGCGAGCATCCGGTCGTTCCTGGTGCGCGTGAGCCGCAATCTCGAACGGCCGGTACGCGATGCGCCAATCCCCGCAGGGGTCTGATCAGCCGCTCCGCGGTGCCTCTCGGGGGACCGACCACTCAGCTCGGACACCCTGGGAGCGCTCGGCGTCCAGCGTGAAGTCGCCGCCGAGCTCGCGAGCCCGCTCGAGCAGGTTCGCGAGCCCGAGCCCGCTGCCGCGTGCGCCCCGCATGCCGATGCCGTCGTCCTCGACGGTGAGGATGACCTCGAGTCCCGCCTGAACACGGATCTCGACGGCGGTCGAGCCCGCGTGGCGGATGACGTTGCTGAGGAGCTCACGGAGCGCGGCGAGGAGATGGTCGGCGAGCTCCGCTCCGACAATGGTGTCGACAGGGCCGTCAAAACCGACCCGCGGTTCGAACCCCAGCGCCGGCGACATCTCAGCCACGAGTGCGAGGACCCGCGCTCTGCAGCCCGCAAGCCCGCGCTCGCCCGAATTCAACTCGAAGATCACGCCGCGGATCTCGCGGATGGTTGCGTCGAGATCATCGACGGCCGCCTGGACTTTGTCGGCGACGCTGACGTCGCCCACCACACGGGAGAGGGCCTGAAGACCGAGGGCCGTCGCGAAGATCCGCTGGATCACCGTGTCGTGCAGGTCTCGCGCGATGCGCTCACGATCGTGGAGGACCGCGAGTTCCTGGACGTGCTCGTGGAGCCGAGCGTTCTCGATCGCGACGCCGGCGGCGCTCGCCAGCGCGACAGCGACGGTCTCATCAGCCGCAGTGAAGGGACCACCATGCTTCTCGGTGAGGTACAGATTTCCGAAGACCTCATTGCGAATCCGCATGGGCACACCGAGAAACGAGCGCATGGCCGGGTGCCCGGGAGGGAATCCGACCGAGTCCGGGTGTTTGCCCAGGTCGTCGAGGCGCAGCGGCCGGGGATCGCGGATCAGGTGGCCGAGGATGCCGAGCCCCCTCGGGGGATGCCCGATCCGGCGCGCGGTGGTGGCATCGATGCCCTCGGAGACGAATTCGGACAGCCGGATCTCGCCCTCCGCCGAAGCCGCAAGGACGCCGACGGCGCCGTACCGAGCCCCCGTCTGGTCGCACGCGACCTCGACGATCCGCTGGAGGACAGCGGGCAGCTCCAGATCCGAGGAGATCGCGAAGATCGCATCGAGAATGCGTTGCATCTCGGTCATGGCGCACAGCCTAGCTTCCCGGCTGTCCGCCGCGCGACGCGCGGCCTGGGCGATCGTGATATTCTGAATATACTGAACATGAGACGGCACCCGTGACCGGCGCCCAGACAACCTTCATCGAGGACATGGGTCAGCTCATGGCCGGCTGGGGGATTCCGCGCAACACGGGCCGCATCTACGCGTATCTGCTGCTCCAGCGCGAGCTCGCGACGCTCGATGACATCTCCGCGGATCTCAACATCGCCAAGAGTGGCGCCAGCGTCGGGGCGCGGCAACTGGCGCAGCTTGGGCTTGCGCGTGCGGTCGGCCAGCCCGGCAGCCGGCGCGTGCTCTACGAGGCGCTCTACAACATCGATTCGATCATCGCGGCGCGCACAGCACAGATGAACGACCTGGTGGCGCGCCTGCGCCAGGGCGCACGCGCCGCGTCCGGCGGTCAGGGACGCCAGCGGATGCAGGCGATGGCCGACTGGTGCGAGGAGTGGACGAAGCAGTTTCCGATCGTGATGCGACGCCTCGAGAAGCGGAGGAGCAAATGACCAGCGCGGTAGTGATGCACGGGCTCACCAAGGACTACGGCTCCGGCCATGGCCTCTTCGACCTCGACCTGGAGGTTGCCGAAGGCGAGGTGTTCGGCTTCCTCGGACCGAACGGCGCGGGCAAGACCACGACGATCAGGCTGCTCATGGGAGTCATCCATGCGTCGGCCGGCACCGCGACCATCTTCGGCCTCGATTGCGACCGGGAATCGGTTGCGGTCAAACGCGAGGTGGGCTACCTGCCCGGAGAGTTGCCGCAGTTCGGTGGGATGCGCGGGAGTGAGGTCGTCACCTACCTCGGCGGCATGCGCGGAGGCGTCGACCGCGCACGGGTGACGGAGCTGTCGGAGCAGCTCGAGCTCGACCTCGGCAGACGCTTTCGGGAATACTCGCGCGGCAACAAACAGAAGTTAGGTCTGGTGCTGGCGTTCATGCACCGTCCGCGCCTGCTCATCCTGGATGAGCCGACCAGCGGTCTTGATCCACTCAACCAGCAGACCTTCCAGCGTCTCGTGACTGAGGCCAGAACCGCGGGCGGTACCGTGTTCCTTTCCTCGCACGTGCTCTCCGAGGTCGAGGAGACGTGTTCGAGAGTCGGCATCATTCGCGAGGGCCGGCTCGTCTCCGACATGACCATGGACAAGGTGCATGAGCTGCGCTTCCACGAAGTCGTCATCGAATTCAGCGACAGCGTCCCCGAGGCCGGGGTGCGTGCGGCCGCAGGCGTGGAGGATGTCTCAGTGAACGGCACGCGGCTGGCCTGCACGGTGCACGGTCGATTCGACTCGCTGCTCGCGGCCATCAGCGGACATGCGGTGACCGAGATGGTGAGCAGGGAGCCCAGCCTCGAATCCATCTTCCTCAGCTACTACAGCAAGTGATGTCGGCTCGCCTCCTGCTCCGTCTGCATCGCATCGGGCTGGTCGCGATGGCGTACTTCGGCATCTTCTACGTGGCGGTGAACAGCGCTGCATTTCCACTCATCGCCGGCAAGACGCGAGCGTTGCAGGAGGCATTCGGGCAGTCAATCACCGTGTTGGGCGCGCAGTTCAGCTGGCTCCTGCCCTCGCCGATCCGGCCGGACACCGCCGCCGGGTACTTGCAATGGCGCGGCTACGGTTTCTTCGCGATCCTCTTCGCCGCGTGGGGACTGTTCAGCGCATCCGGCGCCGTGCGCCGAGACGAGGATCGTGGTCTCGTCGAGTCATGGCTCTCGGCGGGTATCTCGCGGCTCCGCCTGCTCTCCACGCGAACCCTCTTCTTCGCCGCGGTGAGCGCGGAGATCGTCACCTTGACGGGAGCAGCGGGCTGGTTGGGCTGCATGATCGCGGGCACCCCGCTGGCTGTTTCGGGGCTGGTCGGGGAGAGCGCAGCGTTGTGGGCGCTGACCCTCGCGTGCTTCGGACTCGGGCTCCTGGTGTCGCAGATCGTCGCCAACTTCCGCGCGGCCGCTTCGGCGGGGAGCGTGTTGCTCGTCGTGATGTTTCTGCTCGACAGCATCGGGAGGTCAAGCGTCCATCGGGCGCCGTTCACGGACATCTCGGTGTTCTTTCTCTTCAACCAATCCAACGCCGTGGCTCCCGGCGGCGTGTTCGATCCCGCCGCGACGGTCCTGCTCTTCGTGGTCGCAGCAGCCGCGACCGTTGCAGCATCGGTGGGATTCGTCCGGCGCGACGTCGGGGCTGGGTTGATCCATCCGAGGCAGCGGCGCAAGGCGGAGGTGCACGAGCCGACGGTGAATCCCTTGCTGCGTCTTCCGGTCATCCGTGGGCTGTGGATACGCCGCGTCGGCGCGCTCGGCTGGACCGCGGGCATGGCCGTCACCGCGGCGTCGGTTGTCCTCCTCGTCAACATCACCGCAACCTTCTTCGCGTCGACGCCGACTCTCAGCCCGTATCTCCGCGGCCTGCCCGGAAACGTGCACACGGTGTTGCTCGCGCTGATCTGGCTCAGTTTCGCGCAGGCGCTCGTCGCCATCTTCGCGATCACCTACGTCTCCCGCTGGTCGAGCGACGACTCATCCGGGGTCCTCGAGATGCAGCTGGCTGAGCCAATCCCACGCTGGGGTGTGCTCGGCGAGCGCGCCGCCGAGCTCACCGTCACCGTGACAGCCATGGCGTTCGTGGCGATGGCGGTGATCCTTGCCCTGTCGCCCGCGGAGGGGATCCCCCTCGATGTCGGGAAGATGGTCAGCTCGACGGCATTGCTGGTGCCGTTCGGACTCACCTTCGCCGCGGTCGGAGCACTGCTCGCCGGCTGGCGGCCGCGGGTCGCGGTGGTCACGCTCTCGACCATCACGGTGATCTCATATCTCGTCTTCGAACTGGGCCCGCTCTTCAAATGGCCGAACTGGGCGGACAACCTGTCAGTGTTTCAGCTCTACGGCACACCCTTGATCACCCCGGTGTTCGTCGGTGGGCTGATTGCGATGCTGGCCATTGCGGCCGTGGGGTTCGGATCCGCCGGCGTGGTGCTGGCGCGGCGCGACGTCGCCGCATAGGAGGTTGTGCGTGGCGGACGACGCGAGGATGAAGGATGCGATCCGCTGGATGTGGTCCCTCGGCGACTACGGTGAGCTTGCCGTTCACCTCGAGCCGCATGCCATCGAGCTTGCCCAGCGCAGCCGCCTTCAGGCCGGGTCGGAGGTGCTCGACGTCGCCGCCGGCAACGGGAATTTCGCCATCGCAGCCGCACGGCTCGGCGCGAGCGTCGTGGCAACGGATCTGACCCCGGCCATGGTCGACCTCGGCCGGTCCCGCACACGATCGCTCGGCCTTCCGATCGAATGGCTCGAGGCCGATGCCGAGGATCTTCCGTTTCCCGCCGAGCGTTTCGATGTCGTGGCGTCGGTCTTCGGGGCCATGTTCGCTCCCAACCCGGAGGTCGTTGCAGGCGAGCTGTTCCGGGTCGCAAAACGAGGTGGCCTGGTGGCGATGGCCAATTACGCGCCGAAGGGATTTCTCTCCCGCTTCACGGCGCTGATGGCCGAACGCGGGCCGGCACCTCCGCCCGGGATGCACTCCCCATTCGAGTGGGGGAACACCGATGAGGTCCATCGCCGTTTCAAGGGTCTGACCTCGTCGATCGAGGTCTACCCGCAGGCACTGACGTTCGAATTCGTTTCACTCGATGCCGGCTGGGATTTCTGGGAGCGGACCAACCCGCCGATGAAGGCGATGCTGACCATGATCGACGCCGACCAGGCGGCGTCACTCCGTGAAGATGGCAAGAAGCTCTTCGCCGAGCTCAACCAGGTGTCGGGAGGCGGCCTGACGCTCGAGTCAGACTACCTCCAGGTGCTCGCCCGGAAGGCCTGATCGTTCGCGGTTCGCGATGATCGCGTATTCGAAGGCGTCGGCGAGCGCGCTCCAGGACGCCTCGATGATGTTCGTGTTGCAACCGACGGTGCTCCAGCGACGGTGGTGATCGCCGCTCTCTACGAGTACCCGGACCACTGCGGCGGTGCCGTCCCGGCCGTCGAGCACGCGCACCTTGTAGTCGAAGAGCTGGGTTGCACCGATCTCCGGATAGCTCGGTGTGAGCGCCTTGCGCAGGGCCGCATCAAGAGCGTTCACCGGCCCGTTGCCCTCCGCCGCGGTGTGCACCACCGTGTCTGCGACCTGCACCTTGATGGTCGCCTCGCAGACCAGCGAGCGCCCCTCGCGTTGCTCCACGAGGGCGATGTAATCGATCAGCTTGAACGGTGCCGGGTTGCCGCGCGCGCGGTGCACGAGCAGCTCGAACGATGCCTCGGCACCTTCGAATGAGTGACCGCTGAACTCGAGCTGCTTGACCTCATCCGCCACCCGCCGCGCGAGGGCACGGTCCTGCGTGAGATCAACGCCGAATGCGGCGGCCTTCTCGAGCACCGTGCCCCGTCCGGATTGCTGGGTGATCACCGAGTGGCGCTCGTTCCCGACCCGGGCTGGGTCGATGTGCTGATACGCGTAAGCAGCCTTGCTCATCGCATCGATGTGCTGGCCACCCTTGTGGGTGAACGCCGCCTGACCGATGTACGGGGCCGAGAGCGGTGGAGCGATGTTGGCGATCTCGGCAACATCGCGTGCCACCTCGGTCAGGCGCGCGAGCTGATCATCGTCGATGACGTGGATGCCCATCTTGATCTGCAGGTTGGGAATGAGCGTGCACAGGTTCGCGTTGCCGGTGCGCTCGCCGTAGCCGTTGATGCATCCCTGGACCTGCACGGCGCCGGCGCGAACCGCGGCGAGGGTGGCCGCCACGGCACACCCGGAGTCGTCGTGACAGTGGATGCCCGCGACACTGCCGAACCGAGCGGTGATCTCCCGCACCACCGACTCGACGCGGTCGGGCAGCGTCCCGCCGTTGGTGTCGCACAGGGTGATCCGCTCGGCGCCGGCACCGATGGCCGCGTCGAGGCAGCGCAGGGCGTAGTCAGGGTCGCTCGTGTAGCCGTCGAAGAAGTGTTCGGCGTCGTAGACGACGCGGCGACCGTGGTCGACGAACCAGCGAACCGAGTCGTCGATCATCGCGAGGTTCTCGTCGGTGGTGGTGCGCAGGACATCGACGACCTGGCGGTCCCACGCCTTGCCGACCAGGGTGATGATCGGCGCCATCGCATCGAGCAGGGTTCGGAGCTGCAGATCGTCCTGCGCTCGCGTCCCGGGCCGTCGGGTCGCACCGAAGGCCGCGAGGGTTGCGTTGCGGAGGTGATGATTCTGCATGGCGGCGAAGAACTCGGTGTCGGTGGGATTCGCGCCGGGCCAGCCGCCCTCGATGACGGTGACACCGAGGGTGTCGAGGTGATCCGCGATGCGCAGTTTGTCGGACACCGAGAAGTTGATGCCGACACCCTGCGCACCGTCGCGCAGCGTCGTGTCGTAGACCTCGAGACTCACGATGCAGCTCCGCTGCGCGCGCCGAGCTGGCGCAGCGCCTCGCGCGCAACGGCGTCGGCGACAGCGTCGGTTCCGACTGCCCCGCCAAGATCCGCGGTCAGCACGTCCTCGCTGATGCACACGTCGACGGCGGACTCGATTGCCACCGCCAGGTCATCGCGGTGGAGCGAATGACGGAGCAGCATCGCGACCGAGAGAATGGTCCCGTAGGGATTGGCCACGCCGTGTCCGGCGAGGGCCGGCGCGCTCCCGTGAATCGGTTCGTACACGCCCTGGTCGGAAGCACCGAGGCTGGCCGACGGTAGCAGGCCGAGTGAACCCGCGAGCACGGCGGCCTCATCACTGAGGATGTCGCCGAAAAGGTTCTCCGCGACCACGACATCGATCGTGGCCGGTTCGCGCACCAGGCGCATCGCGAACGAGTCGACGAGCTCGTGGGTGAGGGTCACGTCGGGATACTCGGCGCCGAGTCCACTGACGACCTCGCGCCAGAGCTGGCTCGTGATGAGCACGTTCGCTTTGTCGATCGAGATCAGCTGCCCGCGCCGCGACTGCGCGAGTTTGAAAGCGACTCGCGCGACTCGTTCGACCTCGGCAGCGCTGTAGACGATGCTGTCGCGGGCGATCTCGTCGGGACCGCTGCCGGACCGGCCTCGAGGCAAACCAAAGTAGGCGCCACCGGTCAGCTCGCGGACGATGACGAGGTCGGTTCCCCGGGTGACCTCGGGACGCAGTGCCGTGCGATCCGCGAGGTGGGGATGCACCTTCACCGGACGGAGATTGGCGAAGACGTCCAACTCGCGGCGCAAGCGGAGCAGCCCGGCTTCGCATCGCTGCTCGCCGCGCAGGTGATCCCACGCCGGCCCCCCCACGGCACCGAGCAGCACCGCGTCGGCGGCCTTGCATGCTTCAAGGGTTTCGTCGGGCAGCGGTGTGCCGAATTCGTCGATCGCCCGGCCACCGATCGGATGCACGTCAATGCTCACGCGGATGTCGGCGGCGTCGCAGACCGTCGCGAGCACGCTCAGGCCGGCATTCACGACCTCGGGGCCGACGCCGTCGCCTGGAAGGACGACAACGTTTGCCTTCACGAGCCCGCCCCGGCCCGCGCCAGGTCTGGCATCCAGGCCGGTCGCCGTGCCTCGAAGGCGGTGATCTCCGCCTCGTGTTCGAGGGTGAGGCCGATGTCATCCAGGCCCTCGAGAAGCCTGCGGCGTTCGAAGGCGTCGAGGGTGAAGGTGAAACGCAGGTCGCCGCACGTCACGGTCTGGGTTTCGAGGTCGACGGCGACGGTGATCCCCGGTTGCTCCGCCGCGAGGTCGAGCAGCGCCCGCACCTCATGCTCCGGCAACGTCACCGGGAGCATCCCGCTGCCGAGCACGTTGGCCCTGAAGATGTCAGCGAAGGACTCGGCGATGATCGCTCTGATGCCATAGTCGGAGAGCGCCCAGACGGCATGCTCGCGTGAGGATCCGCACCCGAAGTTGCGTCCTGCGACCATCACGGTTCCGGGCGCATACGCCTGCTGATTAAGGACGAAGTCCGGGCGAGCCGTTCCGGACGGATCGCGACGCCAGTCATTGAACAGGTACTCGCCGTACCCCGTTCGCTCGATGCGCTTGAGGAATTGCTTCGGGATGATCTGGTCGGTGTCGACATCCGCGCGATCGAGGGGGATGAGCACGCCGTCCTCGCGGTGAAACGGCTTCATCCCCGTCCCGCCGGTATCGACAGGCGGCGAACATCGACAAAACGGCCTTCGACTGCGGCAGCCGCGGCCATGGCGGGCGACACCAGGTGGGTGCGGCCCCCGCGTCCCTGACGGCCTTCGAAATTCCGGTTGCTCGTGCTGGCGCACCGCTCCCCGGGTTGGAGGATGTCCGGGTTCATCCCGAGGCACATGGAGCACCCCGGGTTGCGCCACTCGGCGCCGGCGCCGGTGAAGATCGCATCGAGACCCTCGGCCTCCGCCTGCACCTTCACCTGGGCCGATCCCGGCACCACGAGGACGCGAATGCCGTCGTGCACGCGCCTGCCATCGAGCATCGCCGCCGCGGCGCGCAGATCCTCGATGCGGCCGTTGGTACACGAGCCGATGAAGACGGTGTCCAGCTTGATGTCCTCGATGGCGATGCCCGCTTCGAGCCCCATGTAGGCGAGTGCGCGCACGGCCGACTCGCGCTCGGCGGCATCCTCGAACGACGCCGGGTCCGGAACTCGCCCGGTCACCGGGACCGATTGTGCCGGCGTCGTCCCCCACGTCACGGTCGGTTCCAGCGTCGCTGCATCGATGGTGACCACGCGGTCGAATGCCGCGCCCTGATCGCTGTGTAGGTCGCTCCACGCCGCCACCGCATCGTCCCAATCGGCTCCGGTGGGCGCATAGGGCCGGTGCTTGATGTACGCGAAGGTGGTCGCGTCCGGCGCGATCATCCCGGCGCGGCCGCCGCCCTCGATGGTGAGGTTGCACAAGGTCATTCGCTGTTCCATCGAGAATCCACGCACGACTGGGCCGGTGTACTCGACAACGTGACCCGCGGCACCCGCAGTGCCGATGGCGTTGAGGACCCCCAGCGCCGCATCCTTCGCGGTGACGCCGACCGGCAGTGTCCCCTCGATGCGCACCTGCATCGTGAGCGGGCGGGACTGGCGCAGACACTGTGTTGCCAGCACATGCTCCACCTCGGACGTTCCGATTCCCAGTGCGAATGCCCCGAAGGCCCCGTGCGTGGCCGTATGCGAGTCGCCGCACACCACGATCGTCCCCGGAATGGTCAGCCCGAGCTCCGGTCCGATCACGTGGACGATGCCCTGCCAGCGGTGTCCGGCCCCGAAGCAGGAGATCCCGTACTGGTCGCAGTTGGCGCGCAGCGCGTCCATCTGCGCCACGCTCATCGCGTCGGCACCGCTGATCCCGTCGCCGTCGGTGGGGACGTTGTGGTCCATCGTGGCAACAACCAGGCCCGGCCTGCGCACCGTCCGGCCTTCGAGCCGCAGGCCCTCGAATGCCTGCGGGGACGTGACCTCGTGGACCAGGTGCAGGTCAACGTAGACCAGGGATGGCTCTCCGGGCCGCTCGGCCACGATGTGCGAGTCCCAGATCTTGTCGAAGAGGGTTCGCGGCGTCATGACACCGCCGTCGGTGCGCCGATCGGCGCGCCGCTGATCACCATCTGTTCCGGGGTGATCCTCGGGCCGTCCGCCAGCCGGGTGGTCAGCCGGTTCAGCGCGTGCACGTACGCTTTCGCGGCGGCGACGAGGATGTCCGTGTCGGCGCCGTGGCCGGCGCTGAGCGCGCCATCCTGACGCAGCCGCACGCTCACCTCACCGACGGCATCCATGCCCTCGGTGATCGCCTGGATCGCAAACTCCTCGAGCTCGGCCCTGACCTGGACGAGCATGTCGATGGCGCGGTACGTGGCGTCGACAGGGCCGTCCCCGGTCGAGACGGCTTCGTGGCTGAGGCCGTCGCTCAGCATCATGCGGACGGTGGCCGTCGGGCGCAGGTTGGTGCCACAGCTGACCTGCAGATGTTCGAGGCGGAACGTCTCCGTCGCGCCCTGGCGCTCGTCGGCGACGATCGCCTCGAGGTCTCGATCCGTCACATCGCGTTTGCGATCGGCGAGGCCCTTGAAGCGCACGAAGGCACGTTGCAACTCCTCGCCGTCCAGACGGTAGCCCAGCTGTTCGAGCCGGTCACGCAGGGCGTGACGCCCGCTCAACTTGCCGAGCACGAGGGTCGAGCCGGCGCCAACCTGCCCAGGTTCCATGATCTCGAACGTCCGCCGGTCCTTGAGCATCCCGTCCTGGTGGATGCCGGAGTGATGCGCGAAGGCATTGGCCCCGACCACCGACTTGTTGGGCTGCACGAGCATGCCCGTGAGCTGCGAGACGAGGCGCGACGTGCGATAGAGCTGGGTGTGGTCGAGCTGGGTTGTCACGCCATACACCTCCGGATGCAGGCGGGTGGCCATGGCCACCTCCTCGAGGGCCGCATTGCCGGCTCGCTCGCCGATACCGTTGACACACGTCTCGATCTGGCGCGCGCCACCGAGCACGCTGACCAGTGAGTTGGCGGTTGCCAGGCCGAGGTCGTTGTGGCAGTGCACCGAGAGCACGACATCCCGGAGCGCCGGCACCTGCTCGTACATCCATGCAATGAGGCCGCGCCATTCATCGGGTGTCGCGTAGCCGACCGTGTCGGGCAGGTTGATCGTGGTCGCGCCTGCCTCGATACAGCTGTTCACCACCTCCGCGAGGTACTCGCGCTCGGTGCGACTCGCATCCATGGGGGAGAACTCGACGTCCTCACGGAATGTCTTTGCCAGCGCCGTCATCGCGACAGCTCTGTCGTGCACCTCGCGCTGGGTCATGCGCAACTGGCCCTCACGATGGATCGGCGAGGTGCCGATGAACACGTGGATGCGCGCGCGCGCCGCCGGTGCGAGCGCTGCGGCGCAGGCACGCACGTCGTCTTCGAAGCAGCGTGAGAGTCCGGCGATCACCGCGCCGTCGACCTGCTCGGCGATCGCCTTCACCGCCGCGAAGTCGCCCGGTGAGCTGTGCGGGAAACCCGCCTCGATGACGTCGACCTTGAGACGCGCCAGCTGGTGCGCGATCTGGAGCTTGTCCTCGGCGTTGAGCGCGACCCCAGGGGACTGCTCGCCGTCGCGCAGCGTCGTGTCGAGAATCGTGAGCGACTCGGTCATACCGTCGCCTCCTCACGACCGGGCTCGGCGAGCACCTTCTCCATACCGGGTGCCGTCTTCGTGTCGAGCCATCCCATCTTCGAGCGCAGCTCGGCGCCGACGCGCTCGATGGGAAGGTGCATCTCCTCGTCGCGATACTCGACGAAGTTGGGGCGCCCGGACTCACTCTCCTCGATCCAGCGCTTGGCGAAGCTGCCGTCCTGGATGTCGCTGAGGAGCTTGCGCATGGTCTCGCGCGTCCGCTGATCGACGACCTTCGGACCGCTCACATAGTCGCCGTACTCGGCAGTGTCGCTCACCGAGTAGCGCATCCAGGACAGCCCACCCTGGTACATGAGGTCGACGATGAGCTTGAGCTCGTGCATGACCTCGAAATACGCCAGCTCGGGCTGATATCCCGCCTCGGTGAGCGTGTCGAACCCAGCCTTGACGAGCGACGTGATGCCGCCGCAGAGCACCGCCTGCTCGCCGAAGAGGTCGGTCTCGGTCTCCTCCGCGAATGTGGTCTCGAGTACGCCGGCGCGGGTGCCACCGATACCACGCGCGTATGCGAGGGTGCGCTCGCGGGCGAGCCCGGTGGCATTCTGGTGCACCGCGAAGAGACAGGGGACACCCTGTCCGGCGACGAAGGTGCTACGTACCAGGTGGCCTGGTCCCTTGGGCGCGACCATGCTGACGTCGACACCGACGGGCGGATCGATGAGCGCGTAGCGGATGTTGAAGCCGTGGGCGAACATCAGCATCTTGTCCGCGTGCAGATGCGGCGCGATCGCCTCGTCGTACAGCGCGCGCTGACCCGTGTCGGGGGTGAGCACCATGATCACATCGGCTTCCGCGCAGGCCTCCGCTGGCGTGAGCACGCGCAGGTCTTCCGCCAGCGCGGCCGCGCGGCTCCGGCTCGACTCGGGCAGCCCGACTCGCACGTCGAATCCCGAGTCACGCAGATTGAGCGCGTGAGCATGGCCCTGCGACCCGTAGCCGAGCACGGCGATGGGCCGGCCTGACAGAGCCGCTGGATCGGCATCTGCGTCGTAGTACATCCGAGCGGTCATTGATCGCTGCCTCCTCTGCGCTTGATCACACGGTGCCGGTGGTGTCGCCGGCCACGCCCTGCAGGCGCGCCGGCTCTGTCTGCGGCTCATCGCCGTCGATTGCGAAGTCCATGAGACGGATGCGCGCCTGGTCCCCGCGCACGAGCGCGACGACGCCACTGCGTGCGAGCTCCTTGATCCCGTAGGGCCGCATCAGCTCGATGAAGTTGTCGATCTTCTCGGCGCTGCCGGTCACTTCGATGATCACCGAGCTGGCGGCGACGTCGACGACCCGTCCACGGAAGATATCGACCAGGTTCAGCAGCTCCGTGCGCTCGCCCGGGGGCGCTTGCATGCGGATCAGGACCAGTTCGTGCGCAACGTTGCGCAGTCCCGTGATGTCGTCGATGGTGATGACGTCGATGAGCTTGGCCAGCTGTTTGGTGGCCTGCTCCGCCTGCTGACGGCCGACGTGGACGGTGATGGTCATCCGGGAGATCGTGTCGTCGTCGGTTGTGCCGACCGAGAGCGAGTCGATGTTGAAGCCACGCCGTCGGATCATCGACGCGACCCGCTGGAGAACGCCGGGCTTGTTGTCGACCAGCACCGAGAGCAGCCGGCTCTGGGTCATCAGCTCGCCTCGACGAAGTCGAGCATGCCCATGCCGAGGGGCACGATGGGGTAGACGTTCGCATTGGGGTCGATGTTGAAGTTGAGCAGCACCGGGCCCTTGTGCGCCATCGCTTCGTCCAGCAGGCGCCCGACGTCCTCGAGGCGGTCGGTCGACATCGCCTTCATCCCGAAGGCGTCGCCGAGCTTGACGAAGTCGGGGGTGAACGTCAGATCGACAGCAGATCGGACCCCGTCGTAGAAGTCGTCCTGGAACTGACGGACCATGCCCAGCGAGGAGTTGTTGAGGATGATGACGTTGACGTCGATGTTGTTCTCGACCATCGTCGCCATCTCCTGCATGTTCATGACAAAACCGCCCTCGCCGGTGACGCAGAACACCGTCTTGCCGGGGTTGGCAAGCTTCGCGCCCATGGACGCTGGAAACGCGTACCCCATGGTTCCGGTCCCGCCCGAGTTGAGGAACAGGCCCGGCTTGCTGTAGTTGAACCAGAGCGCCGCCCAGATCTGGTTCTGGCCGACGTCTGCGAGCACGATCGCCTCGTCCTCGCAGCGCGCGTACATCGCCTCGAGGACTTGCTGGGGCTGGAGCAGTCCCGTGTGGTTGGTGAAGCGCACCGGATGCTCTTCCTTCCACTGGTCGACCTGGGTGAGCCACTGATGCTCACGCTTGGGCTCGACGAGCAGGTTGAGCTCGCGCAGCGCCACCTTCGCGTCGGCGACGACGCTCACGTGCGGGATGACGTTCTTGCCGATCTCCGCAGGGTCGATGTCGATGTGCACGAGGTGCTCGACGCGCGGTGCGAATGAGTCGAGCCGGGTGGTCACCCGGTCGTCACAGCGCATCCCCACCATGATCAGCACGTCAGCCTCGCAGACCGCCTTGTTCGTGTATCCGGCTCCCATGAACCCCACCATCTGCAGAGCCAGCGGGTCGGTCACCGGGAAGGCGCCGGTGCCGAGCAGCGTCCAGCCGACGGGGATGTGCGCTTGGTGCGCCAGCTCCGCAAGCTCCTCCTCGGCGCGGGCGATGAGCACCCCGCGCCCGGCGAGGATCACCGGGCGCTTCGCGCCCTTGATCAGCTCAGCGATGTGGCGGAGCTTCGCGGGATCGGGCCGCGGTGGTGCCGGGTAGGACCGGCGCCGCACCGGAGCGTCCGGGTAGTTGAAGGCGGTGACCGCTGCCTGGAGATCCTTCGGGAAGTCGATCAGCACCGGTCCCGGACGTCCGGTCCGAGCGATGTGGAACGCCTCCTTGATCGTTGGCGCGATGTCCTCGGCTCGCGTGATGAGGTAGGAGTGCTTCACGACCGACATGGTCGAGCCGATGACATCGGACTCCTGGAAGCTGTCGGTGCCGATTGCGGTCGACGGCACCTGACCGGTGATCGCGACCACGGGAACCGAGTCCATGTAGGCGGTGGCGAGCCCGGTGACGAGATTCAGTGCCCCGGGGCCGCTGGTCGCGAAGACGACGCCGACCGATCCCCGCTTGCTGCGCGCATAGCCGTCAGCGGCATGGGCTCCGCCCTGCTCGTGGCGCACGAGGACGTGATGCAGCGCCGGGTAGTCGGGAAGGTACCGGTACAGCCACAGGTTGGCGCCGCCTGGATATCCAAAGATCGTGTCGACACCCTCGCGGATGAGCGATTCGAGGGCGACCTGCGCACCGGTGAGCATGCGAGGCGGCTCGGCCAGGCCGTCGGGGCTTGCTGCTGTCGCCGGAGCCGCACTCGAGCGTTGATCCGTTCGGGTGGTGATCATTGGTAGTAGCGATTGAGCGATCGGCGCACGAACTCTTCGCTCTCGTCGTGCCGGGGGGTGCCAGGAGCGAAACGATCCGCGCGCGCGGAGTCGAGGCGTTCGGCCTGGTTGCCGTCGTCGTGGGTGCTCGCATCCCGGCGAGTCGGTGTCCCCATGCCGTCATAGGGGGCGGGCGCCTGTCCGGGGGTAGCCATGACTGTTCCTCCAATCGGGTTGTGCCGGGACGAAAAAAGGCCCCCTCCTGGGAGGGGGCCTTTTGCTTGGTTCCGGCTTGGTGCTGTGCCTACCTGCGCACGCGCCTGCCCTGAAGCATGAAAGCCCCGCTCCTAATCAGGAGCAGGCCTACCAGCAGGACCAGCGCGAAGCCGTACGACATCTCGGCGCAGAGAATACGACCTGAAGGTTCCCGGCGTCAATACACGGAGCTGTGACGGTTGCACCGTATGCTTCCCCGGATGCCTGAGACACCGTCGACGCGCCCCAGCTCTGTGATGCTGCAGGGTCCGGACCGCGCGCCTGCCCGTGCGATGCTCCGCGCGATCGGTTTCAGCCGAGAGGACCTCGAGAAGCCGATCATCGGCGTCGGTCATTCCTGGATCGAGACCATGCCCTGCAACTGGAACCACCGCACCCTCGCCGAGCGGGTCAAGGAGGGTGTCCGTGCTGCCGGCGGCACGCCCATGGAGTTCAACACCATCGCGGTCAGCGATGGCGTGACCATGGGAACGCAGGGGATGAAGGCATCGCTGGTGTCCCGTGACTTGATCGCGGACTCGATCGAGCTGGTCACTCGGGGGCACAGCTTCGATGGGCTCGTGCTCATCGTCGGTTGTGACAAGACAATCCCCGCGGCAGCGATGGCGCTGAGCCGCCTGGACATCCCGGGCCTTGTGCTCTACGGCGGCACGATCCAGCCTGGACACCTGCATGGCCGTGACCTCACCGTCCAGGATGTCTTCGAGGCTGTCGGCGCATACAACGCCGGCCGGATCGACGCCGATGAGCTTCGCGCGGTGGAGGAGCACGCCTGTCCTGGGGCGGGCGCGTGTGCTGGCCAGTACACCGCAAACACGATGAGCACTGCGCTCGAGTTCCTCGGGCTGTCGCCCCCCGGCGCCAACGCAGTCCCGGCGACTCATCCCGATAAACCGGTGGTCGCGGAGGCCGCGGGCCGGCTGGCGGTGCAGCTTGTCGAGGCGGGCACAAATGCTCGGTCGATTGTCACTCGTGCCGCCTTCGAGAACGCCATTGCGTCGTTCTCCGCAAGTGGCGGATCGACCAACGCGGTGCTCCACCTGCTTGCGATCGCTGCGGAGGCCGGCGTCGCCCTCGAGATCGACGATTTCGATGTCATCTGCGCACGGACGCCGATCCTCGCCGATCTCCGTCCAGGCGGTCGGTTCGTCGCCACCGACGTCTTCGCGGCGGGTGGGCTCAGCGTCCTCATGCAACGCCTGCTCGCGCTGGGGCTGCTCCATGGCGACGCTCTCACTGTTGACGGACGGACGATCGCCGAAGTGGCTGCCGCCGCAGTGGAGACGCCCGGCCAGCAGGTGATTCGAGCGGCCGACGCACCGCTGCGCAAGCACGGCGGGATCGCAGTTCTGCGCGGCAATATCGCTGCTGACGGCTGCGTGGTCAAGCTCGCCGGCAACGACCGCAACTCGCATCGTGGGCCGGCCCGCGTCTTCGATTCGGAAGAGGAGGCGTTCGCGGCGGTGCGCGATGGTGCTGTGCACGCCGGCGACGTGGTCGTGATCCGCTACGAGGGCCCGGTCGGAGGGCCCGGCATGCGCGAGATGCTCGGGGTGACCGGAGCCATCGTCGGCGCGGGCCTGAGCGACTCGGTGGCGCTGATCACCGACGGCCGGTTCTCAGGGGCAACCCATGGCTTCATGGTCGCCCATATCGCCCCGGAGGCGGCACTCGGCGGTGCGCTCGCCGCTGTCCGGGATGGTGACATCGTGAACATCGATGTCCCCGCCCGTCGCATCGATGTCGAGGTGGATGACTCGGAGATTGCCACACGCCTCGCGACGTGGGCGCCGCCGGTCAGGCGCTATACGACCGGCGTTTTCGCCAAGTACGCGGCCACCGTTTCGTCCGCGAGCCTGGGAGCGGTCACGGGGCGCTGACCCCGACCTTTCCCACTGCGCCACGGAGGCCGCGGCATCCGACGCAGCCGGTGCAGTCGATGCAGTCGGAACAGGCGACGCACGCGATGCATCGCGTGCAGCGAAGGCATCCGATCGTCAACACGGAGCGCCGTATCGCGGCGCTGAAGAACGTCAGCACGCTGCCCGCCACGGCGGCGCTCGCGAAGGTGCCGGTGCTTCGGATGACCGCTGCGCTGAAACCCGTCGCGGCGCTCCCCGCCACGGCGGCGGATCCCCGGGTCAACGCGGAACCGGCCACTGCCGACGAATATGAGGTCGCGGCGGATCCGGCCACAGCGGTCGAGCGGCGCGTCGCGACGCTGCCCGCGACAGCCGAGCTCTCGACGGTGAGCGCGCTGCCGGCGACGGCCACGCTGTTGCTCGTGAGCACGCTGCCGGCACTCGGATCCGGCTCCTCGACATCCTTGGAGAGCTCGCGACGGAGTGCGAGGACGCGGGTAGCGGTGATGGTCGCGAGCAGGCCGATACCTGCCGCGATCACGATCCTCCGCCTGCGCTCCACCGTCATCGCAGTCAGTCTAGCCCGGTCGTCACCGTCCCTCGCATTGCGTGAGAATCACGCACGCGATGACCATGGACCCGATGCCGCTGCGTGCGCCGGAGCAGGCGACGCCTCCCACAGCCCGAACCAAGCGCGTGGTGCTCGTCGCCGAGGACTGGCTGCTCGCCGGGTGGGTCGCGCCCGACGCTAGACGCTAGATCAGTTCGGAGCCCACGCCCGCCTCCACGGGGGCTGCACCGCCGAGGTCCGTTGCCAGATCCAGTCCGGCGGGCTCGTCGGCAGCCGGGATGCCACGAGCCTTGGTCCGCAGAGGGATCTCCTTGATCAGCAGGGTGAGGAAGAACGCCACGACCAGGATCGGTACTGCGGTGAGGAACACCACGTGCAGCGACTCAGACACCGCGTTGATGAGCCCGGTGTGGATCGCCGCCGGCAGTTTGGCAAGCTGTGCCGGGTTGCCCTCCAGGGAGGCGGGATTGATGCCCGAGTGCAGGGCGCTGGCGGGCAGGTTCCGCTTGAGGTTGGCGGCGAGCTCGTTGCTGAAGATGGCGCCGAAGATCGCCACGCCGAACGAAGCCCCCATCGAGCGCAGGAAGGTGGCCGAGCTGGTCCCGACGCCGAGGTCGCGCTGCTCGACCGCGTTTTGGACGGCAATGACTAGAACCTGCATGACGCAGCCGAGCCCGAGGCCGAGCACCACCATGTACACCGAGAGGAGGAAGCGCGGGGTCTGCGGGTCGATGGTTGACAGCAGGAAGACGCCGATCGCAGCCAGCGCGGTGCCCACCACCGGGAAGATCTTGTAGCGCCCCCGACGGCTGATCAGCTGACCGCTCGTGATCGACGCCGTGAGCAGCCCCGCCATCAGCGGAAGGATGTTGAGCCCCGAGCTCGTCGCACTCGCGCCGTCGACGAGCTGGAGGAAGACGGGGAGGAATGTGATCGCCCCGAACATCGCGAACCCGATCACGAAGCCGACGCCGCTGGCGACGTTGAACACCTGGATGCGGAAGAGGCGGAAGGGGAGGATTGGCTCCCTGACGCGCCGCTCGACGACGATGAAGCAGGCAAGCATCACCACGCCGATGATCCCGAGGGCGAAGATCGGCAGTGACAGCCACGCGTACTGCGTGCCGCCCCAGGTGGTCATCAGGATGAGTGCCGAGGCGCCGGCGGCCAGGAAGAATGCTCCGAGCCAGTCGATGCTGTGCGAGATGCGGCGTGTGTGAGTCTTCAACACGGTCGCGGTGACGAAGAGCGCCACACCCGCGATCGGGACGTTGATGTAGAAGATCCAGCGCCACGACACGTCGTCGGTGAGGAATCCTCCGATGAGCGGTCCGGCGACGCTGGCCAGCGCGAACACGCCGCCCATCCATCCCTGGTACTTGCCGCGCTCGCGGGGCGGAACGACGTCGCCGATGATCGCCTGCGCGCCGACCATGAGCCCACCGGCGCCGATGCCCTGAATGGCCCGGAAACCGATGAGCTCCAGCATGTTCTGGGAGAGACCGGCGAGCATCGATCCGACGATGAAGATGACGATCGCGGCCTGGAAGAGGAACTTGCGCCCGTACAGGTCGCCGAGCTTTCCGTAGAGCGGAGTGGAGACTGTCGAGGCGAGCAGGTAGGAGGTGACCACCCACGACAGCTGGTTCAGACCACCGAGGTCGCCGACGATCGTCGGCAGCGAGGTGGCGACGATCGTCTGATCGAGGGCGGCGAGGAGCATCCCCAGCATCAGGGCGCCGAGCACCGCGTAGATCTGGCGCTGGGTCACGCTGTTGCCCTCCGTAGAGGCTCCGCGGCATCGTCGTGGACGGTTGCCGCAATGCGCTCGGTCAGTTCGAGATAGGTCCGCAACTCGTCGTCATCCAGGGCGGTGAACACTTCCGCCGATGCTCGGCGCATGCCGTCTTTGAAGCGCGCGGCGAGATCCTTTGCGCGCTCGGTCGGGACAACGTGTTGCACCCTCCGGTCCCGCGCGTCACGAACGCGGGTCACGAGCCCGCGCCGCTCCAACCGATCGACCAGCTGAGTGGCACCGCTGAGACCGATCCCCTGCGCCTCGGCCACCTCGCGCATGCTCATGCCATCCCCGAGGAGCAGACGCCGCACCACCTCCATCTGGTGGACGGTGGTGCCGCCCACCTCGGCGAACTCCGCCTGCAACGCCGGCGAGGCGACATCGAGGAAACGGCGCCGGAGGGCAGCCTGAGCCGTCATCAGCCGCTCGAGCAGCACCGCGCGGTCCTTCATGCCAGAGATAATACATCGCATGAAGTAATTTTGCGAGCGTCAGCGCGCCCCGACGCTGCTCACCGGCGCGGGATCTTGTGACCCGTTGATCGAGAGCGAGCGCCACGCACGTCTGCGCGCGCTCTCGATACGGTCAAGATGGTGCGCGCCGTGATCCAGCACCCCTCCGCGAGCTTTGCCTTCACCGCCAGGTGCCGCATCGTGAACAGGCCGGGCATGCTCGGCCAGCTCACCTCGGCCATCGGGAGCGTCGGCGGCGACATCCGTGCCCTCGACATCGTCCGCGTCGAGGGCGGTGGGATCGTCCGCGACATCACCGTGCTCGCCGGCAACGCCGACCACGCCCAGAAGCTGATCCAGCGGATGTCGGAAGTGCCCGGTGTCGAGGTGCTCGAGTACTCGGATCGCACCTTCCTCGCGCATCTCGGCGGCAAGATCGAGGTGACCCCGCGCCACACGATCCGGACGCGCGACGACCTGTCGATGGTGTACACGCCTGGGGTCGCGCGGATCTGTCTTGCCATCGCCGAGGATCCGCGCCGGGTGCGCAACCTCACCATCAAACGCAATGCGGTTGCCATCGTGACCGACGGCAGCGCCGTCCTCGGCCTGGGCAACATCGGCCCGGAAGCGGCGATCCCGGTCATGGAGGGCAAGTCGATGCTCTTCAAGGAGTTCGGCAGCGTCGACGCCTTCCCGATCTGTCTTGCAACGCAGGACGTCGACCAGATCATCCAAACGGTGGTCAATATCGCGCCGATTTTTGGCGGTATCAATCTCGAGGACATCGCCGCACCGCGATGCTTCGAGATCGAGCAGCGATTGACCGAACTGCTCGACATCCCCGTCTTCCACGACGATCAGCACGGGACCGCGATCGTCGTTACCGCCGCGCTCCTCAACGCACTCAAGATCGTCGGCAAGCGGCTGGAGGACGTTCGCGTCGTCTGTCTCGGCGTTGGGGCCGCAGGAACCGCAGTGTCCCGGCTGCTCATCACCGCGGGTGTCGGCCACATCATCGGAGTTGATCGTGGCGGGATCCTGAGTGAGGGCGCTGCCGACCTGAGCCCTGCGCAGGTGAGCTACGCCTCCACCACGAACCGCCGCCGCGTGACGGGTGGCCTGCGCGAGGCGCTGATCGATGCGGACGTCTTCATTGGCACCAGCGTCGGTGGCGCCCTCGATGCCGACCTCGTACGCCTCATGGCACCGAGCCCCATCGTGTTCGCGCTGGCCAACCCGGAACCGGAGGTGCAGCCGGAGGCGATCGAGGGCTCAGCCGCGGTGATCGCGACGGGCCGAAGCGACTACCCGAACCAGATCAACAACGTCCTCTGCTTTCCCGGCTTCTTCCGCGGCCTGCTGGACAGCGGTGCGGGCCAGATCAGCGCCGCCATGAAGCTGGCGGCTGCGCACGCCATCGCCGATGTCGTCGGCGAGGATCTCAACCCGGAGTACATCATCCCGTCCGTCTTCAACCGCGACGTGGCGCCGGCGGTCGCGGCCGCTGTCAGCAGCGAGGCTCGGAGCAGCGGGCTGGCCCGTGAATTTTCCGATCTCATCGATCCGCTCCACGTGGCCGGGCCGGCTCGCGACCTCGTGCCCTGAGGCCTCCCGGGCACCGAGTTTTCCACACCCCGATCAGCGGCGCCTCTCTGGCCGCCACGCGATCTCGCCGGTTATCCACAGCCCGGGTGGGGAAAGATCAGCAGGCGCTAGGGAATCGGAACGGTCACGTCCCCGCTCTGCTCGAGGAGCTGCTGCCACGTGTCGAACGACATGCAGAAGCGACCTCCGACGCCGAAGGTCGGACCCCAGCTGTTCCAGAACCAGACCAGCTGGTTGGGGGCGTCGATCTGGTCGGCGACCACCTCGTGGCCGCCTCTGACGGTCGCTCCTGGTGCGATCACGACGAGCCCGGATCCAGAAGGTGTGTCAAAGCTCGTGTACCAGCCGATCCCCGTGATGACCGGGCGGAGGACGAGCGCGAGCAGCGCACTGTCGAGGCCGAACGCGTGCTGGTACGAGGAGATCCAGCCGAGTTGGACGCCGGCCTTGCACACCTCGAGACCGCTGCCGCCCGGGTCGTTCGCTGGGTACGGATCGCCTTCCAGCTTGGTCTCGAGTTCGTAGACCGTGATGGCGTCCGTCTCGGTCCTCGGCGCGCCGCCCTTGAAGTCGGGTGCCGAGTTCAGAGCACCGCACAGTGCGTTCGCTGTGCACGAGCCGATGTCGCCCTGGTTGAGCGGGAGGCCGGTCGCGTTGTGGATGACGCTAGTGATCGCGGGCGCTCCCTCCGCGGGGAAGTCCCGTGAGCGCGGGTCGTGGACGATGTGCCGTCCGAGCCGCTTGCCCGGGGTCACCTGCTCAGGAATCAGCGATCGCACAACGTCACCGTTCACGGCAGAACTCCTCCGGTGCGACGATGGCCCGACGCCGGGGGCAATGCGGGCGAACCGTCCAGGGCTCAATCTTCCGCCGGCCTCCGGTGCGTGTCAATTTGGGTCGGCATCCGGCACCGAGCCGGTGATGCGAGACTCGCCGGCGTGGACATCGACCAGCAGATCGCGAGGATCCGCGCTGACGGCGAGGCGCTCGCTCGAGCCGCCGAATCAGGGCCGCTCGACGCACCGGTGCCCGGTTGCCCCGGCTGGGATGTCGAGAGGCTGCTGCTTCACATCGGCGACGTGCACCGGTGGGCGGCGACGATCGTCCGAGAGCGGTGGACGGAACGGCTGCAGCGTGACTTCGAGGGTCCGGCCGGCCGCGACGAACTGCTGGCCTGGTATCGCGAGGGCTGCGCCGCACTGATCGAGACGCTCGAAGCGGGCTCGCCACAGGACGACTTCTGGTTCTGGGGACCGGCGCCGAACGCGCTGGCCTTCTGGGCACGGCGTCAGGCCAACGAGACAGCCGCGCATCGCTGTGACGCCGAGTCCGCGCGCGGGACGATCACGCCGCTGACCACCGTCGACGCGCTCGACGCCCTCGACGAATGGTTCGGCCTCATGGTGCGACGGGCCAGGGCTCCAGACGGTGGCGGCCGCATCCTGCGCCTGGTGGCGGTCGATGGTGGCGCAACCTGGAACCTCATCATCGGTGACCGGGTTGAAGTGACCACCGACCGGGGGAGGGGACACTGCGAGCTGCGAGGCAAGGCCTCGGATTTGTATCTCTGGTCGATGAACCGGCAGGGTACCGACGGCATCACAGTCTCCGGTGACGACAGCCTGCTGCAGGTTTGGGCCGACAATGTCAGATTCTGACGGTGCGGCGGCGCCCCCGGGCGCGCCGAGTGAGAGCGAGCGTCGCATCCGCGCGGCGACGATCGGCGAACCGCAACGCCTCGCTGGGTCAATCGAGCTGCTGCCGTACGACACCGCGTGGCCGACGCACTATGGCGTCGAGGGCTGCTTCGAGATCGACAGGATGCTGAGCTTCCGCGATCACCTTCGGTCGAGTCCGGACGACCGCGATCTTTACGCGCGGACCAAGCGCGAGCTCGGCGCGCAGCGCTGGAGCTACGTGCAGGAGTACGCGGACGCGAAGACGGCGGTGGTGGCAACCATCATCGCTCGCCATGCAGCAGTTGAGGCCTTACGGAGCCTCGGCTACGGCGACCTCGTACAGGCTGTAGCGGGTGCCGTCAATCGTCCGCTCGCCGACTTCGGTGAACCCGAAGCGTTCGTAGTAGCGCCGGATTCCTGGGTTCTCCGCTAGACAGTCCAGGCGCACGAACGGGCGTCCCCGGCGATGCGCCTCGCGCAGGGACCAGAGCACTGCGTGGCGCCCGGCGCCGGCAGCCACACGGCGCACGGCGAATCGGTGCAGATAGAGCGCGTCAGCTCCAGCTGCCGGCCAGTAGAGCAGATCGCGTTCCAGCAGCGAGAACGTTGCCAGCGCATGGGAACCCTGCCACACGAGATGGAGGCCGCCGGCCGCGATGTCGCCGCGCAGCCGGGACATGCCGATGCTCTCCGGACCGGTGAACGACCCGGGCATCCAGCTGGGGAATCCCACGGATGCGCCCCACGCGGCAACTTCTTCGATGATTGCAGCGCTGATCTCCGGCGTGGCGGAGCCTGCCACGCGGAGCTCGGAGCCATGCTGCGCTGCACCGGTCACGCCACGAGCGTACCCCCGCGCGACCCGAGCGCCGGTCAGCCGCTCTCGGCGTTGCGCTCCGCGACCGCCTGGATCTCCTCGAGCCCGTACAGAAAATGTGCGCGACGGACCTCGTCGAGCGCTGCCTCGTCGACGTTGTTCCTCGGCGCGGGGGCGGCCTCCCGACCCGCGGTCGCGGGGCGCGCCAGCAGACGGGCATCGGCGTCGTCGATGCCCCCGCCGACGGGGATGTAGCCGAGGTCCTTGGTCTCCGCCGCCTGCATCATCCAGCGAGCGACAGCGGCGCTGATGGGCGAGAGCACCTCCTGGTCGAGCCAGCGCATGTCAGCTTCGGTCGGCGCGCTCAGCTCGCGATTGAACGGTGGGGGGACGACGTTCACGTCGTGGCCATTCACCGTGATGTGGATCTCGGTGGGCCGGTCCTCGTCAGAGCTGATCGAGACGCGGATGGTCACGCTCGTCGGCGAGAGCGTCTTCCACTGCTTCTCCCAGACCCTTGTGTGGGACACAGGGTTGAAGCGCCGGCGCACCGGCTCGGCGACGAGCATCTCGCCGTTCAGCGCGCAGAACACGTTGAGAGTCGCGATCACCTCGTCAGCTGCAGCCGACGAGATCCACTGGAGCACCGGGACGGTGCGGCTGTCGATGTCAGGATGCGACGCCGCCCCGAACTCCCACTCCAACGCTTGCATCGCGTGGGCGTGCAGCGCGCAATAGATCTTGCCATCCACCACGCTCCGGTCCGCCGGGCACCACGCCGTCTTGCAGCGGCGTCCTCGACGGTCGACGTAGCTGCAGGGCATGCCGACCAGCGATGAACAGCGGAGCGCCGAGCATGGCTGATTACCGGCTGCGGTCTCCGGGCGGCGCGCGGTGTCCTTCCGGCCGTCAGCATCGCGCTGCTCAGCCGTCCCTGTTCGCCACCTCAGCATTTCTTGACCTGCATGGATCGAGCGGCTTGCTCGGTGTCGACCCATGCTAGGTGCCGCTCGGCGCTGCGTGTGGCAAGCCTGTAACGAACCGTTATCCTCGCGCGATGTCAGCGAATCACTCGCGGGCGGTCGAGATTCGGGCCGCGACCTTGTTGGATATTGATGCCGTGCTCCGGCTCTGGGGGCAGTCCGGAACCCATCCGACGATCACCGACGACACCGCCGGCGTGACGGCACTCCTCACCGACGCGCCGGGTGCGCTGCTCGTCGCGGTCGACGGCGTTACCGTGGTCGGCTCGGTGATCGCGGCCTGGAACGGCTGGCGGGGAAGCATCTACCGGATCGCGGTTGCGCCGTCGCATCGCCGCTTCGGGGTCGGGCGATCGCTGCTCACCGCAGCCGCCAAACGGCTCAGCGAACTGGGCGCGCGGCGCATCGACGCGTTCGTGATCCGCGACGACGGCTCCGCCCGCTCGTTCTGGGACAGCCTTGCCCCGGAGTGGATCCTGGACCCCCTCGCCAAGGTGCGCTATGTGCGCCTCACCTGATCCTTCCGGGGCACGATCGAGCCTGCGTCGCGGCGCTGACAGGAATCACGTCTCGCGAGCGGAGCGACGCTTCGCGGTGAGCTTGCGAATGCGCTGCATCTCCGCCGATGGCTCGCGATGCGGCGGGCGATCCGGAGGCTGCAAGCTCGGCGGCAGGTTTCGGCGCGGACCCGCCCAGAGCGCCGGCGGTGCGTTCACCGCATCGGCAATCCCGTAGGCCAGTGACTCGTAGTTGACGCGCCAGCCGCGGAAATGAATCCACGACTCCGCCGCACCGCGCTGCATCTTCCAGTCAACGTGCTCGAGATGATGGAGGGCGTCCTGGTAGTTGTCCTCGGTCAGCTGAATGGGGTCGCCGGGTTTCGGGTCAGGGTCATAGGGGAGGCCGACCACCGTCGCGAGGTCGCGCAGGCACATGTAACCCATGCGCAGGAAGGCGCGTGCCTCGGACGGCGCCGCCAGCGGCTGGGTGGCGAGCTGCATCGCGGCGGCGTCCATCACCGCGAGCAGTCCGATGACCCACGACCGGTACGGGTGGGGTGAGCGGAACCAGAGGAGCACGGGATACGACGCGTGGGTCTCGGCGACGTCTGCCGCCCACTCCTCCCAGCGCTGGTAGAGCCGTGCCAGGTTCTGGACATTATCGACCAATTCACTGCGGGCCAGCAGCTCGGGCCCCCAGGCCGGCGAGCCTGCTCGGCTGTCCAGCATCGTCACCAGCACCTCACGCCGGTTGAATGCGCCGTAGAGGACCGGCAGGTATGCGATCTGAAGGGCGACGATCCACAGACCCGCCGCCGCCGCGGCGAAGACGAGCAGGCGCGGGGCGACGCCCGATTCGGCCGCGAATCCCAGGGTGAAGAGTGACGATCCGCTCACCGTGACCGCGTGGATGAGGCCGCCCGCCCGCATGAACGGCCAGAGCATCAGCGCGAAGCCGATGAGCAATGCCCCCAGCCAGATCACCAGGAGGACGATGAGGTACAGCGGCGCCTGGAGGGCGAGAAAGCGGTCGCGGGCCTCGTACGTGTCGAAGCGGTGGGAGATGCGCGAGAAGAGCTTGATCATGCCCCTCCCCGCGTACTTCTGCACCCTGGATGAACCGAGCCGGGGCAGCACCAGCGAGGTCACCACGCTCATCAGCGTCGACAGAACGATTGCCAGCCCGAGTGCGGCACCGATCCACGCGACAACCGTCATCCGCGCATCATCGCCGAACGCCGGCGTCGCGAGCCCTCACAGCCCGCGACGCCGGTTGGTCAGATGCGAGCTACCACTCGACCCATTCGCCAGGAGCCGCGCGCCACACCGATGTGTCCGGCGGCCCGGCGAACACCGGCCCGAAGTGCTCGAAGCCGAGCGAGAGGTCGTAGTACTCGTTCATGCGGTCCGCGTCCATCCAGAAGTCGACGCCGATCAGCTCCTTGGTTGGCGCTTCGCCGGGGTTCGGGACACGCAGCCAGGTGCTGTGGCTGACGATGCCGTAGCTCCGTGCCGTGTTGATCGTCGTGGCGGCATAGGCGCTGAACGCCTCGGCCGCCTGCTCGACCGATGTGACCGGGACCTGGATCAAGCCGACGGCGCCGATGGAACGGCCGCTCGGTAGCGAAAGCTGAAATGCGCCGAAGCCTTCGAGCCGCGACCAGACGATGCCGTCTCGATTCGAGAAGAGCTGGCCGGCCGCGGCCTGCACCTGCGGATTCGAGAAGAACATGTTCAACCCGGAGACGCTGTTCCAGAGGTCGATGAACAGCAGCTGGCCGTCGAGATCCTTGCCGATCGGCGCGTAGACGTTGTGGCTGAGATCTCCGAGGGCCCGCGCGCCGGCGGCACTCTGCGGCGCCCCCGCGGTCGAGTTGTGAATGTCCCTTGTCTCGTCCAGCGACGAGGGCACGGTGGCGCCTCGCACAGTGAGCAGGTACGTCGCGGCGCCGGCGTCCGCGGGATAGGTGGTGTCGGTCATGGCGGTTCTCCTCTTGTCTATGGACCTACTCACACGACGAACAGCCGCCACTCATATCGACAACGCGATGCCGGACGTTACAAGGGACCCGGCGGTCCGAGGCGTGCGGCACGCGATTCGAGGTACCGCCGCTCGGGGATGCTGAGCGTGCGCCGCGCAGCGACCAGGTATGAAGCTCGAGCCGCGTCAAGGTCACCGGCCATCTCGAGGAGGTGTGCTCGCACGGCGTCGATTCGGTGATTGCCGGCGAGTGCTGGATCGTCTTCGCTGTCGGCGAGCTCGCGCAGCGCAACCGTCGCTCCGTGGACCATCGCGACGGCGACGATCCGGTTGAGGGTGACGATCGCCCCGGGGGCGATCGTTCTGAGCAGGTCGTACAGGCCGAGGATCTGCCGCCAGTCGGTGTCCTCGGCGCGGACTGCTTCGTCGTGAACCGCCGCAAGCGCGGCCTGGAGCTGGAACGGCCCCGCCGGTGCCGACGACAGCGCCCGGGTGATCAGGTCGATCCCTTCGCGAATCGCAGCAGTGTCCCAGAGGGCGCGATCCTGGTCGGCGAGGGGGATCAGCGCGCCGTCTGGAGCGACGCGGGCCGGACGACGCGCGTCGGTGAGGAGCATGAGGGCGAGCAGTCCGGCGACCTCACCGTCATCCGGCAGACGTTCATGCAACTGGCGGGTGATGCGAATCGCCTCGGTGATGAGATCGACGCGGTGGAGGTGGGCGCCGGAGCTTGCTGTCGAGCCCTCGTTGAAGACGAGGTAGAGAACCTGTAGGACGGAGGTCAGTCGAGCGGAACGCTCGCCATCCGGCGGCATTTGGAACCGAGCGCCACTGGCCCTGATCCGCTGCTTCGCACGGCTGATGCGCTGTGCCACGGTTGTCTCCGGGACGAGGAGTGCGCGAGCGATCTCGGCGGTGGCGAGTCCGCCCACCGCGCGCAACGTGAGCGCGACCTGCGACGCCGGGGTCAGTGATGGGTGGCAGCAGAGGAGGTGGAGGGTCAGCGAGTCGTCGGTGGCAGGCTCGACGTCGGGCACCGCTGCGGCGAACGAGGCCTCTTCTCGCCGCCGGCGGGCGGAGTCGCTTCGCCACATCTCGGCTCTCCGGCGCGACGCGACCACAGTGAGCCAGCCCCTCGGGTTCGCGGGCAGACCGTCCACCGGCCACTGCAGCGCGGCGGCCAGCAACGCCTCCTGCACCGCGTCTTCGCAGATGTCGAAGTCACCGAAGCGGCGGGCAAGCGCGCCCAGAACCTGCGGCGCCAGCGTGCGCAGGAGGTCCTCGCCCTCGCCCGGTGCGATCAGATGTCCCACCCGTCGAGTCCCATGATCGGACGCACCTCGACGAGCCCCAGAGCCGCTTCGGGTATCCGGGCAGCCTGTTCGACCGCGCGTTCCATGCTGTCGCACTCCAGGAGAAAGAAGCCGGCCAGGTACTCCTTCACCTCGGCGTAGGGCCCGTCGGTGACGATGGCCTGCCCGTCCCGCGATGTCACACGCTTTGCGAGTGACGAGTCCGCAAGGGCCTCGGAGACGATCAACTCGCCCGAGGCCACCATGCTCTCGTGCAGGGCTTCGTATTGACGAAGACCGGCCGCGCGCTGATCGCGTGAGAAGGCGTTCCAGATCTCCCTCGACTCCGGATTGCTATAGATAAGGATCAGGTATTTCATCCATGTCCTCCTCGGGGTGGCCGCAGGTTTGTTCGTTGGGATGTCGACTCTGGGCGCGTGACTTCGACATCGTTTGTGAGACCGGCGCTCCGGGCATTGGACCGGAGCGCCATCCAGCAAGGAGGAACAGGATGACAAAGACCACCCGAATCACCCGCATCGGAACCGTGATCGTCCCGGTCAGCGACCAGGAGCGGGCGGTCGCCTTCTACGTGGAGACGCTTGGGTTCGAGAAGCGCCTCGACGCGCCTTTCGGCCAGGGTGGGCGCTGGATCGAGGTCGCCCCCGTGGGAGCGGCCACGACCATCGCTCTCGTGCCGGCGCCGGATGACGGTACCGCGCCGACGGTTATCAGCTTTGCAACCGAGGACGCCGACGGCGACCACGCAACCCTTGTCGCGGGCGGCGTCGACGCGGACGCCGCGGTGATGCGCATGGGCGACTACGTGCCGCCGATGTTCACGTTTCGGGACCCTGACGGCAACCAATTCCGCATGGTCGAGCGCGACTGATCGACACCGCCCGTCGCTAGGCTATTGCTCGTCATGGATCGAGACGCGCTCCTCCGGCGGTATCGGGAGGGTCCTGATCGGCTCGAGGCTGCTGTGCGCGGTCTCACGTCCACGTCGATCCTCGAGCACGTCGCGCCCGCTGACTGGGGCCGCAGCGGAACGCACGGCGAGAGCGGCCACTACTCGGTGGAGACGTGGCTCGAGATCTACGCCGCCCACTGTCACGACCACGCTGATCAGAGATCGCCCGGGCGGTCGAGGAGTCGCGAGACAAGAGCCCCAGCACCACCGGTGGGGCTGGCTAGACGGTGGCCGGTTCGCCGGCGACAGGAGGTGCGAGGGTGGCCAAGGGCGCAGGGACCAAAGACGATCCATGGCAGTTGACGACGCCGAGCGGGACATCCAACTACGAGATGTATCGGGATGAGACCCTCGATCCACCGGCGCTGGTCTGCACGGTCGGGACGACCCAGCTCCGCTATCAGCTGCGCTGCCTCGACGACCTTCATCAGATGCTCAAAGAGCGCGGTGACTGGGTGCCGCTCGGCAGCGCGGACGAGCAGAAACCCGCTGCCGAGGGAACCGTCGAGGCATGGGGCCGCTCGGCCGACAACCCGGTGGGGGGGTGGTACGGCCTGAAGAAGGGCTTGCGCGGGCGCTTCGGGATGTACGTCCCGCCGCTGATGGAAGCCCTCGGGCTCGCCGAGGTCGAGCACAACCCGCGCAACAACAGGATGCGCGCGCTCTAGCGGTCCACCCTGCAGGTCGCCCCCGAGCGGCTACTCGATCTTGGTGATGTACGACCCGACAAGCGTCGCCTTCTGCTGGTCGACGCCACCCTCGCGGCGCTCACCATGCCCATCCTGAAAGTGCGCGAAGGCCGCAGTCGACGAGATGGGGTTGACCTCGTCGTCGCCATGATCGTGGAACGACACGTGCACGAATGAGCCGTCCTCGAGACGCAGGACGATGTAGCTCACATTGCCGGGTTTGTTCGCCTCGAGCTCGGCGAAGACGCCCTCAACCCGGCGTTGGTTCTCATCCGCAGCCTCGGTGGATGACGACGCGTAGCGTGTGACCAGTCGCTTGTGCATGTGAGCTCCTTGTGTGCGTGCCGATAGACTACGCGCATGGACTGGAAGATCGAACTCGTCGCAATCCCGGTGACGGACGTCGACCGCGCAAAGGCCTTCTACGTCGACCAGGTCGGGTTCAACGCCGACCACGACCACCGGATCAGCGACTCGTTGCGCTTCGTTCAACTCACCCCGCCCGGATCGGCGTGCTCGATCGTCATGGGCGTCGGGATCACCGACATGACGCCGGGCTCGCAGAAGGGGGTGCAGATGGTGGTGGAGGACGCCGCCGCAGCGCGCGAGCAGCTGCTCAGCCATGGCGTTGCGGCGAGCGAGATCGACGTCCAACCGTGGGGGATGTTCGTCACCTTCAGCGATCCGGACGGCAACACCTGGGCACTGCAACAGTTGCCCGCGTGGCAGTAGCGGCCCTCTCCCGGCCGGCGCGACTGACCGAGACCATTGCCAAGCTCGAGCGATCGCTTGGGCTGAATTCTTGAATGAGGCGCAGTTCCGGCCCATGATGCTGGGGTGCGGATCCTGATCGCATCGAGCAGGACAAGCCCGGCCTCGAGCGGCAGTCTCCCGTGAGAGCCGTGGTGCATGACCGCTACGGCCCCCCGGACGTTCTTCGCATCGAAGACGTTGAGCCGCCGGTGCCCAAGGACGACGAGGTTCTCATCAGGGTCCATGCAACCACGGTCAGCCGAACCGATTGCGCGCTGCGCGCCGGAGAGCCGTTCTTTTCCCGATTCATCACCGGCGTTCGCAGGCCCAGGCAGCGAGTTCTCGGCAGCGACTTCGCAGGCGAGGTCACCGAGGTCGGCGTGGGTGTCCGCGAGTTCACTCCAGGCGACCGTGTCTTCGGGATCAAACCGTGGAAATTCGGCGCGCACGCTGAGCTCATCTGCATGCACGAGCGCGCCGCGCTCGCCGACATGCCCGTAGGCGTTGCGTTCGACGAGGCAGCCGCGGTGTGTGACGGCGCGCTCCTGGCGTTGAACTGCCTCCGGCCGGGAAAGCTCCGGAGCGGGCAGTCAGTGCTCGTCTTTGGGGCGTCAGGGTCGATCGGCACCGCGGGTGTGCAGCTGGCCAAAGCCCTTGGCGCGAATGTCACCGCAGTCTGCAATACCGCGAACCTCGAGGTCGTCCGATCGCTCGGTGCCGATGCGGTGATCGACTACACGCAGGACGACTTCACGAAGAACGGACGCAGCTACGACATCATTTTCGATGCGGTTGGCAAGCACTCCTTCGCCGCCTGCAAAAGCTCGCTGAATCCGGGCGGCCGCTATCTGCCAACCGATGGGCTGCGCAACATGGCACTTGCCGTGTGGACCGGGCGGATCGGAGATCGCAAGGTGATCTTCGACCTCCCGCCGAAATTCATGAAACGAGACGTTGTCTTCATGAGAGATCTCATGGCGGCCGGCAAGTACCGGGCGGTCATCGATCGACGCTACCCGCTCGAGCAGGTCGTCGAAGCCACCAAGTACGTCGAGATGCACGAGAAGCTCGGGAACGTTGTTCTGACGGTGACCGCCGAAACCTCGACCTGACCGCGGCTGCCCGGAGCGCCGGATGTCGCGCGCAGTCGCGTCGGCTCAGACGGCCACGGGCAGGCCTGCCTTCAGAGTCCCACTGACGCGGCACCCCGCACCGGGTGCCGCGAAGATCTCGAGACGGCCGCCGAGGGCCTCGAGGCGATCGCGCATGTTGTTCAAACCGGAGCCGAGCTGCACCGTTGCCGGGTCGAAGCCTCGGCCGTCGTCAAGCACCTCGAAGTACAGGTCGCCGTCATCCTCGCGCAGGCGGACCACCACCCGCGACGCCGCCGCATACTTCTGCACGTTCTGCAAGCCTTCGAGGACGCAGAAATATGCCGCCGCTTCGATCTCTTGCGGGTAACGACGAATGGGCGCGCTCTCGACTTCCACGAGCAGCGGCGGGCAATGCCGAGGCGTTGACGTGCGCAGGAGCGTCGCCGTTCAGCGCGGGCGGGTCGGTGACCGCAGCGCGCAGTTCGTCTCCTGAACGAAGCCAGACGGTCGCCGACTCTGAACCCGTGCCGTCGCGCAGCACCCTGGCCATCCGCGGGAGCACGTCGTCGGACGAGTACGTCTCGGCGACCTGCTCCGAGAACCGACTCAGCACTTCGTAAGGGGTGGCGCGGTTGCCGTACACGAGCCGGTTGGCGACTCGCTGTATCCGCTCCCGAACCGGCTGGAATCCCACCGCGACGATGGCTGTTGCGAGGATGGAGAGCGCCAGGTTGGGTTTGCCGCCACTGCCGACGAGCGTGCCGATCCCCACGGCGATGCCGACGTACACACCGGTGATCAGCACCGCGAGGGTGCCATAGACCAGCGTGCGATTGATCACGACGTCGATTCCGTAGAGGCGGTACTTGAGAATCGCCACGCCGCAGGCCGCAGGCACGGCGACTCCCAGGCCGAGAACAAGCGGGATGTTGTTCGCCGGGGACTGGCCGGTGCTGGTGCTGAATGGGATGCCGACGACGATCGCAGCCATGCTCGCGGCGATTGCGAAGGCGAACCATTTGATCTGTTGCCGCTCCTCACCAGCGGCGCGCCGGTAGCGCATGACGAGCCCGACAGCGGCAATCACCAGCAGCACCAACCCAAGCGGCCAGAGGAACGGGATGTTGTTCGCCGTGAAGACATCGCCCGGCACACCGATCGGGTTCGGGGTGGAGTGGATCCCCGCGAGCAGCGTGATCGGCGTGGGGTCGGGCAGCGTGATTGCCAGCGAGACGGCGGTCACGACCACGCCCAGCCACGCCACCAACGCCCATCGGGGGCTGAGCAGGCGCCCGTTGGGCCGTGTCCGCAGGCGAGGGGGCCAACCCCCTTTCATCCGGATGGCAGCACCACCATCGGGAGGACTGTGGAATCCGTCAGGAATCCAGCGCGAGATGCGCGTCGCCGGCGGCTTTCTCGGCAGCGTCGGCCGCCTGTTCGGCTGCGGTCGCCTCCCGGGCGGCGAACGCAGCTTCCTCCGCGAGACGGTCAGCCTGACGTCGCTTCGCGTCGGCCGAAGCTCGCAGGCGTCCTGCGATCGCGTCGAGATCAGCCGCATCACGCTCGTCATCGCGTCGCGCGAGCACCTCGAGGTTCGCGGGTGGCCAGCGGCGCGCCGCTGGACCCGGTGGCGTCGGGGACCGCCGCCGCAGTGGAGCGAGCAACGTTGCCAGCTCGGCCGGGTCCGCCTCCGGGTCACCCACGGTGCCAAAGCCGGCGACATCGAGGTCGCGATCGAGGGTGCCGGTCCACAGCGCACTGCGGTCGGCTGCGCCTCCGGTGGCCGCCGCCTGGAGGGTCGCTCGGATGCGTCGAGCCGTCTCCTCGCCGCCGCCGTGGCCGTCGCGTTCGAGCACATGTGCCGACGCCCGAGCCGCGGCATCGACGCGGTCGCGAAGCCGGGCGGTGGCGGTGAGGAGGTCTTCCCGGCTCTCGCTCCCCGCCGCGACGTTCCGCTGAGCCTCGCGCGCGTCGGCGCCGGCCGCCAGAAGCTCGGCGATCAGCGTCGGGTCGACGACCGCCAGCTGGTCGATCGCCCAGACCGCTACGGTCGGCTTGCGAAGCTTGCCGGCGGCTGCAGCGGCATCCGGATCAGCGGATCGGAGTTCGCGGACCAGCGCCGCGCGTCGCGCGACGAAGTCCTCGAGCGGTCCGTGATACAGCCCGGCCGTGTCCACGGCTCGTCAGTGTGACGATCGTCCGGCGGGGGCGGGCCCGTTGGCTGCGAAGCTCATCTCGCCGTCGTGCCTGTGTGGCTCGGCCGCCATACCGTCGCGCACGAGACGCGGCTCGAAGGCTCCGTAGAAAGAAGGATTCCCTCCTTCAAAAGCGCCGATCAGGCCGTTGTCCAGCGTGCGGCATCCGCTGTCCGCGTACCAGAGGTCGACGTCCGAACGCGAGGCGTATGCGAAGGCGATGATGGTGTGCAAGCCGCTGTCAGACGGGCAGCTGAACGTGCCTTGCGGCGGGGTCGTGCTGATAGCGTCGATCGCCGACGCAAGGGTGTGTGCTGCAACAGGTCCGAGCAGCGCATGCCGATAGAGCCTCTCGCTGGACGCCGCCGGCCCCGGACCATAGGCAGGTCCGTAGCGGCAGATCAGCCCCGACAGCGGATTCGCCGGGAGAAGCGAATCGGCGAGGTCCGATCCCGAGTTGCTGACACCCTGGTAACCATCGAGGGTTGACGGACAGCCGAGCGACACCAGGACGCGTATCCGCGGACCCTGCGTCGCCGGCTTCCAGGGGCCACTGGCAGCGCAGGACGCCAACGCGCATACGCCGATGCACACCGCGAGCGCTGTCACGCGCCGCCGGACGGATTGGCGGCCACGGCGGTTCGACGGAAGCATCTCAGGCACCGTGCCCGCCGGAAACCGCATGTCCATCGCAGATACGACGCAATGACTGTTGCGCCGTTCCTTTCGCCGGCGACTGAGTCGTTACCGGGCGCTGGCGGTCCATGGCTTTTGATGTCATCGGGACGTTTGGCTGGGGAGGAAGGATTCGAACCTTCGGATGGCGGATCCAAAGTCCGCTGCCTTACCACTTGGCGACTCCCCAGTGGCACGTCGATCCTACCCGGGCATCGGGCCGGTGGCCGGCTTCCTCAGGCCTTGGCCGCTGCTGCTGCACCTGCGCTGTCAACGGCGACAGCGGCGCCTTGCCGGGTCAGCCAGTCGGTGACCACGGCGACGAATTCCGCCGGGACTTCGAGCATGGGCACGTGACCGGCGCCGGCGAACTCGTGATACTCCCAGTCAGGACGCAGCGAAGCGATGTTCCGGGCGGACGCGACCGGGACGAGCCGGTCGCGATCACCCTGGAGGAGCAGTGTCGGGGCGACAACCTCCTGCACCCAGCGGAGGACCTTTCGCTTCAGCGCCAGTGCCGCGACCAGCGAACGCGTCGCCGCATAGAACGATTCGTGCCAGCTGGATTCCGCGAGACGCTCGGCCTCGAGCGCGATATGGGCATCCACCACGGTCGACTCGATCCGGCTCGCATCGCCGCTGACCAGACGCATCGTCTCGCGCACCAGGCTCTCCGGGCCGAGCACCGCGACAGCCCGGCTGAGCCGCTTTGCACCCCACCGGGGCATGAAGGCCGTCGCCAGGAACGTGCGCGAGACACGATCCAGTCGAGGCGGGAACTCGTGGCCCGGCGCCGGTACGGCGGGATCGACCAGCACCAGAGCATCGATCAGGCTCGGATGCCGCGCGGCCGCACCGATCGACAGCAGGCCACCCATCGAGTTGCCCATCAAGACGATCGGGCCACGTGAGAGTCGGGTGATCGCCCTGCTCAGCAGGTCGACATTGGCGGCGATGGTCGATCGACGACCGGCGAGCGGCGAGCGCCCGAAACCCGGAAGGTCAAGCGCGTACACGCGGTGATGTGCCGCCAGCTGCGGCGCCACGGCCATCCAGTTCAGATGGGCACCGCCGAGGCCGTGCACCAGCAGCATCACCGGGCCGTCACCACCGAAGTCGGCGACGTAGACAGGTCCCTCGATATCGAGCATTGAGGACTCCACGCCATCCATCGTACGGACGCCGCCTGAGGCCCGGCTCCGGCGAGCCCGTATACTCGCGAGTACATGGGTGACGGGCCCCACGCGGTGATCCTCGCCGCGGGGCAGGGCAAACGGATGCGCAGCGCTCTCCCCAAAGTCCTCCACTCGCTGGGCGGCCGCCCACTGGTTCTTTACGTGCTCGAGGCGGCGCGTCTTGCCACCGGACGTGCTCCTGTGGTCGTCATCGGCCGGGACGCCAGTGAGCTGCGCGACCAGCTCGGCGACACCGCCATCTGCGTGGAGCAGCACGAGGCGCTCGGCACCGGCGATGCCCTGCGCAGCGTCCCCGACGAGTTGCGCGACCCCGGCCCGGTGCTCGTGGTGCATGGCGATTCGCCACTCCTCAAACCGGAGACTCTCCGGCGGCTGCTCGAGGCCCACGCGGCGACCCCGCGGGCCTGCACCCTCCTCGTCGGCGTTCCCCGGGATCCGACCGGCATGGGGCGGGTCATTCGGGACGCCGGAGGCCACGTCGCCAGCATCGTCGAGGAGGCCGACCTCCCGCTCGGAGAACCGGTGCCGCTGGAGTGCAACGCCGGCGTCTACGTGTTCGAGGGGACGCAACTCTGGGCGGCACTCGATCGCCTTGGCACCGCCAACGCTCAGCGCGAGTATTACCTCACTGACGTGGTGGCGCTTCTCTCGGGCCCGGTGGAGGCGGTGCTGGTCGCGGATCCCGACGAGGTGCTCGGGATCAACGACCGGCGCCAGCTGGCGGCAGCCGAGGCGGTCCTCCGCCACCGGACGGTCGACGCGCTCATGCTTTCCGGGGTCACCTTCGAGGATCCGGACACCACCTATGTCGACTCCACGGTCGCCGTGGGCCGCGACAGCGTCATCCACGCGATGACCTCACTCCGGGGAGCGACCACCCTGGGCGCCGGGTGCGAGATCGGCCCGATGGCAGTGCTCACCGACGTTCGCGCAGGCGACGGCGTCATCATCGGCCCGTCGCATCTCGAGCAGTGCGAGCTCGGCCACGGCGTCCGGGTGGGGCCGTACTGCCGGGTCCGTCCGAATACCGTGCTCGCGTCCGGGGTAGAGTTGGGGACGCATGCCGAGGTCAAGAACAGCACAGTGGGCGCCGGGACGCACATCAGTCACTTCTCCTGCGTCCTCGACAGCGACGTGGGTGAGGGGGTGACCATCGGCGCCGGTACGGTCACCTGCAACTACGATGGCGCTGCCAAGCACCGCACCACGATCGGCGATCGGGTCTTCGTCGGGACCAACGCAACGCTCGTGGCCCCGGTCCGCCTCGGTGAGGGTTCGTACATCGGGGCGGGCTCCTTCGTCGACCACGATGTGCCGGCGGGCGCCCTTGCCGTGGGCAGGAGCCGGCAGCGCAACGTCGAGGGATGGGCGGCCCGGCGGCCGTTGCAGCCGTGACCGACTCCAACCCCTACGGCGAGCTGCTGCTGCTCTCGGGAAGCGGGAATCCCGAGCTGAGCGAGCGCATCGCGCGCGAGATCGGTGTGAAGCTCGCTGAGTGCGAGATCACGCGTTTCGCCGACGGCGAGTTCGACGTCAAGATCCGCGAATCGGTGCGTGGGCACGACGTCTTCCTGGTGCAGCCGACCTGCCACCCGGTCAGTGACAACCTCATCGAGCTGTTCATCATCCTCGACGCGCTGCGCCGCGCTTCAGCGTCACGGATCACCGCTGTGATCCCGTACTACGGGTACCAGCGCAAGGAGAAGAAGACCCAGGCTCGCGACCCGATCAGCGCCAAGCTGATGGCGAACATCATCGAGCTGGCAGGGGCGAACCGGGTGATCTGTGTCGACCTTCATGCCGAAGCGATCCAGGGCTTCTTCGACATCCCCGTCGACGCGCTCATCGCGACCAAGATCCTCGCCCGGCGAGTGCGCGAACGCCACGGGCACGATGTCGTGGTCGTGTCACCGGATACCGGTGGCGTGCACCGCGCCCGCAACCTCGCGCGCATCCTGGACGCACCGATTGCGGTGATCGACAAACGCCGTCCGCGTGACGACACCGTCGAGGTCGTCAACGTCATCGGTGACGTCGACGGCGCTGTCTGCGTCATCGTCGACGACCTGATCTCCACCGGTGGGACGCTCGTCAATGCCGCGGTCGCGCTGCTTGCCAGTGGCGCGAAGTCGGTCGACGTGGTCGCGACCCACGGTGTCCTGAGTGACGGGGCGGTGGCGCGACTCCACGCGGCGCCCATCGATGAGATCTGCATCACCGACACGATCCCGTATCACAACGGCAGCCATAGTTTCGACGACGCGCCCAAGCTCCGCATCCTGTCCGTCGCGCCACTGATCGCAGAGGCGATCGTGCGTGTCCACGAGGGCCGGAGCGTCAGCGAATTGTTCCGGTGAGCGGCTCAGACCCACCGGCGTTCTCGAGTCGATGACCCCGCTCGTCATCGTCATCGTGCTCGGCCTCGTCATCGCAGCATTCGCCGCGGCGGCGGAGACGTCACTGACGAGCGTGAGCAGGATCCGGATGCGAAGCCTTGCCGAAGACGGCAATAAGCGCGCTCGAACGGTCACGCGTCTGCATGCCGACCCGAATGGCTATCTGTCGACCATCCTGAGCCTCAACACCGTTGCGGTGATCGTGGTGTCGACCGCCACCGCGTTGCTCATCGGCAGCTACCTCCGCAGCATCCCGCAGGCCGTCGCCACCATCGTGCTCTCGATCGTGGTCCTCATCTTCTGCGAGATCGCGCCCAAGTCGCTCGCGTTGCGCTTCAACGAACGCTTCGCGCTCGTCCTCGCCCGCCCTGTCCAGCTGCTGACGCAGCTGCTCCGGCCGCTGGTTGGCGGGCTGAGCGCGATGTCGCGCCTGATCGTGCGCGCCGCGACCAGGGGGCATACCGTGCGGGGGCCGTTCGTGACCGAGGAGGAGTTGAAACTGCTCCTCTACGTCGGCGAGCAGGAGGGGATCGTCGAGCAGGAGGAGCGGGAGATGATCCACGGCATCCTGGAGATGACCGACAAGACCGTCCGTGAGGTGATGGTGCCGCGCGTCGACGTCACAGCCGCGGAGTCGACCGATTCGATCGCCGACGTGATCAGGATGATCATCGAGTACGGGTACTCGCGGATTCCGATCTACGAGGACAACGTCGACAACATCGTCGGCGTCGTGTACGCCAAGGACCTGCTCCGCCACGGGGTTGTGGGTGACGACCCGCGCTCCCTCAAGGAGGTCGCGCGCGAGCCGTACTACACCCCGGAGGCAAAGCACGTCGGAGAGCTGCTCCGCGAGATGAAGGAGCGCAAGGTGCACATCGCCGTGGTGGTCGACGAGCACGGCGGCACCGCGGGCATCGTCACGTTCGAAGATCTCATCGAAGAGATCGTGGGTCCGATCCGCGACGAGTACGACATGCGCGAGATCGAGGAGCTCCAGATCGTCTCGGACCACGAGGTGGTGGTCAGCGCGCGCTTTCCCGTCGATGACCTCAAGGAGGCGCTCGACCTCGATGTCCCCGAGGTCGAAGCCGATACTGTCGGTGGCCTCGTCTACGAGCGCCTGCAGGAGATCCCGAAGGTCGGCGCGACCATTCAGCTGGGGACCGCCACCCTGACCGTCGAAGCGGTCCGCCGCCAGGCGATTCAAACCGTGCGCATCACCAGCCCGGTGACGCTGGTGCGCGATCGCGGCAGCCGCCCCGGCGACCACGACGCCCAGCAGGAGGCTCGAGACACTCAAGAGGAGTCCCCGGCGCACGCTCGCCACCAGTAGTGCGCATGATGGTCGGATGCCGACCTACAGCGACGAGGGCATCGTGCTGCGCCGCATCGACTACGGCGAGGCCGACCGCATCCTCACCGTCCTGACGCTCGAGCACGGCAAGATCGGCGTCATCGCGCGCGGCGTGCGCAAGAGTCAGAGCCGGCTCGCATCGCGTACCGATCTCTTCACGCGCAGCCGTATGCAGCTCGCGCGCGGTCGGGGCGAGCTCGACGTGCTGACCCAGGCGGAGACGGTCGCGGCGACGCCGTTGCGCAGCGATGCGCGCCGGGCAGCATGCGCGTCGCTGTGCGCCGAGTTGACCGATCGCGTGCTCGAGAGCCACCACGCCGACCCGGAGATCTACGCGCTCGTCGCCGGAGCGCTGACCGCGTGTGCCGACCCCGAGCGCGACCCGCGTGCTGCCACCGTCTGGTTTGCGCGCCGGATGATCGACCGGCTCGGATACGCGCCGCAACTGCTTGACTGCGTGAGCTGCGAGCGCCACCTCCCCGAGGACGTCGCCTGGTTCAGCGCTCCGGGCGGGGGTCTGCTCTGCGCGCGCTGCGCGCCGGCGGACCCGGAGGCAGTCGCCTGCACGGTGCGAGTGATCAAGGTCCTGCGCGCTGCTGCCGACGGGGACGAAGCGCTCTGGCTTCGCCTCAGGCTCGATGCTCCGACCCTCGAGACCCTCGAACGGATCGTCGAGTCCGAGCTGGCCCATCACCTCGACCGCCGGCTGCGATCCATCGACGTGCTCCGGGCAATCGAGGGACGGGGTGCCGTGAGGCTGCCGGTAGACTGACCCGCCATGGCTGAGGACCAGGCGCAATCGGACGTCATCGAGAAGCTCGTCTCGCTGTGCAAGCAGCGCGGTTTCGTCTACCCGTCGAGCGAGATCTACGGCGGTCTCAACGCCGTCTACGACTTCGGACCGCTCGGCGTCCGTCTGCGCCGGAACATCCGCGAGCGCTGGTGGGAGTCGATGGTGGGCCTCCGCGACGACGTCGAGGGCATCGAGTCGGCCATCCTCATGAACCCCGAAGTCTGGGTCGCAAGCGGCCATGTGGCCGGCTTCACCGACCCCCTGGTGGACTGCACCGGGCCCTGCAAGAAGCGGTGGCGTGAGGATCACCTCGCCGATGAGCGGCGCTCGCGGGGGAAACCGCCGGATGCGCCGGGCTGCCCCGAGTGCGGCGGAGTCCTGACGGCAGCCCGGCAGTTCAATCTCATGTTCAAGACCTTCATCGGCCCCGTCGAGGAGGATGCGGCCCAGATCTGGCTCCGCCCGGAGACGGCGCAGGGCATGTTCGTGAACTTCTCGAACGTGGTCAATTCGACGCGGCGACGTCTGCCCTTCGGCATCGCGCAGCAGGGCAAGGGATTTCGCAACGAGATCTCTCCGGGAAACTTCGTCTTCCGGCTTCGTGAGTTCGAGCTCTTGGAGATGGAGTATTTCTGCAAGCCCGGCACTGATCGCGAGCTGCACGAGTACTGGTGCACGGAGCGGCTCCGATGGCACGTCGACGTCATGGGCGTGCGCACGGCGAATCTCCGGCTGCGGCCGCATGCAAAGGAGGAGCTTTCCCACTACAGCTCGGCGACGAGCGACATCGAGTATCGGTATCCCTTCGGCTGGGGTGAGCTCGAGGGCATCGCGGATCGCACCGACTTCGATTTGAAGACGCACATGGAGCACAGCGGACGCGACCTCTCGTACTTCGACACCGACACCAACGCGCGCTACGTCCCGTACGTGATCGAGCCCGCGGTGAGCACCGACCGGATCTTCATCACGCTGCTGGTCGACGCATACGACGAGGAGGAGGTGCGTGGTGAGAAGCGCGTTGTCCTCCACCTCCATCCCGACGTCGCCCCGGTGCAGGTGGCGGTCCTCCCGCTCTCCAAGAAGGCGGAGCTCACCGAGCCGGCACGACGCATCGAGCACGGCCTGCGCCCTCATTTCGCGACCATGTACGACGAGACCCAGGCCATCGGGCGCCGCTATCGGCGCCAGGATGAGATCGGCACGCCACTCGCGATCACGTTCGACTTCGACTCACTGAACGACGACGCCGTGACCATCCGCGAACGGGACGGGATGACTCAGGTGCGTGTGCCCATCGAAGGGCTGCGCGATGCGCTCCACGATCAGCTCGAGGCCGGCCGGACCCGAGCGCGCGAGCGAGCCAACGGCTGACACGAAGCATCCCGGCGTGGTGAGTGCTCGCAGCAACACCGACGCGGTGGCAGCCGGGGTTCTCGACCTGCTGGCCCTCGGCGACGCGCCGGATCTCGACACTGTGCTGGAGCGGATCGTCCGAGCCGCGCGACGCCAGGCGTCTGCTCGATACGGGGCGATCGGGGTTCCCGACGGCCGCGGGGGGTTCGCCCGCTTTGTCACCTCCGGGATCAGCGAGCGCACGGCAGCAACCATCGGAGAGCTGCCCCGGACCCACGGCGTCCTCGGTGCGCTCCTCGACGAGGGGCCGATCCTGCTCGACGACATTCGGCGCCATCCCCGTTTCTCGTACTACCCTGCGCACCACCCAACGCTCACGGATTTCGTGGGTGTGCCGATCAAGCACCGGGGCAGCGTGCGCGGCAATCTGTTTGTCAGTGGACACGCGTCGGGTCACTTCACGAAGAGCGACTCGCGGAAACTGGAAACCCTGGCGGCATACGCGGGTGTCGCCATCGCCAACGCCGAGCTGTACGCGCATTCGCAGCGTCTCGCGGTTGTCGAGGAGCGCAACCGGGTTGCCCGCGAACTGCACGACGCCGCGACCCAGACGCTGTTCAGCCTCGTGCTCGCCGCCAGGGCGGCGGCACTGTCCACCCGCGATGAGGAGGCACGCGCCACCATCCTCGGGTTTGAGGAGCGCACCACCTCCGCACTCCATGAGCTGCGTGGCCTCGTCCAGGCGCTGCGACCCAAGAGCCTCGAGCGCGACGGGCTCGCGGCCACGCTCGCCGACCATGCCGATGCGCTCAGCACCAGCGGAGCGCGCGTCGTCGTCGACGCTGCGGCGGGCATCCGGCTGCCGCCCGAGACCGAGCATGCGTTGCTGCGCATCGCGCAGGAGGCGCTCAACAACGCGCTGCGTCACGCGCCCGGCTCCTCGGTCCGGGTCACCCTGCGCAAGGGAGCGAAAACCGTGACGCTGCGGGTTCGCGACGATGGCCCGGGCTTTGATCTGTCCGCGCTCCCGCGGACGCGACGCGGCATCGGCCTCGCCACCATGCGCGAGCGCGCGCAGGACATCGGTGCACGCTTCGACATCCGAACTCGCGCTGGAGGCGGGACCACCGTGACCGTGAGCGTCCCGCGGGGGTGATCCAATGAACGCCCCGATTCGCGTGCTCATCGTGGACGACCACTCCGTCGTCCGCGAGGGGCTGCGCGCGTTTCTCCGTCTTCAGGACGGAATCGAGGTGGCCGGCGAGGCGGCCGGCGCCGACGAGGCGATCCGCGTTGCCGCGACGTCGGCACCGGATGTGATTCTCCTCGACCTGGTGATGCCCCAGGGCGATGGGATCGGAGCGATCCGCCGGCTGCTCGAGACGGCGCCTGGCGCCCGCGTGCTCGTGCTCACCAGCTTTGCGGACGACGCCCAGATCTTCGCCGCGATGGCGGCGGGAGCGGCCGGGTATCTGCTCAAGGATGTCGATCCCCAAGCACTCGCCGACGGCATCCGTGATGTTCATGCAGGGCGTCCGGCGCTGGATCCGTCGGTTGCGTCGCGATTGATGCGAGGGAGCGAGCGATCACGCCCGGCGCACGACCAGCTCACCCCGAGGGAGCGAGACGTGCTCAGCCTGGTGGTCGAGGGGCTCGCCAACAAGCAGATCGCCCAGCGGCTCGGCATCGGGGAGAAGACGATCAAGACTCATGTGAGCCGCGTGCTCGCCAAGCTCGGCGTCGCCGACCGAACCCAGGCGGCGGTGCTCGCCATCCGCGAAGGCCTCGTGGACTGAGCGGGTCCGCCCTTTGACGGACCCGAAAGTGCGGCATCCGGCGGATGCGCTCGGCTCGATCAGCGCGCAGGATTGAGGTCATGAGTACGTTGTCCGGCAAGACCGTCATGATCACGGGCGCCTCGCGAGGCCTTGGGCGGGCGCTTGCTCGAGCGACTGCCCGCCAGGGCGCGGCGCTCGCCGTGTGCGCTCGCGGTGGCGAGGCACTCGAGGCAGTCGCCGACGAGTGTCGCGGCCTGGGTGTTGACGTGCTCGCGGTGATCACCGACATGGCCGATGCGTCGGATATCGAACGCTTCGCCGCGACCGCGCTCGAACGCTTCGGCGGCGTCGACGTCCTCGTCAACAACGCGGCGGAACTCGGCCCGCTGCCCCTGCCACAGCTCACCGAGGCGCCGTCGAGCGCGCTCGAACACGTGCTGAACGCCAACGTCCTCGGACCATTGCGACTGACCCAGGCCGTGATCGGCGGGATGCTGCTGCGCAACCGCGGCCTCGTAGTGAACATCAGCACCGACGCAGCCCTGATCGGGTTCGAGGGGCTCGGCCTCTACAGCGCCTCCAAAGCCGCGCTCGACGCCTTGACCCGGAGCTGGTCTGCGGAGTTGCGGCAGACGGCGGTGCGGGTCGTCAGCGTCGATCCTGGCGACATGTACACCCAGATGCACATGGCCGCCGACCCGGAGGCCAACCCGGCTGACCTGCTCCGCCCTGAGGACGTCGCCGAGCGGCTGCTCATCCTGTTTGAGGGTCGACTCCCGATGGGCGATCGAATCGAAGCCGTGAGCCTCGCGTGATCTCTCCACCTCGCGAGCTGCGCGCCTCGCTTCCCGCCGAGCTTCGCGGTCTGCGCCGCGATGGCGCCAGGTTGTGTGTCGTGGAACGCGCCTCGGGCAGGATCACCCACACGATCGTCGCCCGCATGGGAGAGGAGCTCGCCCCCGGGGACTTGCTGGTGCTGAATTCCAGCCGAACGCTGCCGGCGGCATTGCGGGTTCACCGCGCCGGTGGGCAGGCGGTCCAGCTCCGGCCGGGCGCGCTTCGCGAAAGCGAGTGGGATGCGCTGGCGGTCGAGACGGTGCCACCGCATCGCAATATTCCGCTTGAGCGCGGCGAAACGCTTCGGGCTCGAGGCGGCCTCCTGCTCCGCGTCATCGAACCGCGCCGCGATGCCCCGTTGCTGTGGCGCATGTCGGTCGAGGGCGGCGATGCCCTTCGAACGTTGCTCAGTGACGGCGAGCCGATTCGCTATTCGTACGTCCCCAATCCAGTCCCCCTGGAGCACTACCAGACGGTGTACGCGGGCGCTCCCGGATCGGTCGAGACTCCGTCGGCCGGACGCCACCTCACCTGGGAGCTGCTCGGTGAGCTGCGCCGGCGCGGGGTCGACCTGACCGACATCGTGCTGCACTGCGGGCTCAGCTCATTCCAGGACGACGATGTCGACCTGCAGAAACCATTGATCGAGGAGCGCTTCGACATCGGCACGGTCGCCGCCGAGCGCATCAACCGCGCGGCGCGCGTGATCGCCGTCGGCACCAGCGTCATCCGGACCCTGGAGACCGCCGTCGACCATCGCGGCGACGTACAGCCGATGAGCGGCTGGACTCGATTGGTGATCACGCCGCGCACGCGCCTGCAGGTTGTCGACGCACTGCTCACCGGATTGCACGAGCCCCCGGCCACGCATCTCGACATGCTTGGTGCGCTGCTCGATGTGGGCCTCCTCGAGCGCGCATACGCAGAGGTCCGCGAGCGTGGGTACCTGTGGCACGAGTTCGGCGACGCCATGCTCATCCTGTAGGCTGCGTTGAAGACGGCAGGTTCCGTCTGACATGATCCCGGCGCCCGGTTCAAGGGCCCGTGACGCCTATTCGGAGAGAGCAATGTCTGAGGTACTCATCCTCGAGTTCGAAGGCTTCGGTGCCGAAACATACGAGCGGGTCAATGGGATCCTGGGGATCAACGCGGACTCCGGAGAGGGCGACTGGCCGGCCGGTATGCACACCCACCTTGCCGGTCCGACTGCGGGCGGCGGATGGATGGTGATCGAGGTCTGGGAGTCCCAGGAAGACCAGGACGCATTCATGCAGTCGCGTCTCGGTCCGGCGCTCCACGAGGCCGGGGTCACCGCGCCGCCGAAGCGGGCGGATTGGTCCAAGGTCAGGTCGCATCACTCCCCGAAGAAGGCGTCCGCGAAGGCCAAGTAACCGGCGGAGACCGGCCCCGGCCGGCACCTCAGTCCCTTCGGTTCGGCCGCGCGGCGGCCCGATGCTACGCTCACGCCTTGCGTGGCGCGTTTGCGCGCACACAACCATCACGTTGAGGGCTGGCGAATGGCGGTAAGCACCCGGGGCACGAAGAAGTCGTCGAAAACGCGCGCGCGAACGACCGCGACCCGCGGCGGATCGAAGCCGGCGGCGGCTGCGCGCCCTCGCACCCACAAGTGGGTGTATCGCTTCGACGAGGGCAGTGCCTCGATGCGCGATCTGCTCGGTGGCAAGGGCGCTGGCGTCGCTGAGATGACCCGTGCCGGGCTCCCGGTCCCGCCCGGCTTCACGATCACCACCGAGGCGTGCAACGCGTTCTACGCGCGAGGCGCGAAGTTCCCGGAGGGACTCTGGGAGCAGGTGGAGAGGTCGCTCAGGGTCGTCGAGAAGACCACGGGCAAAGGATTCGGCGATCCGCGCAATCCGCTGCTCGTCAGCGTCCGCAGCGGCGCGAAGTTCTCGATGCCCGGGATGATGGACACGGTCCTCAACCTCGGCCTCAACTCCGCGACGCTCGAGGGACTTGCGAAGCTCACCAAGGACCGGCGCTTTGCGCTCGACGCGCACCGCCGCTTCATCCAGCTCTTCAGTAAGATCGTCCTCGGCATCGATGGCCAGCTGTTCGAGGAAGCGCTCGACGGGATCAAGAAGCGCAAGAAGGCAAAGACCGACGCCGACCTCACCGCGCCGGCGCTCGAGGAGCTGATCACCGAATACCGAGCGATCGTCAAACGTCACTCGCGCACAGGATTCCCCGAAGACCCGATGGATCAGTTGCGCGCGGCGATCGGCGCTGTGTTCGAGTCGTGGAACAACAAGCGCGCCACCGACTACCGCAACTACAACCGCATTCCCCACGATCTGGGCACGGCGGTCAACGTGCAGTCGATGGTGTTCGGGAACATGGGCGACGACTCCGGGACCGGTGTCGCGTTCACGCGTGACCCGTCGACCGGTGAGAAGAAACTGTACGGCGAGTACCTGACCAACGCGCAGGGTGAGGACGTGGTCGCCGGCATCCGCACGCCCAAGCCGATCGCCGCGATGGCGACCGATCTTCCCAAGGCGTACAAGCAATTTGAGCAGATCGCGCGCAAGCTCGAGAAGCACTATCGCGATGTCCAGGACATGGAGTTCACCATCGAGCGCGGGACGCTGTACATGCTGCAGACACGCGGTGGCAAGCGCACCGCCGAGGCGGCGGTGAAGATCGCGGTCGACATGGTGCGCGAACGCCTGATCACCAAGCGCGAGGCGGTCCTCCGCCTGGAGCCAGGACAGGTCGATCAGCTGCTTCACCGTCGCATCGATCCAAAGGCGAAGGTCAACGTTCTCGCAACCGGTCTCGCCGCATCACCCGGCGCCGCGTATGGCAAGGCGGTGTTCGACGCGGACCGCGCGGAGGAGATGGCCAAAAAGGGCGAGAAGGTGATTCTCGTGCGCATCGAGACCAACCCCGATGACGTCCACGGCATGATCGCCGCCGAAGGCGTGCTCACATCCCGTGGCGGGCGCACATCGCACGCAGCGGTGGTCGCGAGAGGCATGGGCAAGCCCTGCGTCGCCGGAGCGGAGTCGGTCCAGGTCGACCTCGTCAAGCGCCAGTTCACTGCCGGTGGCACAAAGATCAAGGAAGGCGATCCCTTCACCATCGACGGTTCCACGGGCAATGTCATCGCCGGCCAGGTCGCCATGCTCGACGCTGAGATCTCCGGTGAGCTCGAGGAGGTTCTGCGCTGGGCCGATTCCTTCCGCCGCCTGCAGGTCTGGGCCAACGGCGACTACCCCCACGACGCGGTGCGTGCCCGCGAATTCGGCGCGCAGGGCATCGGGCTCTGTCGCACCGAGCACATGTTCATGCAGCAGGAACGGCTTCCTATCGTGCAGAAGATGATCCTGGCGCCGGACGAGAAGGAGCGCCGAGCGGAGCTGGCGAAGCTGCTCCCGATGCAGCGCAGTGACTTCCACGGCATTCTTGAGGCGATGCACGGATTGCCGGTGATCATCCGGCTCATCGACCCGCCGCTGCATGAATTCCTGCCCTCCCTCGAGGAGCTGCTCGTCGAGGTGACCCGCGCGGAGGCGCTGGGCAAGCCGGAGAAGTCATACCGCGCGCAGCGCAACCTGCTTGCCGAGGTGCAGAACCTGCACGAGCAGAATCCGATGCTCGGCCTTCGCGGTTGCCGGCTCGGGCTGCTCTTTCCAGAGATCATCGAGATGCAGACGCGCGCGATCATCGAGGCTGCAGTTGCCCTGAAGAAGAAGCGTGTCGACGTGCGTCCCGAGATCATGGTGCCACTGGTCGGGACGCTCGAGGAGTTGCGCAGGACTCGCGAGGTCATCGACCGGGTGGCGCAAGAGGTCTTCAAGGAGACCAAGACCACTGTGGCGTATCTCGTCGGCACGATGATCGAGGTGCCTCGCGCGGCGCTGACCGCCGGCCAGATCGCACAGTCGGCGGACTTCTTCTCGTTCGGAACCAACGACCTGACGCAGATGACCTTCGGTGTCTCTCGCGACGACGCGGAGGGGAAGTTCCTGCTCCGCTATGTGGAGGACAAGGTGCTGCCGCGCAACCCGTTCGAAACGCTCGATCGCGACGGTGTCGGCCGGCTCATGCGCTTTGCGGTCGAGGAGGGCCGGGCGGTCCGGCCATCATTGAGCGTCGGCATCTGCGGCGAGCACGGCGGCGACAGCGACTCGATCGCGCTCTGTGAGGAGTTGGGCCTCGATTACGTCTCCTGCTCACCCTTCCGGGTGCCCGCCGCGCGGCTGGCCGCGGCACACGCCCGCCTTGCAAGGGTGGAGCGCGACCGCTGACCCACACGGGCCGGGAGGCACGATCCGAATGACAGAGCACGTGCGCATCCGCAAGATCTCAACCCGAAGCGGACGGCCCGAGATGCTCGATGACGGTCATGTCGTCGAGGGTGACGAGCTGTCGCCCCCGACACCGGGGATGCCATATGCCGTTCGTCGCACGGTGACCGAACATGCGGACGCACCCGATGTGTTCGCAACATCACCGGTGCGCGCGGTCATCACCGAGCAACGCGGTGGCATCGTCTTGCTCACCGACAACTCGAAGTATGCGATCGAGGTCGTCGGGCGCTAGGGAGCCCGTAACGGATCACTGGCGGTGGCCCACTTGGTATACCGTTTCGCCTACTCTTTGTAGAGATGTCCTGGCCGCAGACACCCATGCCCGCAGCCACTCCTACCGCGCCGGGTGCTGAGCCATATCTTCCCGTCGAGGAAGTGGCGCAGAGGCTTGATCTCCCGCTCGGTATCCTGCTTCGACGCGTCGAAGCAGGCGATGTCCCGTCGCGTCGCGAGGAAGGTCCCTCCGGCGTCCACTACCTGGTCCGCCTCGGCGACCTGGGCATCGAAGCCCCTGAAGCAGGGGTGGTTCCGCCGCCCGCACCACCACCTCCTCCCGAAACGGTCAACCACGAGGCGCCGGCGGACCTGAGCCGGAGCGTCGATGTGGTCGGCACGGCGCAGCCGTCCTCCTGGCCCGACAAGGTCGTGCCGCCGCCCGCGGAGGAGCTCGCCGCCGAGGCGAAGACGTCGCACGGACGCGCCGGGTCGATGATCGAGACAGGCAGTGAACCCCGCCGCGACGTCGCATCGATGACGTCGCTCGATCCGCGCGAGCTCGTGGCCGGGCTGCTCGACCGCTGGGAACGCACGCTCGAGCAGCGCATCTACTCCGAGCAGCGCCAGCGGTTTGAGGCCGAGCTGAACTCGCGCCAGAACCTCGTCAAGCAACTCCAGCTGGAGTTGCAGACTGCGCGTGCCGAGCATGCTGCCGCGCAGGCCGAGAAGGATCGCCGCCTCGCCGACCGCGACCGGCGGATCAGCGATCTCGAAGCGTTCGCGCCCGACCCGCAGGACGCCGCGGGCAGGCGTCGCCGCTGGTTCTTCAGCCGCTAGCGAGCGGTCGAGGGCTGGCGGGCCATGGCTGGGGACGCTGTCGCCGAGGTCAAATCACGGCTTGACCTCATCGAGGTGATCGGTGGGTACGTCACGCTCCATCGAGCGGGGCGCGAGTTGACCGGGCTGTGCCCGTTCCACGCCGAGAAGACGCCGTCGTTCACGGTGAGCCCGGAACGGCAGGTCTGGTACTGCCACGGCTGCCACGAAGGCGGTGACCTCTTCAAATTCATCGAGCAGATCGAGCGCATCGACTTCCGCCAGGCGCTCGAGATGCTCGCCGACCGCGCGGGGGTCGAGTTGGAGAGCGGGCCGCGCGCCGCTCGTGGCACGGGACGGCGGCGGCGGCGGTCGATCGAGCTCAACGCCAAGGCCCAGGCCTACTACCAGCATGTGCTCTGGGCGACGCCGGCCGGCGAGCCCGGCCGTGCGCTGCTTCGCGATCGTCACGTCGACGAAGCGCTCGCGCGCCAGTTCGGAGTCGGCTTCGCACCCGCCGGCGGCCCGGGGGAGGACGCACTCGCCCGATACCTCACCGGCAAGGGCGGCGCGATGGTCGACGAGCTCGTCGAGGCAGGGCTCGTGCATCCGCAGCGCGGCGCGAGGACCCGCGATCGGTTTCGCGACCGCCTCGTGTTCCCGATCCGCGACGAGCGCGCCGAGGTGCTGGGGTTCGGGGCCAGGGCACTGGGAGAGGCCAAGCCGAAGTATCTGAACAGCCCGGACTCCGCCGCGTATCACAAGTCGTCCGCGATCTTCGGCATCGATCTCGCCCGCACCGCGATCGTGCGTGAGCACGCGACGGTGATCGTGGAGGGGTACTTCGACGTCATCGCCGCGCATGCAGCCGGCCTCCAGCACACGGTCGCGAGCAGCGGCACCGCACTCACCCGGGAGCAGGTGCACAGCCTCGGGCGCATCGCGGAGACGCTGATTCTGTGTTTCGACGGCGACGACGCCGGCCGGGTCGCCGCCACCCGGGCGGTGGATGTCATTGCCGCCGAGGGGGTGCAGGCGCGGATCTGCCGGCTTCCCGGTGGGGCAAAGGATCCGGACGAGCTGGTCCGGCGGGATCCGCCCGCTTTCGTCCAGGCGGTCACCGACTCCGCGCCGGCCTGGCAGGTCCTCCTTGACGCCGCCCTGGGTGCGGGCGAGGGGGGAAGCGTGGATGCGCGGCGCGCCGCCGCGGAGCGGGCCGTGTCCGTACTCGCGAGGATCCCTGAGGCGACAACTCGCGAGCTCTACCTCCAGCAGGCCGCCCGACGTCTCGACATCGGCGCTCGTTCGCTGTCGACCGACCTCGCGCGCTCGATGCGAGACGGGGTGCGGCGGCCCGCTCGGATCGTCGTCACCGCGCCTGCTGAACCGGCAGCGGGCGCTGTTGAGGAACCCGAGCCGGTCGAGGCGGACGAGCCGATGCCGCCCTGGGAAGCGCAGCTGGCGCGGGTGGTGCTGATCAGGCCGGAGCTCGCGGCGGCGCTTCGAACCGACAGTGGTCTCGGCCCTGATGAGTTCACCAACCCGACCGCCCGGCGCATCTACGACGCTGCTTCCACCGACCCGGCGGGATTCACGCTTCGCCGGCTGGGCGGGGGAGATCAGCGCCGCGCGGCCGGCCTCCTGGTCCGGGAGGTTCCGGAGTTCGCCGACGAGGCCGAGCCCGAGGCGATCAAGCAGCTGATGGCCGACTGTGTCCGCCTGATCCACGAGGAAGCGGTCCGGCGTGCGCTTGTCAGTATCTCGGCAGAGATGCACCGCGCCCGCGACGAGGGCAGGACCGAGGATGCCGACGCGCTCGCAGCCAAGCTCAGCCGCCTTGCCGCCGACGCGCCCCATCTGCGCCGGACGGTCGCGGTTCGCTGATCGAGCTCGACTCGCGGGCGCGAGCCGGCGAGTGCACATGTTTGATCTGCGGCCTCGCGAGCCACCATCTTCCTCGTGCCCGCGTGGAATCCCCCTATCCGATCGCCCGAATTGGCACACTCAGACGGCTTCGACAATTATTGTGAACGCTGTCGTTGTACCGATCGTCCGGCCGACCTCGCAGTCGCGGGCGTCAGCCTGCGCCGCGTGAGACAGAGTTGAGATGACCACAGCCACCACCACTCGATCCAGAGCCGCCGCCTTGCCACCGCCCTCGGGCGCCGACCTGCTGGTCTCCGCCGCCGAGGCGCTGATCATCAAGGGCAAGGACCACGGATACCTCACGCCTGACGACATCCTTGCCGCGTTTCCGGAGATCGACGTCGAGCCCGATCATCTGGAGCGAATCTTCCACGTCTTCCGAGAGATGGGCATCGAGGTCAGCGACGGCGACAAGGACTTCGAGACCGTCGACGAGATCGACGAGGAGCTCATCGCCAAGGCCGAGGCGATCGACTCCGTCTCCCTGGACGACCCGGTTCGGATGTACCTCAAGGAGATCGGTCGGGTCGCGCTCCTCAAGGCCGAGCAGGAGGTCCACTACGCCAAGCTGATCGAGCAGGGCGACGAGGAGGCGAAGAACCAGCTCACCGAAGCGAACCTCCGGCTTGTGGTCAGCATTGCCAAGAAATACATCGGCCGCGGCATGTCGTTCCTCGACCTGATCCAGGAAGGGAATATGGGCCTGATCCGAGCGGTCGAAAAGTTCGACTACCACAAGGGCTACAAGTTCTCGACGTACGCGACGTGGTGGATCCGCCAGGCGATCACCCGCGCGATCGCGGACCAGGCGCGCACCATCCGCATCCCGGTGCACATGGTCGAGACCATCAACAAGCTCGTCCGGGTGTCGCGCCGGCTGCTCCAGGAGCTGGGCCGCGAGCCCAACGACGAGGAGATCGCCGACGAGATGGGGATCACCCCGGAGAAGGTCCGGGAGATCACCAAGGTGTCGCAGGATCCGGTCTCGCTGGAAACGCCAATCGGTGAGGAGGAGGATTCGCACCTCGGCGACTTCGTCGAGGACAAAGAGGCCACCGCGCCCTCTGATGCGGCGTCGCTGACCATGTTGCGCACCGAGGTCGAGGACATTCTCGACACGCTGACGCCCCGAGAGCGTCGCGTCCTGCAGCTGCGATTCGGCCTCATCGACGGTCACCAGCGAACGCTCGAAGAGGTGGGCAAGCGTTTTGGCGTGACCCGCGAACGCATCCGCCAGATCGAGGCGAAGGCGCTGCGCAAGCTGCGCCACCCATCGCGATCCAAGAAGCTCAAGGACTACCTCGAGTAGACGGCACGGCGCGATCTGCTGCTGCGCCAGATGGCGATCGCGAAGGCACGGTGCGTCACGGCAGGTAGACTTGAGTCATGATCCGGGTTAGCTCAGCGGTAGAGCAGGCGGCTGTTAACCGCAAGGCCACTGGTTCGAATCCAGTACCCGGAGCGTCGACGTCCCACTAGCAGCACGCGGTACCGCCCGAGGCGGCGCCGTACACGAGGAACACGGGATGACCGAGACCGCATCGCGGCCGGGCACCACGCCCGCTGTCGCGACCCTGACCGCGCCCGACCCGCAGGCCATCGCCTCCACTGACCCGCCCCCGACGTGGTCGTGGCCCGCATCGGCGCCGACGTCCCATCCGCCCGTGGGTGAGCTGGTGGACGGCAGCGAGGGTGATGAGCACGTCATCGACGGCAGTGCGAGCCCGCCGCCGCTCGAGACGGGCGAGGCCAACGCAACCGAGGTCACGGTGGTCGCGGCGATCACGACGCCCGACAAAGCACCTCCCAAGGTCACATCCTTCGGGCCGGCGGGCAAGCGGCGATCGACTCTCGCGATCGTTGTGTTGTCGATCGTCACGCTGGGGATCTACAGCCTCGTCTGGTATCACCGCATCAACCGCGAGGTCGGCAACTTCGACACCCGCATGCATGTCGTTCCCGGACGGTCCACGGCTGCCGTGACCATCCCGTGGGCGATCGGCGCGCTCGTGAGCATCGCCGCAGCCACGAGGATCGTGCTTGCGGTCGCCAATGTCACGCTGTCCTTCGACCCGCACTTCACCGTGCTCCAGGCATATGGACTGCTCGGCGGCTTCCTGCTGATTCCGTATCTCGAGCTGTTGCTTCCCTTCAGCGCTGTCGCGTCGGTGATGACCCTCGAGCGCGTGCGCATCGTCGAGGATCGGATGCTCCGCACCACCGATGTGCAGCTGCGTCCGACTCGCGTGATCTTCTGGATGCTGCTCCCGGTTGCGGGCGGCCTGATCCTCATGGCAATCATCCAGCGGCGTCTCAACCGCGCCTGGGAAGACGACATGGCGGCGGCACCTGCGGTGCGCCCGACAGTGCGGGTGGCGCCGAGCTGACCGTTCCTGCCGACGACATGCCGACTTTCGTGTGCCGGTTGCGGCGGCCTGCACTAGACTAACCGGTCGCGGTGGCTGTTTCGATCGCCTGTATCTCCGGAAAGGGCGGGGTGGGAAAGACAACCACCTGCGCCTCCCTGGCGGCTGTGTTCGCCGAGCGGGGACGGCGCGTGCTCGCGGTCGACATGGATCCGCAGTCCAATCTCACATCCGGTCTGGGATTCAATCCGTACTCGCTGACCCACACCGTCGCGGATGCGATTCTCGAGCCCGACCAGTCCGTGGACGAGCTGATCGTCCGAACCAAGTGGGCGGGGCTGCACCTCCTCCCCGCGAACCCTGATCTGAGTGCCGTCGAGGCCGGGTTGCCGACAAGGCTCGATGCGGAGACCCGTCTGCGCCGAGCGCTCGATCGCGATTGTCGCGACTACGACTTCATCCTCTTCGACACGCCACCGAGCTTCGCGTTTCACACCATCAGCGTCCTCGCCGCCACGGACTACATCGTGATCCCCATGCAGATGTCCGGATACGCGGTGAAGGGACTCAAGGAGACGCTGCGTTCCGTGCACCACGTGCGCCAGGAGTTGAATCCCGACCTGCGCGTGCTCGGCCTGCTCCCAACCTTCGTGGTGATGCGCACGCGGTTCTCTCGTGACCTGCTCGAGGGACTGCGCGCGATCCCGAACCTGCGTGTCTTCAACACCATCATCAAGGTGACGGTGCGGCTGCAGGAATCGGCGCTGGCGGGTGAACCGGTCACCGTGATGGCGCCCTCGTCGGAGGCGGCCGCCGCGTACCGCTCGTTCGCGGACGAGGTGCTGGCGGCACTGATCGCAGAGGGTGAGCGTGGTGTCTGAGATGCGCTCCCCGCGCCGGCGGCGCAGCGTCGCGGTGGCGCCGGCGCTGCTCGATCCGGCCGAGTTACCTGAGGATGCCCCCGGGCGGGTGAAGTTGATCGCCGTCGAGTCGCCCGCCGACATCGTCGACGCGCCGGCTGCCGCCCCCCCGAGAGTCGCGTCCTCCCCGTCGCTGCTGGCGGCCGGTGGAGGGTGGATCGTGGTGGCGGTGGCCGGGGTCGTGATCGTGGCCATCTTCCTCATCGGGATGCTGCTGACCCGATCCTGATCTCTGCGTCGACAACTACACAGCTTTGTGATACTCTCGGGAACATGCACAACGAGACCGACGGCAGGAGTGGGGAGGCGGAGTTGCTCGCGCGGGCGTTGGGTGGCGCGTCGCCCGCCGCTGATCTGAGTGCCGTCGCAAATCGGGTTGCGCGGATCCCCTGGTGGGAGCGCCGGGCGCTCGACGCCGCTGGGCTGACCCGCGAACACGGGGTGCCGCGCGAGCGTGCGGAACGTCTGGCCGCGATGTGGGAGCTCGCTGAACGGTGGACCGACGACGACCGTCCGGCGATCGGATCTCCCCGCGATGCCCTGCTCATGCTCGACGGGCTACGCCGAGCGCGTCGCGAGCAGGTCGTGGTGCTCCTCCTCGACGCTCGTCACCGCCCGATCAGGCTCGAGACGGTCGCGGTCGGGACCATCAACGCCTCGCGACTGCAACCGCGCGACGTGTTCGGTCCGGCCCTGCGCAGCGATGCAGTTGCGGTCATCATCGGCCACAACCATCCGAGCGGCGACCCCGCGCCGAGCCGTGCCGACCGTCTGGTCACTGCGGCGTTGCGGAGTGCCGGCACGCTCCTCGGCGTCCCGGTGCTCGATCACCTGATCGTCGCCCGTCGCGGCCATCATTCGTTTCGCGAGACCGAGAGCTGGGACGACGCGGCCTGACGGTCAGGCGAAGGCGTTCTCGCCGGTGAGCTCTTTACCGATGATGAGCGTGTGCACCTCCTCGGTTCCCTCGTAGGTCAGCACCGATTCGAGGTTCGCCATGTGCCGCGCGACGGGGTACTCGAGCGTGATGCCGTTCGCCCCCAGGATGGTGCGCGCACTCCGCGCGATATCGAGAGCGGTGCGAACGTTGGCCCGCTTGGTGATCGACACCTGGACCGGATGCAGTCGCCCCTGGTCTTTCAGCGTGCCGAGCCGGTGGGCGAGAAGGCGTCCCTGGATGATTGCGGTGGCCATGTTTGCCAGCTTCTGCTGAGTCAGCTGCATCGCCGCGATGGGCTTGCCGAATGCCCGGCGTGTCTTGCTGTACTCGAGCGCGGACTCGAAGCAGGCGCGCGCGGCACCCATGGTCCCCCAGCCGATGCCGAAGCGCGCCTCGTTGAGGCACGAGAGTGGGCCTCGCATCCCGCTCACCTCGGGGAGGACCGAACTGTCCGGCACGCGCACCGAGTCGAATGACAGCTCCGAGGTCACCGAGGCGCGCAGGGAGAGCTTGTTGTGCACATCCGACGTGGTGAAACCGCGTGTGCCGCGTTCGATGAGAAACCCGCGAACACCGGAGTCGGTCATCGCCCAGACCACCGCGACGTCGGCGATGGAGCCGTTGGTGATCCACATCTTGGTGCCGTTGATGACCCAGTCGCCACCGTCGCGGCGCGCCGACGTGCGCATCGACGAGGGATCGGATCCGGCATCTGGCTCGGTCAGCCCGAAGCAGCCGATCGCGCGCCCGGCCGCCATCTCGGGGAGCCAGCGAGCCTTCTGCTCGTCGCTGCCATAGGACCAGATCGGGAACATCGCGAGCGATCCCTGGACCGACACGAAGGAGCGCAATCCGCTGTCCCCCGCCTCGAGCTCCTCGCACGCCACCCCGTACGCGGTCGCCGTCGTCCCGGCGCACCCGTATCCGTGCAGGTGCATGCCAAGCAGGCCGAGCTCGGCGACGCCCGGCACCAGCTCGCGCGGGAAGGTGCCCGCCTCGAAGTGGTCGGGGATCACGGGCAGTGCGCGCTCGCGAACGAATGCCCGCACCGTGTCGCGGATCAGGCGCTCGTCATCGCTGAGCAGCTCGTCAATGGCGAAGAGATCCGACGGAGACAGCGCACGGGTGCGCGGCGCGCGCTCGGTGACGGCCATGCGCTCAGAGTACCCGGTTGACTAGGCGGCGACCGGCATCCCGGCATCAACGAGCTGCCGGCGGAGGACCTCCCCAGTGGTGAAGCCGACGTTGATATCGGTCACCTGCCCGGACCCGTCGAGCACGATCGTCGTCGGCAGCGACATGACCCGGTAGCGGCGGGCCAGGTCGGGCTCGACGGCGATGTCGATCTCGCGGATCTCGATGCCCGAGTCGAGGCCGGCCGCCAGGGCGTGGAGCGCCGGGCGCTGCGCGGTGTGGCAGATGGTGCAGGCCTCGCCCGTGAAATAGAGGATGGAAGGAAGCTCGCCGCTGCCGGCCACCGTCTCGACGACGCTGCCCACGAGCTCACGCTGCTCGCCGCGCTGCACCCGAAGCAGGAGGGCTGCACCGGCGATCACCGCGATGGCGATCAGGGGAGCGAGCAGCAGGATCATCGCGCCGGTTCGCGCGAGAGCGGCAACAGTCCGACCCGGACGAGTTGGGCGTACATGATGCAGCCGACACAGATGTTGAACGCGAAGTTGAGGAAGGCAAGCGCCGCAACGATCCAGGCCAGCACCCAGGCCACCAGCAGCAATCCCGTGATCACGAACACGCTTGCTGCGGCGAGGAACACGCCACCCACCAGCTGCGCGAAGCGGTGGGGTGCAGGGTCCTCCTGAACGACGCGTGGCTTCACGAGGCCCGCGGGCTTGAGCCACCGGAGGTAGATGAGGCGAGGGACGTTCCAGGAGGGTGACGCCACGGCGGCGAGCATCATCACGGCAAGCACAGGCAGCGCCCAGGCGACCGGGTGATAGGCGAGCCCGACCACGTAGCCGGCGACGATGACGGTCATGAGGATGGCCTGGTTGACCTTGAGAACGCTGCGGTCGAACGGAATGACTGCCATGGTGCCGAAATCATACCGCGCAGGTCAGGTATTGCTGGGCCGCCGGTCGGTTTGCCGACCTGCCAGAGTCGGCATTGCGCATCGTCATCCTGATGGAGGTGTTCGTGACGCTCGAAGGTCTGGCCGGACTCGATCGCCAGGACGTCCGCGTGGGCGAGGCCTACGAGCTCGTCCGCGCGGAGGAGCGCCACCGGGTCGCCGGACTGAAGCGGATCCGCCGCATCGCCCTCGGCGAGATCGTATCGCTGGTGTTCGAGAACCGGGAGACGATTCGAGCGACCCTCGAGGAGGCGCTTCGGACCGAGCGCATCGACGATCCCGATCGGGTCGCGGGCGAGATCGCGGCGTTCAACGCGGTCGTGCCTGGCGAAGGTCAGCTCGCCGCCATGCTGTTCATCGAGGTTGCTGATCCCGCCGATCTCAACGCGGCGGCGACGCGGCTCGAGGGAATCGAGCGAGCGGTCTTCATCGACATCGGCGGGTCGCGGGTTCGAGGTGTCCCCGAGGCGGTGTCACCTCCGGGCGAGAGCGCGCCGGCCCACTTCCTGCGCTTCAGCCTCCAACCGGATCAGCGCAGCGCCATGCTCCAGGGAGTGCGGGTCGTCGCGGGGGTCGACCATCCCAACCTCGCGGTCTCCGCTCAGCTCGATGAGGAGCAACGGCGAGCGATCGCCGCTGATCTCTGACCGGCGGCCGCTGCGACCTCTTCGTAGACGGCCGCGGTCATCGCCGCGGTCCGCTCCCAGGTGTAGCCCGATGCTCGATCGACGCCTGCGTGGCGCATGCGCGCCGCGCGGACCGGTTCGCTCAGCACCCTGTCGATGCCCGAGGCCAGAGCTGCTGCGTCTCCGGGCGGGACCAGCTCCGCGACGTCCAGCGTCAGCTGCGGGAGGTTGCCTGCGGTGGTGGCGACCAGCGGCACGCCGCAGGCCATCGCCTCCAGTGCGGTCAGACCGAAACCCTCGTGGGTCGATGGCAGCACCACCACAGCAGCCTGCCGGTACAGCGATGCGAGCTCACCGTCGTCGACCGAGCCGCTCAGGACGAGCCGAACGTGCCGCCGCCACGCCTCGGCTGCCAGACGGTCGGCCTCGGGCCCGAGCGCCCCGACGAGCGCCAGGGGCGGACCCCCGCCCGGAAGTCGCTCCATCGCTTCGAGGAGCGTGTCCAGCCCCTTGCGCGGGTCACGCGATCGCAGGCTTCCCACCCAGAGCACGAATGGTTCCTCGAGTCCGAGCGCCTCGGCAGTTCGGGCGTCACGAAGCTTGGGGCGCGACGAGAAGAGCGGCCCGACACCGAGAGGGACGACTCGAACCCGGGATGGGTCGAGCCCGAGCGTCGCAACAGCCTCGCTGCGGGTGGTGTCGCTCACCGCGATGACGGCAGCGCAGGATCGGATGACCGGTGCGAGGAGTGTCGCGTAGACGCGACGCGCTGCGGCCGCGGGCCCGCTGCTCGAGGCGCTTCGCCACATCTCGACGTCGTGGACGGTCACCACCTGGCGCGACGCCGGGAATCCCAGGACGGGCTCGCCGGCCAGCCCGTGAAGCAGGTGGGGATGCCTGGCGATCGCTTCGGCGAGCACGTGCGGCTGTGCCCGGAGGAATCGCGCCGGGCGTGCCTCACTCAATGGGGGCGACGCCGGGACCGACGCGGTGATCTCGAGGTCCGGCACGTCCCGGAGCGCATCGATCAACTGTCTGGCATAGCGTCCGATCCCGGCGTCCCGGCGGCCGTCTCCAAGGCAGCTCGCCTCGAGCAGGACGCGAAGAGGTCTCTGCATCGAGGCTTTGTAGCAGGCTGGGTGCTCGGCACCGCTGGCACAATGGGTTCGATGCCGAACTCGCGTTCCCTCATGCCGTTCACCGCCCTGGTCGGCCAGGAGGCGATGAAGACCGCGCTGGTCCTCAACGCCATCAATCCGGGCATCGGGGGCGTGCTCATCCGGGGCCAGCGCGGCACCGCCAAATCCACCGCGGTGCGGGCGCTCGCCCGGCTGCTGCCCGAGATCGACGTGATTGCCGGCTGCCGCTATCGTTGCGACCCCGAGGCCCCGTCGACGTGGTGCGACGACTGCCGGGCTCGTGCCGAGGCCGGCGTCGCGCCCGCGGTCGAGCGCCGGCGCACCCGCGTTGTCGAGCTGCCGATCAACGCCTCCGAGGACCGCGTGGTCGGGACCATCGACACTGAGGCCGCGATCAAGCTCGGCGAGCGACGCTTCGAGCCGGGCCTCCTCGCCGACGCCAACCGCGGCATCCTCTACGTGGACGAGGTCAACCTGCTCGACGATCACATCGTCGACGTCCTCCTCGACGCCGCGGCGATGGGATGGAACGTGGTCGAGCGCGAGGGCATCTCGTTCTCCCACCCGTCGCGATTCATCCTGGTCGGCACGATGAATCCCGAGGAGGGGGATCTTCGCCCTCAGCTGCTCGACCGGTTTGGCCTGTGCGTCGATATCACCGGCCTGCGCGACCTCGATGAACGCGTTCGCATCATGGAGCGGGATTCACGACGCAGCCAGGACGGCGCCGCGCTCGAGACGGAATTCCTGACCAGCGAGGATCACCTCAAGGCGGTGATCCAGGAAGCGAAGCGCCTGCTCCCTCGGGTCGAGATCCCACCGATGATCGGCTGGTTCATCGCCCTGGTGTGCATCGACGCGGGCGCTCTCGGACACCGCGCCGACATCGTCGTCAGCAGTGCGGCTCGAACCGTGCGGGCGTGGGACGAGGCCGAGAAGCTGGTCCGCTCCCGCTTCGATGGAGTCCCGGCAGAAGCCGCCGATCGCCTGGTGGTGACCACCGCAGACGCCACCACCGCCGCCGAGCTGGCGCTCGCCCACCGCCGGCGCAGCCGTCAGGACGGGGTGTCCCAGCAGGGTGGCGCCGCCACCGAGCGCGCCCGCGAGCGGCTCGAGGAGATCGCCCAGGAGGCGGAGGCGGCGGTCGTCTCGGAGCAGACCGCCGAGGCGGGGGATCAGCCGCCGGACGACTCCGGCAGCGGCGAGGAAGGGGAGAGCCCGGGCCAGGTCCAGGGCAGCGAGCAGGCCACACAGGCGGTCACCCGCCGCAGCGCCGAGCAGCTCTTCGAGGGTGAGATCTTCCCGGTGCGCAAGATCGCCCTGCCGCGCGATCGTCGGAGCCGTGCCACCACCGGCAAGCGAAGCTCATCGCAGAGCAGTGACAAGCGCGGCCGGTACGTCCGCGCAACCCAGACGGAGAAGACGACGGATATCGCCTTCGACGCCACGATGCGAGCCGCTGCCCCTCACCAGGTCCGCCGCCGCGCCGAGGAACCCGCGGGCCGGATCGGGCCGGCGCTCCACCTCGAGCGCCAGGATCTGCGCCAGAAGGTTCGCCGGCGCCGCACCGGCACGCTCATCGTCTTCGTGGTCGACGCGAGCGCGTCGATGGACGCAGAGCAGCGCATGCAGGCCACCAAGGGCGCGGTGCTGTCGCTGCTCCGTGATGCGTATCTGCGCCGGGACAAGGTGTCGCTCGTCGTCTTCTCGGGTCGTGCGGCGCGCGTCGTCCTCCAGCCGACCTCGTCCGTGGACCTGGCGGAACAGCGCCTGCAGCGGCTCACGGTGGGCGGCACCACACCGCTGACCCACGGTCTCGTCGCCGGGCTCCGGATCGTGCGCACCGAACGCCTGCGTGACCCGAGCGTCTACCCACTCGTCGTGCTGATCAGCGACGGGCGCGGCAACATCTCACTCTTCGGTGAGGAACCGCTGGTCGAGGCGCAACGCGTGGCGGAACAGCTCGGCGCCGACGGCGTGCACATGCTGGTCATCGATTCGGCTCGTGATCACACGACGCGGCCGATGCCCCGCGTCGGTGGCCACAGCCGTCCTCCGCTGTTCGGCGGATATGGCTTCAACGCCTGTCGCGACCTCGCAGACCGCGCCGGCGGGGAATATCTCGGCCTCTACGACCTCTCCCAGGGGGCCATCGTCGAGGGTGTCGAGAAGACGCTTCGAGGTCGCATGGCACAATGACTGTGATGCAGACAGGCAGAAGCGTGTTCCCGTTCACCGCGATCGTGGGACAGGACCTTATGAAACAGGCCCTCATTCTCAACGCAATCAACCCGGCGATCGGCGGCGTGCTGATTCGCGGGGAGAAGGGGACCGCGAAATCGACGGCTGTCCGGTCGCTGACGAAACTCCTGCCAGGGCTTGACGTTGTGGCCGATTGCCGCTACGGATGCCCACCCGATGAGGCGGATCTGCAATGCGCGGAGTGCACGGAACGCGTGGTGGGTGGCGAAACATTGCCTCGCGCGCGCCGCCGGATGCGTGTCGTGGAGTTGCCGATCAACGCATCCGAGGACCGTGTCGTCGGGGCGATCGACATCGAAGCTGCGATCAAACGAGGCGAGAAGGAGTTCGAGCCCGGCGTGCTCGCCGAAGCCAATCGCAACATCCTCTATGTTGACGAGGTGAACCTGCTCGACGATCACATCGTCGATGTGCTCCTCGATGCGGCCGCCATGGGACAGAACACCGTCGAGCGTGAGGGCGTATCGGTGTCGCACCCGTCGCGGTTCATCCTCGTTGGCACCATGAATCCCGAGGAAGGCGAGCTTCGTCCGCAGTTGCTCGACCGTTTCGGTCTCTGTGTCGACGTCGAGGGCATTCGTGACGTGCGTCAGCGGGTCGAAATCGTCGAGCGGCGTGAGTCGTTCGAAGAGGACCCCACCGCGTTCTCCGCGCGTTTCGAACCCGCCGAACAGGCGGAGGCGGATCGGATCGCGCGGGCGATCTCGATGCTGTCCGACGTCGTGGTGGATCGCAACATCCTCGTGGCCATCGCAGCGCTCAGCATCGAGCTCGAGGTGGACGGGCACCGCGCCGATATCGTGACCCGAAAGGCGGCGCAGGCGCTTGCGGCGCATGAGGATCGCGCAGCGGTGGGCATCGACGACGTCGAGCACGTCGCGCCGATGGTGCTGGCGCATCGAGTCAAACCCGGCCTCTCGGGCAGCCGGCGCGGGCTGACCGACCTTGCGGAGATCCTGCGCATGGCTCACAGCACCGACGGCGCGCTCCAAGACTAGGCACCCCCTCCGTAGCGCATGCGTCTTGACCGGATCCGCAACTTCAGCATCATCGCGCACATCGATCACGGCAAATCCACCCTTGCCGATCGCTTGCTCGAGGCGACCGGCACCGTGGCGCTGCGCGATATGCAGGACCAGGTGCTCGATCAACTCGACCTCGAGCGCGAGCGCGGCATCACCATCAAAGCGCAGGCGGTCCGGCTCGCCTACACGGCATCTGACGGCATCACCTATGAGTTGAATCTCATCGACACCCCGGGCCACGTCGACTTCGCATACGAGGTGTCGAGATCGCTCGCGGCATGCGAGGGCGCGCTGCTCGTCGTCGATGCCACCCAGGGCGTCGAAGCACAGACGCTCGCCAACGTGTACCAGGCGATCGAGAACCATCTCGAGGTGATCCCGGTCATCAACAAGATCGACCTTGCCAACGCGGACGCTGAACTCGTCCGGCGTGAGATCGAGGAAGTCATCGGGATCCCCGCCGACGACGCGATCCTCACCAGCGCGCGCCAGGGGATCGGCATCGACCTGGTCCTCGAGGCCATTGTCAAGCGGGTGCCGCCGCCCCAGGGCGAGCGCGACGGGTCGTTGCGGGCGCTCATCTTCGACGCGAAGTACGACGCGTATCGCGGGGTTGTGGTCTACGTGCGCATCGTCGACGGACGCATTGCCGCCGGGATGCGCATCCGGATGATGAACAACAAGAGTGAATTCGTCGTCGACGAGGTCGGGGTTTTCGCGCCGGCGATGACACGGGTCGATGAGTTGCTCTGCGGCGAGGTCGGATACTTCATCGCATCGATCAAGAACGTTCGTGACAGCAAGGTTGGAGACACCGTCACGGACGCTGCGCATCCCACCACGCACCCACTGCCGGGATACCGAGCGGTCACACCGATGGTCTACGCCGGCATCTTTCCGGTCGATTCTGACGACGTCACGGATCTGAAGGAAGCGCTCCAGCGCCTCAACCTCAACGACGCCTCACTCATCTTCGAGCCGGAGTCGTCGGCTGCTCTGGGATTCGGGTTCCGCTGCGGCTTCCTCGGCCTGCTCCACATGGAGATCGTGCAGGAGCGTCTGGAACGCGAGTTCGACCTGTCGCTGATCACGACGGCGCCGACGGTGGAGTATCGCGTCCGCCTTCGCTCCGGCGAGGTGATTGCGATCGACAACCCGGAGATGCTGCCGGACGCCTCGAATATCGAGGCCATCGAGGAGCCGCGGACCAAGGCGACCATCATCGTCCCGAGCGCTTATGTCGGCGCGATCATGGAATTGTGCCAGGAGCGCCGGGGCGAGTTCCAGCAGATGGACTACCAGCCGGGCGATCGCGTCGCGTTGACCTACGACCTCCCGCTCGGCGAGATCATCCATGACTTCTACGATCAATTGAAGTCGCGCAGTCGCGGCTACGCGTCACTCGACTACGAGATCACGGGCTTCCGCGCCGAGTCGCTCGTCAAGCTCGACATCCTCGTGGGCGGACAGCGGGTGGATGCGCTGAGCATGATCGTCCACCGGGATCGCGCCAACGCGCACGGGCGCAAGCTGGCTGAGCGCCTTCGCAAGCTGATCCCGCGTCAGCTCTTCGAGGTACCCATACAGGCAGCGATCGGTGGCAAGATCGTCGCCCGTGAGACTGTCTCCGCGATGCGCAAGGACGTGCTTGCCAAGTGCTACGGCGGGGACATCACGCGGAAGCGCAAGCTGCTCGAGAAGCAGCGTGAAGGCAAACGCCGCATGAAAAGGGTGGGCAACGTGGAGATTCCACAGGAGGCATTCATGGCTGTGCTCAAGATGGACGAGGAGTAGGTGGGCGCCTGATGCCACGGCCGCACCCGCCCCGCAAACGCCCCCGCCGGCGTCCCGACTCCGTTGAGCGCGCGGCCCGTGCCGAGGTCTCGCTCGCCAGGCAGACCGCACAGGTCAAGTCATCCGACGAGAAGCAGCAGGCGAATGCCAAGCAGCAGCCTGCCTCGAAGACGCGCACGCTGGCCAAGGGTGGGATGGCGTCGCGTGCCCGGGCCATCGACGAGCCCTTTGTCCCGTGGGCCAAGCGCTCGTACCTGATCCTGGTCGCGCTGCTCGCGGCGGCTGAGGTGGCCGTCGGGTCGCTCGCATTCTTCACGCTCGCGGACCCCAAGCCCGCCTTCGGGCTCTACGTCCTCGGGGTCAGCTACAACCCACTCGTGCCGGTGGCATCCGCCCTCGTCGCGGCCCCACTCGCCAAGCTCATCACCAAGGAGCCGCGGTCGCTGCGCTTCATGGAGTCGGTGATGGCCGGGATCATGCAGTACTTCATCTGGCTGGCCCTTTTCGTGGCGCTCACGTATCTGATCGGCGGGTTCGTGTCGTCCAAGAGCAGCGCTTCGACGGTGGCGACGCCCACCGCGGTCGTGGGGCTGATCGGCATCGACATCCTCAGCTTCGTGGCGACGTTCTACCTCTACCCGCTGCTCTACAAGTTCATGCGCCGGCGGCCGCCGCCACGCACGCCACGGGCACCGAAGGTGAAGCCGAAGCCCGAGGCGGCGACGCACACTCCAGAGGCAACGGCAAAGGACGCGACCTCCTGAACGCTGTGTTCAACGACGTGCGCTCGCTGTACCTGCACATCCCGTTCTGCGAACGGAAGTGTGAGTACTGCGACTTCACCAGCGTTGCCGGGGCCACCGGATCCGAGGCCTATATGGGGGCGTTGAACGCCGAGGTTCGCCGTATCGGCGAACGCCTGGGCCCGCTGGCGCTCGACACCGTGTTCATCGGTGGTGGCACCCCGTCGCTCGTCGAACCCGCGCTGCTCGCCGGCCTCATCGCGACGGTTCGGAGCACCTTCTCGGTCACGGCCGATGCCGAGGTCACCATGGAGGCGAACCCGTCGAGCATCACGGCCGGGCGGGCGCGGGTGTGGCGGGAGGCCGGAGTCAATCGCATCAGCATCGGGGTCCAGAGCCTCGAGGCCGATGCGCTGCGGTTCCTCGGGCGGGTGCACGACGCCGACCGCGCTCTCGCCGCCGTCGCGGAGGTGCGCGAGGCGGGCTTCACGTCGCTCAACTGCGACCTCATCTATGCAGTACCCGGCCTGGGTGACACGCGCTGGCGGCGCACCCTGGAACGCGTCGTCGACGCGGGTCCGACGCACATCTCGTGCTACGAGCTGACCGTCGAGGCCGGAACGCCCTTGCACACGCGCGTGCGCCGCGGGCTGGTCACACCGGTTGACGGCGTTCGCTCGATCCGCCAGCACGGCATCGCGGTCGACCTGCTCGAGCGCGCCGGGTATGCGCACTACGAGGTGAGCAACTTTGCGTTGCCCGGCGAGGAGTGCCGGCACAATCTCGTCTACTGGCGCAACGGGTATTACGCGGCCGCCGGTGTGGGCGCCCACGGACACCTTCCCGCCGCCGCTGCTGCGGCTGTCGGCCTCGATGTGGCAGCCGGCGCGGTGTCGGTGCGCTATTGGCACGGGCGGGGAATCGCGGCGTATGGGCGCGCCGTCCGGGGCGGGGAGATGGCCATTGCCGGATCGGAGCCGGTGGGACCGGGGATGCGCGAGCAGGAACGAGTGATGCTCGGGATCAGGCTCCGCGAAGGGGTGCGGATCAGCGCCTCGAATCTCAGTGAGGCCCACGCGCTCGCGGGGCTCGGGCTCATCGCCGTCGATGGTGATCGAGTGAGGGCGACGGCCCGGGGCGAAGCGGTGCTCAACCAGGTCACCCTCCGGCTGGTGGGCGACCAGGCCGCTTAGCTGGTACCCTTAGCACTCAACCCTGACGAGTGCTAAAGCGCCGGTGACCGGCGGCCTCCACCGTCACCTCTGGCCAGACGTGCAACACCCAGTCCCTCTCGACCAGCGCAAGCAGCAGATCCTCAAGGCCGTCGTCGCGGATTACACCCGCACGGGGGTCCCTGTGGGGTCGGCGTCGCTCGCTGTCCACCTTGCCACGTGGTCTTCGGCGACCATCCGCAACGAGCTGGCCACCCTGAGCGAGGTCGGGTACCTGATCCAGCCGCACACTTCGGCGGGGCGTGTCCCATCCGACCTCGGCTACCGCTACTACGTCGACTTCCTCATGGACGAGGAGGACGTCCCGCCGGCGGTGCGCCGCCAGGTGGACCCGTTCTTCACGGTGATGCCGACCGGCATCGAGGACATTCTCGAGATCGCGGCGACCGCACTGGCCCAGGCAGCTGATGCGGTGAGCCTGGTGACCGCGCCACGGGCGCTCGGTGTCCGCGTCAAGCACCTCGACCTCGTGAAGCTCAACGATGCTCAGGCGCTGCTCGTGCTCGTGCTCGAGGGCAACCTCGTCCGCCAGCAGGCGCTGAATCTGACCTCGCCGACAGACCAGACCGTGCTCAGCGCCATCGCCGCGGGCCTCAACCTGGTCGTCGTCGGCCTCGACGCCGCAGGGATGTCTCGGCTCCCTCAGTCTGTCGGTGTCCATGCGGGGCTCGAGCACGATCTGCTCGCGCAGATCATCGCCTTCATGACGGTCTGCGATGCGCAGCAGGACACGCTCATCCTCCACGACGGTGTCCGCAACCTCCTGCATCAGCCCGAGTTCGGCGACGTCGAATTGCTCCAGCAGGTCATCGAGGTGGTGGAGGAGGAGCGCATGCTCGCAGCACTGATCAGCGCCGCCGACCTCGATCACGGCATCCAGATCATGATCGGACGCGAAAGCGGGATGGCCGGGTTGTCTCGTTGCAGCCTGGTGCTGACCACCTATCGCGCCGGGGCGGAACGCCGGGGGACCATCGGGGTGCTCGGCTCCACACGCATGGCCTATGCGCAGGTCGGTCCGCGGGTGCGCTACGTCGCCCAGCGAGTTGGACGAGCCGTCGGGCGTGCTTTGAGCTGACCGTGGGCATAGTGATCGCATGACGACAGACGGATCGGACATCGCCGGCGCGCGCCCCGCGGCCGAGCCCAGTCCGGCTGAGCCCGCCATCGGCGCGCCCGACGAGCGAGATGCGCGTTACCTGCGCCTCGCCGCGGACTTCGAGAACTTCAAGCGGCGCAAGGCGCAGGAGATCACCGACGTGCGGCGCTACGAGAGCGAGGACGCCGCCCTCGCGATGCTGCCGGTGCTTGACAACCTGCGCAGGGCGGTTGAGCACGCAGGCGAAGCCGGCGCCGAGGAGTTTTTCGTGAGTGGCCTGCAGCTCGTGGTGCGCGAGTTCGAGACGGCTCTCGAGCGGATCGGGGTCGTCCCCGTGCCGGCCGTCGGGGAGCGCTTCGATCCGACGATGCACGATGCCATCGCCGCCGAGGAGTCCGACGACGTCGACGAGGACACCGTCATCGCGGAGCTCGTCCCGGGCTACCGGCTCCACGACCGGCTGCTCCGGCCCGCGATCGTCCGCGTTGTCCGGCCCCGCACCGAATCGACCGGCAACTGAGCATGGCGACGGTCAAACGCGACTATTACGAGGTGCTCGGCGTCGCGCGCGACGCGACCCCTGAGCAGCTCAAGGCTGCGTATCGCAAGCTCGCCATGCAGTATCACCCCGACCGCAACAACGGTGACAAGGGCGCCGAGGAGCAGTTCAAGGAGGTCGGCGAGGCGTACTCGGTGCTGAGCGACCCCCAGAAGCGACAGCGCTACGACGCCTTCGGCCACGTCGCCGACGGGCCGCAACCCGATTTCGGCAACTTCTCGTTTGACTCGGCCTTCGACCTCTTCGACATGTTCTTCGGCGGCGGCGGACGGCGCCGCGCCCACACCGGCCCTCAGCGCGGCGATGACCTGCGCATGAACATCGAGATCACCTTCGAGGAGGCGGTCTTCGGGGCCAAGCGCACAGTCGAGGTACCGCGGGCGACGCAGTGCACCGAATGCAACGGTTCGGGGGCGAAACCCGGCACCTCGGCGACCCAGTGCGCCACCTGTCAGGGCAGTGGACAGGTGCGACGCACGATGCAATCGATCTTCGGGCAGGTTGCCAGCGTGACGCCGTGCCCGACGTGTCACGGCGAGGGGCAGGTCATCCCGGAACCGTGTCCCGTGTGTCGCGGGCAGGGACGCATCCAGGGACGCCACACAGTCGAGGTCACCATCCCTGCCGGTGTCGACGACGACGTCACCCTGCGTCTGACCGGCGAAGGTGAGCCCGGTCCCCGCGGTGGGCCCTCGGGAGATCTCTACCTCGGCTTCCGTGTGAAACCCCATCCGAACCTCGTGCGTCGCGGTCAGGATCTGCTCTACGAGCTCGCCATCTCGGTGCCGCAGGCCGTGCTCGGCGACACGATCGCGATCACGACCGTCGACGGCGAACATCCGGTGGAGGTGCCTGCGGGCACCCAGCCGGGACGCCAGATCAAGTTGCACGGGCTTGGCGTTCCCCACGTCCGCACCGGGCGTCGCGGTGACCTGATCTGCGTCGTGCGTGTCGTCGTTCCGAGTCACCTCTCGCACCAGGATCGCGCGCTCTACGAGCAGCTCGAAGGACGCGGGGGACAGCCTGCCGAGGTCAGGAAGGGCTTCTTCGACTCAGTCCGCGACGCGTTCCGAGGCTGAGTCTGCCGGCAGCCGACCCCCGATGCCTGGCCGCCCCTAACCGGGCGGCCACGTCATCTGGCGTCCGCCGAGCAGGTGGACGTGCAGGTGATCGACCGTCTGGCCGCCGTTCTTGCCTGTGTTGACGACGAGCCGGAATCCGGTCTCGTCGATGCCCTCGTCCTGCGCAATTGATTGCGCAACGTGGAGCATGCGTCCCCACAATCCGTTCTGGGACGGCGTCAGCTCGGCCACGGACTCGATGTGCTCGCGGGGCAGCACGAGGATGTGGACGGGCGCCTGCGGGTTCACGTCGCGGATCGCGAGCACCTCGTCGTCCTCGCGGACGAAGGTTGCCGGGAGCTCGTGTGCCGCAATCGCGCAGAAGATGCAATCGGTCATGAGCGGAGCAGAGTACAACGCAGGCGGTCGCCCAGGACTGCCTCCGCTCGGACCACGCTCAGACCTCCCTGGCGAACACCGGGTGCGCTTGCGACGATGACCTCGTGATACCCGGACGTCAGGCCGTGGGCCGTGGGTGCATCCACGGCGTCCCACACGACCTCGTGCACGCGCCCGCATGCGCCGGCCAGCGACCGCGAACCGGAGCGTCTGGTCGCGCGCCGCACCTCCGCGCTGCGATGGCGGGCGACCGCGTCATCAACCCGGTTGTCGATTGCCGACGCCGGCGTCCCAGGGCGCGGGGACCAGCGAAAGACATGACCTTGCAGGAAACCAACCTCGTCAACGAGTGACAGCGTGTCTGCGTGATCCTCTTCGGTCTCTCCGGGAAAGGCCACCATGATGTCGGTGGTGAACTCTGTCTCGGGCTGGATCTCGCGGAGCGCATGCGCGACTCGCAGGTACTGGGCCCGGCGGTATCCACGGTGCATCGCACGCAGGACTCGATCGCTGCCGCTCTGGAGTGGCATGTGCCAGTGGGAGCACAGTCGCGGATGCGCGTTGAGTGCGATCAACGCCGGGGTGACGTCATTTGCATTGATGCTGCTCAGGCGGATGCGCGCTCGTTCCCCACACGCGTCCAGGAGCGATCCCAGGAGCGTCGCGAGGTCGGTGCCGGCATCACGACCGTAGGCTCCGAGGTCGACGCCGCAGAGCACGATCTCGCCGTGGCCGGTGTCGATCGCGGCCTGCACCCGCTCATGAACCGTGCGAGCGGGAACGCTCGAGGACACGCCGCGCGCCTGCCACACGATGCAGTACGTACAACGATGGTCGCATCCGTCCTGCACCTTGATGAAGGCGCGGGAGCGCATCGCCGGGGCATCGCGCTCCTGCGCCGTGAGCGGTGCCATCGCGAGCACGTGTTCCGCGATGCTCTGCTTGTCCCGATTGGCGAAGATCGAGTCGACCGTCGTGTACGCACCGGGGTTTGCGTCGACGCTGCATCCCGTGAGCACGAGATGCGCGTCGGGATCAATGCGCCGCAGCCTCCGGATGCGCTGGCGCGTGGTCGCGTCCGCCTGGGCGGTCACGGTGCAGGAGTTGAGCACGCGCACATCCGCTCTCTCGGTCTCCGGCACGACGTCGCACCCACCGGCGGCGAGCCGTCCCGCCAGGTCCGCCATCTCGGCGAAGTTCACCTTGCACCCGAGCACCGTCAGCGCGACCCGGAGCGGACGATCCAGCGGTGCGGTCATGACGGCGCCGGCGCCGCCGCAGCATCCAGGTCGCCGGCGCCGGCGAGGAGCAGCGAGGTGGCGACCGCCCCTGCCAGCCGGCTCGGAAAGACGCGCCTCCCAAGGTGGACGAGGATTGCGCCGGAGCCGTCCAGCAAGCGGAGGTCCGCGGCATCGAGACCACCCTCGGGTCCGATGACCAACCCGACAGCGACCGGGGGTTCGGGGACGGCACGCAGGATCGGGGCGGCGCCCTGACCGATGACGCACGCGAGGATGCGTGCGTCCGTGGGCAGCTGGCCCAACGCGTCGCGCAGCGGGAGTATCGAGTGCACCTCTGGGGGCGCGGCCCGACCGGCCAGTTGCGCCGCCTCCCGGGCGATCAGCCGCCAGCGCTCGAGCCGGTGGACGACCCGAGAAGGATCGGGGCGGGACACTGTCCGGTGGGTGAGCACGGGCCGGATCGTTGCGGCGCCTGCCTCGGTGAGCGCCTCGACGGTCGCGTCCATCGCCTGCGCCGGCACGGCCTGCAGCACGTGGACCTCGAGGCGGGGCTCACCCTCGACAGGCCTGCTCCAGACGATCGAGCCGCTCACCCGTGACGGGGTCACCTCGTCGAGCCGAAGACCGTGCTCGACGATGCCGCGCTCCACGATCACGATCGTCTCGCCGACCTGCGCGCGGAGTGCGCGCGAGAGATGACTTGCATCGAGCCCCGTCAGGCTGGCGCGGCCGCCGGCGACCTGGTCGGATTCGACAAAGAATCGGGGCACGGCAGCCTGCATGGTGCGGCACCCGCGTCCCGGTATGGTGGTCGTGTGGCCGCGACGCAGCTCACCGTGCAGACAGCCGACGGTGTCGGACTGTCGGTCCACATCACGGGAGACGGGGACCCGCTGCTGCTCATCCCGGGGCTCGGCGCGGGCCGCTCCGCGTTCGATCCGATCGTGCCCGACCTGGCCAGGGCGCATCGTGTGATCACGTTCGACCCCCGCGGCATCGGTGAGTCCAAGGGTGGCGCCAACACGACGCTGACGGCCATGGCTCGCGACGCAGTTGCCGTTCTTGACGGCGCCGGGGTGGATGCGGCCGCGGTGTTCGGTGCTTCGATGGGCGGCCTGGTCGCGCAGCACATGGTCGTCGATCACCCCGATCGTGTCGCCGATCTCATCCTCGCCGCCACGGCTCCGGGCGGCAACGACGGCGTCGATGCCACACCGGAGGACCAGGCAGCGCTGCTGGGCAAGGGGGCCCGAACGCCAGAGGACGCGTACCGGATTGCGTGCACGGTGTTGTACTCGGTCCCGTTTCAGAGGACACACCCGGAGTTCATCGAGGAGCAGATTCGCGAGCGAGCGCTCCACCCGGTGCGTCCGCGCGTGTTCTCGGCCCAGTTCAGGGCGATGTGGGAGCCTGACGACTCGTTCGCCCATCTTGCCGGTGTGAGGGTCCCGACGCTCGTCATGCACGGCACCGACGACATGGTCACGCCGTTCGAGAATGCCCGTCTGCTTGCCGCCAGGATTCCGGGAGCGCAGCTACGTCCATTCGATGCCTGCGGCCACCTGTTCTTTCACGAGCGCCCATCCGAAACCGCGCGCGTCGTGCACGAGCACCTGCGCGAGGCAGGGATCGGGCCGGGTCAGTCGTCGTCCGGGGTTGCCTCGTCGTCGTTCTCGGGCGATTCGTCGGACGCCGCGTCCTGACGTCCTCCGGCGTGCTCGGCAACCGCAGCGCGCACCGGGACCAGCTGCGCGGGCGCCGTGGCTGTGGCGGTCGTCTCGCGGATCACTGTCACCTTGATCACGCCCGGGTACTGCATCTCGGACTCGATCTCGCGCGCGATCTCGCTGGTGAGCGGGGGCATATCCGTGTCCTTGACCTGCGAGGCTTTGACGAACACGCGGAGCTCGCGGCCGGCCTGCAGCGGGAACGCGCGGTCCACCCCACCATGCCGGGTGGCGATGGTCTGGAGCTGTTCGAGGCGGAGGAGGTAGGTCGCCAGGGTGTCGCGCCGCGCGCCGGGCCGCGAGGCCGAGATGGCATCGGCGCAGATGGTGAGCATCGCGAGATCGGTTGACGGCTCCTCATCGAAGTGGTGGGCCTTGACGGCGTGGACGATGCCTGGATCGACGCCGAGCACGCGGAGCAACTCGCCTCCGATGAGCGCGTGCACCCCCTCGACATCGTGGTCGACCGCCTTGCCGACGTCGTGGAGCATGCCGGCCTGACGGGCGAGGCTCTGCGGCAGGCCGAGCTCGGCCGCGAGCACCCCGCAGAGGTGGCCAGTCTCCTCACAGTGCAACAACGCGTTCTGGCCGTACGAGAACCGGTGGTGCAGAGTCCCCACCAGCTCGGCCAGCTCCGGACGGCCCTCGATCTGCATGCGCCACAGGGCACGCTCTCCCACCTCGACGACACGCCGCTGGGTGGTCTTGCGCGCTCGCTGGATCAGCGGGGGAACCTCCGTGGCCTGGAGGCGGCGATCAACGACCTCGAGGGCTGCCTGCCGCGCGATCTCGCGTCCGATGGGGTCGACAGTCCGCAGCGTCGCCTGGTGCTTCTCGTCGTCGATGCCGAGTTCCGCTCCGGTCTGCTCCGCGATGACCGCGAGCGCGGACAGGAGCCGCTCCCGGGCGTGGTCGTCCAGGCCCTCGAGCGAGAGCGGTGACATCCTCGGGGCGGTGTCGACGTTGGACGCGTCCTGGCGCTCCACGGCCTGGACGATGAGGTCGTTCGCGCTGGTCTCCACGCGGTCGCCGATGATCTCCGCAACCGTTGCTTCAACGAGCGCCGAACGCTCGGCGACGAGGTCTGACTGGATCCTGTCCAGGACGAGCGCCGCTGCAGCATCGCGGTCCAGGGCGGCCTTCGCGCGGAGGGTCTCGTCAATCTGGGATCCCTGTTCCGCGACCCGCGCACGCCGTTCCTCGATCTCATCCCGGCGCTTGCGGTAGGCGAAGCGGCGATCGTCGAAGATCTCGCGGCGCTCGCGGAGGTGCTTGTGGCGCTCAGCGATGACCGCCTCCCGTCCCTCGACGTCGGCGAGCCGCTCCTTGACCTCTTCCATCGCCGCCTCGTGAGCGTGGAGAGCGGAGGTGCGGGCCTCGGCGATGAGTGAAGACGCGTACTGGCTGGCGTCGGCGAGGCTCTGGCTCGTCAGTGGTGCCTGCGACCCTCCCTGCGGCCCGCGCCGCGCGTTGAAGAGGGCGATTGCCGCGACGGCGGCCAGAAGCACGGCGATCACGATCAGGAGGGCTGCTGCGATGCTCATGCGTGGAGTGTTGTGAGGAGGGCGGTCAGGCGCTGGCCGCCAGGTCGAATGGGTCGCGGGCCTCGGCGATGAGTCGCTGGGCGAAGAGGTTGGCGGCTGGAGGCAGGGTGCGTCTCCGGTCCCAGCAGAGGGCCATGGTACGCGCGATCGGCGGGTCGCGAAGCGGAATCACCGCCACCCTGGTACTCGGAACCGGGAGGGGCATGGGCATCAGGGTCGTTCCGAGGCCGGCCTCGACAAGACCCTGGACGATCGTGAAGTCGTCCCCCTCGTAGGCCACGTGGGTGGTCAGCCCCTGCGCCGCGAAAGCGGCATCGATCACCCGGCGGAGTCCGCTTCGGGATCGGGGGAGGATCAGTGGCTCTCCGGCGACGTCCTCGAGGGTGCACGAACTGCGGCCCACAAGCCGATGGTTGGCGGGAACCACCACCGCCACTCGCTCGCGGAAAAGCGGGTGGATCTCGAGGTCGACGACACCGGTGGGGGGTGGACCCAGGATGCCGAGGTCGTAGTCGCCGCCGAGGACGCCGCTCATCACCTCGGCGGTCGTGCCCTCCTCGAGCGTGAAACGAACCGCCGGATAGCTCTCGAGGAAGCGGGCGAGTCGCTCCGGGAGCCAGCGCGCGCCCACGGTGTGGAGGAATGCGACGCAGACACGGCCGCTCTCTGCGGCAACGGCGCCCTCAGCTTCGGCGATGGCGTCTCGGAGGTCGTCGAGGATGCGTTCGGCACGGCCGACCAGGCGACGGCCGGCCTGCGTCAGGCGGATGTTCCGGCCGATCCGCTCGAAGAGGAGGACCCCGACCTCCTGTTCCAGGCGCGCGACCTTGCGGGAGACGGTTGATTGATCCGCTTGCAGCGCTTCCGCCGCGCGGCTGAGGTGTTCAACCTTGGCAACCTCGACAAAAGTGCGTAGAAGGTCGGCATTGATGCGATCCATGCATCAATCTCACCCTAAATGTGCTGTTGATGTCAATGACCCCACCCGGTAGGCTAGGGATCGTGATAAGAGAACCCGAGGTACTGGAGCGTAGTCAGGTAGTCGACCCGGGGCTTCTCATCGAGAGCGCCACTGAAGAAGTGCACGCCGCGCGCCGCAGGCATCGTCGCGAGGTCGTCGAGCGGACCCGCCTGCGCCGGCTCGTCGAGCGGGTTGACAGTGCTATCGAGCTTTGCGAGGAAACGCACCTCCAGGGCATCAAGGAAGTGCCGCCGGATGTCGCCGAGCGGGCGCAGAAGGTGTTCACCTTCGCGCGCGGCGCGGTCCGGAAGACAGGCGATGTGGACGCCCTCTCCACTGTGGAGGCAGCGCTCGCGCGCCGTCAGGTCAAGATCACCGAGGTCATGGACATCCTCTGGACAATCCAGGAGGTCGTGTTCGACCTGATGCTTCCGTGGCGCACCCAGCTCCCCGAGGATGTCGAGCCCGAAGGCGACGAAGCGTCGTTGGTTGGGTTCTGGCGAGAGTTCCGCCTTCACCCGTAACGCGACGGCGGCGCTGGGGTCAGCGTGATGCGGCGTCGGCTCTCCGCCCGGCGCGCGTAGGGCCCGCGAAGCCACAATCCGGGGATGGGCTCGCAGGTTGCCGTCGATCGGATGCTGGTCACGGGCCATCGCATCGAGGTGCCGCTCGACTGGAGCGCGCCCGCCGGACCGCAGATCAGCGTGCATGCTCGTGAGGTCGTCGCCGCCGAGCACGCCGGTGATGCGAACCGTCCGGCGATCGTGTGGTTCCAGGGAGGTCCCGGGCACGAGATTGCATTTCCGGATCATCGCGGGGGCTGGCTCGAGCAGCTGCTGACGCGCTATCGCGTGCTGCTTCTCGATCAGCGTGGCACCGGGCTCAGCACACCGCTCGACGCGCGCTCGCTGACGATCTCGGACCCGGCGGTGCTCGGGCCGTACCTCACGCACTTCCGTCAGGACTCCATCGTGCGTGACGCCGATCGATTCCGAGCGACTCTCTACGGGGAAGACGCGGACTGGTACGTCTTCGGCCAGAGCTTCGGTGGCTTCTGCTCGCTGACCTATCTGTCGCTGCTGCCCGAGCACCTCCGCGGCGTGATCATCACCGGCGGGTTCGCGCCGGTCCTGCACGAGACCGACGAGATCTGCACCAGGCTGTTCAATCACGTGGCGACGCGGAATGCTGAGTACTACGCGCGGTTTCCCGCCGACGTCGCGCGGGTGCGGCGGATCGTCGACCACCTCGAAACCACCAACGAGGTCGACGGGCAGGGTCAGCGGCTGAGCGCTCGCCGGTTCTTGATGCTCGGAGGCATGATCGGCCATCAGCATGGCGCTGCGGAGTTGCACGGCATCATCGAGCGAGCGGACAGCGACCTCGACCAGTTGCACATGCTCGGTGGCGCAGTCCACCTGCAGATCGCCGAGACGATGTCGCCGGCGACCAATCCCATCTACACGGTGCTGCATGAGGCTGCTTACTCCAACGGCCCCGCGACACGGTGGGCGGCCGAGCGCGCGCGGCTGGCCGATCCTCGGTACGCCCTTGATGCGCAGCCGGTTCCGTATTTCACGGGTGAGGCAGTATTCCCCTGGATGCTCGAGGAACTCCGGGAGCTGCGACCGCTCCGAGCCGCTGCCAACGTGCTGGCCGAGCACGAGGGCTGGCCACCGCTCTACGACGTCGCGCGACTGCGTGCGAACACGGTCCCTGTCGTGGGTACGGTCTATTGGGATGACGAGTACGTCGAGCGCACCATGGCGCTCGAGACGGTGTCGCTCCTTGGCAACTGCCGCCCGTGGATCACCAACGAATACGAGCACGGCGCGTACCGTGTCGACCCGAAGCATGTCGGCGATCGACTGTTCTCGATGCTGGACGATCTGACTGCGCGTCGCTGACCCGGCCGCTGCAGCCGAGCTGCGAGGTCAACCAAGTATCGGAACGCCGAGGGCTCCGGACTTCCGGCGACTCTGCTTCGCGGCGTAGAGCGCTTCGTCGGCCTTTTCGGCGACGCGCGCGGGATCGGCTCCTGCGGTCCCTACGGCCGAACCGACGCTGATGCTCGGGCTACCCCAGAAGAGTGCGAGGCTGGACACCGCCTGCTTGAGGCGGCCGGCGAGCTCGGTTGCACCCTCCGCGTCAGACCCCACCATCAGCACAACAAATTCATCTCCGCCGGTTCGCGTCAGCACATCGGCGCTGCGCAGCTCGGTCTGCATGCGGGTTGCGATTGCCGCGAGCAACTCATCGCCCGCGCTATGGCCGTGCGTGTCGTTGACGGGCTTGAGCCCATCGACGTCGATTGCCACGAATGCAAAGGGCACGCGCGGGAGCTGGCTGATTCGCTCGCTCAGCGCCCGACGGTTTGCCGTGCCCGTGAGGGGATCGGTTCGGGCGAGATTGCCGACCGTCTCATGCAACTCGGCATTGGCGAGCGCCAGCACTCCCATCGCGGCCACCGCCTTGAGATGCTCGAGGGTGGCGGGCCGCACAAGTCCGTTCTGACGCCCCGCGACCGCCAGGATCGCGAACACGTCACCGTCGCGAATCATCGGGACCCAGACGCAGTTGGTGACGCCGGCGAGTTTCATCGATGGTGTCACCGAGGGGCCGAACACGCTGTAGTCCAGGCGATTCAGGCTGCAATCGTCGTGCCCGTCACGGGTGGCGACACCGGAGCCACGGGGATCGTCGCGAGCGGAGCCCTCGGCTTGATGGGCTTCCTGTTCCTGATGTCCGCCCGTCGGCGACGGCGCCGCTACTCGGCGACTGTCGCGGCTCGACCCTCGTCGCAGACCGTTCGGAAATCGCAGCGCTGACACTGCCAGCGCGATGGCTTTGGCGGGAACGACCCGGTGCTCGACGCGAGCGCCAGCTCGCGTGCCGTGGCTGAAAGGTGTCCGTGCGCCTTGCGCAGGAAGGCCTTGTCAGCGATCACGCGGGTGATGGCACCCTGAAGGTAGTGAAACTCGACGGCCACCTCATCGGTTTGTTCGCGCTGCGCGAGGCCGACGGCGTAGGCGCGAAGCTGCAGGTCCGCGCGCAGCGCTCCCTCATCCTTCGGCCGGCCGGTCTTGTAGTCGACCACGGTGGGAATACCGTCTGAGCGAGTGTCGACCCGGTCGAAGCGGCCCGCCGCGTCTGCATGGTCCAGGTTGATGGTCACCGGCTCCTCGACCTGGTCGATGATCGTGTCGGTCCAACCGGGTGACTCGAGGTACCGGCGCAATTGATCTTCGCCATGGGCGCGCAGGTCGGCATGCCGTCCTTTGGGGCCGCGTGACTGCTCCCAGGCCGCCTGCCACATGGACGCCACCACGTCGGCGCTGATCACCTCTCCGGCGATGCGGCGGGTTGCGGCCGAACGCAGCACCTCATGGATCATCGTCCCGTACCAGCTTCGCGCGTCGGGCCGGACCGGGAGATGCCAGCGTCGCAGGTAGTTGTAGCGGCGAGGGCAGCTTCTGAAGACGCCGAGATCGGACACTGCGATGGAGAGGCGCTGGAGCACGGGAGGTCCCGGGGGACGCGGAGCCCGCACGGCAACCGTGCTATCGGCCGGCATCTCCTTGGAGAGCACCGACCCGCCGCGCAGTGCCATCGCCATGGTGAGAAACGGGGTGCAGGACTCTTCGCTCGACGGCTGCGGGTACGAGCGCGCCCACGTGTAGACGAGGCGGTCCCGGGCGCGTGTCGACGCCACATAGAACAGCCGGCGCTCCTCGTCGACCGCGACGTCTCCCGGTGGCGGGGGCTCGGGCACCAGGCCATCGGGGAGCTGCAGGTCTGACGAGGATTTGGTGCGTCCTTGCCAGCGTCGCTCGGTGCAGCGGGAAAGAAAGACGACGGGCCACTCGAGTCCTTTCGAGCCATGCGCGGTCAGCAGCACGACACCATCCTCGATGGCCTCGATGCTCGGGAGTTCTCCGCCCTCATGGCTGTCACGGAGCACACCGAGGTAGCGGAGTGCGGTGCTGACCCGCCGGTCGTCACTCCAATCGGCAAATGTCTCCAGCAGCTCACCGAGCTTGTTGAGGTTTGCGCCCATCTGCAGCCGGGCGACGCCGGACTGCTCGTCGATGATGCCGAGGAATCCGCTCGCCTCGAGTGCCAGCTGAAAGAGGTCGCGAACGTCTTCGCGCTGCGACGCCGCGTGGAGCTCATGAATCTCGCCCACGCACTGCCGTGCAGCGGACAGGTCGGCGTCATCGAGTCCCTCGACTGCCGTATCGGCGATCAGCGTGACCAGCGGCACGTCGTGCTGGTGTGCCGCGCGCACAAGCGCGACACGACCATTTGTGGTGACACCCCACCCTGGGAGCGTGAGGCAGCGGAGCACCGCCTGAGAGTCGTCCGGGTCCTCGATGGCGGCGAGCAGCGCGAGCGCGTCCTTGATCTCACGCTCCTGGAAGAACCCGCGACCACCGGCAACCTGGTAGGGGACACCGCACTGACGCAGGGCCCGCATCGCGGGCTGCATGTCGACGTGCTGGCGAAAGAGCCAGGCGATGTCTGCCGGCCGGATTCCGGCGGCGACCAGGCGGGCGCACTCGCGAGCGACCGCCATCGCCTCGCTGCGCTCCTCGGGTGCGCGCCACACCTCCACGGCGGCGCCCGGTCCACGATCCGCGATCAGCTCTTTCTCGATGCGGGTTGCAGGGCTGGCGACGGCGATCACGGCACGCGATGCTGCAACGATCTCATCGGTGCTCCGGTAGTTGTGCGTGAGCACGAGCTGGCGATGCTCCGGGTACTCGCGCGTGAAGCGGTCGAGGTTGGCGCGGCTCGCGCCCCGGAACTTGTAGATGGACTGGTCGTCGTCGGCGACCACGAACAGGTTGCGATGACCCGCGACGAGCGTCTCGACGAGCTTGGCCTGGGCGTAGTTGGTGTCCTGGTACTCGTCGACCATCACATGGGTGATGCGATCCGCGATCGCGCTGCGGACAGCGGGTTGCTCGCGGATGAGGCGCTCGGCGTAGAGGATGCAGTCGTCGAAATCGAAGACGCCCGCACGCCGGTAGCGCTCGTCGAGACGCGCATAGACGCGTGCCACGTCCTGGTGGCGTTCGAGCACGATTCGCTCGGCGGGGTCATCAGACTCCTCGAGACGCGCCACCGCCCAAGCCGCATAGGCAGCGGGCGTGACCAGCTCCTGTTTCGCGGTGCCGATGATGTCGAGGAGTGGGTCCATCAGGTCGTGTGGCCGGAGCGGATTCCAGAGCAGCGCCGGCCGCAGCTCGTCGAGCACCGCTTCCACGTGCAGCCAGCGCTCGGCCGCGTCGGCGATACGAAGGACGGGGGAGATCCCGAGCAGCCAGCCCCACTCGCGCACGACCCTCAGGCCGAAGGAGTGGTAGTTGGTGAGCGGTGCGTCGTCGCCGAAGGATCCGTGCGCCCGTTCGACGCGCACTCGCATCTCGTCCGCCGCCTTGCGTGTGTAGGTGAGCACCAACTGCTTTCCAGCACCGACGCCGACCGAGGAGAGCCGGTGGAATCGCTCGACGATGATTCGCGTCTTGCCGCTGCCCGGACCGGCGATCACGAGGCAGGGGCCGTCACCGTGCCCAACCGCGACCCGCTGCTCGTCGTCGAGTGCGGCAGCCGGCGCCGGCTCCGAGAGCGCGAGTTCGGTCATCAGTGTCGATTCTGGGCTGAGGCGGCGACAGCAGGCTGTCGCAGTCGGGAGAGAATTCCGGCATGGAGCCGCCGAGCAGCGCAGACGCCCCGACCTCCAGGCTTGCCGCAGCGCTGCCATGGCTGCGCCACGCCCGGCGCATCCTTGTCTTCACCGGAGCCGGCATCTCGACCGAGTCGGGGATCCCCGACTTCCGCGGTCCCAACGGCGTCTGGAAGACCACCGACCCGAGGCGCTACACGATCGAGAGCTACATCAGCGATCGATCGGTGCGTGTCGAACGGTGGCGTGCTCGCCTGGAGTCTCGTTTCTCGGACGCGCTGCCGAACGCAGCCCACCTGGCGGTCACCCGACTCCAGCGAGCGGGGCTCGTCACGATGGTCGTCACCCAGAACATCGATGGTCTGCATCAGAGGGCCGGCGCTGTGAACGTCGTCGAGTTGCACGGCACCTCGTCCGAGGCGATGTGCCTCGATTGCGGGAGGCGGATGCCCATCGAGGTGGCGCTTGACCGGGTGCGCGAAGGCGACGACGACCCGCACTGCGAGCGCTGCGGTGGCCTGCTCAAGACCGCCACGATCAGCTTCGGCCAGCCGCTGGTGGCCGCCGACATGGATCGATCGATCGACGAGGCGCGCCGGTGCGACGTCTGCCTCACGATCGGTTCGACACTCTCCGTGTGGCCGGCAGCGACGGTCCCGGTGGAGGCCGTACGGCACGGCGGCAGGCTCGTGATCGTCAATGACGGGGCCACCGATCTTGACGGTATGGCCAGCCTGCTCCTCGCCGGACGGGCCGGCACCGTGATGACGGAGCTGGCGGCCGCGCTCCTCGGTGGTGGGGACTCAAGGTAGAATTCACGGTCCGCGCTCCTGGTGCGCGGGTCCAGCCGAAAGGAGGTGATTCCGACCGTGTCGGAAGTGAAGGTCCGCGAAGGCGAGACCTTTGAGAGCGCGCTACGACGGTTCAACAAGAAGATCAAGCAGAACGGCATCCTCTCCGAGGTTCGCAGACGCGAGCACTACGAGAAGCCGTCCGTGCGCCGCAAGCGAAAGATGCTTGCAGCGCGGAAGCGTCGCGTCAAGAGCACCTGACGCAGTTGCGCCCGTGCGGGTGAACGTCATCCGCGATCCAGGCCTCAGCCCGCGGCTGCGCCGTGCAGCCGCGGAGGCTCGCCTCGGCGCGTTGCTCCGCGAGTGCGGCGACCGGCTCGATGTCCCGGTACGCGCCAGCCTGTCGGTGCGCCTGACCGATGACGCGGAGCTCCAGGATCTCAACGCGCGCTTTCTCGGGATCGACGCGCCGACAGACGTTCTGGCGTTTCCGGCCGGCGAGCGCGCCCGCGTCGGGGACGTGGCGATCTCGGTAGAACGTGCTGTCGATCAAGCGCCGGATGGCGTTGCGGAGATCCGGCTGCTCGCGGTACACGGGTTGCTCCACTGCCTGGGGCACGACCACACGCTCCCCGAGCCGGCAGCCGCGATGACTGCGGCGACCCGCATGTTGCTGCCGGGCGCCGACGTCCCCGACCTCCAGACCAGCGCGCTCGGCGAGTAGTCATGGCTCAGGTGATCATCGGCCTCGGCAACCCGGGAGGCGAATACGCGCGCACCCGGCACAATGTGGGGTGGATGTGCCTTGATGAGCTCGAGCGCCGCGGCAAATTCGGCCGCGAGCGGCGCGAGGGTGCGGCGCGCGTTCGCGAAGGGACCATCGACGGCTACGACGTCCTCACCGCTCGCCCGCAGACGTTCATGAACCTCAGTGGCAAGGCGGCAGCACAACTGACGAGCAGGCACGGCGCGGCGCCGGGCGATGTCATCGTGATCCACGATGAGGCCGATTTCCCGCTCGGACGGGTGAAGATCAAGCTGGGTGGCAGTGCCGCCGGTCACCGCGGCGTTCAGTCGCTCATCGATTCGTGGCGCACGGACGCCTTCCCGCGCATCCGCATCGGCATCGGCCGCGACGGCGACAGCAATGACCTGATCGAGCACGTGCTCGACCCGTTCCTCCCCGACGAGCGCGCCGAGGCCGAGGCAGCGATCACCCGCGCCGCCGGGATGGCCGTCGCCATCATGCGCGACGGGGTCGCGGCCGCAATGAACGTCTGGAACCGTGCCGGCGCGGACTGATTCCGGCGCCACCTCGACCGCGGTGGTGTCGGCGACCCTCCGGGAACGGCTCGATCAGGTGCCCGAGCTCGCCAGGCTGGGCGCCGCGCGCGGCGGGATCGTTGCGGGCGTCCCCTCGGGCGCGGTCGGGCTGATCGCCTGGTGGCTGCGCGAAACGACATCTCGAACCGTGCTGGTCGTTGCGGCCGAATCCGAGCGCGTGTATGCCGACTCACTCGTCTGGGACGGTGGCACGGGCGCGGCGATCTTTCCCGCGGGCGACACACCCCCCTTCGACAGGGTCCCGCCGTCGGAGGAGGTGACCCGCGCGCGTCTCGCGACCCTGATGCGGCTGCACGCCCGCGCGGAGCCGCTCTTGGTGGTGGCCTCACCCCGCGGCCTGCTCCGGCCGACCCTGTCGCGCACCGTGGTCGAGGCTGGGCTGACCGAGGTCAGGCGGGGCGAGCGGCTGCCCCGCGACGGGCTCGTGGCGCGGCTCGTGGAACTCGGGTACCGCCGCGAAAGCGCCGTCTCCGTCCCCGGCGACTTCGCTGTCCGTGGCGGCATCGTCGACGTCTTCGGTGTCGACCGAGCCCGTCCATGGCGGGCCGAATGGTTCGGCGATGACGTCGAGGATCTGCGCGCCTTCGACCCTGCGACCCAGGAGTCGATCGCCAAGCTCGAATCGGCACAGGTCTGGCCGGCGCGAGAACTCGACCTCAGTCGCGCATCGGTGGGGCGTGCGCTCGCATCGGTCGCGGCGCTCGATGCCGGCGCGTTGCGCGACGACGTGCGTGAGCAATGGGAGAGCGACTGCGAGATGCTCACCACCGGCGTCTATGAGGAGGGGCTCGACCTGTTCTTTCCCTACCTCGGCGAGGAGCAGCCGTCGACCCTGCTCGACCACCTCAATGATCCAATCGTGCTGCTCGATGGAGGACGCGAGCGGCTGATCGCCGCAGCCGAGCGGCACGCTGCCGAGATCGAGGACCTTCGCGTTCAGGAGGAGGCCAGAGGCGAGCTCCCACCCGGGGCGGCGGCGGGACTGATCGACGTCGAGGTCCTCTTCTCGGCACTCGATCGCTATCCCTGCTTCGACCTGGTACGCGAAGCCCCGACAGGGGTTGCGCCGGCAGCGGATCTCGGATGGCGGGGCGTGGACAGCTACGTCGGCCGTTTCGACGCGTTCGTCCGCGAGGCATTGCATGAGCGCGATGCGCATGGGTGCGTGCTCGTGGTGTCTCGACAGCAGCACCGAGTCGAGGAGCTCGCAGCTGAGCATGGTGCGGACACCGTCGATGCGCCGGACTTCGGGGCATCGTCGACCCCGCTGCCGGCGGGCACGATCCTGGTCGCTTCGGCCGACCTCACCCAGGGCTTCGCCACCGCCGACGGGTCGGTGCACGTCTACACCGACGCCGAGCTGTTCGGTGCGGTCAAGCGGCGCCGTTCGGTGCTTGCCCGGGGATCACGTCGCGCGGTGTCGACGTCGGCGCGCGGCTCGCGCAGGGCGGCCAGCGGCAACGCCGCGCGCGAAGCCTTCGTGCTCCAGTTCGCACCCGGCGACCTGGTGGTGCATCGCGATCACGGAATCTCGCGCTTTGTCGAGATGCGCGCGGTCACCGACGACGGTGGCGCCGTGCACGAGTACATGCTCCTGGAATATGCGGAGGGCGACCGGCTCTTCGTTCCGACGCAGCACCTCGATCGCGTCGACCGCTATGTGGGCGGCGCCGAGTCGCATCCGAAGCTGTCCCGGCTCGGGAGTGGCGAATGGGAGCGGACGCGGCGCCGCGTCAAGGAGCGCACCGAGGAGGTGGCTCGCGAGTTGCTCGGCCTCTACTCACGGCGCGAGCAGGCGCAGGGTCATGCGTACGCTCCCGACGGCGCGTGGCAACAGGAGCTGGAGGGCTCATTCCCGTACCAGGAAACGCCGGACCAGGTGCTCGTGCTCGAGGAGATCAAGCGCGACATGGAAGCCTCCCGCCCCATGGACCGGGTGGTCTGCGGCGACGTCGGCTTCGGCAAGACGGAGCTAGCGGTGCGGGCGGCATTCAAAGCGGCCATCGAAGGCCGCCAGGTCGCCATGCTCGTGCCGACGACGGTGCTCTGCCAGCAGCACTTCATCACGTTCACGGAACGGCTTGCGGCCTTTCCCATCACGGTGCGTCAGCTGTCGAGATTTGTCAGTGACGAGGAGATCGCGCGGACACTCGCAGGGCTGCGCAGCGGGGCTGTCGATATCGTCGTGGGGACGCACCGGCTGCTCCAGAAGGACGTCGAGTTCAAGAATCTCGGACTCGTCGTCATCGACGAGGAGCAGCGGTTCGGCGTGCTGCAGAAGGAGCGATTCAAGGAGCTGCGCGTCGCTGTGGATGTGCTGTCGCTCTCGGCCACACCGATCCCGCGCACGCTGCATATGTCGCTTGCGGGGATCCGCGATCTCTCCGTCATCCAGACCCCGCCCGAGGAACGCCAGCCGATCAAGACGTACGTGACGGCGCGCGAGGATTCGCTCATCCGCGAGGTGATCACGCGTGAGCTTGCCCGCGGTGGCCAGTGTTTCTTCCTGCACAACCGGGTCGCGGGCATCGAGGCGGTTGCCGATCGCCTCCGCGCGCTCGTTCCGGAAGCTCGCATCGAGGTCGCGCACGGGCAGATGCCAGAGGGGATGCTCGCGTCGGTGATGAGCCGCTTCGGCGACGGCGACGTCGACGTGCTGCTGTGCACGACCATCATCGAATCCGGTCTCGATATCCCGAACGCCAACACGATCGTCATCGATGATGCGCACCGGTTGGGTCTGGCCCAGCTCTATCAGCTGCGCGGACGTGTGGGACGCGCCGGGCAGCGCGCGTACGCGTACATGATGTATCCGCCCGCGAGGTCGCTCACCGAGAAAGCGGACAAGCGGCTCGACGTGATCGGCGATCTGCAGGACCTCGGTGCCGGGTTCAAGCTGGCGATGCGCGACCTCGAGATTCGCGGGGCGGGAAACCTCCTGGGCGAGGAGCAGCATGGAGAGATCGCAGCGGTCGGCCTCGAGCTGTACAACCATCTGCTCGCCGACGCGGTGACGTCGCTGCAGGGCAAACCGGTGCTGGAATCACCGGCACAGGTGACCGTGACGCTTCCGGTTGCGGCATTCCTCCCCGCTGACTATGTCTCCGACGAGCGCCTTCGCCTGCGCTGCTACCAGGAGCTCGCCGCATGTGTCAGCGAGACCGAGCTGGATCAGCGTGCACGGGGACTCGTCGACCGATTCGGCCCGATGCCCACCCCGACCGCGGCGCTGATCGACTCGCTGCGCATCCGCCTGCTCGCAGCCGCCGCCGGGGCGCTCGGCGTCGATACCGAGCGCGGTCGAGGCGTCGTCATCCGTCTCACCCTTGATCACGGGCTCGACCTGCAGAGCGTGGCGGCGCAATTCCGTGGGATCACGACGACGCCGTCGCAACTGCACCTCAGTGACGCCTGGCAGACGACGCTCACGCCGGTGTTGCGCGAGCTTGGCCGAATGGTGCGCGCTCGGCAGCGTGAGCCGGTTGCTGCGCTGAACACCCATGCGTGACGAGGCCGTCGAGGCACTCCGGGCGCTCAATGAGGTGGTCGAGCGGCTGCGCGCGCCTGGCGGGTGCCCCTGGGACCGTGAGCAGACGCATCGCAGCCTCCGTCCGTACCTCCTCGAGGAGACATACGAGGTGCTCGAGGCGATCGACAGTGCGGCGCCGGCGACGCTGCGCGAGGAACTCGGTGACCTGCTGCTCCAGGTGCTCATGCACAGCGCGATCGCGATGGAGGCGCAGGACGGCTTCGACATCGGCGATGTCGCCGACGAGGTGCGCGCCAAGATGATCCACCGCCATCCCCACGTTTTCGGCGATGTCGCGGTGGATGGCCCGGCGGGGGTGGTCGTTAACTGGGAGAAGCTCAAGACCGCGGAAAAGCGCGAGCGCCTCTCGCTCCTCGACGGGGTGCCGGCGGCGCTGCCCGCGCTGGCCCACGCGCAGGGAGTGCAGAAACGTCCGGCGCGCGTCGGCTTCGACGAGACGCCGACCGTCCCGGTCGCGCTCGACGCTGTCGAGGTGGCGCTCGAACGGGTCGCGGAGGTTGCGGGCGGTCTCGCCGAGGCGGCGCGCGGCGAGGACTGGGCGGCGGAAGCGGGCGACCCCGAGGTCGCGATCGGCGATCTGCTCTTCGCGGTGGTGGCACTGGCGCGACGGCTCCGCGTGAATCCCGAGGAGGCGCTGCGCGGACGTGCAATGGGTTTCGCGGCTCGATTCCGAGCACTCGAGGCCCGCGCTCGAGCGGACGGCGTCGACCTGCACGACCTCGACGAGGTGAGTTGGCAGGCTCGGTGGGAGGCGACCGCCTCCTGACCGAAGCCCCCAGGGTCCTTGTCAAATCCGCCCCTGGGCCGCATCCTATTCCGACACCCGGCGCCACACATCACTGCATTCGTCTCACCAGACGCCGGAAGAAGGTCGAACCATCCGTCCCACTCCACGTCCCATGATCGACAGCCCGATCACGCTGCGCCGGATTGCCGTCGTGCTGATCGCGGGGATCTGCGGACTGGTGGCGTTCGCGGTCTATGGACAGGTGGCACAGAGCCGTCACCTCGACTCCCAGGTGAACACGCTCGCGACCCGGAACTCGGCACTGACCCAGCAGATCACCGATCGTGAGCGCGAGATCGCCGATGCCCAGACCATCGCCTGGCTGGAGCAGCAGGCGCGCCAGCTCGGCTACGTCTTCGCTGGGGAGCACCTGTACGTCATCGTCCCTGCAGGGGCGGCTCATGCCTCGACGGGCGGTGTGTCGGTGCCGATCCCGACGTTCCCGCCGCCCCCATCAGCAACCGCCACACCCGCCGCGACCCCGAAGCCAAGCGCGCCGGCCAGCCCGAGCCCGAGCCACGCGTCGACCCCTTCGCCCGGCCCCACGCCGACGCCGCACTGACGCCGATCCGCCCAGGAGGATGGTGCCGCGTGCGGTATCCTCTGAGGGCGGCGTGGAGCAGTGGAAGCTCGTCGGGCTCATAACCCGAAGGTCGTCGGTTCGAATCCGACCGCCGCAACCACCCCTCTCACGAAGTTCCCGGACGACGCTATGCTCTGGGGAGTACCGCTCGGTATGGGCGACATTCAGGGGGGAACCGATGATCCGCAAGCGATTCCTTGCCGCGGGCACGGTGGCGCTCGCGTTGCTCGTGATCCCGCCTGCAGCGATCGTCGCCGCGAGTACGAGGAGCGGCCACGCGACCTTCGTCAGCGCGGTGACATACCTGAACGGTGTGACCTGTCTGACCTCGGCGCAGTGCTGGGCCGTCGGAAGCGAGCGATCGATCAATTCCGGACTGTATGTGCCGCTGATCCAGCGCTGGGACGGAAACTCGTGGGTCAGCGAGAGCTCGCCGGCACTTGCCGGGTTGTCCGCCGGTCTGCTGGGGATCACGTGCGCCAGTGCCTCGGAGTGCTGGGCAGTTGGTGGCGAGAGCACGGTGGCCGGCATTTCGAGCGGCTTCATCGAACGGTGGGACGGTCTCGCATGGACCCTGGTCACTCCATTTGCGGCAGGTCACGCTTGCAAGCGTGACCTGCGTCTCGACCGCAGACTGCTGGGCGGTCGGAGAGACGCCCCCTGCGGCGCCGGGCGACCCTTCTTCCGGAGTGATCGAGAACTGGAACGGGAGCACCTGGAGCGTCATCGCGTCGCAGGCTCAGGGGATCCCTTGGCTCGAGGGCGTCGCCTGCGTGTCGTCAGCCAATTGCTGGGCGTCCGGCTCCGGCTTCGAACACTGGAATGGAGCCGCCTGGACGCCGGTGCCCGTTTTCGAGACCGGCCCCTTCTCGAGCGTGGCCTGTGCATCGCTGACGGAGTGCTGGGCCGTTGAGAGCCGCTACCACGTCATCGAACGCTGGAATGGAACCTCATGGACCGGGATCACCCTTGCTGACGGCAACCTCCAGCTGAGCGGTGTGACCTGCGTCGCGGCAGCCGAGTGCTGGGCGGTGGGGACCGATTATTTCGGGCAAACGTCGAAGACCGCCGTTGAGCGCTGGAACGGCACCACCTGGGTTCCGGTGGCATCGCCTGACCCCATCCCCTATGGCTCCATCGGCTCTGGCTACGGCGACGGGCTTTCGGCCGTGACCTGCATCACAACGTCGGCCTGCATCGTGATCGGGAGCAATGTCGCGGGCTTGCTGGCCGGCGTTCACGAAACCTGGAACGGCACGTGGTGGACGGCCACCCTGCAACAGGACACCCCCGGGGTCGTCTATGACCGGTGGGAAGCGGTCGTCGACCAGAGTGCAAGCGGCGGGACATTGCGTGAAAGCGAGATCGCCGGCGAGACGGCATCGTTCCGCTTCTCCGGGACCGCGATCACTTGGCTTGCGGAGGCGAGCGGATCACATGGCATCGCAGCGGTGACCATTGACGGCGTCAACAAGGGAGACATCGACCTGTTCAGGGCCTCAACACCTGGCGTGGCCGTGTCGAATACATTCGCCGGATTGGCACCCGGGCCGCACACCATCGTGATCACGGTGACCGGTATCAAGAACCCGGCCTCCAGCGGCGTGGTGGTTGACATCGACGCATTCCAGGTCGGCACATCGATCACCCAGGACTCGTCCCCGCAACTCACCTATGACTCATGGACGGGATCCACGTCGGCACTGGCCTTCGGCGGCTCATATCGGAGCAGTTCGGAGCCGAGAGCGGTTGCGAAGTTCACCTACACGGGAACCGGTGTCGACTGGATCACCGCAACCGGGCCCGCGGGCGGAATGGCACGGGTCACCGTCGACGGCTCGCTCGTCGCGATCGTCGACCTCTACTCGGCGACCGCGGCATCACAGGTGGTGGAGTCCTACCAGGGGCTCGCTCCCGGTTCGCACACCCTCGCAGTGACGCTGGTCGGTTCGAAGAACCCACTGTCGACAGGGCATGAGGTCGTCATCGACGCCTTCGTGATCCACGAGTAGGCGCCTCGACGTCCTCGATCGCCTTGTCCAACGTATAGTCGGGCCGCGTAGGATGACTGCCTGCCGTTCGCACGTCCCAGTGCCGGCGCGACCTGCTCCCCCAGCAGATTGCTTGGCGGTTTAGCTCAGGTGGTAGAGCAGCCGGTTCATACCCGGTATGTCCCTGGTTCGAATCCAGGAACCGCCACCACGCCCGGCCACGGCGGCACGCTGACGCCACGCGAGCGCACGGCCGCGGTGGCGCGGGTGCGGCGGGCGGTCGCGACCGCCGCGGACCGGCGAGGGATCATCGCCCCCGGCGAGCACGTGCTGATCGCCTGCAGTGGAGGACCGGACTCCACGGCCCTGCTCGATGCGCTCGCACGGCTGGCGCCGCCTCGTGCATGGCGCCTGTCCGTCGCGCATGTCGACCACGGAATCCGGGCCGGGTCGGCGCTCGAGGCAGGGCTCGTGGAGCGCCTCGCCGCCGCTCGGGGCCTCACATTCCGCGCGCTCTCGGTCGAGGTGCCAGCGGGCGGATCGATGCAGGATCGCGCCCGAGTCGCGCGCCATGGGGCACTCCGCGCCGAGGCTTCGAGGGTCGGCGCCGCGGTGATCGCGCTCGGCCACACCGCGGACGACCAGGCGGAGACCGTGCTCATGCGCGCGCTTGCCGGTGCATCCCCGGCGGGCCTCCCCGCGATGGCGGCGCGTGAGCGCGGGCTGATCCGTCCGTTGCTCCGTGTGTGGCGGGAGGCGACCATCGCGTACTGCTCGGCGCTCGGGCTCGAGACCATCGATGACCCGAGCAACTCCGACCCGCGGTTCCTGCGCAGCCGGGTGCGCCACGAGGTGATTCCCGCCCTGGAGGCGGTGTTCCCCGGGGCGCGCAGGAGGCTCGTCGTGCTCGCCGAGCGCCAGCGACGGCTGCTGAATTCGGGAATCGCCGGCGCCGGGCCGGCTGATGGCGCCGGGGTTGGGATCGTAGACCCCTGGTAGACTGAGTTCGTGCCCACGTCGCGCCGCAGCGTCACCTACATCGTCATCGCGCTCGCCGTGGTCGTGCTTGCGGCGATCCTGTACAAGACGTTCCCGAGCAGCAACGCAGCCACCGCACCGGCCGGCACCCTCGACCAGGCGATCCACAACTACTCGGTCAGCGGAGCCTCCCCGGGTCAGACCATCAGCGGCGTCAAGGCACAAGCGGCCGAGATTCAGAGCGACGGGCAGACCGTCGTCTGGTGGTCCGGGAGCGGGACGTCATACACAACCGTAGAGTCGTCTGCAGACGTCGTCTCGAAGGAGTTCCAGGATGCCGGCTACTACAACTACAAGGTCGACTCCGCCGGTGGGGGCAACTTCTTGCTGAGCGTCATCCTTCCCAACCTGATCCTCTTCGGACTCATGGCGCTGATCCTCCTCTGGATCTTCCGCCAGACCCAGAGCGGCAACAACCAGGCGCTGTCCTTCGGGCGCAGCCGCGCTCGGCTGCTTGCCGGCGACAAGCCGGCGATCACCTTCGTCGACGTCGCCGGTGTTGACGAGGCCAAGCAGGAGCTGAACGAGATCGTCGAGTTCCTCAAGTATCCGGACAAGTTCGTCGCGGTGGGCGCCCGGATCCCCAAGGGCGTGCTCCTGGTCGGTCCTCCGGGAACCGGCAAGACCCTGCTGAGCAAGGCGGTCGCCGGCGAGGCGGGGGTGCCGTTCTTCAGCATCAGCGGCTCGGAGTTCGTCGAGATGTTCGTCGGTGTCGGTGCAAGCCGCGTCCGCGACCTCTTCGACCAGGCCAAGAAGAACTCGCCGTGCATCGTCTTCGTGGACGAGATCGACGCGGTGGGACGGCAGCGCGGCGCCGGCCTCGGCGGTGGTCACGATGAGCGCGAGCAGACCCTGAACCAGCTCCTCGTCGAGATGGACGGCTTCGAGACCAACCAGCACGTCATCGTGATCGCGGCCACCAACCGGCCCGACGTCCTCGACCCGGCGCTGCTCCGCCCCGGCCGCTTCGACCGGCACGTCATGCTCGACCGGCCCGACATCCGCGGCCGGCGCGCGATCCTTGAAGTGCATTCGCGCAACAAGCCACTCGACCCGGGCGCCGATCTCGAGGTCCTCGCCAAGCAGACTCCGGGATTCAGCGGCGCGGACCTCTCGAACCTCATCAACGAGGCTGCCATCCTCGCGGCGCGCGGGAATCGCAAGGTGATCGTGATGAACGATCTCGAGGAGTCGATCGCCCGCGTGATCGCGGGTCCGGAGCGGAAGAGCCGGATGATCAGCGACAAGGAGAAGCTGACCATCGCGTTCCACGAGATGGGCCACGCCCTGGTCGGCACGACCCTGGAGCACACCGACCCGGTGCACAAGGTCACGATCGTCAGCCGCGGTCAGGCGCTCGGCTGGACAATGAGCCTGCCGATCGAGGATCGCTACCTGGTCAGCAAAGCCGAACTCGTCGATCAGCTTGCCCAGATACTCGGCGGTCGTTGCGCCGAAGACCTCATCCTCGGCGAGGACAACATCACGACCGGCGCGTCCGACGACATCCGCAAGGCGACCAACCTCGCTCGCAAGATGGTCACCGAGTGGGGGATGAGTGACAAGCTCGGCCCGCTGACCTTTGGTGAGCGCCCGGAGATGGTGTTCCTCGGCAGGGATCTCGGCGAACAGCGCAACTACTCCGAGGGTATTGCCTCCGAGATCGACCAGGAGGTCCACCAGCTCGTCGCTGACGCGTTCCAGCGTTCCAAGAAGGTGCTCCGCGAGCGTGAGCACGTGCTCCGCGCGCTGGCCTCACGGCTCGTCGAGGTCGAGACCATGGACGCACCCGAGATGGCGCGGATCATCAAGGAAGCGGAGTCGCGCAACGGTGTCGCGCCGGTCAACGGCAGCGGGCCGCCGCCTGAAGCCCCTCCGGCGCCCCCGGATCTTGTTCCACCCGCTGAGGCAGCAGCCGGAGCGTAGGGGTACACTCACGCCGACCGGCCACACGCGGCCGTCGACGGCTGCAATGCGACCCGGGGACGCTCGCCGCGCCTCGAGGACCGCTGCCGGCGACGGGAAAGGGTGACCTGGCTCGAAGAGCGCTTGGATCCATCCAGGAGGACCGAGACGTGGAGGGAGCTGTCGCGCCGGCTCTGGCGATCATCGGCGCGGGCCGGGCTGGTTCCGCGCTCGCGATCGCTGCGCATGACGCCGGGTATCGCGTCGCCGCCGTTGCCAGCCGCCGCGGAGAGATGGCGGCGAGGCTCGCCGGAACGGTCGGCGCACGCGCCGTCGCCACCCCACTCGCCGCAGCTGTCCTCGCCGACGTCACGCTGCTCGCCGTGCCCGATAGCGCGATCAGCAGTGTGGCGGCATCGATCGCGGCCTCGGGGGCCTCGCTCCACGGCCGGGGAGTCGTCCACCTCGGGGCGAGATTCGGGCCGGAGATCATCGCCTCGCTGCGCATCACCGGCGCCGAGGTCGGCGTCCTCCACCCACTGCAGGCGCTCGCCGGCCCGGACAGCGCGTCACTGCTGGAGGGCGCCTTCTTCCGCGTTGACGCCGCGGGCATGCTCAGGGAGCGATTGCTCACCCTGATATCCGCGCTCCGGGCCACGCCACTGGAGATCGATCCCGCTGCCGCGCCGCTCTATCACGCCGCGGCAGTGCTCGCCGGCAATGCGCCCCTGGCGCTGCTTGCCGAGGCAACACGCCTCCTCGAGAGTGCAGGGGTCAGCGCCGAGACGGCGCATGCGGCGCTGGCGGCGCTCCTCGAGGGCGCGGCGCACAACGCTCGGCGGACCGGACCGGCTGCCGCGCTCACCGGACCGGTTGCGCGCGGAGACGGTGACGCAATCGCGGCTCACCTCGATGCGCTCGCGGGACATCCCGAAGCGCGCGAGCTCTACGCCACGCTGACCCGGGCGATGGAGTCGCTGCTCGCGACTCAGCCGCTCGCCGGCGACGACGCTGTCCAGGTGGCCTGATCATGGCGGTCACCATCAGGGACCTGGCGGCGTGGAAAGCAGAGGGACGGCGCTTCGTCATGCTCACCGCGTACGACTACCCGACCGCGCGGCTGCTCGCCGAGGCCGAGGTGCCGGTGCTCCTGGTCGGCGACACCCTCGCTGACAACGTCCTCGGGTACGCGAACACGCTCCCCGTGACCATGGCGGAGATGCTCCACCACGCCCGTGCGGTGGCTCGTGGGGCCCCCGACCAGCTGCTCGTCGGGGACCTCCCTTTCGGCACCTATCAGCGCTCCTGCGCGGATGCGATCGACAACGCCGTCGAGTATCTGAAGGCGGGAATGCACGCAATCAAGCTCGAAGGTGGGGGATGGGTTGTCGAGACGGTCGCCCGGCTCACCCAGCGAGGGATCCCGGTGATGGGTCACCTGGGGCTGACGCCCCAATCGGTGAACGCCTTTGGCGGCATGAAGGTGCAGGCGCGAAGTGCCCCCGACCGCGAGCGGCTGATCGTGGATGCACACGCGCTCCAGGATGCGGGCGCTTTCGCGATCGTCCTCGAGGGCATCCCGCGCGACCTGGCCGCGCAGGTGAGCGGGGAGCTGGCGATTCCCACGATCGGCATCGGTGCCGGGCCCGACTGCGACGCCCAGGTGCTGGTGATTCACGACCTCCTCGGCATCACCGGTCATCTCCGCGGCGCGGCGCCGAAGTTCGTCAAGGCGTACGCCGACCTGGGTGAGGCGATCGTCAAGGCGGCCCGCGCGTACGCCGACGACGTCCGCGAGGGTCGGTTTCCTGACGATGCCCATTCCTTCCACTGAAGCCCCGGAGCTGCTCGCCACCCCATCAGAGCTCCGGAGCTGGTCGGCGCGCTGCCACGCGGCTGGGCTTTCTGTCGGCATGGTCCCGACGATGGGAGCCCTGCACGCCGGTCACCGCGCCCTGATCGAACGCGCGGTCGCGGACAACGACAGGGTGGTCGTCACCATCTTCGTCAATCCGGCCCAGTTCGGTCCCAGGGAGGACTTCGCCAGGTACCCGCGGACCCTGGATGCCGACCTCAGCTTGCTGGGCGATGTCGGGGTGCACGCGGCGTTCGTGCCGAGCGTCGAAGCCATGTATCCGCCAGGTCTCGTGACCCGGCTCGACATCAGCGGGCCGCTCGGAGAGCGGCTCGAGGGAGCGAGCCGGCCTGGCCACTTCAACGGCGTGGCCCTGGTCGTCACCAAACTGCTGGTTGCCGGTCTCCCCGACCGAGCCTACTTCGGCCAGAAGGACGCGCAGCAATGCGCGGTGGTGCGCCGGCTCGCACGCGACCTCGACACGGGCGTCGAAATCGTTGTGTGCCCTACGGTTCGGGACACCGACGGTCTGGCGATCTCGAGCCGCAACCTGTACCTCAGCCCCGAGGAACGCGTGCGGGCATTGGCGATTCCCTCCGCCCTGGCCGAGGCGATGGCGCAATTCGACGCCGGCGAGCGAGATTCGTCAGCGCTGGCAACAACTGTTCGGTCCTGCCTGGAAAACAAAGGACTGGACGTCGACTACGTTGCCGTGGTAAAGGCGGACACCTTCTCTGAGGTCGAAACCGCAGCCCCCACAAACCAAATCGTACTGGCTGCTAGAATAGGGAACACACGGTTGATTGATGTCGTTCGGCTGGGGGTCGACACAGCGCCCGTTGGACGTGGCGTCTAGGGGAGATCATGCAGCGGGTCATCATGAAGTCGAAAATCCACCGCGCCACTGTGACGCGAGCTGTGGTCGACTTCGAAGGGTCGTGCGGCATCGCGCCTGAGTTGATGCACGCCGCCGACATGGTGCCTGGGGAACAGGTGCACGTCGTCAATGCCACCAACGGATCTCGTGCAGTCACCTACGTGATCGAAGCCGCTCCCGGTGAGGTCACGCTCAACGGAGCGATGGCCCACCTGGGCAATGCCGGTGACCTCGTCATCTTGGTCACGTACGCGCATATGGACGAGCGCGAGCTGCGCGACTTCAAGCCGGCGATCGTGCAGGTCGACGCCCGTAACCGTGTCCGCGAGCAGGCGGCGATCGCGTGATCAACCGGGCTGCTCCAACGGATTACGACGTGGTCGTCGTGGGGAGCGGCATCGCCGGACTCTCCGCTGCGCTGAGTGCGGCGCCGCGCGCGCGTGTCGCGGTGGTCACCAAGGGTGCGCTCGATGACGGATGCAGCCGGTACGCACAAGGCGGCATCGCCGCAGCCGTCGGCGACGGCGATGACCCGGAGTTGCATTACCAGGACACCATCGCGGCGGGGCGGGGCCTCTGCCATCCTGACGCGGTACGCGTGCTGGTCGAGGAAGGCCCCGCGCGCGTCCGCCAGCTGATCGAGTGGGGCGTCGCCTTCGATACGCAGGACGGCGAGCTGTTGCTTGCGCAGGAAGCAGCGCACTCGCGACCTCGAATCCTGCACGCGCGCGGCGACGGCACCGGCCTCGAGGTTGAGACAGCACTCATCCGGCGCCTGCGCGCGAGTGGGGCGCGGGTGATCGAGCATGCCGACGTCACCGGGGTGCTCACCACCACCGACGGTGCTGCCTGCGGCGTGTCGATCACGACGAATCCCACCGAATCGCATACGACCACGTTGTCGTCGTCAGCGGTGGTCCTCGCAAGTGGCGGTGCGAGTCGCCTGTGGCGGAACAGCACGAACCCCGAGTCCGCAACCGGCGACGGCGTCGCTCTCGCGTACTCCGCCGGCGCTGACGTCGCGGGAATGGAATTTGCGCAGTTCCATCCGACGGCGCTGGCGATGGACGGAGCGCCGCGGTTCCTCATCAGCGAAGCGGTCCGCGGCGAGGGCGCCTGGATCGTCAATCGCGATGGCAGGCGCTTCGTGCTCGACGTCGATCCACGTGGCGAGCTCGCCGGTCGCGACGTCGTCGCCCGCGCCATCTGGGAGGAGCTCGAGCGCAGCGGCGAGCCCTGTGTGTACCTCGATTGCTCCCCGATCGGTGCGCGAGCCGCCCTGCGCTTTCCGACGATAGCCGCGACCTGCGCGCGCTACGGTCTCGATATCGTCCGCCAGCCGATCCCGGTATCTCCGGCCGCGCACTACATGATCGGCGGCGTCAGGACCGACCTCGACGGCGCCAGCACCCTCCCCGGGCTGTACGCCTGCGGTGAGGTTGCGAACAGCGGGGTGCATGGCGCCAACCGGCTTGCAAGCAACAGCCTGCTCGAGTCACTGGTGTTCTCACAGCGAGCCGTGCACGCGGCATTGGGGTGGGCATCGGAATCGCCGCCCGGTCAACCCGGTTCGATGACGCGAACCTCCAGCCCGCGTGCATCGCTGCTCGATCCCCGAGAAGGCTGGAGCACCCTGCGCGACGCGCTGTGGACCGGCGCCGGCGTGGTGCGTGACGAATCCGGTCTTCGTGCCGCGTCTGGCAAATGCGAAGCGGTGCGCGTGGCGACGTCCGGGGCGACCACCCTGCCCACGATGCAGCTGCACGCAGCAGCATCCACCGCGTCGCTGGTCTGCGCCGCGGCCCTGGCTCGCGAAGAGAGCCGAGGGTGCCACCTCCGTTCTGATCTCCCCCAAGCAAGCGATCAATGGCATGGCGATCTCGTCATGCACAAGGACAGAGGAGCACGCTTTGACCGTCACCTTTAGACCCATCACCGAGGCGCTTTCGTCGGAGAGCATTGACCTGCTCATCGAGTCGGCACTCGCCGAGGACGTCGGAGCTGGCGATGTCACGACCCAAGCAGTGATTCCCATGGATATGACCTGCCGCGGGAAGATCGTTTGCAAGCAGGATGGCGTGATCGCCGGCCTGAGCATCGCGCAGCGCGTGTTCCAGCGCGTCGACGAGCGCATCCAGTTCGATCCCAAGACCAAGGATGGAGAGAAGGTTCAGGCGGATCAGATCGTCGCGCGCCTGTTCGGGCCTGCCCGCGGCATGATGACCGCAGAACGCGTCGGCCTCAACTTCCTCCAGCACCTGAGCGGCATCGCGACCATCACTGCCAAATATGTCAAGGCCGTTGACGGCACCAAGGCAGAGATTCTCGACACGCGCAAGACCGCTCCCGGACTCCGCGCCATCGAGAAGTACGCAACCCGCATGGGCGGCGCGGTCAATCATCGGATGGGGCTGTACGACGCGGTCCTGATCAAGGACACGCACCTCGCGCTCGTCGGCGGCATCACGCCCGCGCTGCGAGCCGCTCGCAAGGCGTACCCTGAGATGGAGATCCACGTCGAGGTGAGCAACCTTCAGGAGCTCGAGCAGGCACTCACGGACAAGGCGTCGCACATCCTGCTCGACAACTTCTCCTGCGGCCAGGTCCGCGAGGCGATGCAGTTGATCCGCGGGCGCGCAACGGTCGAGGTCAGCGGCGGCGTGCAGGTGACCAATGCGCGTGCCTACGCGCTCGCGGGCGCCGATTTCATCAGCGTCGGTGCGCTGACGCACTCCGCGGTGGCGCTGGACTTCTCAATGAAGGTCACTCGGTACTAGCACTGCGCAGTGGTGCGCGGGTCCTGTCACGGCGGGGAGCACTCGGGAGTGTCCCTGCGCAGTGGTTAGCGGGTGGGGTCCCCGCGGTGCCACCCGCAGGCTGCGTAGTGTCAGGCCTCGTTAGGCTGAGGCGCGTCAGGCACGCACTGCGCTTGACGATACCGTCCTCTCGGCTGCGCTAGCTACCAGATTTCTATGCAGACGTTTCTTGATGGGTCTTCGCAGGCGCTGCATGCGTTTGCGATTTCGCATTCTTGGGTGACGCCCATTGTTATCTGGGGGACGGCGGGGTTTATTGGATTATGTCCGGTTGGGTTTTTCTTGATGTGGGTGTGGGATGGGCGGCTGCGGCCAGGGGTTGCGGCGCTGCTGGGACTGGGGTTGACGCAGTGGGCGAGCCATGAGGTGGGGAGGCTGACGTATCGGGCGCGGCCGTTTGTGGTGATGCATTTCACGCCGCTCTTTCCGCACGTCCCGAACAATTCGTTTCCGTCCACCCTCACGGCATTCGCGGCGGTGGGGGCGGTGATCGGGGTGCTGGCGTGGCGGCGTGTGGGGCTCGTATTCGTGGTGGGGACGGTCGTCGTGGGGTTTGGCTGCGTCTACGTCGGGGTGCACTACGCGAGCGACGTGGTCGTCGGGGCCGCCCTCGGCGCGGTGTGCGCGGCGGTGACGTGGCTGGTCGCGGGGTTGCCGCCCGTCGCCTACGTGCTGGGTGTGGCGGAGCGCCGGCTGCCTCAGCGACGGCGGCGTGGTGCGCCGCCTCGAGTTGCCGCTACAGCAGCGAGTTGACCAGAGCCTCCAGCTGACTCAGTGTCGCCGGCGTGTACGTCGCGACGATCGCGACGACCGTCGTCCCCTTGGCGGCGACCACGCCCTCGTTGTTCCTGCCGGCGCCGAGGGATTGGAAGAACGACCGAGCCTCATCGCCGACTCCCAAGACCGGCTTGAACGTCACCGGGAACTTAGCGCTGAACTTCGATATGTCGGAAGCGGGGATGTTCTGGAGCGCGGTGATGAGCACGTTGTCCGACGCTCCCTTGTAATCGCACACGATGCCGGTCGCTCCGGCTGGGAGTGTTGCCAAGCTGGCACCGACAACATTTGTGGCATCCGGAAGCGTGATCCCGAGCGCGGATCCGACGGTCGCACCGCTTGGGCACGTGGCGGCTGCGGTCGACGCCGTCGGCGTCGGGGCGGCGGCGGTCGGGGTCGCGGCGGCTGACGATGAAGTCGAGGCTGTCGGGTTGGTGCTCGACCCCCCGCAGGCGGCCAGGGTTGCGGCGAACGGCAGCGCGATCAGCGGAATCCAGCGGTGGTTGCGGCCAGTCACGAGAAAGCCCTCCGTCTGCAACGTCGAGGGTGTGAGGCTCTCGACAGGCGCACTATGCCCCAGTTGCGTCCCCGCTCGCGCGATCATTCATACACGGCGCAGTTCGGCCCGGGGGTCGAGGTCCGCCGGAGGTGTCCCTGAGGGGAAGGCACCCCGGGCGGCATCCATAGATCGTGTTGACCGAAGCAGCGGCCCATGCCGCGGCTCCCGAGCGAGGCGCGTGGACGAGTCACATACTCTCGGTTCGTGGTCGAATCGCGAGCCTTCGGTGACCTGGAACTCGTCGACGACGTCAGCCCGGCGGATTGGATCACCGCGAGCGTGCGCAACTTCGAATACGACGTCGGGTCGCTGCTGCCGGTCACGTTCGAGGCGTATGCGCGAGTCCTCCATCCCGCGTCGCGCGCAACCGCCGATGGCGACTCAGTCGACGTCACATGGTCGGAGGTGGCGGCAGCGAACGGCCGCGTCGCCCACCCGGCCATGGAGTGGGTCGCCATCACGGGCGACTGGAAGTACGAGCAACACGCCACCCAGCCGGGTGTGTGGGACCAGGCGCCATCAACCGGGTCACTGCCTCCCCGCATCGCAGCGAGCCTGGCACGCGTGCTCGCACGCTTCACTGCGACGCCGGCCCAATGCTGGTTCGGCGTGTGGGACGGATACGGCGATACGCCATTCGCGCCCGGGACGGTCCCGCTGATACCCATGCCGCAGCGGAAGATGGCTTTGCTTCGCGGCCCGCTGCACGCAGCGGGGACCGCGTTCTCGCGAATGGGCTGGCCCGACAGTTCGAGCTTATGGTGGCCGGACGACCGCACCTGGTGCGTGGCCACGGACATCGACCTGATGAGCACGTACATCGCCGGCAGCGCTCAGTGCATCGAAGCCGTGCTCGCCGATGAACGCCTGGATGCGTATGCCGTCACCGTCGACCAGGCGGTGCACTGGCAGAGCGACACAGTCAATCCAACGCCGGATCCGCCGGCCGTGCCGAAAGCCATACCGCGCCGGGTCTTTCCCGGGCGGCCACGGAGCTCACGGAACTCCTCGATCGTTACGAGTCGAGGGCCGCGACCAGCTCCTCCTGCAGATACCCCAGGGCGATGAGCACGCCGTACTCCGGCTTCTGCTTGGTCGCGTCAGTCGCCGTGTCCTCCCAGCCGTCCCCCTCGATGCCGAGGATCTCGCCTGCGGCGACCCGGAGATGGTTGAACGCACGCAGCCAGGCGAGGGTCTGCGCCTCGGTGAGCGGCAGTGTGTCCTCACCACCGCTGAGCGCGTCGCGGACCATGGTGAGGTCGACCTCGCGGCCCTTCTCGATGTCCGGCCGCACCCAGCGGTCGTACTCGGCCTGGAGCTTGGCGTCGTCGTAGGCGCGCGGCGCTGAGGCGAGGGGAGCGGCGAGCCGCGGGCTCAGCGAATCGATGATCCCGATGAGCGCTTCACGCTCGCGCTTGTCGACCTTCACCTGGATCCGCCCACGGCGACGGAGCACCTGGGCCACCCGGCGGCCTACGGACGACCCAGGGTCGCCTGGAGTCCAAAGGAGTGGAGCTGCGCGACGGAGACCTCCGCCTGCTCCCGGGGCTGCGTGGCAACCACGGCGCGACCCTCGTTGTGCACCTGGAGCATCAGCTTGGTTGCGGTGGCGTGGTCATACCCGAACATCCGCCGGAGCACGAGCACCACATACGACATGAGGGTGATCGGGTCATTCCACACCATCACGTTCCAGCCGAACTCGCGCTGGTCGCGTTCCTGACGGCCGGGGGCTTTGGCGGGAGCCGGTGCCTTGGTGGGCGTCGGCGCGGAGGTGGTCGCCATGACAGCTAGCGTAGCTCAGGTCCCGTCATCAGGATCACCGCCGATCGGTTCCTCCCGTCCCCCTCCTCAAGCTGCCGGCGACGGGGCTCCCGGAGGAGCGACGTCGCTCAGACTGCGCGGAAGTCGACGACGCCCGCCCACGCGGACGGAGTCCGTGAAGGCTGGGCTGCAGGAGCCGTTGTCGGCGATGCCACGCCGTCGAGCACCGCTTGCAGCGGGAGCTCGCAGTTGTGGCACACGATCCAGATGGGACCCGGCTCGCTGACACGCCGTTCGAGACGGTGGCGCTCGCCGCATTCCTCGCAGGTGATGGTCACTCGCATTTCGTGGCGCAGCGTCGCACGGCGGCTGCGACGCCTCGCTGATGGCGCTGTCGCGGCGCCGCCAACGGTGTGCAACGAATCGGCGAAAGGGGACCGATCTGCCTCGGGTGATACACTCGGCGAGATCGTGATGGCATCGGCGCAAACGCGCCATTCAAGCCCCCAATACGATCATTTGAAGGCGAAAGCCCGCAACCCTGACCGGCGAGACGGATTGTTCTGAAGGCAGGAGTACGAGCAAAGGAGTGCATTGACCCCGACGACGGCCCAGGAGCCCGAGACGCTCACCATGGAGGACCTCCTGCGGGAGGACCAGAATTCGATCAGGGCCCTGGCCCACGGTGACATCGTGGACGGTGTCGTCGTCCGTGTCGATCCCGACGAGGTTCTCGTCGACATCGGCGCGAAGAGCGAGGGGATCATCTCCAACCGCGAGCTGTCGGCACGCGGCGAACAGACGGTCACCCTCAACTCCGGTGACCAGGTCAAGGTCTACATCATCCAGCCCGAGGACGAGCACGGCAACGTCGTGCTCAGCCTGCGCAAGGCGCGCGCGGAGGGCATCTGGCAGGCCGTCGCCGAGAAGGAGTCGGAAGGCGAGATCCTCGACGCCGAGGTGCGCGAGCAGAACAAGGGCGGCCTCATCGTCAACATCATGGGTCTGCGCGGATTCCTGCCCAGCAGCCAGGTGGCGCGGCAGTTCAGCGGCAACCTGATGGAGCTGGTCGGGACCAAGATCCCGGTCAAGATCCTCGAGGTCAATCGCAAGCGCAACCGGCTCATCGTGTCGCAGCGCGCGGCCCAGGATGAGGATCGCGCGCGCCAGCGCGAGGAGCTCTTCGAGAAGCTCAAGGTCGGCGATGTCATCACCGGCAAGGTGAGCGGCGTCACCTCGTACGGTGCGTTCGTCAACCTGGGTGGTGCCGACGGCCTGATCCATATCAGCGAGCTCTCCTGGGACCGCATCAACAACGTCAGCGATGTGCTGACAGTCGGCGACGATCTCTCGGTGAAGGTCATCAAGCTCGATCCGGAGCTGTCGCGCATCAGCCTCTCGCTGCGCCAGATGTCACAGGACCCCTGGGACACCATCGAGCAGCAGTTCCCGCCGGGGAAGGCCGTGCCCGGCATCGTCACCAAGACAAAGAAGTACGGAGCGTTCCTGCAGATCGCCGACGGGGTCGAGGGCCTGCTCCATATCAGTGAGCTGTCGTGGGATCACGTCGAACGGACCGAAGACGTCCTCAAGGTCGGCGAGGAGGTCGAGGTCATGGTGCTCAGCGCGGACAAGGTCCGCCGTCGCATCAGCCTCTCGCTACGCCAGCTGCACGGCGGCGGTCCGACCGGCGAGGGTGACGAGATCACGCCACCGTCATACGACTACCCCGAGGATGAGGACGACGACAGCGGTGCCGGCGAGAGCCCATCCCCGATGGCCACGGCGCTCACCGATGCCGGCGTCGAGGGAACCGCTGCCGCAACGGCGGACGGACCCGCGCCGGCTGCTCCCGAGCCGGAGTCCGAGCTCGAAGCCGAGGTCGAGGAGGCCGCGACCGGCGCTGACGATGCCGAGGAGAGCGGCGGCGCTGACGCCGCGGCCGGCGTCGATGTCGAGGCGTCTGCTGCCGAGCCCGGCGAAGCTGCTGATCCGGAGGCGGACGAGCCCGAGGCGTAGGGCGCGGGCACCAAGCCCGCGACCGTCAGCGTTGTGCGTAGCGACGAGGCCGTTTCGACGGAGCTACCAGCCCGTGGTTACAAAGTTGCTTAGCTGTCGGCCGACCCGGGCATAATGAGAGACGTTACGGCAGTGCCCGGGGTCTGACCCTTTCCATCCACGGGGGGGCCGGAAGGGCAATGGAGGCGGTTTTGTACCCGTTCGAGCGCTTCACCGAAAGGGCGAAGAAGGTGCTCACGCTTGCGCAGGAAGAGGCGGAGCGTTCGCATCACTCGTACATCGGCACAGAGCACCTGCTGCTTGGTTTGCTCCGTGAAGGCGAGGGTCTTGCGGCCAAGGTCCTCAACAATCTCGGCGTCGAGATCAACAAGGTTCGCAGCACGATTGAGTCGGTGCTCGGTCGCAACGAGCGGATCATCATCCAGCAGATCATCCCGACGTCGCGCGTCAAGAAGGTCATCGAGATCTCCTTCGAGGAAGCGCGTCGCATGGGCAACAACTACGTGGGCACCGAACACCTCCTGCTCGGGCTGCTCATCGAGGGTGAGGGCATCGCCGCTCATGTCCTCGAGGACCTCGGCGCCAACCTCGAGAAGGTTCGCGGCGAGATCGACAAGCTGCTCCACGAGTCGGGAATCGACGAGGAGTCGAAGGAAGCACAGAAGAAGCCTTCCAAGACCCCGCTGCTCGACCAGTTCTGCCGCGACCTGACCGACCTCGCCATCAAGAACTCGCTCGACCCGGTGATCGGACGTGCGATGGAGATCGAGCGCGTCGTGCAGATCCTGAGCCGGCGCACCAAGAACAATCCGGCGCTCATCGGTGAGCCTGGCGTGGGCAAGACGGCCATCGCCGAGGGGCTCGCCCAGCAGATCATTCTCGGGAACATCCCCGAGTCGCTGATGGGCAAGCGCGTGCTCACGCTTGACATGGGCGCGCTCGTCGCGGGCACGAAGTACCGCGGTGAGTTCGAGGAGCGTCTGAAGAAGATCCTCGACGAGATCCGCGCCTCGCGCGAGGTGATCCTCTTCATCGACGAATTGCACACGCTGGTCGGCGCCGGCGCCGCCGAGGGCGCGATCGACGCAGCGAACATCCTCAAGCCGGCGCTCGCACGCGGCGAGATCCAGTGCATCGGCGCGACAACGCTCAACGAGTACCGCAAGTACATCGAGAAGGACGCTGCGCTCGAGCGCCGCTTCCAGCCCGTGTTCGTCGACGAGCCGTCGCTCGCCGAGACCATCGAGATTCTCCACGGCATCCGGCTGCTCTACGAGAAGCACCATCGCGTGAAGATCACCGATGACGCGCTCAAGGCTGCCGCCGAGCTGTCGGTGCGCTACGTCAGCGACCGCTCCCTTCCGGACAAGGCGATCGACCTCATCGATGAGGCGAGCGCGCGCGTGCGCATGAAGCTCACGACCACGCCTGAAGAGCTTCGCTCGATGCAGCGTGAGATCCGTGAGCTGCAGACGCAGAAGGAAGAGGCGATCGCGGCGCAGGACTACGAGACCGCGGCCAACTTCCGTGACAAGGAAAAGAAGCTCAAGGACAAGTACGTCTCGGAGGAGACCAAGTGGCGTGACGAGCTGGGCGCGACCGTCCCGGACGTCACCGAGGAGCACATCGCCGAGATCATCTCGTCGTGGACCGGCGTGCCCGTCTCGCGCCTCGTGGAGGAGGAGACCTCGCGTCTGCTCCGCATGGAGGAGGAGATCCACAAGCGGCTCATCGGCCAGGACGAGGCCGTCAAGGTCATCTCGCAGGCGGTGCGCCGCGCGCGCGCGGGTCTCAAGGACGCCAAGCGGCCGATCGGTTCGTTCATGTTCCTCGGCCCGACGGGCGTCGGCAAGACCGAGCTCTCGCGTGCGCTCGCAGCGTTCCTCTTCGACAACGAGGACGCGATCATCCGCCTCGACATGAGCGAGTTCATGGAGCGCCATTCCACCGCGCGCCTCGTGGGATCACCGCCAGGCTACGTCGGCTACGACGAAGGCGGCCAGCTCACCGAGGCAGTGCGTCGCCGCCCGTACTCCGTCGTCCTCTTCGACGAGATCGAGAAGGCGCATCCCGAGGTCTTCAACATGCTTTTGCAGATCCTCGAGGACGGCCGGCTCAGTGACGCCAAGGGCAAGGCGGTCAACTTCGCCAACACCATCATCATCATGACCAGCAACCTCGGCGTGCACGGGCTGAAGCTCAACATGTCGCTCGGTTTCCAGCCGGCGGTTCCGGACGAGCGGGCGTCGTCGTCGGAGCACGGCAAGATGCGCGACAGCATCATGGACGAGCTCAAGAAGCAGTTCCGCCCAGAGTTCCTCAACCGGGTCGACGCGGTGGTCGTCTTCCAGCGCCTCGACCATCCGCAGATGCGCCAGATCGTCGACCTCCTGCTTGCCAAGGTGGCCATGCACCTCGCGGCGCAGGAGCTCACCTTCACCGTCTCGGACGACGCCAAGGAGAAGCTCGTCAATGAGGGCTTCGACAAGATCTACGGTGCACGTCCCCTGCGGCGGGTGATCCAGCGCGTCATCGAGGACCCGCTGAGCGAGGAACTGCTCCGCCTCAAGCACGGGCCGGGGGATGCGGTGATCGTCGAGGTGGTCGACGGCGAGGTCAAGATGCGTCTCGTGCCCAAGGGCCCCCGCCGGGAGAAGAAGGAAAAGGCCGAGGCCGTTGCCGGAGCCGCGGCCGGTCCACCGAGCGCACCTCCCACGGAGTAGGCCGCTCTGCGGCTTTTGGACTGGAAGGCGGGGTGGGCTCGATCGCTCAGGCGCGTGCTCATCGGATATCGCGGTGTCCTACCGAACAGATGTTTGCCCGTTGTGGTAGAGTGCCGGGGCTCGTGACCGGGATGTTGTCCGCCACCGCCCCTTGGGTACGCTAGAAGGTCAATGCCCAACGATCAGATCGTCATCCGCGGTGCGCGCGAGCACAACCTCAAGAACATCGACCTGACCCTGCCGCGCGACAAGCTCATCGTGATCACCGGGCTGTCGGGGAGCGGCAAGTCGTCGCTTGCATTCGACACCATCTATGCGGAGGGCCAGCGTCGCTACGTCGAGTCGCTGAGCGCCTACGCGCGCCAGTTCCTCGGGCAGATGGAGAAGCCCGACGTCGATCACATCGAGGGACTCAGCCCGGCGATCTCCATCGATCAGAAGGGAACCAGCAAGAACCCGCGATCCACGGTGGGCACGGTCACCGAGATCTACGACTACCTGCGCCTCATGTATGCGCGCATCGGGCATCCGCACTGCCCGAATTGCGGGCGCGAGATCAGCAAGCAGTCGATCGAGCAGATCGCCGACCAGGTGCTGCTCCTTCCCGAGGGGACTCGCCTGCTGATCTCCGCGCCGATGGTGCAGGGCCGCAAAGGCGAGCATCGCGACGTGCTCGACGAGGCGAAGCGCCTCGGCTACGTCCGAGCGCGAGTCGACGGGGTGCTCCACGACCTCTCAGACCCGATCACGCTCGACAAGAAGTTTCAGCACGACATCGAGGTCGTGGTCGACCGAGTCATCATCGGCCCGGAGCTGCGTTCGCGACTCCACGAGTCGCTGGAACAGGCGTCAAAGCTCAGTGACGGCCTCATCCTGCTGATCCCCGCCGACGCGGACAGCGGCATGCAGGAGATGCTGTTCTCGGAGGAGTTCGCCTGCGTGTACTGCGGCATCTCGATGGAGGAACCGGCGCCGCGCAACTTCTCGTTCAACAATCCGCACGGTGCATGTCCCGCGTGCACGGGGCTCGGCGTCCGGCTCGAGGTCGACCCGGACGCGGTGGTGCCCGACGGGTCGCTGAGCATCGACGAAGGAGCGCTCTCGGGATGGACGCGCGGGCCGTCGCAGCACTGGATGATGGAAGTGCTGGAGACCGTCTGCAGGCGCTTCAAGATCCCGCTCAACGTGCCCTGGAGCGACCTCGATCCGAAAGAGCGGCGTCTCATCCTCTACGGGCTTCCCAAGGACGAGACGGTGCGCATGCGCTACGTCTCGCACAGCGGTCACGCGCGGAGCTTCGAGGCGGGCTACGAGGGCGTGATCAACAACCTGCAGCGACGTTATCGCGAGACCGAGTCCGAGTGGGTCAAGCAGGAGATCGAGCGCCTGATGATGCAGAAGGCGTGCCCGACCTGCAACGGCGCGCGTCTCAAACCGGAATACCTTGCCGTGACCATCGATGGCATGAACATCGCGGAGTTCTGCAAGAACAGCATCAGCTCCGCGTTGCGGCGTCTCGACTCACTGCGGCTCAGCGAGCGCGAGCAGACCATCGCTCGCCAGGTGATCAAGGAGATCAAGGAGCGCCTCGGCTTCCTGCACGACGTCGGTCTCGACTACATCACCATCGACCGTGGCGCGGCGACGCTGTCCGGCGGCGAGGCGCAACGCATCCGGCTGGCCACGCAGATCGGCAGCAAGCTGATGGGCGTGCTCTACATCCTCGACGAGCCTTCCATCGGGCTGCACCAGCGCGACAACAACAAGCTGATCAGAACGCTGATCGCCTTGCGGGATATCGGAAATACGCTGATTGTCGTCGAGCACGACGAGGAGACGATTCGCGCGGCTGACTGGGTGGTCGACATCGGCCCCGGCGCCGGTGAGCATGGTGGGCTCGTGATGGCGTCGGGGACGGTTGAGGATGTCCTCGCCGCGCCGGCGAGCATCACCGGACAGTTCATGCGCGGTGAGCGCAGCATCCCGCTCCCGTTGATACGCCGCCCCGCGACCGCGAAGCGGCTCGTCGTTCGTGGTGCTCGTGCGAACAACCTGCGCAACGTCGACGTCACGTTCCCGCTGGGTTCGTTCATCTGCGTCGCCGGCGTCAGCGGCAGCGGCAAGAGCACGCTGGTCAACGACATCCTCTACCGCAAGCTCGCACAGTCGCTGTATCGAGCCAAGCAGCGTCCGGGCACGCACGACCGCGTCGAGGGGATCGCCCACATCGACAAGGTCATCGACGTCGACCAGTCACCGATCGGCCGGACGCCGCGCAGCAACCCGGCGACGTACGTCGGCGTGTTCACCGACATTCGCGACCTCTACGCCAAGCTCCCCGAGGCGAAGATTCGCGGGTACAAGCCCGGTCGTTTCTCCTTCAACGTCTCGGGCGGCCGGTGCGAGGCCTGCGCGGGCGACGGCATGATCAAGATCGAGATGCACTTCCTGCCGGACATCTACGTGCCGTGCGAGGTGTGCAAGGGGCGCCGCTACAACCGCGAAGCGCTCGAGGTGAAGTTCCGCGGCAAGAGCATCGCCGACGTGCTCGAGATGACCGTCGACGAGGCGGCGGTGCTCTTCGAGCACCAGCCCCGGATTCTTCGCAGGATGCGCACGCTGCAGGACGTCGGGCTGGGCTACATCCGTCTCGGCCAGCCGGCGACGCAGTTGAGTGGCGGCGAGGCGCAGCGCGTGAAGCTCAGCACCGAGCTCTCGCGTCGGGACACCGGCAGCACGCTCTACATCCTCGACGAGCCCACGACAGGGCTGCACTTCGCCGACGTCGAGAAATTGCTCGCGGTGCTCCACCGCCTCGTGGACGCGGGCAACACCGTCATCGTCATCGAGCACAACCTCGATGTGCTCAAGACCGCCGACCACATCATCGAC
>CABDZJ010000094.1_pt1 | contig 118811 bp, 129 predicted proteins | sample 3132161 | NCBI WGS metagenome assembly CABDZJ01 (sample SAMEA5534340, study PRJEB31848) | metagenome | biome: tundra; feature: field; material: soil | place: USA | collected 2013-05 | depth 0.45 m | reverse complement strand
ACCTTCTTCAGCTCCTCCCAGACGCCGCGCAAATACCCGAGCGGACCTCCACGGCCGGCCTTGTCCGGAGCCGGGTCCGGCGGATCCGGCCGTGGAGGTCCGCTCGGGTATTTGCGCGGCGTCTGGGAGGAGCTGAAGAAGGTTGTCTGGCCTGGCCGCGACGAGTTGGCGCGCATGACCGGCATCGTGATTGCGACAGTCATTGTGTTCGCGGTGCTGGTGGGTTCGGCGGACTACCTGCTGAGCCTGGGTGTGCAGCGAGCGATCACGCAACAGGCCGCCGCCGCGACCGCCACACCGGCGCCGACCACCGCCCCGATCCCAACCGCCGTATCGACCGCGGTCCCAACCGCGGCGCCGACCGTGTCTCCGTAGCCGTCGTGGGAGAATGAACATCGCTGTGAGCAACGCCGTTTCCGCCAAAGACGCCCGCTGGTACGTGGTACACGCGTATTCCGGCCATGAAGAGAAGGTTCGCGCGAACCTTCTCAAGCGCGTCGAGTCAATGGACATGCACGATCAGATCTTCGACGTCCTGGTCCCGACCGAAGAGGTCATGGAGATCAAGGACGGACAGCGCCGCAAGGTGAGCAAGCGGATCTTCCCGGGCTACATCCTCGTCAACATGGTCATGTCGGACGAGTCCTGGTACGTGGTCCGCAATACGCCGGGCGTGACGTCCTTCGTCGGCTCGGGCAACAAGCCCGTACCGCTGCAGGAGCACGAGATTCGCGGCATCCAGAAGCAGGTCAAGGCGGAGGCCCCGACCAAGGTCAACGTTGAGTACGAAGTCGGCGAGAACGTGCGCGTCATCGATGGGCCGTTCACCGACTTCCACGGCAAGGTGACCGAGATCAACGTCGAGAAGGGCAAGCTCAAGGTGCTCGTCAACATGTTCGGTCGCGAGACACCCGTCGAGCTCGACCTGCTCCAGGTCGAACGGCTCCGCTAGGCGAGTTCCACGAATTCAAGGAAACCGATGAGCAAGAAGAAGATCAAGACCGTCATCAAGCTGCAGCTCCAAGCGGGCAAAGCGACGCCCGCGCCGCCCGTCGGCACGGCCCTGGGTCCGCACGGCCTCAACATCATGGAGTTCTGCAAGGCGTACAACGAGCGCACCGCCAACCAGTCCGGGGTCATCCCCGCTCAGATCACCGTCTTCGAAGACCGGACCTTCAGCTTCATCACCAAGACGCCGCCCGCGTCGGAGCTGCTCAAGAAGGCCGCGGGGGTCGAGAAGGGATCGGGAAACCCGAACCGCGACAAGGTCGGATCGCTGTCCAAGCAGCAGGTCCGCGAAATCGCCGAGGTCAAGCAAGCCGACCTTAACGCCCACGACCTGGAGCACGCGACCAGGATCATCGAGGGCACGGCGCGATCCATGGGCCTGAACGTCAACTGAGCCACTGAGTGGGAGGGCGCCTCGACGCGCCCGCCAACACCACGGAGCACGTGAAATGCCAAGACAACACGGCAAGAAGTACCGCGAGGCCGCGAGCGCCATCGAAGCCGGGAAGTTCTATCCCCCCGCCGAGGCCATGAGCCTGGTCCGCCAGACGGCGGTGACCGCGTTCGACTCGTCCATCGAGGTGCATATCCGCCTCGGTATCGACCCACGCCACGCCGACCAGGTGGTCCGGAGCACCGTGACCCTGCCCCACGGCACCGGCAAGACCAGGAGAATCGCGGTCTTCGCGACCGGCGAGAAACTTCGCGAGGCCATCGAGGGCGGCGCCGACGTCGTCGGCGGCGAGGATCTGGTGAAGAAGGTGCAGGAAGGGGTGATCGACTTCGACGTCGCGCTGGCCACGCCCGAGGTGATGGGCATGGTCGGCCGCCTGGGCAAGATCCTCGGCCCGCGCGGGTTGATGCCCAACCCCAAAGCCGGCACGGTCACGTTCGACATCGCCAAGGCGATCCAGGACGTCCAGGGCGGGCGCGTCGAGTTCCGTAATGACAGAACGGGCATCATTCACACCGCAATTGGTAAAGCCTCGTTCGACGACGACAAACTGCGCGACAATTTCGCCGCTTTGATGGATGCAATTGTTCGCGCGAAGCCGTCCGGCGCAAAGGGCACCTACGTGAAGACGGTCACGGTCGTCGCAACCATGGGCCCCGGCGTACCCGTCGACCCGGTGCAGGCAGCACGACTGACGGTGGGCTGAGGTACCGATCGACTTGATCCGGCTCCTCATCGTCGACGACATCGCGAGCACTCGGGACAACCTGCGCAAGCTGCTCGGGTTCGAAGAGGACATCGAGGTCATCGGCACTGCCGGCGACGGCAAGCAGGGCCTCGAAGAGGCGCACCGCCTGCTTCCCGACATCGTGCTCACCGACGTGAACATGCCGATCATGGACGGGATCCAGCTCACCGAGCGGCTGGCTCAGGAGTTGCCCGGATCCCCGGTGATCATCATGTCCGTGCAGGGGGAGCGCGACTACCTCCGGCGCGCGATGCAGGCGGGGGCCCGCGAGTACCTGATCAAACCCTTCAGTCACGACGAGCTCGTGGCGGCGATTCGCCGGGTGCATCAGCTCGAGGAGAAGAAGGGCACCTTCGCGAAAGCAGCAGCCCCAGACGGGACTGGCGCCCCGCGCCCGGCCGCCCTCGGCGAGGTGATCGTCCTGTTTTCGGGCAAGGGAGGCGTCGGCAAGACCCTGCTCGCGACCAACCTGTCGGTCGCGCTCGCCGTCGAGACCGAGTCCCGCGTGGCGCTGGTCGACCTCGACCTCCAGTTCGGGGATATCGGCGTGATGCTCAACCTCGATCACAGCAGGAGCATCACCGACGTCGTGGACTCGGAGACCCTCGAGCCGGAGATGCTCAATGAGATCATGGCCCAGGGGCCGAACGGGGTTCGCGTCCTGCTCGCGCCGATCAGCCCCGAGCTCGCCGACCTGATCACCAGCGACCACGTTCGCATGGTCATGGCGGAGCTGCGCAAGACGTTCGATTACGTGGTGGTCGACACCTCGTCCCATCTCGCCGACTTCAACCTCGAGGTCATCGAGTCCGCGCAACATGTTCTCGTGGTGACCGCGCTCACGATCCCGGCGATCAAGGACGCGAAGCTGGCGCTCAAGGTGCTGGAGTCACTCACGGTCGACCCGAGCGCCGTGCTCTTGGTGGTGGACCGCAGCGACTCGCATTCCGACTTCAACAAGGACTCGATCGAGCAGAACCTCCGACAGAGCGTTGGCGCCCAGATCCCCTACGACCCGCGCGTGGTCGGCGACTCGATCAACCGAGGGATTCCCTTCGTGATCTCGAGCCCTGAATCGGACATCAGCCGCTCCATCCGCGAGCTCGCCGGTGCGCTGGTTCCGGGCGGCGGTGGTCAGCCCGTGGGTGCCGGGGTCGGCGCCGCCAAGGCCGACGACAAGCGCAAGCGGCGGATTTTCGGCCGCTAGTCGCGAGCGAAGCCGAGCCGGCGCCGGCTCCGCTTCTTGCCGGGTTGCTCGGCGGAGGATTCCGGACCGGCGTCGCCGGTGAGCGCGGCGGCGAGACGCTCGAACGCGGCGGTGGCGGGGGAGGAGTGGCCACCGATCACCACCGGGACACCCGAGCTCACCGAGCCACCGATCGCCATGGCGTCGTGGGGAATCTCCGCCGCGACCGGGTGACGCAGAAAGTCCTCGATCCGGGCTCGATCCATCCCGCCCGCAAGTGGGGCATCACGGTGATTGGCGACCACGACAATGCGCTCGGGGTCCACCTGGAGCACGCCGATCACCGACATGATCAGGCGCGTGTTCTTCACCGAGGTGACGCTGAAGTCGGTGACCAGCACGATGTGATCGGAGTTCTCGAGCGCCTCGAGGGTGATCTCCGACAGCTGCGAGGTCGTGTCCGCGACCACGAGCTCGAAGCTGGCGCGAAGTTCGGCCACGAGGGAGCGCAGGTGCGCGGTGGTCACGTAGTCGGCAAGCTCGGGGCTCGGCGGCGCCGCCAGCACGGTGAGCCCCTGTGGTCCCAGCGTGAGCGCCTGCTGGATCACGTGGCGATCGGTCATTCCCGCGTCACTTGCGGCGAACTCGGCGATCGACCCGTCGGGGGTCATCGCGAGCAGCGCAGCCACATCGCCGAACTGGAGCGAGAGGTCCACGAGGACCACGCTGCCCGGGTGTGGACGGTTGAGCACCAGCGACAGGTTGGTCGCGATGATCGATTTGCCGACACCGCCCTTTCCCGAGACGATCGTGATCATCTTTCCTTCGCGACGCCGGGACCCGTCGACGGCTGGGGCGCCACCGTTCGACGGGTCTCGGACTGCCTGGGCGGCGCGCTTGCGCGCCTGGAAGGCATGAACGCGGTGGATCGCAGCGACGAGGTCATCGCCGGCGAACGGCTTCTGGAGGACCTCGCGGGCGCCGGCGAGCATTGCCCTCCGGAAGAGCTCGCTGCCACTTTCCATCGACATCAGGATCACGCCGGCCTGGGGGGCGTACTCCGCGAGCATCTCGGTGGTCTGGACGCCGTCGAGGCCGGAGAGCCCGGCGTCGAGCACCGCGATGTCCGGCACGAGGTGCAGGGCCTCCTGGAGCGCGTGCTCGCCGTCCTCGGCGGTGCCGCAGACAGTGATGTCCTCCTCGGCGGCGAGACGGCGTATGAGGTTGGCCCGAATCCGCTCACTCCCGTCGGCAACCAGCACGCGAATCACGGCGCCACCTTACCTCCGCCCCAGGCTGAATCGGCGCCGGTAGACGGGCGGCGCCGGCGCGGGCAGCTCGATCGCCGTCTCATCTCGGGTGGCTCCATCCCCCCTGACCAGCTGACTCAGGGCGACGAGCCGGCGGGCGAGCTCGGCACGCGGCTGCGCGAGCACGATTGGTGTGCCGGAGTCGAGTGACGGGTCCACCCGCGGGTCGTACGGGAGATCGATGAGGATGGTTCTGCCGAGGATCTCCTCGATGTCCTCGCGGCGGTAGTTGGTCCGCGGGCGGGTGTGGTTCAGGACCACGTCGACTCGGTCCATGTCGACGCCGAGCGCCTCGAGGAGCAGCAGGGTCGCTTTGGTCCCGCGCACGGCACTCAGGTTGTAGCTGGTGACCAGCACGATGCGATCGGCGAGCTCGAAGGCTTCCAGGACGCGCTCATCCAGATGCGAGGGCGTGTCGATGACGACGACCGCATGTGCCCGGGCGGTTGCCCTGACGATCGCGCGGAGGCCCGCGGCCGTGATCGTCTCGGCAAGCTCCGGGCTCGACGGGGCGCGCAGAACCCTCAGCTCGGCGGGGCCGGTGGCGAGGACGTCGTCCAGCAATGAGTTCTCGATGTCCTCGCCGTGCGTCGCCAGGTCGGCGATCGAGAGCAGGTGGTTGTCGACATGGAGCATGCCGGCGGCGTCGCCGAACTGGAGATCCGTGTCCAGGAGCGCCGCTCGTCCGCCGCCACCGTCGGCAAGGGCCACGGCGAGGTTGATGGCGACCATCGAGGTGCCGGTCCCGCCCTTCCCGGAAAAGGTCACCACCACCGCTGCCCGGCCCCGAGGCGTCCGCACCTCGCGACGCTCAGTGTCGATGTCGCCCTCTGCAGTGCCGTCGGCCGTCTCGCCGCCGCTGCCCGCGTTTCGCGGCGGGAGGACCCCGGCGGCGACGCGGATCGCATGGAGCAGCTCCGGGCCCTCCACCGTCTCGGCGACCGCTCCGACGGTCCAAGCCGGCCCGGCCCGGGCCGGACTGTCCCCGCCAGTCATGAGCAGCACGCGGGTTGCCGGCGACACCGATCCGAGGTGCGCCGCAAAGTCCGCCTGAGGCAGCTCGGTGAAACGCTCATGCAGCACCAGGACATCGGGCTGGCGCAGCCAGGCTTCCTCGATGACCGCGGACGCCTGGTGTGCAACCCCGCACACGTCGATGACGTCGGCGTACGGCTTGAGCTTCTCGAGGTCGCCGACGATTCGAGCGATCTCGTCCGCGATGAGTACGCGGATCACGGCCGCCCCCCGCGTGCCCAGTGCATCGTGGGCATGGTACGGCGAATCGTCCAGAGGTGGCTGGCGCGGACAATGATGCGACACGGCGTTCTCATCTGCAATAAAAAGAGGAGCCGGCCCGATGGCCAACTCCTCTTGACTGTCCTGGTTGCTTGTGAAAGCTACGAGGCCAGGCCGTTGCTGATGTTCGAGAACACGTTGTTGACCTGCTTGCCGACGACTTGCAGGATAACGATAACGACGATGGCGATAAGGACGAGGATGAGCGCATACTCAACCATGCCCTGGCCTTCCTCAGCCTCCTCACGCTTGCGAGCGATGAACTCTGTTGCGCGAAGGTACAGGGTGCTCAGCATATCCATTCCGTTTTTCACCTCCTTTCGGGTTGTATTTTCGAGGCCGAGACGATTGCTCGGACCCGACTGCTGCGAGTGTGGACCCCTGCTGCTGCAACGGAATGGCCTGCGTGCTAAATATTGGTAACGAAGGATCGGACACGCGGCGGACGGTGCTCGGGCAACGAGAAATCGTGGTGATTCGATGACAACCGCGCTACGAGAGCGTCGCTCTGAATTGGCCTGACCTAGACTCCGGCCATGGCCGAGGCGGTCGCGATTCCAGCACGCCGTGGCGACCTGGAGCGTCGCGTCGAAGAAATCCGATTCCTGGTCTTCGGGCGCTCACTTCCGGCTGTGCTCTTCGCCCTCCTGGGCTGGCGCGTGTTACTGAATCTTCTTTCGCAGGTACGAGGACTCCCTGTGCACGCAGGAGTCGGCGACTTCCTTGCCGGCCCTCTCACCACCGGCGTGTACCTCCTCTTCTGCGTCATCCCTGTCGGCATCTACCTGGTGCGGCCGAGGCCTCGCGCTCGTGACGGTCGCGCGATCGCTCGGACGGCAGGTCTCGTCGGAACGACGATGCTGCTCGTGGTCGGCGCGTTTCCGAACCCCGTCCTGTTCACGCCACCTGCCCTCATCCGGGATCTTTCGGCCTCGCTGGCGCTCGGAGCGTTCGCTCTCGGCGTGTGCGGCCTGCTCTTCCTTCGCCGCAGCCTGAGCATCATTCCCGAGGCTCGCCGCCTGGTCACGGGCGGCCCTTATCGGTTCATCAGGCACCCCCTCTATGCGGCCGAGATCCTCGCAGCCGTCGCGCTGGTGCTTGCCCGTCCGGGACTGTGGGCGACACTGACGCTGGTGCCGTTCATCGCGGTGCAGATGCTGAGAGCGCGATTCGAGGAAGGGCTGCTCGCTCGCATCTTCCCCGAGTACAGGCCATATGCGATCCGGACCCGAAGGCTCATTCCCCTGGTGTGGTAGATGGCAAAGCTTCGCGCCCAGCCGACCGATGCTAAGGTGGATGAGATGACGGGCACAGCTTCCACGCATCCCTGCACCCAGGGTGGCTGCACGTCCCAGGACGGCGCACCGTGCGAGTACGTCGACCGTCGCGGTCGTGAGTGCCGCACCGCGTGGTGCATCGAGCACCGGGTCACCATCGAGGACCACGTCTACTGCCGCCGGCACGCGGGTGTCGTCAGCGCGCTGCCGAGCCTCGACAGCTCCCTTGCTGTCTCGCTCCCGGATCTCGACAACCGGGCGCCCTCACTGGTCGGCTGGGTATCCAGGCAGATCGACGGCGACGTCTGGCGTCTGCTCCTCAAAGAGCTCTCATCGGGCAGTGGTGGTCAGCTCGTGGCCGACCCGGTCACGCTGATCTTCGTGGGCATCGGACGGCAGCGCGCATGGGAGCGCGCCTGGCGCCTGGACAGCCACATCGGTATCGCCCACCGGGTGAGCATCGTCGTCGAGGAGCTCGATGACACGATGATTACCGTCAAGGTCGGCGGGAACACGGTCGAACAGCTGGTACCCCCGTGGATCCAGCACCGTGTGCGTGGCGAGACGGTCGCCCCCGAGGAGGACCGCAAGGAGCGCGAGGAGTTCTATCAGCGGGTGCTGGACTCGATCGAACGCGGCCTGGGGCACGAACGGGACCTCTCCCACTACATGTCAGAGGGTCGCCTCAGCGCGCCCCAGGGTGGAGCGGGGGCGTAACCATGACCCGGGGCAGCATTCTCATCGTCGACGACGACCCCAGGCTTCTGCACATCGTCGCGATGTACCTCGGTATCGAGGGGTACGACGTGTCCACGGCGGAGAACGGCGAGGACGGTCTAGCGCAGGTCGAGGCGCGTGCTCCCGACCTCGTGATCCTCGACATCATGATGCCCGGCATGGACGGTATCGAGACCTGCAAGCGCATCCGCAGCAACACACCGACCGCCGACGTGCCCATCGTGATGTTCAGCGCGCTTTCGAGTGACGACGACATCGAGCGTGCCCGGCTCGCCGGGGCCAATCACCTGATCACCAAACCGTTCAACCTCGTCGGGCTCGGTTCGGTGGTCAAGACCTTCTTCCCAGCGGACGTCGGCTCGGCCCGCTGAGGCCAAGCGGTGGTCAGACCGGGGGAGTGACCACCACCGCGTTCTGCGCGAAATGGTCGCCGAGGTTGGACGGCAACACCGGCCCGAAGAGCGCCTTCACCTGTGGCTCGAGGCGCACCGCCTGGCCGCTGAGCGTTGCGGCATGAATGTCCTGCGACATCGTCGTGTGCACCGTCGAGGAGACAGCGCTCACCGAGATCGCCACGAGGAAGAGGATCAGCACCTCGGCGACACCGACGACGGCACCCGCCACCGCACCGCCGATGCGGTCGAATGCGGCAACGACGATCTTCTGCAGGCGCTCGTTGAGCAACGTGCCGAGCACCTCGACCACGATGATCACGAACAGGAAGACGGCTACGAATGCCCAGGCGTTTGCCTCCTGGTTGTGGGAGTGGATCAGCGCCGCGATGGCGTTTCCCAGGTTGGACGCGGCAAAACACGCCAGAAAGACGCCGACCGCGGTGAAGAGGCGGCGGATCAGTCCGTGACTCCAACCCAGGTACACGTTCACTGCCACGGCAATGACCAGCAGTGCGTCTGCGAAAACCTGGCCCGGAGTGCTATCGATAGATGCGGCTATCGCGCCCACGGTGTGACCGTAACATGCGTCTGCCACGCTGGAACGAGGGATTTCGTTACAGAATTGCTCTGTGCAACCACTTCTGCGCACGTCCCGCAGCGACGTCTCCGCGCGCAAGACCTACGATCTGCTCGACGAGCCCACCGGCCCCGACTACGCCGGCCTGCTCGAATGCGCCCTGGTCCAGTGCACCACGGCGGTGCTGACCGTGCCCTCGGGAGAGATGGACCCGGAGGGTCAGGCGACGGTCGAGAGCCTGGCGCGCTTCCAGCAGGCGAAGAGCATCACCTCGGCCGGCAGCCTGGTCCGCTACGCGTTGAGCCGTGAGAGCGTCACGGTGCTGCAGGAGGCGACCGCCGGCCTCTACGGCTGGCAGCACCCCGGCCTGCCCGACAACCTCTGCCTGTACCGCGGCGACGGCAGCCCCTGGCTGGTGTCGAGCGCCGGCGCGCACATCGGCTACCTCGAGGTCTCGCCCTTCGAGAAGCTGCTGATCGGGCGCACGGCTCCCGGGCTGATCGCCGTGCTGGCGCATCAGAGCGCACGCGACGCGATCCTCGCCTACATGGAGCGGCGCTTCGAATCCAACGGGGCGACGCTCACCGACCAGCTCACCGAGTACGCGCGGATCGTGATCGGCGACGGCCGCGAGGGTCTCGTCGACGCGCTCGAGGACTGGATGCGCTCCGGCGAGGAGGCCCGGATCTCGGCGGCGCTCGAGGTCGCCCGCGCGCTCCGGCTCGTGGAGCTTCGCGAGACGGTCGAGAGCATGCTGCGCGGGTCGATGCGCGAGGACGCCGGGGCACCTGAGGTGTACCGATCCGTCCCGGCGCTCCGGTCGCGCTGGCGTATCGCCCGCCGGCGTCAGCTCGAACGCGTCCTCCGCCAGCTGTCCTGACGGATCGGACTCAGCCGCCGGAGCCGAACTGGTGGGCAACCTCGATGACCGCCGGGCCGAGCAGCACGATGAACAGGGTCGGGAAGATGCACCCGACCATCGGGAAGAGCATCTTGAGCGGCGCCTTCTGGCCCTGCTCCTCTGCGCGCTGACGGCGCTTGCGCCGGATCTCCTCTGACTGGATGCGGAGGACGTTGGCGACGCCAACCCCGAGCTGTTCGGACTGGATGATCGCCTGGATGAAGTTGCTCAGCTCCTCGACCTTGCACCGGCGTCCCACATCGTCGAGCGCCTCGAGACGTGGACGGCCGAGGCGCACCTCGTTGAGCATGATCGTGAGCTCTCGCGAGAATTCGTTGTTGTACTTGTCGACGACCCGAGTGAGCGCCGCATCGAAGCTGAGGCCAGCTTCCACGGAGATTGTCAGCAGGTCGAGCGCGCTCGGCAGGGCGAGCAGGATCTCCTTCTGACGCTTCTTGATGCGTCGCGCGACCACCATCTGAGGCGCGAGGTAGCCGAGGATGAGGCCACCCAGTGGCACCACCGCGAAGAGCGGCATCGCAAGCGCGCCCAACAACGCCAGCGCGAGCCCGATCGCCGTGAAGAGCAGCATGGAGAGGAGCCGGAGAGCGAGGAACCCGGATGCGTTGAGCCCCCATGGGCGTCCCGCGAGGTTCAGCTTCTCCTGGAGGGCGTCGGTGCTCCCCTGACCCTGGTTGCGGTTGAGGCGATTGCCGACCTTGTCCAGGAATGGACGCACCACGCGGTCGAAGAGCGGGAGCGACATCTCGACTTCCGCGAGCGTTGCGGGCGCACGGCCGGCTTCGGCGAACTGGGCGAGCCGCGCTTCGAGCAGATCGCCCTGGCGCGGGGAGACCGACATCGCCAGGCCGAAGGTGATGAGCAGAATGCCACCGCCGAGGGCGGCTGCAAGACCGATGGCAAGAAGGCTCACGTCAGACCTCGATCTTCACGATCTTCTGGATCGCGACCGCACCGACGGCGATCGAGAAGATCGCCATGCCGAGCATGATGTGACCGAGCGGGTCGGTGATCATCGGATCGAAATACGTCGGTGAGATCAGCGCGAGAAAGCCCGCGAGCGCGATCGGCAGGATGGTGATGATCCAGCCCGACGCGCGCGCCTGCGCCGTCAGGGTCCTGATCTCGCCCTGGATGCGAACGCGTTCGCGAATCGTGAAGGCGATCGTGTCGAGGATCTCGGCCAGGTTGCCGCCGACCACGCGCTGGATCTGCACGGCGGTGACCATGAGGTCGAAGTCCTCGGACTTGTTGCGCACCACCATGTGGTTGAGCGCCTCGTCGACATTGATGCCGAGCGCGATCTCACGTGTCGCTCGGGCGAACTCTTCCGAAATCGGCGGGTTCGCGTTTTTCGCCACGGAGGCCAGCGCCTGCGCGAACGAGTGACCGGCTTTCAGCGCATTGCTCAGCAGCATCAGCGTGTCGCCGAGCTGATTGTTGAACGCGCGGGTGCGCCGCTTCTGGCGGAACTTCAGGAAGAAGCCGCTGAGGAAGTACACGACGATGGGGCAGGGGATGAACGCGATCGGTGACCCGTAGCGGAAAGCGACGAGCAAGCCGACCAGGATGCCCAGACCGACGACGGCGAGGAGCCACTCCGACGACTTCAGCTTGAGGTCGGCCTTCTGGAGATCGTCCGCGAGCTTGCCGGTGTGCGACGTGCGCGAGAGCAGGGGGTTGAGGCCGCTGGTCAGCGCGTCGAGCAGGTCTCGCAGCGCGTTGCCCGTCTTGACCCGAGGAGGCGTGGTGACTACCACCGTATCGCCGCCGTACTGGTTCAGGCGCCGCGCCATCTCCCCAGCCTGGTTCTGCCCGCGGCTGAGGAGGAAGGCGAAGATCGAGAGGACTGCCGACGCGGCCAGGGCCGCTGCGACGACTGCGGCTGGCGTCATGTGTGTCAGCCGCCGAAGAGACTGTCCAGCGTGCCCGCGGTCACGATGGTCTGCTTCACCGACGGGACGCTGATCGTTCCGGCCGGCTCGTAGTTCGGGGTGTAACCGGTTGCAGTGAGCTTGCCCCACTCAGACTGGGGACGAAGGACGTATTTGACAACGAACTCGTGGCCGTCGCCGATCACCAAACCGGAGAGCAACGGCGCCTCGGCGCGCGGGACTTCAACGAGGAGCACGTCCGATGCGCCCGCACTGGTGGTCCCGGACGTCCCGACACGAAGCACGATGAGGTCCTGGAAGGTGTAGCGAATGCCCTGGGTGCCGTTGGTCGACATCACGAGCATGTCGAGGTGGTCACCGGGCAGGATATAGAAGGCATCCGACACGAGCGCGCCCGTGAAGTTGTTCTGCTGCAAGGCGGTGAACGACGTCGGGATGGACGCGTTGGTGGGGATGGCCACTGCAACATAGCCCTTGGTGATCTGCGTCTCCACCGAGACGGCCGCCGAACCGGCCGCGCTGCTCGACGTGATCGAGAGCGCCGGAGTCGAGAAGAAGCCAGGAACCAGCGGAGTGTTGTTGGCGAGCGCGACCTGCGTGACCTTGCCGACAACGGCGACAGGATCGGTGTATGCATCGCCCGGCTTTGCCGCAGCCGGTACCTGGGTCACGAGGACCATTGCGGGTGTCAGGGTGGTGCCGGCAGGAATGCTGGTATCGGACACGACAACGCTGACTTCGTTCGCAGGTGCGTTCGAGCGCACCAGCAGCAGCACGGCAACCGCCGCCGCCGCAGCCAGCACGACTCCAAGAAGCAAGAAGATTCGGCTGTTCGGTTTGTTCGCCTGGATGGCCACCTGTTCTCCTCGGTTGTTCTCAGTGGGTGTCGGTCACGCTGTTGCGGCTACGCTGCATCCAGCTCAGCGATGCTGGCTCGGATGACGGCCGCACTCGAGTGTGGATCGAATCTGCCCTGCCGTTCATCGCCTTTCGGTAACAAACGCATCGCACAGCGGACGAGCTTGGCGACGCAACATGTGACCAGGCGTTGTCCATGAACTGTTATTCGTCGAAACGACCATTGGCCTGAGCGCGCATCAACATCGCGAGAATGTCGTCTCGATATGGTGCGATGGTCACGATCTTGCGGTACAGCTTGAGCGCGCCCTTGTCGTCATTGCGCAACCTGCGCAGCCTCGTGACGCGCTCCAGGTAGGAGACGGCAAGGTCGATGTCGTGATCGTCGATGCAGATGTCAGCGAGTCGCAGCAGCGGCGTCTCGTGCACGGGATCCGCGCGCGAGGCCGCGAGGTAGCAGCTCAACGCCGCGTTGCCCTTACCAAGGGCGCGGCAGCGGTCGCCGGCGTCGAGCGCCAGCTCCGCGAGCGCGCGGCCGCCGACGTCGTTGGCGAGGCGCTGCAGCAGTGCTGCCGCCTCGTCACAGCGCCGCCGGCGGAGCCGATCGTTGATCTCGAGGCGAGCCTCGACCACCTCGGGGTCGGTTTCGAATCGACTGTCCTCGGAGTCCGTGTCCGAGCTCAGCTCATGCGCCTGATCGGCATCGTCATCACGAAGGCGCCAGCCGCGCGCAGCAGCGCCGCCGGGCGACTCGGGCACGATCGGTGCCGGGGCGGCAACTGACTCGGGCTCGGGCTCCGCGAACGCGGTGGGCTGGGTGGTTTCGACCTCGTCGTTGGCGGCGTCGTCGATATCGAGCTGGGACGTGGCGTCGGCGTGCGCCGCGGGCTCGGACGCCGACCGCTGGACCACCGCGAAATCAGCGAGGTCGCTCAGGTGAAAGCCGTCCTTCGGTTTGACGAACGAATCGGCGTCGTCGCCACTCGTCTCCGTGTGAGACGCATCGGATCCGTTCGAGCCCGGCGTCGCGGGTGCGGCGGCACCGTGGCCGTTGCTTTCGGACGCCGCCTTGTCGGCCTTTGACGCCGCGGCGCCGGTCCGCCGGAAGAGCGTGAACGCCGGCCGGGTCGCCGGTTCGGGGGAGGCTACCGGCGCCGGATCCGTGTCGACGACTGCTTCCACCTCCGGCTCGGGGATGGGCGCAGCGTCGAAGCCCGCCGACTCGTCGGGCGACAGCTGGGCGTCGAGCTCGGCAAGCCCGGCCTCGACCCGATTGGCGGCCGCGGACGCCGCGGCGGGGTCGATCGCTGCCTGGGGAACGACTTCGGGCGCCGGTTCGGCCTCGGGCTCCGGCGCAGTCGTGGTCACCGAGGTGGGCTCGGCGACCGTCTTGACATGGCCGTTACGTCCGAGCGCAGCGACCTCCTCCGCGCCGATGAGCGCGGTGTCGCTCTGCGGGTGCCCGTTGGCCCCGTCGCGGCGGGGAGGCGGCTCGGGCAGGGCGTCGAGCGAGAGCAGGTACTCGTACACCGCCCGCTGGAGGCGTCTCGTCAGAAAGTACAGCTCCTCAGCCGGAAGCGAATCCGCTGCGGCCGCCGTGACCTCGCTGACCACTCTCAGAAGGGACTGCTCGTCGAGGCGTTCGTCGATCACGGCAGCTTCGAGACCGTTCTCGAGGAATTCCGGGAGTGAGTCGAGGCCAGGCGCCAGGGCGGAGGCGGCGTCGAGCCAGCCCTGACGCAGGATCTCCACGTTGGTTGTAGTCATGGTCATGCGCTGCGGCCAATTGTGGTCGGCACTGACCCCGGTCTCTGGCACCATGGCGCAACGACTCTGTGACCGCTCGTCATACAGGGGAGACACTTTCGGTGACAGCCATCGTGGTCGACGGTTTGCGCAAGTCCTACGGCTCGGTCGACGCCGTCCGCGGGATCAGTTTCACGGTGGAGGAGGGTGAGGTCTTCGGGCTCCTCGGTCCGAACGGCGCGGGCAAGACCACCACCATCGAGATCCTCGAGGGCTACCGCACTCGCGATGCGGGCGACGTCACGGTGCTCGGGATCGACCCGCATGGGGGAGGCAGGAAGCTCCGCGAACGTGTCGGTCTCGTGCTCCAGGAGGCCGCGGTGCCGCCGATGCTCTCGGTCACCGAGCTTGTCGAGCTGTATCGCGGCTACTACCCCGCGCCGCGCCCGGCAGCCGAGATCATCGCGCTGGTCGGGTTGACGGAGAAGGCCGGTGAACGAGTCCGAAAGCTCTCGGGGGGCCAGCAGCGCCGCCTTGACGTTGCCCTGGGCCTGGTCGGCGACCCGGAGCTGATCTTCCTCGACGAGCCGACGACGGGCTTCGATCCGTCCGCTCGCCGCGCCGCCTGGGAGGTGGTGCGCAACATGCGAACACTGGGGAAGACGATCGTGCTCACCACCCATTACATGGATGAGGCGCAATACCTCGCCGACCGCATCTGCGTCATCGCCGCAGGAAAGGTGGTCGCTCAGGGCACGCCGGAGACGCTCCGGGCCGGGACCGATCAGCTGACCCACATCCGCTTCGAGCTCCCCGACGGCGTGGCGGCCGCTGCGCTGCCACTCAAGGTGAGCATGGATGAGGGTTTCGTGTTGATCGAGACGGCGACTCCGACCCGTACGCTCAGCGATCTGACCACCTGGGCGGTGGCGCAGGGACTCGAGCTGCCCAATCTCGAGGTCACCCGCCCGTCACTCGAAGATGTCTACCTGGAGCTGACCAAAATTGAGTAGCACCGGCATCGCGTTGCGCCAGGTCGGGTTCGAGCAGCGGTCGTTCTGGCGCAACCCCGCAAGTGCCTTCTTCGCGTTCCTCTTCCCGATCATCTTCCTGGTCGTGTTTGCAACGCTGTTCAAGGGTCAGACGGTGCAGATCGGCGCGGTGAAGACGTCGTACGACGACTACTACATCCCGGCGCTCGTCGCCTTCGGTGTCATGGGCGCGTGCTTCACCAACATCTCGATCACGCTCTCGCTGCGCCGCGACAACGGCATCCTCAAGCGCCTTCGCGGGACGCCCCTCCCACCGTGGGCGTTCATCGCGGGTGTCGTCGGCTCATCGATCATCGTCAGCATCGTGCTGGCGTTGCTCACCACGGGGTTCGGCATCCTCGTCTATGGGGTCCATGTTCCTCAGCACATCGGCGCAGCAGCCGCCTCCATCGGAGTTGGTGCGCTCGCGTTCTGTGCGCTCGGTATGGCGATGACCATCGCGATTCCCAATGCGGAGGCCGCGCCCGCGATCGTCAACGGCGTGTTTCTGCCGATCGTCTTCATCTCGGGAACCTTCTTTCCCGTGCCCTCGTCATCGGTGCTCGCGCAGATCGCCGAGTGGTTTCCCGTGCGCCATTTCATCGACGCGATGTTCACCGCTTTCGACCCGGCGCACCAATCCACGAGTGGCTTCAACGGCACGGATCTCCTCGTTATGGCGGCGTGGGGCGGCGGCGCCGTGGTGCTCTCGGTGTTGCGCTTCCGCTGGGAGCCGCGCAAGAGCTGATCTCAGCGACGACGCTAGGCCGCGCCCGGCGGCAGCTCATTCTTCGTTTGCAGAGCGGCCAGGACGAGCGCGTCGTCGAGCCGCGTCCCGCCATAACGACCGCGCGCGACGATGATGTTCACAAGGTTGCCGACGCGCCATACCACGGTGATCTCCACCGCCTGCAGCCCACCCGCCGTGGTGCGGATCACGCTGATCGAGTGGGCCTCGTCGCCGAGCGGACCGGTGGACGCCGCGACCGCTCCGACAATCGCGTCGAGCTGCCGGACGTTTGCGCTGTAAGCGCTCGAGGCTCCGCTCACCCCAGCAAAGCGCTCGGCTGTCGCCACGACGTCGATCGGCCCATTGCTGGTGCTGAAATCGACATCGCGCTGATACTCGACGCGGGCGGCGCTCTGCAGGCCGTCATGCGCGAGAGCGGACGCAATCGCAGGGTCGCCGGCCGCAAGGCCGGCCGCACTGACGTGCGTTGCGGGAGTCGTCACGCTGAAATCCGGTGCGACCAGCTGATCGATCGTGATCAGGGCGTTGAGCGGGTCAGCCGACGACAGGAACTGCGAGTCGATGCCGCACCCGGTGAGCGCGACCACCATCGCCACCGGGGCGAGAATGCGGGGCATCCACACGGCAACGCGACGCATCGAGCGCTACTCGTGTCGCAGAGCGCTGAGCACCGAGGTTCGCACCGCTCTGCGAGCTGGACCGATGGTTGCGACGACCGCCGCCAGGACCACCACGAGGACGAGCAGGAGAACCGTCTCGAGTGGAAACACGAATCCTGGGGCGAAGGTGGACGTGGTGCTGGCCTGCAGCATCGGTACTGCGATGAGACACCCTGCGGCCACGCCGATCAGTGTTGCCGCGCCGGCCAGAAGACCGGCTTCGGTGAGCACCCTGCGCATCGCCTGGCGGCTGCCGAGGCCGACCGCGCGCAGCAGCGCCAGCTCGCGGGTCCCCTGGCGGACGTTGACGAGCAGCGTGTTGACGACCGCGAGCATGGCGATGATCACCGAGATGATCGCAATCGCGATCACGAGCCCGATCGAATGCTGGAGTGCGTCGCGGGCATCGCCTTCGATGACGCTCACCGGAACCGCCTGCATGCCGTAGCTCGCAGCGGTCGCGGCGACCGCGGTCGCGGATCCGTGCGTGGTGAGCACGAGATCGTCGAACCCGTCGGCGGTGGTGCCGAAGTACGTTCGCGCGAGATCGTCCGCCATGACCAGGCTCTCGCCACCATCGCCGGCAGGGAAGGAGTGACTGACCACCCCCACAACCGTGAAGTACACGACGCCCTTCTGCGTCTGGACCGGCAGCTGCGACCCGACGACCCAACCGGTCGCCGTTGCCAGTCCCGCGGGCTCGAGGAAGCTCGGCCCGTTCTCGAGGGCGTGCAGTGCCGCTGTGCGATCGCCGGAGACGACGTCGAGGCCGCCGAGCGACGCGTAGACGCCAGGGTCGATGGCCGCGACACCCTCGGCCGCGCCGGCGACGTTTTCCGAGAGCAAGCGCAGCGGGGTCGCCTGAGCGACGCCCGGGCTACGCCCGATTGCAGCCATCACCTGGTCGTTCTGAGTCACGGGGCTCGTCACGACGGTATCCCCGGCGAAGAGCTGGGAGACCCAAGTGTCGCTCGCGGTCAGCGCGCCGGCGCTCAGAACGCTGACACCGACGGCGGTTGCCACCGCGAGCGCCAGGCCGGCGGTTGTCATCGCGGTCCGGTTGCGGGCCCGAATGAGATGTGCGGCTCCGGGTTGCGCGCCGGTGACGAACGGTGAGATGGCGAGCGCGATCAGGCTGATGACCAGCGGGGCGATCAGCGGCAGGGCGACCACCAGCCCGAGCAGCAGCGCGACGACGCCGGCGGCAACCAGCCCGCTTGCGGTGCTGAGGAAGCAGAGGGCCGCGATCACCAGGAGGACGGGGCTCGCCGTGCGCAGCAGGACACCCGCTCGCTGATGTTCCCCGATCGGATGGGGTCGCAAGGCATCGAGGATGGGGAGGCGCGCCGCGGCGAACAGCGGCAGGAGTCCACCGACCAGCGCCGCTCCGAGCCCAGCGACGATGGCGGCGATGACTTCGCCGGCCTGCGGCATGAGGGATGGAGCGGCGAGGTCCGCGGGTGACAGGCCGTTGTTGAAAAGTGTGCCCAGGATGAGGCCGGCGGCAACGCCGACCGGGACGGCTGCGACGGCGACGGTCGCAACCTCCGCCCCGAACAGCCGGAAGACCTGGCGCGACGACGCCCCGGCGGCCCTGAGCAGGCCGATCTCGCGGCGGCGCTCATAGGCTGCCAGGGCGGCGCTGTTGGCCGTGACCCCCGCGCCGACGATGAGGCTCAGCACCGTCGCGAGCGCGAGGAGCGGCTGGAGGTCCTGAAGCGGCGCCGCCGCGCCTGCGCGCGGGTCGTACGTCGTGACCGCCGAGCCGAGCTTGGCATGGACCTCGCTCGCGACGGCGGAGACCGTCGCGCCGGGGCCGAAGCGCAGCGCCACCAAGGGCGTGCGCAGCCCCAGGCCGAATGGCCCGAGCATCGCCGCGTCATCCACGAATACCGCGTCGTGGGTGAAGGACGGTCCTGCGCCCGTGCCCGACGTGAAGCCGACGACGGCGAAGAGGTCCGGCCCGGTCGCGGTGATCATCTGAATCTGCTGGCCGATTGCGATCGGGAAGGTGCGGCCGCTCGTCAGCGCCGTGCTCAAACCCTTATCGATGGCCACTTCCGAGGTGCTGCCCGGATGCGGCAGGCGGCCTGCGATGACCGAGACGCTCCGCAGTGCCGCGCTCGAGTCCTGGAGGCCGACCAAGGTCACGGTGTCTCCCTCGAGCCCACTCCCTGCGGGCCCGGCGGTCACCTGCTTCTCATAGAGCGGCACCGCCTGCACGACGCCTGGGAGATCCGCGAGGGTGGTGACCTGCGCGGGGGCCAGACCGGAGCCGCTGTCCACACGGACGTCGAGCGATGACGCGCCGGCCTGCTGCAGCTGGGCTTCGCTTGCCTGCACCGTCAGACCCTGGATCGCGATCTGGACGGCGAGCACCACGGCGATACCGAGCGCAACCGCGCACGAGGTGAGCGCGCTGCGTAGCGGACGTGCCCGGATGGCGCGAAGCGCCATGAGCCAGAGGTCGCTCACAGTCCCAGCTTGGCGAGCCTGCCCACGAGGATCGACGGATCCGGGATGGCGTCCGGGGCCTGCCCCGCATGGCTCAGGGCGACGTCGTCGACCACCACTCCATCACGCATGATCAGGATCCGGTCCGCATATGCGGCGACGCGGGCGTCGTGGGTGACGAGGACAGCGGTCTGGTGCTCCTGACGGCAGAGCCGGGTGAGCAGCGCCATCACCTCGTGCCCGCTCGTCCAGTCGAGGTTGCCGGTCGGCTCGTCGGCGAGCAGGAGCGATGGCGCCGCGGCGAGGGCCCGCGCCAGGGCGACCCGCTGTTGCTCGCCACCCGAGATCTCCTCGGGGCCGTGGCCCTGCAGGCCGTGCAGGTTGAGCTGGTCCATGAGCGCGTCGACCCGCTCGCCGATGACCTGGCGGGTGAGCTTCTGGCGATGCTTGCCAGGCGCCTCATTGCGCAGGCGCAGCGGCAGCGCAACGTTCTCGGCCGCCGTCAGCGTGGGGAGCAGGTTGAAGAACTGGAAAACCACGCCGATATGGTCGCGCCGGAAGGCCGAGCGTTCCTCATCCTGGAGGCCGTAGACATCGATCCCCTGGATCGTGACCGACCCCTGGTCCGGCGGCTCGAGGCCGCCGAGCATGTGCAGGAGCGTGCTCTTGCCGCATCCGCTCGGTCCCATGATCGCCACGAAGTCGCCCGACTCGACGCTGAGCGACACGCCTCGAATTGCTTCGCGCGGCGGCCGGCTGACCCGGTAGACCTTGTGGAGGCCTGTGGCGACAAGGATGCTGCCATCGAGGTCGCCCGGAGACGCTTCGACGGTGCTGAGCTGAGTCAGAGTGCTGGGCCCTTGAGAAAGTGTGGGATTAGAGCGTCAGGAACGCTTCGAGGACGGATTCGATCGTGTTCGGGAACAGACCTTCGTACTGATTCACGGGTGGGGCAGGAACGTTCTGCGGCAGGCTGCCAACCGGGATTACCAACGGCGTCTGCAGCGGGGTGGTTGGGAGCGGTGCCGCGGTTGCGGGACCAACGCCCGGGGCGGCCGGCGCGGGGGAGTTGCGGGTCGGCGGCTTTGGGGATGGCGTGCGTCGCGGCGGCGATGAGACGCCGACCTGCGCGAACTCCTCGCTGAACATCCAGACGTTTGGCTCGCTGCCGACGCCAGTCCAGTTCACACCGGGCGCGCTCTCATCGGAGCCGACACCCATCTCGGTGTAGCTGCTGCCGAGGATGTTGGATCGATGGTCGCTGCTGTTCATGAAGGCGCTGTTGATGTAGCTGGCAGGGCTGGAAGAGCCGGTTTCCCATCCGATGTTCTCACCCGCCGACTGGTAGCGAACGCCGAATGCCTGCATCATCGAGAAGACAAGTTCGCCGCAGCCGAGGATCGGATGCGCGAAGTAGTTGCGCCTGATCATGTCATCGGACCGCCCGTATACCTGGACGCCCCTGCAGTTGTAGGGGGCGCCCTCACCGATGTTCTGGAGCGTCCCGCTGGCGATCAGCGAATGTACGCCGTTGCTGGTCCGGTCCTGGTTGGTCAGCGAAAACAGCTGCGAGTCCTCACTGGCGTTGGCGCTCGCGACGCCGGTGGTGCCGGCGAGATGGAGCACCGCCAGCCCGCATGCCGCGACGAGCCCGGCAGTCATCACGATGGGGCGGATCGCCCGCCGGAGGCGCCGGCTGGGCTGGCGCGCCGCGGTCGCTAGGTCGATCGTGGTCCGCACCGCAGCGGCAGTCCGGAGCACGTCGTCCCACGCCAAGGGCAGCGGCCCACGTTCCATACGGCGTTCCTTCAGGTGAAATGGCAGCTGACTATGACCGACCCGTTCCGGCCGGTCCCTATCAAACCCCCTCAGAGCCCCTGGGACGCTGCTTCGACAGGATCGTTGCACCGTTCACGGTTCATCCCGGGGATGCTTGATCCAGCCTCCGAGCAGGTATTCCAACGCGATCACACGAGGTGGTTTGAGCTCTCATGTCGTTGCTCGACCGAGTGCAGCGGAAAGCAGAGGGAACTCCCCCGTCTTCCGCACCCAGCGCGCCGTCGCCGTCTGCTCCCCCCGGGGCGCCGGATCGCCCCTCTGACGACGGAGCTGAACGGTTCCCTCCGGCCGGCTGGCAGAATCGCCCCGGTGGCGTCTCGCCGGCGCCGGAGCCGGCAACTCCCGCCCCCGCGGCGCGGCCGTTCGAGGTCGAGCGACCGGCACCCGCCCCTGAACCGCAGCGCGCCCCGACCCTGCTGAACCGCGCCGGCAGTATGCGCCCCGGACTGAGCAAGATGGGTGGCCACGTCAACACTCACGTGGCGTTGCGCGGCAAGGTGCACCAGCGCCTCGTCGAGGAGCTCGCCCAGGGCACCGACTCCGTACCACCCGAGGTCGTCCGCCAGCGTATCGCCGAGCTGCTCAACGACGTGATCACCGAGCAGAACATCACGATGAGCCGGCCCGATCGTCTCCGCCTCGTCGAGATCCTCATCAATGACGTGCTCGGTCTCGGACCGCTCGAGGAGCTGCTCGCGAGCGAAGACATCACCGAAATCATGATCAACAGCTACAAGCAGATCTACGTCGAGCAACACGGCAAGCTGACGCTGAGCCCGGTGACGTTCGAGAGCGACCAGCAGCTGATGCAGGTTATCGACCGGATCGTCAGCAGCATCGGCCGCCGCGTCGATGAGTCGTCGCCGATGGTCGACGCGCGTCTCAAGGATGGGTCCCGCGTCAACGTGATCATTCCGCCGCTCGCGCTGCGTGGACCGACGATGACCATCCGAAAGTTCGCCAAAGAGGCGCTGACCATCGATGACCTGATCAAATACGGATCGATCACCGAGGACATGGTTCGCTTTCTTCGCGCATGTGTGCGCGGGAAGATGAACGTCGTGGTCAGCGGCGGCACCGGCTCGGGAAAGACGACCACGCTCAACATCCTGAGCGGCTTCATCCCCGAGGACGAACGCATCGTCACCATCGAGGATGCGGCCGAGCTCCAGCTTCGCCAGGATCATGTGGTCACACTGGAGACACGTCCCGCGAACGTCGAGGGCCGTGGCCGCGTGTCGATTCGCGACCTGGTGATCAACTCCCTGCGCATGCGGCCGGACCGCATCGTCGTCGGAGAATGTCGTGGTGGTGAAGCGCTGGACATGCTCCAGGCGATGAACACCGGCCATGATGGATCGCTGACGACGCTCCATGCGAACAATGCGCACGACTGCATCAGCCGTCTGGAAACGCTGGTCCTGATGGCGGGCGCGGAGCTGCCGTCGCGCGCCATCCGCGAGCAGATCGGCTCGGCGGTCAACGTCGTTGTGCAGCAGTCCCGCCTCCGCGACGGAACGCGCAAGATCGTCAGCATCACCGAGGTGCTCGGCTGCGTCAACAACGAGGTCAAGCTCCAGGACATCTTCACCTACAAGCAGGTTGGCGTCGACGAGGATGGCAAGGTGGTCGGGTCCTACATGCCGACCGGGGTCATCCCGACGTTCCTCGATCATCTGAGCACCTCCGGCGAGCAGCTCTCCGAGGACATCTTCCAGCCGATCCACGTGATGGACGGGGTCGGCTCGGCCTGATCCCGTCGCGTTTCCGGCGGTCCAGGGTCCCATACGTTCGCAGGCGTACAGCCGTTTGCCCCCAAGAGGCGCAGGGTGGGGCCATGAAAGCCGCCGAACACCGCCTCGCCCTCTGCCCGAACTGCAACGGGTCCGGAGATAGCAATCGGAAAGTTGAGTTCCGCCGGGGTACGGTCGGTGCCTGGGCGTCGAAGGCGACGGCGGCCGACGAATGTGGCCGGTGCTCCGGCGAAGGCCTCATCTACGAGCCCGTGAACCTCCCGCCACGGGCGAGCTGATCTCCGAGCCCCAGCCCCACCCGAGTCCTCTGGTGAACACGGGACGGCCGGCAACGCAGTGCTTGCTAGGCGACGCCGCTGAGGTGACCGTTCTTCTCGGTCGCGACCCCGACCTGCCGGCGGTCGGGGAAGATCTGCGCGAGGCGAGGCGGCAGCGGGATGCCCATGTCGAACAGCCTGTCGATGATTCGCGGCCGGATGCCCGTCGGCTCGAAGTCGCCGATGATCTTGCCGGTCGACGGATCTGCGCCTCGGGACTCGAACTTGAAGATCTCCTGCACGGTGATCATCTCGCCCTCCATCCCGATGACTTCGGTGATGGACACCACCTTGCGCGACCCGTCCTTGAGGCGGTTCAGCTGGATGATGAGGTTGATCGCGCCGGCGATCTGCTGACGGATCGCCTTGAGCGGCAGATCCAGACCGGCCATGAGCACGAGCGTCTCGAGCCTCGACAGAGTCTCGCGTGGGCTGTTCGCATGGATCGTGGTCAGAGAGCCGTCATGGCCGGTGTTCATCGCCTGGAGCATGTCGAGGGCTTCACCGCCACGGCACTCTCCGACGACGATGCGATCGGGTCGCATGCGCAGGGAGTTGATGACCAATTCGCGGATCGCGATGCGGCCTTCGCCGTTGACATCGGCGGGACGAGCTTCGAGACGGCAGACGTGCTCCTGGTGCAGCTGCAATTCCGCCGCGTCCTCGATGGTGACGATGCGTTCGTCGATGGGGATGAACCCCGAGCAGACGTTGAGCAGCGTCGTCTTTCCAGTGCCGGTTCCGCCCGACACCAGGATGTTGGCGCGCGCGAGCACGCAGGCCTGGATGAAGGCTGCGGCTTCCTGGGTCATCGTTCCGAACCCGATGAGATCGGAGACCTGGTACGGGTCCTTGCTGAACTTTCGAATCGTGAGAATTGGACCGTCGAGCGCAACCGGCGGAATGGCCGCGTTCACGCGGGATCCGTCGAGCAGACGCGCATCCATGAGCGGTGTGCGCGAATCGATGCGGCGGCCGACCGCTGCGCCGATAGTGTCGATCACGCGCATCAGGTGCGCCTCGTCGTCGAACCTGATGTCCGTGAGGAGAATCTTGCCCTTGCGCTCCACGTAAACCATCTCTGGTCCGTTGACCATGATTTCGGTGAGGCTGTCGTCATCGACCAGTGGACGCAGTGGGCCCAAAGCCTCGAGATACCGGCTGTCGAGCTTCTGCGAGACGGCTGCCATGCTCACGTGAAGATGCTCCTTGGGTTTCGGACGGAAGGCGGTTCCGCGCCGATTGTGTGCGCCGCGACCGCGCGTTCTGCCGGGAGCAACCGGTTCGATACACGTTCGATTCCTGCAGCGTTCCAGACATCCACGACTCGTTAACTCGTCCGGGTACGATCACCTCGCTGTGATAAGTGCAGGGACGGTGGCGACGGCTGGGGCAGCCTCCATCCAGGACGACGAGTGGTTCGGAGAGGGGAGTGCCTTCGACTCCGGCGAAGACCTCGCCGCCGCGCTCTTCGCGCTTGTCGGCACGACTCCGAGCGATGTCGCCATACCGGCAGAGGTCGCCTGGCCGATTGCGATCCCAGAGGACGACCCGGTCTTTGTCGAGGTGCAGCGGCCCGGTGCCCTCGAGGGAGGCCGCCGCCCAGGATCCCAGTACAGCAGTGCGAGACCATCGAGCAGACCATCGGCGAATTGGTCGGTCCGCTCGCCCGGCGAGCAGTTGCTCCCGCCGAAGGTTTCCGGACGGTCCGGGTGGACGATCCGCAACAGCGTTGCCGTGCTCCACAGGACCGAGGACGCGATCGCCCGGCTTCGCGAGGAAGCGGTCGCGATGGCATTCCTCGCCGCGGCCGAGGCGTGCGGGCGAGGACGTCCGTCGTCGCTCGAGCGGCGCAGCCACCCTCGGTAGCGCCTGCTCAGCGTTCGTACTGGCGGAGCCGTTCCTCGACCTGTGAGCTCGTGAGCGAGATGGCTCCCGCAGGAGTCCCCCGGGTGGGAGTGCCGGCGCCAGCGGGCGCGTCCGCCGAGGCTCTGCCCGAACCCGGGCCATCGTCGTCCGGCTTGTCAGCTCCCTCGCGCTCCCGCCGCCGCATCATCGCGTAGACGTTGTCGAGAGTCGGGGCGTGGCCCTGGCGGAGCAGCGCGAGCACTGCCTCTGGATCGATCGCGCCGGGAGCAGCGAGTGCCGCCGCACGGGCGGACTCGAGTGCCGCTGCCTGCGCCGCTTTCATCTCGTCGCGTGCGTGGCGCGCGATCCGGAGCAACCCGAGACAGATGATGCCCTCCACAACGGCGAGGCCGGCCAGGATGAGAACTGAGTGATCCTGGATCCAGCTCACCAACTGATTGGTCACCGGGTCATGCCCCGCTCAATCGCTCGGCAGCCTGCTGGTGCATCTCGCGCGCCATCGCCTGAATGGACGCGGAATCCTGGCCGTCCACGTGGAGACCGCGAATCGTGTCGATGGTTGCCACGAAGTCATCGATCGTCGATCGTGTGCTGCTCAGCAGTTGCGTTACCTGCACCGCGTTGGTCTCACCGAGCCACACGATCCCGATCTGCACGAGCTCGTTGCGCACCTCGTCGAAGTCCACGTATTGAGAGCCCACCGGCTCGTCGCGGTGGAAGAAGCCGGCCTCCACGTCACTCTCTGCAGCTGCCTCGTTCCCCACACGGTCAGGGACCGCAACGGCGGCGGCCTGCAGTTCAGGCGCATCGGGCTCGCCGGGTGACTCATCCGGTGAGCCCGCCGGCGTTCCAGCCGCATGAGGCTCCTCGTCAGGCTCCGCAAGCGGCCAGCTCCACGGACCGGGCGTCCTGACGATCGTCGACGCCTTGGTCATCACGTCGGGGTCATGGAGATCATCCGCCCCTTCGACGGCATCCGCGGGCTCGTCGGGTTCGGTCTCACCATGCACGACGTCGTCGAGCCACGATGTCGAGCGCCACGGGTCGGCAGCCACCTCCGGTGCCGCGTCAGGCGCGGTTTCGTCGAGGGAGTTGAACTCGAACGACTGACTGTGATCGTCGCGATCCGCGGCGGGGTCTTCAGGAGCGTCCGTCGAGCCTTCATCGGCCCACCCGGAAGCGACCCCGGGCTCCGACGCCGCCGGGGGTGCCGCTGCATCCTCACCCGCGGCCGACGTCGTGAATGCGAAGAACGGCTCGGTCGCGGCGGTGGCGCTTTCGCCGACCCAGGCGTCTACGGGCTGGTCATTCGTTTCAGCGACTGGCGGCTCGCCTTCGTCCGTTGCCGGCACATCGCCCGGTGCCGGAGACTCCTCGGAGATCGGAATGTCGGTTGGAGCCGCGTTTTCGTCAGCGACCGGCGCCTCCGCACCGGCTGCGGGCTCGTCAGCGGGCGGTGCGAGCGACCACGTTGGAAGAGCCTCGTCGTCCGGCCCTGACTCGGCATTGGCTGCAGTCTCATCGGTGGGCTGCGCAAGCGACCATGTTGGAACAGTCTCACCGGCCTGGCCTGCCTCGTCATCCGGGGGCGGCGGCGCGGCCGCAGTGTCTTGAGAGCGCTGCCACACAGGCTGCGGGTCGGCATTTGGCTGACGCACGCTCCAGCCCGCGAACGCGGCTGCCTCTGAATCAGCGGATTGGATCGACGCATCGATGCTGGAAGCGGCCGCCTCCTCGGCGGCGTGGCGCTCGGCTCGAGATTTGCGGGATCGACCGAATCCCCACCGCGACCGTTTCTGCTTGTGCTCGGGCTTCGCAGCCTCTGGCGCCGGAGGTGGTGGCGCGCCAGCGGCCGCGCCCGAGGCCTCCTCATCGGGGGGCGGAGGAGGGGGTGCGAAATCCGCCTCCACAGGCGCGTCGGGCATCGTGGCTTCGAGCTCACTCGACTCGGTGGTGCCCGTGGCAGCGGTCAAATCAGCGACCGGCCCGTCAGCGTCGACTTCTGCCACGAGCGGCTCCGCGGCGCCCGCTTCGACAGCGTCCGCCGTCGCAGACGGGGCAACAGGCTCGGCACCGACCGGCTCCGGGCTTGCGACCTCGAAGTAGTCGCGCGCGCTCGCCGGCTGAGAGGACGCGTCGGCAGCCAGTGGGCGAGGCTTGCGCTCCATCACGGTCAGCCGCCCTCTGGCCTGGGAGAGGAGCGAGCGCAGCCGCTCCGGCGATGCGACCGCCGAGCGTTGGGTCTCCGAATAGACGGCGACGAGTCCACCGCGGCTGAAGAGCGCGATGCCGCGCACGGGGGCATCGATGACGAGCACCCGATCCAGGCCGTCGGCTCGGAACGCCGCCAGCATCGATGCGGGGTCCAGCCACGAGAGCTCGACTCCGCTGACGGCCACCGGGAGACGCCAGAGCATCGTCAACGCCTCGGCCACCCGTGGGTCGTCGAGCGCGTAGCCGGCAAGCGAGCCCTTGGTCGCCCCGAGCAGGGCCAGGCCGGCGCTCTCGCCGCGGGCGTGGTCGTCGGCATCGATCCAGACCGCGTCGATGAGGTCCCCGCCGCTCACCACCGCCGCAGCGCGCAGTTTTGCGCCGGTCAGGATGAGGATCGACGGCGGGAGATCGGCCAGGCGATCGGAGAGATGCACCTCATCGGGCGAGGTCTCGATCCAGAGCGGGCGTCCGCCGGGCATCAGAGGGAAGTCCGCGAGCCCGAAGGGCAGGTCGGGTGAGTCGTCGACCGCACTCCACCACTCCGGACTTTCCTCGGTGACCGGGTCATCAGCGTACGAGCCGGCCAGGCGTACGAAGGGTCCGGCGAGTTCGTCGATGGTGATCGACAGCGTCTCGTGCGGGGACATCGCGCGCCGCCAGTCGGAGACGGTGAAGACCCTCGGGAGTGCGGCAAGCAACGCGTCGATCGCTGCTTCCCCTTCGATCTGTGCTTGATCCGTTTCGAACACAGCGTGGCTCGGCCGTCCGAACACGAGGTAGAGCGTCGCCTTGGCGCCATCCCAGGAAATGTCGAACGCGCCACTCAGATAATCATCTTTGGCGCTGGCAAGCTGTCGCAGTAGCTTGACATGGGGCGCCGCGGTGGCCATGTGCGGATATTCTACGGACGTGCCTGCAGAAGTCATCACGATTGCGTCGCTAAAGGGTGGTGTCGGAAAGACAACCAGCAGCTATGCGCTGTGCGCGGCGGCTGCCGCTGCTGGTCTCAAAGTCATCGCGATCGACCTCGATCCGACGGGCGGATTGAGCAATGCTCTGGAGCGGGCCAAACGCAGCGTTACGGTCATTGACGTCCTCCACGGGCGGGTCACTTTGCGAGATGCTTTGATCGATCATCCTCTCGGAATCCGCACCGTGGTGTCACATCGCAGCCTCAATGACGAGTCACCTTCGAAAGAGCAGCTCGACGAGATGCTCGCCGACGTTCGTGACGACTGCGACATCATCCTGCTGGACACGCACCCCCACGAACCTTCCCTGGTCGGACCGATGGGGGCTGCGGACCGGATCGTCATCCCGACCGCGCTCGACATCCTCTCGTTGCGGGCCGCAGCCCTGACCGTGGGACTGGCACAGCAGATCGACGTGCTCGACCGGATTCGGGGCATCGTTGTCACGAACGCGAAACGGCCCCTCTCGCGGATCACCGATTCGCTCCTCAACGGGCTGACCCTCAGCGGCCTGGCGTTCGAGACCGTGCTCTGGTATTCGCCTGGCTGGGTCGTGGCCACCTCGGGTCGCGGCGAGCTGCCGGACCCCGAGCTGCTCACCGAGAGCAAGCTGCTCCTCCGCGAGGTGGCGACCCGCCCTTCGCCCACCGAGGCGCTGCGTCAGTTCGTGGGTATGGCGCAGGGGAGGCGGCCGAAACCTGCGGGGGCGGTCACTCCCTGATCCGCTGCCACCAACTCTTGCGACGCGGCTTCGGGGGCGAGGTTCTGGGGGAGGCCGCTCCCCGCTGACTCGGGATGCCGCTGACTGCTGGCGGCACGGGCGAGGCAGGCCGAGCAGCGGGCGCCGGGGAGACGGGCACCTTCTGCGGCGACGCGGCCTCCGGATGCACGTCGGGTTGCGGCCGGGATCGTTCCTCGGCAAGGGCTCGCTCGGCAGCCTCGCGAGCGGCCTCGGCCGCGGCTCGAGCCGACTCCGCCGCCATCCGCGCCTGCTCGGCGAGGTCGATGCGCCGGAGCAGTGCCGTCCGTTCGTCCTCGAGCGTCGACACCCGTTGGGTGAGGGTCGCGATCTCCTCGAGGTAGGCCGGCGCGGCGGCGACCATCGGAAGGGTCGCGTCGTCCTCCTCGGGATCCTGCACGCCGGATTTCAGGCTGGCGGCTTGCCGGTCGACGAGTGCATCCAGGAACGCCCATTGCTGGCGGAGCTCCTCCTCGGAGTGGCGGGGGACAGCGCTCACCGCACCAGAGCGACCAGGCTCACACCGTCGAGGGCGGTGAGCGCGGCGGTCAGCGCCTCCGGCGCCATCGAGGGGAGAACCTCGGCGTGGGGGAGTTCAAATGCGATGTCCGCGGCAAAACGACGCGGCCGCGAAAGCGGATCGGCGCGGAGCACGAATGCCGGCGCGTTTGCCTGCGCAGCCGGTTGCGCGGCCGTGAGCGTCGGCTGGTCCGCCAGGACGCGGGTCTCCTCCTGGGTGAAGCCGGCAGCCAGCAGGCGCTCGCTGAGCGCCGTCCGGTCACCCGTGTGCTGGCGGCGCTCGACGGTTGTCCAGGCAGCGACGAGGAGCGCCTCGCGCTCGGAGAGCTCGCGCACGATGGCGGGGATGTGCGACTGCCCGAGGTCGCGGGCGGCACGGAGGCGTCGCGAGCCGCAGACCACCTCGAACCGGTCGGCGCCCCGGCGGCGGAGGAGCAGCGGTTCGATGATCCCGCGCGATGCGATGCTCGCCCGGAGCGCCGCGAGCGTGGCAGCGTCGACGTCGCTTCCCGGCCACCAGGGTCGGTCGTGCACCGCGGCGATCGCGATGCGCTCGACGCGTGATTCCGACGTCGGAGCCAGCCAGCGCGCCATGGGTCCGGAGAGCGAGGGTCCGTTGGCTGTCTGCGCGGAACGCTCGCCGATCTCAGACATCGGCCGGCACCTCGTCGCCGATGATCTCGCCCGCGAGCTCGCGGTATGCGGCCGCCGCCTTGGACGAGGATGCGTACGCGGTGATCGGTATCCCGGCAAGCGAGGTCTCCTGGAGCTTCACCGTCGGCGTGATCACGGTCGCGAACACCCGGATGTTGGCAAGCTCGCACAGCCCGTCAAGGAGCTGACGGCTGAAGCGGGTGCGCAGGTTGACGAAGGTGGGCACGATCCCGAGGATGGCGAGGTCCGGGTTGAGCCGCCCCCGCACCAGATGGACGGTGCGGAGCACCTCCTTCAGGCCACGGATGGCGAACCCCGACATCTGCACCGGGATCAGCACCTCCCCGGCCGCGGCGAGCGCGCTGATGGTCTGGAAGCCGAAGCTGGGCGGGGTGTCGAAGAGCACGTAGTCGAAGGAGGCGCGAGCGCCGTCGCGGCGGAGCGCGTCGCGGAGCACCAGCTCTCTGTCGATCGAGGATGCCAGCTCGCCTTCCACAGCCGACAGGTCCGGCGACGCCGGCAGCACCCAGAGGTTCGGCCAGGTCGTCTCGGTGATGGCCGCGCTCGCGTCGACGTGGCCGCCGATCACCGCGGCGACGCCGGGTCGCTCGTCGTACGGGTCGAGGCCGACGCCGCTGGTCAGGTTCGATTGTGGGTCGCAATCGACGAGGAGCACGCGCTTACCTCGCTCGGCGAGCGCGGCGCCGAGGTTGATGACGGTCGTGGTCTTGCCCACGCCGCCCTTGCCGGAAACGCATGCGATGGATACGGTCACCTGTAACCTGCACGATAGTCTGCACTGCCACTCGATAGCCAACCCGGATCGAGGGGGGAGAAGGCTCCGAAGACACGATGGCGGTCTGTCACCTCGGCGTCACGCGCGGTCCGAGCCCATCGCGCAGAACGCGTCAATACTTGCAAACGATGATGAATGCACAGAGTGCAGGGCATCACGGAGAGGTGGAGCGTTTCCAGTTGCGGCGGGGGGAGATGTATCGAATCTCGTACACCGTGAGAACCCCGCAGCAGCGGCGAGTCACCCGGAGCCTCGCGGTCTACGCGGGCGCTTCGAAACGTCGGCTGTGGGACGGCCGCGAAGCGGTGTGCTTCGAGTTCCAGCGGCCCCACGGACGGCCACTCTCACTGCTTCGCGGTCAGATCGTGGAGGCGCGTCCCGCCACGTTGAATGACCGCGGCCAGCTCGTGCTCGTCGATGATGCTGGTCAGCGGCGACCACAGGCGCGCAGCCTCTCCACGCGAAGCCGGTTGTCGCCACCGCCGTGGTCAGCTGGCTAGGCCGGTCTCGTCGCTCCCGGTCGCGCTGCGCGACAGTCGCTCATTGAGACCACGCCGCTCGAATCGGTAGCCGATGCCCGGCACGGCGTGAATGTATGTCGGTCGCGGACCTGTCGGCTCGATCTTGCGTCGGAGGCGGTACACGTGGGCGTCCACGCTGCGGAGGTCGAGGTCGGCGCCCTGGCCCCAGACCTTCTGGATCATCTCGGATCGCGAGATCACCCGTCCGGGCGAGGCCGAGAGAAGGGCGAGCAGGTCGAACTCGGTCGGTGTGAGGTTGACCGACTCCCCGTCGCGGAGCACCTCATGACGGCCGATATCGACGATCAGGCCGGGGAACTTCAATCGGCCGGGGCGCACCTGTGACTGCGTGGTCCGCTGGCGGCGCAGCTTGGCGTTGACGCGCGCCGCGAGCTCGCGGATCTCGAACGGTTTGGCGATGTAGTCGTCAGCACCGATCTCGAGCGCGACGACGACATCGACGGTGTCGGTGCTCGCCGACAGGATGATGATCGGCACCTCGACGCCGGCCCCCCGAAGGCGTCGGCACACGTCGAGCCCGGGCATGCCGGGCAGGCTCAGGTCGAGGAGGATGAGGTCGACATCGCTCTGCTCGGCGAGGCGCAGGCCCTCGGCGCCGTCCTCGGCGAACTGGAGGCCGAACCCGTGCTGCTGCGCGACGGTGGAGAGGATGTCCCGCATGGCAGGGTCGTCGTCGATGACGAGCACCGTCGCCTCGGCCGGCGCGCGGACGACGCCGTGACCCAGGGGCGCGAGGATCGATTCCGTGAATGTTGTCATCCGTTCCTCAAGTTGGATCGACCGCACCAAACGTGCCCATTGGCGCAACGTAGCACCGCGGTCGTGGCGGGTCTGTCGTGGTTACCGACGCGTTGCCCGCTTTTACGCAACTGCAACCGCAGACGCAGGGCGACGTCCATCAGACGTGCACCGGGAGCGCCACGACAAACGTGTTGCCGCGCGCGCGTGAATTGTCGATCCAGATCCTGCCTCCCATCCGCTCGACCAGCTGCCGCGCGAGATAGAGACCGACCCCGAATCCGCCACGCTGGCGGAGCAGCGGGGACTCGACCTGGTAGAAGGACGCGAAAACGCGGTCGACGTCGCTGTCGGGAATCCGGCGGCCGTTGTCGCGAACCTCGACGTGCACCTTGTTGACTGCTCGGTAGGTGGTCACGCGCACCGGCTCCGAATCGGGTGAGAACTTCAGGGCGTTGTCGATGAGGCAGGCGACGACCAGCGCGAGGCGCTCATGATCGGCCAGCACGCGCTGCGCGTCCGGCGCAACCGTGATCGCAAAGCGGTCGTGGTCAGCCGATTCCACGAAGCGCGCGATGACTTCGCGGAAGACATTCTCGAGGTCCACGGCCGCGGTCTTGAGGCGGATCTCACCGGACTCGAGCTGGGCGATGCAGAGCAGATTGTCGGTGAGACGCGCCAGGTGCTCGGCTTCGAGACGCAACTCATGGAGGCCCTCGTCACGCGCATCCTGCGGCAGACGGTCGCCGGCGTCGTGCATGAGCGTGAGCCACGCCTTGATCTTGGTCAATGGTGTCCGCAACTCGTGCGATGCCAGCATCATGAACTCGCTCTTGATGCGGTCGACCTCGCGCAACTCGGCGAATGCCGCGTGCTCCAGCTCGATGGACCGGCGCACCTGGGCGTCGCGCTCACCGACGAGCTCGCGACTGAGCAGGTTGCTGCTCAGGGCGACGACGAAGAGCAGGAACAGGCGCGACACCAGCGCGTCGATCAGGGCGACGTCGAGATGGTGATTGGCGACGTAGAAGCCGACCACGAAATACGCCGCCCCGGCGACGAAGGCGCAGGCCATGCTGCCCACGAGCCCGAAGCGGAGGCTGCTGGCGATCACCACGATGAAGAAGGTGACCGCGAGGTCGGAGTTGTACCCGCCGGTGAGATAGACGAGCCCGCTCGCGACCGCGAGGTCGAGCACGATCGTCGCCACCTGGAGGCGCCGGCCGGGGATCCGGTTTGCGAGCAGCATCACCGTTGCCGCGAGGTTGAACACGCCCCAGGCGCCGAGCACGAGGTTGACCGCGGCGGTCGACTGGCCGGTGGCGAGCCCGGGGAAGTTATTGGCGACGGCCGCGAAGATCAGTACCATCCAGCGGCTCAGCTCGATGGTTCGTTCGACACCCGCTCTTCGGTCCCGGGCCGGCATCGCCGTCGACTCACTGCGGGGCCGCTTGGTCGGCAGGCGACCGGCCGGACGATCCGCGGAGTTGGTCATCGGACGTGCGGGAGCGGACTGTGTGAGCTCCCGGCTCACGGCTTCAGCCATACAGGTCAGGCACGCAAGGACGGTTGCGGATGGCCTCGCTCACTCTGGTGAGCCTAGCGGCGCTTCACGTTTGCCAGACGAAGGTCTCGTAACGATGCCGCACCACCCACTGTTACAGGCGAACGCATGCATGCCTCGGTCCTGGAAACTTCAGGTCAGCCGTGTCGCTCCCATCGATCGCCGCTCTGCACCCGGATCGTCCGGATGAACTCGCCGCCGGCGCGGCCGCCCTTCGAGACGGCCGTGTTGCCGACGCGGTCTCCGCATACGACCGTGCGCTCGAACACCTCTCCCCGGATGGGCACCCCGAGCAGCGCGGCGCCGCGCTGCTCGCGCGCGGCCTCGCCCACCAGCTCCTCGGGGACACCTCGCGGGCCACGGCGGACGTCCTCGCGGCGCTGAACGCATGGTCGCTCGCGCGCGCCGACTGGGCGTCGAGCGCCATGTCCGATCTCGCGGCAGCCCTGTCGGGCGCCGGCAACGTGGCGGCGGACGCGTACTGGCAGGCGGCACTCCGCCTTGCCGAGCGGAGCGGGGACGTCGCGCTCCAGGCCGCCGTGGCGGGGGAGTGGGGACGGCACGCTGCGCGTGCGGGCGAAGCTGTCACCGCGGTGGCCTTGCTCGAGAAGTCGGCGGAGCTCGGCAGGCGGGCCGGCGATGACGCCATTGTCGCCAAGGCACTCGTCAACCTCGCGCGGGTCGAGCTCGACGCCGGGCGCGGGGGGCATGCCATGCGCAACATCGGCGAGGCACTCGCCCGCGACCAGCGCGGCGACCTCCGCGCCGCCACTGCCGGACTCCTCATCGACGTCGCCGCAGGTGCATTCAACGCCGGGGACACGGCCCACGCCGAGCTCTGTCTCGAGCAGGCGCTGTCGCTGAGCGGCGGCAATGACCGGCAGATCCGCGAGCGGACTCTCGCCGCACTCGGCGGTCTGGCCAGGGCTCGCAACGATTACGCGGCGGCTGCTCGCTACGGCGAGGAACTTTTGGACAGCGCGCGTCGTGGCGGAGATCTCACCGTGGCCGCCGAAGCGCTCCACGACCTCGGCCGGATCGCCCTGCTCGCCGGTATCTTCGATGCTGCCGCCGGTCGCCTGACCGAGAGTGTCGTGATCGCGCGCAGTCTCGGGCTCGACTCGCTCGCGGCCTCGGGATCCCGAGCGCTCGCCGAGGTCGCGCTCCAGCGCGGGGCATTCCTGCGTGCGCTTGGGTACGCCGAACAGGCGGTGGTCCTCTCCATCGGCCAGGACGATCTCGAGGCCTGCGCCGCAACCCTGCTCCTGGTCGGCGCCGAGGCCGGGAGAGCCGGCCTGGACGACGTTGCACGACCGGCACACGATGGCGCGGCGGAGATCTACCGGCTGCTCGAGCGCGATGACCTCGCCCAGATCCTCGCCGGCGGTTCCCCGCTGCCCGCCGACGTCAACGACACCCGCACCGACCGGCTCGAAGCCGGCCTCGAGGCCGCGAGGTCAGTGGTCAACCCGGCACGGCCCGGCGAGGGGCGCTGACCCAGCGGTCAGCAATCCGGGACCCCGGGTGGTGGGATGGACAGACCGCTCAGTGGCGCTGGGGTGCCGCTCGGCGGGGAGGACATGACGAGCGTGCTGCTCACGGGGTCGTAGCAGTTGACGGTCCATCCCAGCACGTGCAGCGCTGCAGCTTCGCGAGCATTCGAGGGCAGGATTGCGTGATGGATTCCCTCACCGGTGAGCACGTGGACCCAGTTGGGATCGAGCTGATCGATGTCGTCATAGAGCTGGAGCGCGTCGTTGCCAAAGACCGCCGGCTCGTCATAGAGGAAGACGACGCGCCCCGCCGGGAAGCGGTACGCCAGGTACCCGCCCCACGAGTCGAGCGTGTAGATGCGCTGGCCCGGGAACGTCGCGCCGGCATAGGTCGCGGCAGCCTCGGGATACGTGGCCGCCTGGTATGACGCCGCTGCGGATGCGCTGAGCCTCGGGACCAGGAAAGCCGCCATCGCAGCAGCCATCGCGAGCAGGATCGCGCTGGTCGCGACCGGGTGCAGGTGGCGGCCGGCGGTCTGCGATTCCCGGGCCACGCGGGGCGCGACATGCAGCGCCCATGCCCGCGATCCATGCACAGCCAGCTGGGCGGTCACGAAGACGGCGAACAACCCGACGTTCTCCTGCGCGAAGAGTGCGGCGATGAGCAATCCGAATCCGGTGATGGCGCTGAATCGATCGGGGCCCCCGGACACCGTCCAGAGCACGATGACCAGCACGACCTCGCCTTCGAACAACCGGGCCCACCAGTCGTGAAAGTTCGGGGAACCGAATCCGGCGAGGCTCTGGGCGACCCCGGGGTCGAAGAGCCCCGCGAGCACTGACGCGTAGATGCCCGGCCCCACGGGATTGGCGAGGGCCGCAATCGCGCTCAGCACGAGCACGATCCCGAGTTGCCGCCGGTTTCCGCTGCGTGATGCGGCGTGGGGGCGAACCAGCAGCAGCGCCGCCAGCAGGATCAGCAACCCCGCGGCGAACCCCGCGTCGATGTTGGCCCAGAGCAGGAAAAGGGGCGGCAATCCCCAGACCGCGGCGGTCCGACCCTCGCGCCACCGGCTGATCACGAAGAGCACGATTGCGACGCCGAGCATCGAGATCACTCCGCTGGTGACGCCGGCCACGCTGTTCAGCACGAGTCCGGTGATCACCATCGAGATCGCGAGCCACGAACCCGACACGCGCGCGGACCTCGGTACCGAGAGCGCTGCGAGCACTACCGCCGCAACCGCGGCCAAGCCCATGACCAGCGACGCGAGGCCAGCCCCGCCTGCGCCGACCAGTCCCGCGAGTGTGACCTCATAGAGCCACTGCTGGCCGACCCACGCGTGGGCGGCGGGGATGAAGCTGAACGGCTCATGGGCAGGGATCCCGCTGGTGGTGATCAGCCGTCCCAGCGCGAGGTGCCACCACACATCGGTGTTCGTGAAGGGCTGAACGGTGAGCAGGAGTACAACGATCGCCGCGGCAGCGATCCATGCGATCCGGCTCGCCGTTGCTCGACGTTCCTGCTCCGCGCCGGCGATCACCAGGAGACCCGGCTGTTTCACTGGTTCTGCGCTCCGGCATTCGCGGCCGCTTTGGCCTGCTGCGCGCAGACGCTGCCCGGTGCCCAGTCGGGCACCGCGGGCAGACGCAGCGTCGAGAGCTTCTCGGTCGGGACGAACGCAACACTGAGGCCGTCCTGGTACACCTTGGTCCAGTCGGCCGCATGCTCCATCACATCGGCGAGCGGGGTCTTCACGTCGTAGAGAACGATGTCGGTGCCGAACCGACGGATGGTCGAATCCCAGCTCGGCGTCACCGTCTCGACGCCGGCATAGGTCTCGAGCATCTGATCGCCCATCAGCGCGGCATCTCCGAAGATGAACACCTTGTCACCGCGTGCTGAGAGCGCGTACGCAAGGTACCCGCCCTCGCCGTACTGGTTGAAGATCTTGAGCGGTTCCGGTGCGGCGGAGAGCCATTGCGCGGCGCATACCGGGAACTCCTGCGCGTAGGCAAGGGAGTACGGCTGCAACTGCATCTTCGGCACCAACCACGCGATGTACACACCGCCGAGGCCCGCCAAGAGGAGGGCGCACGCGGTGAGCCGGAAGAGCAGTGGCGGTTGCACGCGCGCCCGAGCTCCAGCGGACGACGGCACCCGGCGCAGACGCCGCCATGCGGCGCGCATCCGTGGTGTCGCCATGGCGAGCTGATCGATGTACACAGGGGTTGACGCGGCAACGAACAGCTCGATGTGCCGCGCCGACTGCAGCGAGAGGACTGTCGTCACGAGCACGAGTGCGCCATCCCTTGCACGGATGCGCCGGTTGAACACGATCAGCATCGCGAGACTCAGCAGCATCGCACCGTAGACGAGCACCTCCCAGTCGTGGAAGCTCGGTGAGAACCACTCCTCGATGAGCGACTGCTGAGCACCCGACGCCTGCGTGCCGGCCGCATAGAACAGGATCGTGGGCCCGTTCAGGTTGATCATGCTCACCGCGGTGCATGCCAGGAGCACATACAGCACTGGGAGCAGACGAGAACGCGGTGCAGGATCGGGCATGTGGAGGCGCTGCCCAACGAGCTCCGCGATCAGGATCAGCGCCATGAACCCAAGTCCGATCACGAACTCGCCGTGCAGGTTGCTCCAGAGAACGAATAACGGGACGAGCAGCCACATGGCCTTTCCGCCCTTGACGAGGTGCCGTTCGACCAGCAGCAGTGTCAACGCCGAGAACGCGAAGGTGATCATCTGGACTCGCGGCCCCCATATCGGGAATCCCGCGATCACCGCAATGAGCATGCCGAGACCGAGGACGCCGCGACCTGGATGGCGGAGACGCGCCTTCTGCATCACCGCGAGCAATCCGAGCCAGGTCACAGCGGAGAGGATCAGCACGATGAGGCCGAGGCCGCCGATTGCGTACTCGACGGCGAAGAACACCTCGTTCAGCCACTCGTGCATCGTCCAGTGATGGTTCACGACTGTGTAGGTGAATGGATCGTTGCCGAGCAGGCCGCCGTGCTGGATGATCAACTGACCGGCGCGGAGATGCCACCAGAAGTCCGGATCCTGAATGGTTCGCGTCACCGGCAGCGCCATGATGACGAGCACTGCGGCGATGAACAGGCCGCTGGGTGCGGTCAACGAATCCAAGCGCTCGCGGAATCCGCTCCGACGCTCGTGCACCGCCTCAGCCGCCACGCTGCTCATTACGCCGCCCGCCACCTGTCCGTCAGCTCTGCGATGCTCCCGAGATCACGCGGGCTGCTGCTGCATTGCCCGGTTGTTCGAGCCCGACCGACGACCAGAGCATCTTGAGCAGATGCGCAAACTCGAACGGCTTGCCCATGTATGTGATCCCGCCGAGATCCATGACCGCTTGAATGTCCTCGTCGAAGCATCGCGCCGTGAGCAGGATGATCGGGCACGTCGCGGTCTTTGCCTGAGCACGGAGCTCACGACACACCGAGAGCCCGCTCAATCGCGGCATCATCACGTCGCAGACCACCGCATCCGGAAGCCAGCCTTTGATCACGATCTCCAGCGCCTCCATGCCATCCTCCGCGCAGCGGACGTCGAACCCGTCACTGGCGAGCCGCAGCTCGAGCAGACGGCGCAGCGAGTCGTCATCTTCTGCGATGAGAATCCGAGGTGGGTCGCCCTGCGTCATAAGCCTCTGCATTCCCTGGAGCGGTGGTTCAACTGCGAACTGGTTATACGCTGGGCGCAAGTTGCGGCTCGTCGTGCAACAGGCCTGTCACAGCCATTTGTGAACTACAGGCAGGGTGCGACTCTGCGGTGACATGATGACCACGGTGAGCGAAGTCGAAGCTGCCCCCACCATGAACCCATCGGCACTATCCGGTGTTCGATTCCTGGTGACCAAGCGCATCGAAGATCTCGATGCGACCGCCGCATCGCTCGACGATGAGCTGTCGGCCGTGGCTGTTCGGCTGCAGGGGCTGCGGACCGCCCAGCACGAGGCCGAAGGCCGCTGGGGCGCGCTCCTCAGCGTTCTGCCCGCCGGCGACGTCGACGAGATCGACAGCGCCTTTCGAACGCTTGCCAAGATCCGTGCCGATCTCGCTGCGACCGAGGAGCGCCAGGTCGAGCTCGGCACCCGCTTGACCGGCGTCCGCGCAGAGCAGGAGGTGCTCCGTGCCGTCTATCGCAGCCTCGACGACCTTCTCGCCGCCAACGCAGGCCCGACCAACGGCACGGCCCGGCTCCGCGACGCCTCGCGGCAGACCTTTCAGATCATCGAGGAAGAGCGGATGCGCATCGCCCGCGACATGCACGATGGGCCTGCGCAGTCGATGGCCAACCTCGTCCTCCAGGCGGAGATCATTGAGCGCCTGATCGCGCGCGATCCCAAGATGGTGGTGAGCGAGCTCGCCGACTTCAAGAACGGGGTCCGCAGCGTCCTGGATGACACCCGGCGACTGATCTTCGACCTCCGGCCCATGACCCTCGACGACCTCGGACTTGTGCCGACACTCCGAAAGTTCGTCGCCGAGTTCGGCGAGCGCAACTCGGTGAACGCCCATCTGCGCGTCGTCGGTGAGGAGATCCGAATGGGCGGCGGCCTCGAGCAGACGCTGTTCCGGATTGTCCAGGAAGCCCTGACCAACACCCGCAAGCACGCCAAGGCATCCAACGTGGAGGTGGTGATCACCTTCCTTCCCAAGCAGGTCAGCGCGGTGATCCGCGACGACGGCGTCGGCATGGATGTCGAGGCAACCGAGGCAACCGTGGATCGCACGCGTCACTTCGGCCTCCTGACCATGCGCGAGCGCGCCGATGGTGACCAGGGAAGGCTCGAGATCAGGTCCCAGCTCGGCAAGGGCACGGAGGTTCGCGCGACATTCGATCTCTGAGAGCTCCGTCCTCGGAGCTTCGAAGCCTGGATCGGTACGTCCCGCCGACAATGGAGAGGATGCGGCATCGCGTTCTGGCATGCGACTTCGACGGCACACTCGCCACCGAAGGAGTGTGCTCGGAGGCAACGGTCGAGGCCCTGGGGCGCGTCGCCGCCACCGGCATCCATCTCGTTCTGGTGACCGGGCGCACCCGCGAGGAGTTGGAGGACGTCTTCGATCCCGGCAGTCTCTTCGAGGCGATCGTGCTCGAGAACGGCGCAGTCGTCCTCGACGCAGCGACGGGTCAGGAGCAGCTCCTGGCCCCACGGGTGCCGAACGGCCTCGTCGCCGAGCTGCAGCGTGCCGGCGTGGTCCCGCTCGTGGTGGGCCGCGTGCTCTGCTCGACGTCCTGGAGCCAGGAGGCGAAGCTCTCGGCTGCGATTGCCAGGTTGGGCGTCGATCGTCTGGTCGTCCGCAACCGTGCCTCGGCGATGGTCATGCCGCAGGGCATCAACAAGCGCACCGGCATCGAGGCGGCGCTGCGCGCCATCGGTGAGCCGCCGAGCGCCACCGTTGCCGTGGGTGACGGAGAGAACGACATCCCGCTCTTCGCGGTCGCCGGGGTGTCCGTTGCAGTCGCCAATGCGATCGATGCTGTGAAGGCTCGTGCTGATGTCGTGCTCACCGAGCCGAACGGCAAGGGCATCCAGGCGCTGGCCGCTGCGCTGGTCGCAGGCGACCTCGGAGCTCTGACTGCGCTGAGCCCTCTCGCGGGGTAGCGACCTCAGGCGGGGAGGGTCGGGGTGCGCACCGCCGTGGTGTCCCCCCGCAGCCACGCCGCGATAACCATGTCGTTCTGGCGGCGACCCACCGCGGCTCGGCGCGCGGGCTGGAGGTCGAGTGGCGGCACCGCGATGGTCGTGCCCTCGGTGGGCATGACCGCGATCAGCGCGGCGACCAGTTCCGGATCGAACTGACCGCCACTCTCGCGCTGCAGCTCCTCGAGGATCCAGTCGTACGAGCGCGCCGGCTGGTACGGACGCCCGGTGCGCATGACGTCGAAGGCATCGACCACCGAGACGATGCGCGCGCCCAGTGGGATCTGATCGCCGCGCAGCCCATCCGGGTATCCGCCACCATCGAAATGCTCGTGGTGATGCTTGACGATCAGCCGGACGTCTTCCCAGGTGTCGATGTCGGCGAGAATCGCAGCGCCGACGTCGGGGTGCGTGCGGATGACCGCGCGCTCCTCGGGGGTCAGCGCATCGGGTTTGCGGAGCAACGCTTCGGGAATTGCCACCTTGCCGATGTCGTGGAGGCAGGCGCCGAATCGGATGATGCTGCGCATGCCATCGCCGATGCCGAGGTGACGCGCGATGGCGTCGGACATGCCGACGAGTCGCGTCGAGTGCTCCTGGGTTTCGTAGTCCTTGGACTCGAGCGCGTTGGCGAGGACCATGGTGAACCGCTCGAGCATGGGTGCGAGGAAGCGCAGGCGGAGCGCCTCGTCGGCGAGCTCGCGGCGCTCGAGTGCGCGGTCGAGCACGGTGAGCAGGTGCATCGACTTGAACGGCTTGGGGATGAATGCAACGGCGCCGGCCTGCATCGCCTGCATGGCGAGATCCAGGTCGCGAAAGGCGGTCACGACGATGCACGAGATCATCGGGTCCAGGCGTTGTGCGTGGGCGATGAGATCGACGCCGGTCGCCTCCGGCATTGCGTAGTCGGTGATCACGGCGTCGAAGCAACCGGGGGAGTCGACGGCGCAGATGGCCTCGGCGCCGTCGCAGGCACTGGTCACCTCGTGGCCGGCGTACTCGAGCGTCTCCTCGATGAACCGGCGTGTGAGGCCGTCATTTTCAGCGACGAGTACACGAGCCAACTGGTGATTACCTCCGCGTCATGCCCTTCCGAGCCCGTGGATCGACCGCGACAAGACGGACATCGTCTCTGATCCGATCCTTGCGGAGGTCCCCGTCACACGCCTGTGCGAGACCGCTACAGCTGCGGTCTCGCCTCTGATGCCGTCCCGAACGGCAGCCGGAGCGTGTGCCGCCAATGCGCGCGCACGGCGCGCTGCACCTGGAGATCGGTCCACCAGATCGGCACCTCGGCACTCTGATCGTGGTCGACGCGGAGGTGTTTGCAGAGCAGGCGGCGCTTGACTGGCATGCCGAAGTCCTTGCGGCCGGTCATGACGACCTTGTAGACGAGGTAGACCACGACCCAGCAGACGAGTGCTCCGGTGGCGGCGAGGTAGACGTCGCCCGGGATCGAGGATTTCGTGGCGTGCGCGGCGGCTGCGAGGAGAAGGAGCATCGGACAAAGCCTAGCCCTCGCCTGCAACGCAACAGTTCACGATCCGGTAACAGCCGTGAAGCCGTCACCGGATCGTGCGTGCTGCTGCTTGGGTCAGCCCCGTTTATGCGACGGGATCTGCCTGGGGCTCGGGTTCGAGCGTCAACGCCACCTCGGCATCGCCACCCACATCGAGCCCGACATAGTCGGGGTCACCACCACCGGCTGCTGCTGCCTCTTCCTCGTAGAGGCGAAGCGCCTCGTCGCGAAGCTTCTGGTAGTAGTCGAGCCCCGTCCCCGCGGGAATGAGCTTCCCGATGATGACGTTCTCCTTGAGGCCGCGCAGGCGGTCGATCTTGCCCGAGATGGCCGCCTCAGTGAGCACGCGCGTGGTCTCCTGGAACGACGCGGCGGACAGCCACGACGCTGTGTTGAGCGCGGCCTTGATGAGACCGAGCAGCACCGTCTGCGCGATTGCGGGCTCGCCGCCCTCGCTCAGCGCCTTTGCGTTGGCCTCTTCCCATTCGAGCTGCGAGACGATCTCACCGGGCAGGAGGTCGCTGTCGCCGGCGTTATCGACGCGGACTTTCCGCATCATCTGCCGGACGATGACCTCGATGTGCTTGTCGTTGATATCGACGCCCTGCGTCCGGTACACGCGCTGCACCTCGCGCACGAGGTAGTTCTGCACATCGTCGCGTCCGCGCACGAGGAGCAGCTCCTGCGGGCTGATCGAGCCCTCGCTGATCTTGTCGCCGGCACTGACATGGTCGCCGTCGCGAACCTTGATCTGAGCCGACACGGGGATTGGGTACTCGCGCGAATCGTCGTCGGTGCTGCGCACGAGGATGTGCTTGGCCTCGACCTTCACCGAACCCGCGTAGCGGGCGCGGATGGAGACCTCGTTGCCGTGCTCGTCGACGCCGCGAATGAGCTCGGTCCCTTCCGCGACCTGGCTGCCGTCCTCGACGGCGACCGCGTGCTTGGATGGCACCGGGTAGGTGGTGTCGAACACGTCGCGTGAGGTCACCTTGACCTTCTGCGAGCGGTTCTCGCCCTTGATGACCTCGACAACCCCGTCGATCTCGCTGATCAGCGCCTTGCCCTTCGGTACCCGGGCTTCGAAGAGCTCCTCGACGCGTGGGAGACCCTGCGTGATGTCGGAGCCACCGGTCGCGACACCACCGGTGTGGAAGGTACGCATCGTGAGCTGCGTGCCCGGCTCGCCGATCGACTGTGCCGCGATGACGCCCACGGCTTCACCGATCTCGACCAGCCGGCCGGTCGCGAGGTTGCGCCCGTAGCACATCCTGCAGACGCCCTCGCGGGCCTTGCAGGTCATGATGCTGCGCACCTTGACCCTGCCGACCGATTCCTTCTCCGCCAGGATCCGGCGGGCGGTCTCGTCATCGATGTCCTCGCCGGCACGCTTCACGGTCTCGTCACCGATCTCGATGTCCTGGGCGGCGATCCGTCCCTGATAACGGTCGATGACTCGGTCCTTGAGCTCGTCGTCTGTCAGCTCGATCCAGATGCCCGCCGTGGTCTCGCAGTCTTCGATGCGAACGATCACGTCCTGCGCCACGTCGACCAGGCGGCGGGTGAGATATCCGGAGTCAGCCGTTCGCAGCGCTGTGTCCGCGAGTCCCTTGCGGGCACCGTGCGTGGAGATGAAGTACTCCAGAACGGTGAGGCCTTCGGAGAAGTTGGCCTTGATCGGCAGGTCGATGATCCGCCCTGTCGGGTCGGCCATGAGTCCACGCATACCAGCGAGCTGCCGGATCTGCTGCTTGCTGCCTCGCGCTCCCGACTGCGACATCATCAGCACCGAATGGAAGCGGTCGAATGAGCTCATGGTGACCTCGGTCACCTTGTCCGTCGCGTTGGTCCAGATGTCGACCGTCTTGAGATAGCGCTCGTCGTCGGTGATCAGACCGCGACGGAACTGCAGGTCGACCTGCTCGACCTCGTCCTCGGCCTTGGCGATGATCCCCGCCTTGGCCGGCGGAGTCTTGATGTCCATCGCCGCGACGGTGACCCCGGCCACGGTCGCGTAGTGGAACCCGAGACGCTTGATGCTGTTGACCAGGAGCGCCGTGGTCTCCGCGCCGTGCAGGTCGTAGCACTCCTTGACGAGATGCGACAGCTTGCCCAGGTCGAGGAACTCGTTGCGATAGGCCATCGATGGGAGGTCGTTGTCGGCCCCCGCGTCACCGAGCGGCAGCACCTCGTTGAAGATGATCCTGCCGATGGTCGTGGTGACGATCTCAGTACCGGTCGGATCCTCTTGCGAGGCGCGATGCGAATGCACGTTGCGCTTTGGCATGCGCACCCGAACGCGCTCGTGCAGGTTGACCACGTGGTGCTCGAACGCGAGCTGCGCTTCGCCGGGGGAGGAGAAGGTGTGCAGCTCGGTCTCGGGCCGGTCGTCGTCGGCTCCGCGCTGGGTCAGGTAGTACGCACCGAGGACGATGTCCTGGTGCGGTGCGACCACCGGGCTCCCGTTGGAGGCGCTGAGGATGTTGTTGGACGACATCATCAGGTTCTTGGCCTCGGCCACGGCTCCGCTGAACAGGGGCACGTGGACCGCCATCTGATCACCGTCGAAGTCGGCGTTGAACGCCTTGCAGACCAGTGGGTGGATCTGGATCGCCTGGCCCTCGACGAGCACGGGCATGAACGCCTGGATGCCGAGACGGTGGAGCGTCGGGGCGCGGTTCAGGAGCACCGGGTGCTCCTTGATCACGCCGTCGAGAACGTCCCAGACCTCGGGGCGCACGCGCTCGACCATGCGCTTGGCGCTCTTGATGTTCTGCGTGCTGTTCTGGGAGACAAGCTCGCGCATGACGAACGGCTTGAAGAGCTCGAGCGCCATCTTCTTGGGCAGCCCGCACTCGTTGAGGCGCAGCTCCGGACCGACCACGATGACCGACCGTCCGCTGTAGTCGACGCGCTTGCCGAGCAGGTTCTGGCGGAACCGGCCCTGCTTGCCCTTGAGCATGTCGGAGAGCGACTTGAGCTTGCGGTTGCCCGTACCAGTGATGGCGCGGCCGCGCCGGCCGTTGTCGATGAGCGCATCGACCGCTTCCTGGAGCATCCGCTTCTCGTTGCGCACGATGATCTCCGGCGCGCCGAGCTCGAGCAGTCTCTTGAGGCGGTTGTTGCGGTTGATGACACGCCGGTAGAGGTCGTTCAGGTCGCTGGTGGCGAACCGTCCACCGTCGAGCTGCACCATCGGGCGCAGCTCCGGGGGGATCACCGGCAGGACGTCGAGGATCATCCATGCGGGTGATGTCGACGACTTGCGGAAGGCCTCGACGACGCGGAGGCGCTTGATCGCCTTCTGACGGCGCTGGCCGCTGGTCGACTTGGACTCCTCGCGAAGGCGAGTTGCTTCGTCTGGAAGATTGATCTGCTGGAGCAGCTCGCGGATCGACGCGGCGCCGATACCGGCCTTGAAGACCTTGCCGAACTTCTCGACGTACTCGCGGTACTGGGTGTCGGTGAGCAGGTCGCGAACGGTGAGCGACTCGAGCTCATCGCGCTGCTTCTGCACATCCGCACGGAGGGCGTCGAGCTCCTCCTGCGCGCTGACCTCGCGCTCCGCCCGGCTGCCCTGCAGGTCCGCTCGCAGGCCCGCGATCTCGGCGCCGGCGGCGTCCTCGGCCTCCTGGATGCGCTGAGCCATGCTGGCTCGGAGCTCCTCCTCACGTTCGCCGGCCCGACGCTGCACGTCGACCGCGAGGTCTTCCTCGAGCATCACGCCCTTCTTGGCGACGACCTCGGCGATGACCGAGTCGCTGAGCGTGAAGTTGGCGACGGCCTTGTGGCCCTTGGCCTCCTGGATGCGCGAGTCGAGGTCCGCCGCCGACTCGCGAAGCTTGGCGACCCGGTTCTCGAGCTCTTCCTCGAGGCGAGTCTTCTGGGCGGCGAGCTCCGCCTCGCGCTCGGCGATGCGTGCCTCGATCTCGGGGCGCTCGTCGACGCCACCCGAGCTCATCCGCTCCTTGAGCGCGACGACGCGCTCGTCGGTGTTCGGGTCGAGCTTGGCGAGCAGCTCGGTACGCGCCTTCTCATCGATCGACGTGACGATGTAGTTGGCGAAATACAGGACCTTCTCGAGGTTGCGCGGGCTCATGTCGAGGAGCAGTCCCATGCGCGAGGGGATGCCCTTGAAGTACCAGACATGGGACACCGGCGACGCGAGCTTGATGTGGCCCATGCGCTCGCGACGAACCTTGGCGCGGGTCACCTCGACGCCGCACTTGTCGCAAATGATTCCCTTGTACCGATACCGCTTGTACTTGCCGCAGTGGCATTCCCAGTCCTTGGTCGGACCGAAGATCTTCTCGCAGAACAGGCCGTCGCGTTCCGGCTTCAAGGTCCTGTAGTTGATGGTCTCCGGCTTGGTGACCTCACCGTGGGACCAGGACAGGATCATCTCCGGACTGGCGATCGACAGTTTCAGCGCATCGAAGTTCTCGAGTTTCAGCATGTGTGTCCTAACTTCCGATTGCTATCGAATGTCGTCCACGTCGTCGCGCTCGTCGCGCTCGAGGTGGATACCAAGATCGAGTGGGATGTCGGGGATGTCCTCCTCACCGAGGAGGATCTGATGCTCATCGTCGGACTGGATCTCCACGCCGAGCGCGAGCCCTTCGAGCTCTTTGACGAGGACGCGGAACGACTCCGGGATGCCCGCCTCAAGCGTGTTCTCGCCTTTGACGATCGCCTCGTATGCCTTGACGCGCCCGACGATGTCGTCGCTCTTCACGGTGAGGATCTCCTGGAGGATGTGGCTCGCGCCGTAGGCCTCGAGTGCCCAGACCTCCATCTCACCGAAACGCTGACCGCCGAACTGCGCCTTGCCGCCCAACGGCTGCTGCGTGACCAGTGAGTAGGGACCCGTGCTGCGCGCGTGGATCTTGTCCTCGACGAGGTGGTGCAGCTTGAGCATGTAGATGTACCCGACGGTGACCTCGCGGTCGAAGAACTCGCCGGTCCGCCCGTCACGGAGACGCTCCTTGCCGCTGCTTGGCAGCCCCGCGCGGGCCAGCTCGCTTTCGATGAGCTCCTCCGACGCACCGTCGAATACCGGCGATGCGACCTTGAGGCCGAGTGCATGGGCGGCGTACCCGAGATGCGTCTCGAGGACCTGACCGAGGTTCATGCGGCTCGGCACGCCGAGCGGGTTGAGCACGATCTCGACAGGCGTCCCGTCCGGCAGGTACGGCATGTCTTCGATCGGCATGATCCGGGCGACGACGCCCTTGTTGCCGTGGCGCCCTGCCATCTTGTCGCCCTGGGCGATCTTTCGCTTCTGCGCGACGTAGACGCGCACGAGCTCGTTGACGCCTGGAGGCAGCTCGTGGTTGCTCTCGCGACTGAAGAGCTTGACATCGACCACGATGCCGCGCTCGCCGTGGGGGACACGCAGCGACGAGTCGCGCACCTCACGCGCCTTCTCACCGAAGATGGCGCGCAGCAGGCGCTCCTCCGCGGACAGCTCGGATTCACCCTTGGGCGTGATCTTGCCCACGAGGATGTCGCCGGGATGCACCTCGGCGCCGACGTAGATGATGCCGCGCTCGTTGAGGTTCTTCAGCGACTCCTCGTTGATGTTGGGGAGGTCGCGGGTGATCTCCTCGGCACCGAGCTTGGTGTCGCGTGCCTCGATCTCGAACTCCTCGATGTGGATCGAGGTGAACGTATCCTCGCGCACGACGCTTTCGCTGATGAGGATGGCGTCCTCGAAGTTGTAGCCCTCCCAGGGCATGAACGCGACCAGCAGGTTCCTGCCCAAGGCGAGCTCGCCGCCTTCGGTCGACGGACCGTCAGCGAGCACGTCCCCGGCGGCCACGTGGGTGCCGCTGAAGACGGTGATGCGCTGCGATAGGCATGTTCCCTGGTTGCTGCGCACGAATTTGTGGACGCCGTACCACTGGTCGGGACCGCCGTCGTCGGGACGCAGCAGGATGCCCATCCCGCTGTCCTGCCCGCTGCGAATCTTCTCGACGGAGCGGTCGTTGTCGGCCGGCTCCGGCCATGCGACGCCGACCACGGTTCCGGGCTTGCGTGCCAGCACCATCTCGCCTGAGTTGCGCGCGGCGTGGATCTCCATGCCGGTGCCGACGATCGGCGACTCGCTGACCAGCAGCGGCACGGCCTGCTTCTGCATGTTGGATCCCATGAGCGCGCGGTTTGCGTCGTCGTGCTCGAGGAACGGAATCAACGCGGTGGCGACGCTGACGATCTGCTTCGGCGAGACGTCCATGTAGTCGACGTCACCGATGGGCAGGTCCTTGAAGGTGTGGCGCGTCCGGCAGGCCACGTGCGCCACCGCGAAGTGGCCCTTGTCGTCGACGGGCGCGTTGGCCTGCGCGACGGTGTACTTGTCCTCCTCGTCGGCGGAGAGGAAGACGATCTCGTCGCTGACCCACGGCGTGCCCTTCTCATCCTTGTGCACACGGCGGAACGGCGTCTCGATGAAGCCGAACTCGTTGACGCGTGCGAAGGTGGCGAGCGATCCAATGAGCCCGATGTTCGGACCTTCAGGAGTTTCGATCGGACAGATCCGGCCGTAGTGGCTCTGGTGCACGTCGCGCACATCGAACCCCGCGCGCTCGCGGGACAGTCCGCCGGGCCCGAGCGCCGACAGGCGGCGCTTGTGGGTGAGCTCGGCGAGCGGGTTGGTCTGGTCCATGAACTGCGACAGCTGGCTGGACCCGAAGAACTCCTTGATGGCTGCGACCACCGGACGTGCGTTGATCAAGCTCGCGGACGTGATCGTCCCCGAGTCGCTGATCGTCATGCGCTCCTTGATGATCCGCTCCATGCGGATGAGGCCCATGCGGAACTGGTTCTGGAGCAGCTCACCCACGGCGCGGACGCGACGGTTGCCGAGGTGGTCGATGTCGTCCGCCTCACCGTGGCCGTTGTTCAGCTGGATGACCTTGCGAATGATCGACACGAAGTCCTGGTTGTCGAGGACTCGACGGTCCTTGTCCCATGCGCGCTCGCGCGCCTCTTCCTCACTGATGCCGAGGTTCTTGTCGAGCTTGAACCGGCCCACCTTGGAGAGGTCGAAGCGTCGTGCGTTGAAGAACAGCGAGTTGAGCAGGTTGCGAGCGTTCTCCACCGTGGGGGGATCGCCCGGACGGATCTTCCGGTACAGCTCGACGAGCGCCTCCTCGACGCTCGTGCTGCCGTCCTTCTCGAGGGTCGCGGCGATGTACTGGTGCTCCGGGTCTTCGTCGACGTCCGCGAAGAAGGCGCGGATGTCATCGTTGCTCGCGTAGCCGATGGCGCGCACGAGCGTGGTGACCGGGACCTTGCGCTTGCGGTCGATCTTGACGGTGAGCACGTCCTTGCTCGACGTCTCGACCTCGAGCCAGGCACCGCGGTTGGGGATCAACTTGGCGGCGTAGAGCAGGCGGCCGGTGGTGCGGTCCTCGGCGGCGGTGAAGTACACGCCGGGCGAGCGGACCAGCTGCGAGACGACGACCCGCTCGGTGCCGTTCACGATGAAGGTTCCCTCGCCGGTCATCATCGCGAAGTCGCCCATGAAGACCTCGGCTTCCTTGATCTCACCGGCGTTCTCGCCGGTCTTGATGTGCAGCCGGGTCTGGATCCGAAGTGGGGCGGAGAAGGTCATGTCCCGCTGACGGCAATCCTCTTCGTCGTACTTGGGCTCGCCAAATTCGTAGTCGAGAAAGCGCAGCTCGTAGTTCTTTCCGGTGTAGTCCGTGATCGGGTTGATCTCGTTGAACAGCTCCCGGAGACCTTCTCTCTTGAACCACTCGAATGAATCAAGCTGGGTCTGGATTAAGTTCCCAATCTCAAGCTTGTCTGCAATCTGGCCGTACGACTTGCGGGCGGCAGTAGTGGAAAGAGAAAGGACCATATGCTAAAGTCTCCCCGAGAAGGAATGCGCGCGGGCACGCGCGGCGACGGGCACAATCCCGTATCGTAGCAAAAACCTGCGCCGGAAGGCCTTCCTTGACCGTTCGAGCCGCTTGACGCGCTTTCGCACGGGCTCGATCCAAGAGGCGATTGTATCGAACGCAGCGGCTTCGAGGCGTCCGGCTCCGGTGCCGGATCGCCTCGCCGGGCAGGCTCTGGGCGAGCCTACTTGATCTCGACTGTGGCGCCGGCCTCCTCGAGCTTGGCCTTGTGGCCGTCGGCCTCGGCCCTGGGGATCGCCTCGCGGATCGCCTTCGGAGCCGCGTCGACGAGGTCCTTCGCCTCCTTGAGGCCGAGTCCGGTGATCTCGCGGACCGCCTTGATGACGTTGATCTTGGCGTCGCCCGGATGGGTGAGGATGACCGAGAACTCGGTCTGCTCCTCGACCGGGGCGTCGGCTGCGGCAGTTGGCGCGGCGGCTGCTGCGACCGGGGCGGCGGCCTTGATCCCGAGCTTGTCCTCCATGAGTTTCACCGCGTTGACGACGTCCAGGACCGTCCAGGACTCGAGCGCGTCGACGAACTCCTCAGGGGTGAGTGTCTTGGTTGCTGCCATTGGTTCTCCTTAATACTTCAATACTTCTGGAAAGCTGATCGGACGGTGCTGCTAGGCGGCGAGCTTGTCGCGGTAGGCCTCGAGGGTCGCCGCGAGGGTGGAGAGCGGTGAATCGAGAGCGGCGGCGAGGGTCGAGAGCGGGCCGAGCAGGGCGGCCGCGAGACGGCTGAGCAGCACGTCGCGGGGTGGAAGCTCCGCCAGTGTCCGCACCTCGTTGCCGTCGAGCACCTGCCCCTCGGCGAGCCCGGCGACCAGCGGCAGCGTGCGGGTGCTGCGGAAGTGCTCGAAGAGGATCCGGGCAGGGGCGGAGAGATCGCCATACCCGATCGCCAGCCCGACTGGCCCGATGAGGACGTCCGCGAGGCCTGCGGCCCCGGCATCGACGGCGGCACGTCTGGCGAGGGTGTTCTTGACCACGATGTAGTCGATGCCCTCGGCCCGAAGCCGCCCACGGAGCTCCTCGAGCTGCCGGACCGTGAGCCCGCGGTAATCGGTGACGACGGCCGAGGTCGCTCGCGAGAGCATGCCGGTGAGCTGGTTCACGGACGCGACCTTGCGCGATCCCGCCCTCGTCACCTGGGGCTTCTCGGTGCTGGTTGGTGCCATTGCTGCCTCCGTCGGTGCCGTGCCTCCGCCGATGGCGGGATCACGGCCCCGGGGTGCGCCGCTTGGCGCAATCCGGCAGCCTTGCCCACCTGCGCAGGAGATTGAGCGGGACCCGGTCTCGCACCTGCGGTCTTCGGCGAACGGACGACGGCGAGTCGTCTTCTGGAAGAGCCACAGCGTAGCAGGCGTAGCCCTCGAGGTCGTCGACCACGGGTGCGGGTTCAGCGCCGAGGATCTGCGCAGGCGCCAGTTGAACGGGCACGTCGGGCTGTCGCTGCTCCAGGAGTGGGTGGCCAAGGCGGGGGCGCAGCCCTGGCGATCGTGTCGACGCCCGGCCGCGGCACCACCGTCAGGCTGCAACTCGCGAAGTCCTGAGGCGCCGTCGTCACAGCCGGTACTCGGTTTGACGTGTGAACTCGAGGTCTGGTAGGCTTTCGCTTCGCTCCACGAGCTTTCCTCGTATTCGCGCGCGCTGTTTCGTGGCAGAGCGCAATTCTCAATAAACGGACGGTCGTGCCTACCTTTCAGCAGCTGGTCCGCAAGGGCCGCACCAAGCCGACACACAAGACCAAGGCCCGTGCGCTTCGGGGATGCCCGCAGCGCCGCGGGGTCTGCGTCCGCGTGTACACGACCACGCCCAAGAAGCCCAACTCGGCGCTCCGGAAGGTGGCCCGTGTCCGTCTGACCACGAAGGTCGAGGTCACCGCCTACATCCCCGGCATCGGCCACAACCTGCAGGAGCACTCGGTGGTGCTCATTCGCGGAGGCCGAGTCCGCGACCTCCCCGGTGTCCGCTACCACGTCATTCGCGGAACGCTCGACGCCGCCGGTACCAAGAACCGCAAGCAGGGCCGCAGCAAGTACGGCGCCAAGCGCGAGAAGAAGGCGAGCTAGCCACCCATGCCACGCCGAGCCCGCGTTCAGAAACGCGTCATCCTGCCCGACCCGATCTACGGGAGCGTTGGACTGGCGAAGTTCGTGAACTGCATCATGCTCGCCGGTAAGAAGAGCATCGCCGAGAAGATCGTCTACGACTCGTTCGAGAAGATCCGGCGCTCCTCGCGAAAGGAGCCCCTCGACGTGTTCGACCAAGCGATTCGCAACGTCACGCCGATTCTCGAGGTCAAACCGAAACGGGTCGGGGGAGCCACGTATCAGGTGCCCGTGGAGATTCGCCACGACCGCCGCCAGGCGCTCGCGCGGCGCTGGATCATCCGCTACGCGCGCGGTCGAGGCGGCAAGAGCATGTCCGAGAAGCTCGCCGGCGAGCTGATGGACGCCGCCAACGGCGTGGGCGCGTCGATCAAGCGGAAGGAAGACACCCACAAGATGGCCGAGTCGAACAAAGCCTTCTCGCACTTCCGGTACTGACATGGCGGTTGCAGTAGCGGCGCGCGCATTCCCCCTCGAGAAGACCCGGAACATCGGGATCATGGCCCACATCGACGCGGGCAAGACCACGACGACCGAGCGCGTCCTCTTCTACACCGGCCGAATCCACAAGATGGGCGAGGTCCACGAGGGCGCCGCGACCATGGACTGGATGGTCCAGGAGCAGGAGCGCGGGATCACGATCACCTCGGCCGCCACGGCTGCCGAGTGGCGCGGCCACCGTATCAACATTATCGATACGCCCGGGCACGTGGACTTCACCGTCGAGGTGGAGCGAAGCCTTCGCGTCCTCGACGGCGCTGTGGCTGTGTTTGACGCGGTTGCGGGGGTCGAACCCCAGTCAGAGACCGTGTGGCGGCAAGCCGATCGCTACGAGGTGCCGCGGATCTGCTTCATCAACAAGATGGATCGGATCGGCGCGAACTTCTACGCGGCCGTGACCTCCATCAAGGACCGCCTCGGCGCCCACGCCGTGCCCATCCAGCTCCCGATCGGCGCCGAGTCCGAGTTCAAGGGGATGGTCGACCTCGTCACCGAGGAGGCGATCATCTACACCGACGACCTCGGGACGAGCCTCCGCCGCTCGGAGATCCCCGAGTCGATGCGCGAACTCGTCGCGCAACACCGGCACGACCTGCTCGAGGCGGTCGCCGAGTCCGACGACGAGCTGATGATCAAGTACCTCGACGGCGAGACACTGACGACTGCCGAGATCATCCGCGGCCTGCGCGCCGGCACCGTCGGCACCAAGCTCGTCCCGGTCCTGTGCGGCTCCGCGCTCAAGAACAAGGGTGTCCAGCCGATGCTCGACGCCGTCGTCGACTTCCTCCCGTCACCGCTCGACCGTCCGTCGGTCGAGGGCGCGGTCGTGGAGGGGGAGCCCGTCGCCATCCGCAACGCCAGCGACAGCGAGCCGTTCGCCGCGCTCGCTTTCAAGATCGCCACGGATCCCTTTGTCGGCAAGCTCACCTTCTTCCGCGTCTACAGTGGCGTGCTGCGCAGCGGCTCCTACGTCTACAACGCAACCAAAGGCGAGCGCGAGCGCGTCGGACGCCTCCTCCAGATGCATGCGAACCATCGCGAGGAGATCGAGGAAGTCCGCGCCGGCGACATTGCCGCGGCCATCGGCCTGCGCAAGACGACGACCGGTGACACCCTCTGCGACGAGAAGCACCCGATCGTCCTCGAGCAGATCACCTTCCCCGAGCCGGTCATCTCGGTCGCCGTCGAGCCCAAGACCAAGGCCGAGCAGGACAAGATGGGCATCGCCCTCCAGAAGCTCGCCGAGGAAGACCCAACATTCCGGGTGCGCACCGACGAGGAGACCGGCCAGACCGTCATCTCCGGGATGGGCGAGCTCCATCTCGAGATCATCGTCGACCGCATGCTGCGCGAATTCAAGGTCGACGCGACGGTCGGCAAGCCCCAGGTGTCGTACCGCGAGACGGTGACGGCAAAGGCGCACGGCACTGGGCGCTTCGTTCGCCAGTCCGGTGGTCACGGGCAGTACGGCCACGTCGAGCTCGAGATCGAGCCCAACCCCGGCAAGGGATTCGAGTTCGTGAGCAAGATCACCGGCGGCACAATCCCTCGCGAGTACATCGCGCCGACCGGTCGGGGTATCGCCGATTCGCTCTCCAACGGCGTGCTCGCGGGCTACCCCGTCGTCGACGTCAAGGTGACGCTGGTCGACGGTTCGTACCACGACGTCGACTCGTCGGAGCAGGCGTTCTCGATCGCCGGCTCGATGGGTTTCAAGGACGGCGTTCGCAAGGCGAAACCCGTGCTGCTCGAACCGATCATGCGCGTGGATGTCTTCATGCCCGAGGAGTTCATGGGCGATGTCATGGGCGATCTCTCGGGACGCCGCGGCCAGATCCTCGGCATGGAGGGGCGCGCCGCGTCGCACATCGTGCACGCCGAGGTCCCGCTGTCGGCGATGTTCGGATATTCGACGGACCTGCGCAGCATGACCCAGGGCAGGGCCAACTACAGCATGGAATTCCATCATTATCAGCAGCTTCCAGCGAGCCTCGCCGAAGAGCTCGTCGCCAAAGCCAGGGTGTAATTGAGAGCAGGAGTTCAGTAGAGGACGAAATGGGCAAGAAGAAATACTCGAGCACCAAGCCGCATGTGAATGTCGGAACCATCGGTCACATCGACCATGGCAAGACGACGCTCACGGCTGCCATCACCAAGGTCCTCTCCGAGAACGTCGGAGGCGACAACGCGTTCGTCTCGTTCGACAAGATCGACAACGCTCCTGAGGAGAAGGCGCGCGGCATCACGATCGCGACCGCCCACGTCGAGTACGAGACGGCGACGCGCCACTACGCGCACGTCGACTGCCCGGGCCACGCGGACTACATCAAGAACATGATCACCGGCGCCGCCCAGATGGACGGAGCCATCCTGGTCGTCGCGGCGACGGACGGTCCGATGCCGCAGACGCGGGAGCACATCGTGCTCGCGCGCCAGGTCGGTGTGCCGTACATCGTCGTCGCCCTGAACAAGTGCGACGCCGTCGACGACGAGGAGTTGCTCGAGCTCGTCGAGCTCGAGGTTCGTGAGCTTCTGAGCCGGTATGACTTCCCCGGCGACGACCTGCCCGTGGTCCGCGTCTCGGCGCTCAAGGCGCTCGAGGGCGACAAGGACGCGGTCGACGGTGTGCTCAAGCTCATGGACGCCGTCGACACCTACATCCCGGTGCCGATCCGCCCGGTGGACAAGCCGTTCATGATGCCGATCGAGGACGTGTTCTCGATCGAAGGTCGCGGCACCGTGGTCACGGGCCGCATCGACCGCGGCATCGTCAAGGTCAACGAGGCGGTGGAGATCGTCGGCATCAAGGACACCGTCAAGTCGACCGTGACCGGTGTCGAGATGTTCCACAAGCTGCTGGACGCCGGTGAGGCCGGCATGAACGTCGGGTGCCTGCTCCGCGGCATCAAGCGTGAGGATGTCGAGCGCGGCCAGGTGCTCGCCAAGCCGGGAACGATCACCCCGCATACCAAGTTCAAGGCCCAGGTCTACGTGCTGAGCAAGGACGAGGGTGGACGGCACACGCCGTTCTTCACCGGCTATCGTCCGCAGTTCTACATCAGGACCACCGACGTGACGGGTACCATCGCGCTCCCGGACGGCCAGGAGATGTGCATGCCCGGGGACAACGTCGAGATGGGCATCGAGCTGATCACCCCGATCGCCGTCGAGGACGGCATGCGCTTCGCGATTCGCGAGGGCGGCCGTACCGTGGGTGCCGGCGCCGTCACATCGATCGACAAATAGACACTCGATAAGCAGAGCAGAGGAACCGCAGGAACACCGTGCCCCAGAAGATTCGCATCCGCCTCAAGGCATACGATCACCGCGTCCTCGATCAGGCCGCGTCCAAGATCGTGGAGACGGCTACCCGCACGGGGACGCGAGTCGCTGGACCGGTGCCGCTGCCCACCACCATCAACAAGTACACGGTGGTGCGCTCGCCGTTCATCGACAAGGACTCGCGAGAGCAGTTCGAGATGCGCACGCACAAGCGGATCCTCGACATCCTCGACGCCAACCCCAAGGTGGTCGACGCACTCATGCGCCTCAACCTCCCGAGCGGCGTCAACATCGAGATCAAGCTGTGAGCAAAGGCATTCTCGCCCGCAAGGTGGGCATGACCCAGATCTTCACGCCACAGGGAACGTCGGTCCCGGTCACCGTGCTCGAGGCGGACACGTGCCATGTCGTGCAGCGCAAGACCGTCGGTTCCGATGGGTATGAGGCGGTCCAACTCGGTTTCGGCGACAAGGCGGTGAAGCGCACCTCCAAGCCGATGCGCGGGCATTTCAAGCGTGCCGGACTGCAGCCGCACTCGCGGCTGAAGGAGCTCCGCGATGCCGGCGACGTCGCGGTGGGCACCCGCCTCAGCGTCGAGATGTTCACTGCCGGGCAGCGCATCGACGTGACCGGCGTGAGCCAGGGCAAGGGGTTCTCCGGACAGCACAAGCGCCACAACTTCCACCGTGGCCCTGTGTCACATGGTTCGCACAACATCAAGCAGGCGGGCTCGATCGGCTCCACCGACGCGGCACGCGTGTTCAAGGGCATGAAGATGGCCGGCCAGCACGGGGCAACCCAGGTCACCGTGCGCAATCTCGAAGTGGTTCGCGTGGACACGGAGCGCAACCTGCTGCTGGTGCACGGGTCGGTCCCTGGACACAAGAACCAGGTCGTGATGATCCGCGACAGCGACCGCTCGGCGACCATCGGGGCGTCGGCATGAGCACTGCGCGAGTGATCGATCAGGCCGGAGTCGAGACGGGCAGCGTTGAGCTTCCCGAGGCCATCTTCGGCATCGAGCCGAACGAGCCCGTGATGCATCAGGCGCTGATCCGGCAGCTTGCCAACGGGCGCCAGGGCACGTCGTCCACCAAGACGCGCAGCGACGTTCGCGGCGGCGGCCGCAAGCCATGGCGCCAGAAGGGCACCGGGCGCGCTCGCCAGGGTTCCACGCGAGCCCCGCACTGGGAGGGCGGCGGTGTTGTCTTCGGCCCGCACCCGCGCTCCTACCGGATCGACATGCCGCGCAAGCAGCGCCGGCTCGCGCTACGCAGCGCACTCTCGGCGAAGGCGCAGGACGGTGGCCTGCTCGTCCTCGAAGGATTCGAGCTCGAGGCGCCGCGCACCAGGGCGGTCGCGGACCTGATTCGCAGCGTCGCGGCGCCGCGCCGGGTGCTCGTCGTGCTCGGTTCGCACAACGAGATGCTCGAGAAGAGTGCGCGCAACATTCCCGAGGTGCGGCTCACGCTCGCGGGCAACCTGTCGGTGCGCGACATCATTGGCGCCGACACGGTGATCGTCACGCGCGATGCCATCGAGCACATCGAGGAGGCGTTCGCATGACCGCGGGCCGCAGCTTCGAACAGGTCCTCGTCCTGCCGGTCATCAGCGAGAAGTCGTACGCGTCGATGGCGTCGGGACGGTATGTGTTCCGCTGCCACCCGTCGGCGACCAAGATCCAGATCCGGCGTGCGCTCGAAGAGGCGTTCGCCGATCAGAAGATCACCGTCATCGACGTCAACACGATCAACGTGCGCGGCAAGAAGCGTCGCCGTTCGCGCGGGCAGACACGGGTGCTCGGACAGAGCCCCGACTGGAAGAAGGCAATCGTGACTCTCGGCGCGGGCCAGAAGATCGAAGGCCTTTTTGAAGGCGTCTAGATAGTGCCGACGAAGAAGTACAAGCCAACGAGCCCCGGCCGCCGATTCATGTCGGTGAGCAGCTTCGAGGGTGTGACCAAGAGCGCGCCGCAGCGCCAGTTGGTCGAGCATCTCAAGAAGCACAGCGGGCGCAACGCGTCCGGGCGCATCACCGTGCGTCACCAGGGCGGCGGTCACAAGAAGACGTACCGACTGATCGACTTCAAGCGCCAGAAGGACGGAGTCCCCGGCAAGGTGCAGACGATCGAGTACGACCCGAACCGCAGTGCGCGGATCGCGCTCGTGGTCTACGCGGACGGCGACAAGCGCTACATCCTCTCGCCGCACGGGCTCGGCGTGGGTGATGTGATCAGCTCGGGTGACGCTGCCGAGATCCGTCCCGGGTGCGCGCTGCCGATCATGAACATTCCGCTCGGCACGACGATTCACAACCTCGAGGTCAAGCTCGGCCGCGGCGGCCAGCTGGTGCGCAGCGCGGGCACAGCCGCGCAGCTCCTCGCCAAGGAAGGCGCCTACGCGCAGGTGCGCATGCCGAGTGGAGAGGTCCGCCTCATTGACGTTCGCTGCCGGGCGACGATCGGACAGGTCGGCAACGTCGACCACGAGAACGAGGTCGTCGGTAAGGCGGGCAAGTCGAGATGGCGGGGGATCCGCCCGTCGGTTCGTGGCATGACCATGAACCCGTTCGATCATCCTCACGGCGGCGGCGAAGGACGGAGCGGTGCGGGTGGCAACCCGCAGACCCCATGGGGCAAGCCCGCGCTCGGTTATCGCACCCGTCACAACAAGAGCACTGATCGGATGATCGTGCGCCGGCGGGACAAGTAACCATGGGTCGCTCGCTCAAGAAAGGACCGTTCTGCGATGACCACCTTCTCAAGAAGGTGCAGCAGCTCAACATGTCACGCGAGAAGCGGATCATCAAGACCTGGTCGCGCCGCAGCGACATCTTCCCGGAGATGGTCGGCCACACCATCGCGGTGCACGACGGACGCAAGCATGTCCCCGTGCTCATCACGGAGACGATGGTCGGACACAAGCTCGGTGAATTCGCGCATACCCGCCGGTATCGCGGGCACGGCCACCACACCGAACGCAGCACGGCGCTGAAGTAGGACGAGATGGAAGTTGTCGCCACCGCGAAATGGGTTCGCACCACCGCTCGCAAGGCTCGCCTCGTCTCGGCGATGGTCACCGGGCTGCCGGTTGCCGAGGCACTGGTCGTGCTGCGCTATTCACCACGCTCCGCAGCGGTCGATATCGCCAAGGTGATCAAGTCGGCCGCGGCCAACGCCGAGCACAACTACAACCTCGACGCGTCCTCATTGCGGGTCGCTCGTGTCGAGGTTGATGGGGCCATGATCATCAAGCGGTGGCGTGCCAAGCCGCGCGGTATGGCGGGCAGTATCTTCAAGCGGACGAGCCATCTTCGTGCGTTCGTGACCGACGACGTGGCGCCCGCGAACGTGCGCCAGCGCAAGGCCGTGAAGATGCCGCGCACCGTGCTCCCGACTCCGGTGGTCACGCCTGCCGCCGCGACCACCCCGGCCGCGGGCGGCGAGACACCCGCAGCCAGGCCACGCCCGGCGCGCCGCCGTGCACCCAAGCCGACAACGGAAGAGGCTGAGTAGATGGGTCAGAAAGTCAATCCGATCGGGTTCCGGCTCGGCGTCTACCGCAACTGGGACGCGCGCTGGTACGCCGACAAGGAATACACCAAGCTCCTGCATGAGGACATCGCCATGCGGCGCCTCATCGGCAGCCGCTTGCGCAACGCCGGCCTCGCACGCATCGAGACCGAGCGCAGTGCCAACCAGCTCACCGTGATCATCCAGACAGCCAAGCCCGGCATCGTGATCGGCAAGCAGGGTGCGTCGGTGGACGCCCTCCGCGACGAGCTCGAACGGATCTCCGGCAAGAAGGTGCGCGTCACCATCCACGAGATCAAGACGCCCGAGCTCGATGCGACCCTGGTCGCCGAGAACGTCGCATCCCAGCTCGAGAAGCGGATCGCGTTCCGGCGAGCGCTCAAGCAGACGCTGATGCGGAGCATGCGCGCGGGCGCCAAGGGCGTGAAGATCCAGGTGAGCGGCAGGCTCGGTGGTTCTGAAATGTCCCGCCGCGAGTGGGACCGCGACGGTCGCGTGCCCCTGCACACGTTGCGCGCCAACATCGACTACGGCAAGGCCGAGGCGCGCACCACCTTCGGGCGCATCGGCGTGCAGTGCTGGCTCTACCTTGGTGACTTCGTCACCGCGACCGGCGAGCCGATCGCGCCCGGCAAGGATCGCGCTGAGGATCGCGGCCTCGAGGACCGCGTGCCCGTGCCCGCAGCCCGCATTGCCGAGATTCCCGCCGAAGAGGTGGCGGTCGTCACCGAGGCGATCGAGATTCCCGACGTGGACACTGAAGAAGCCCCAGCCGAGGACATCGTCGAGATCGACGAGGATGAGGAGGTCATCGCGGCTGCCGGGGTCGACCCTGCGGCCGGCGGTGAGAAGGTCGAGAAGCTGACTCCCAAGCGTGCTCCGGCGCGGCGCAAGCCGGTCGCCGCGAAGAAGCCCGCCTCGGTCGCTCGCGCGCCCAAGAAGGTGGTCAAGAAAGCCGACGCGCCGGCCGAGAGCGTCGAGGAAGAGGAGGAGTAGCGATGTTGATGCCGAAGCGAACCAAACATCGCAAGCTCCACCGCGGGCGCAGGACCGGTGCTGCCCAGCGCGGCAACAAGCTCGACTTCGGGACGTACGGTCTGCAGGCGACCGAGCAGTGCTGGATGACCAACCGGCAGATCGAAGCTGCGCGGCGAGCCATGACCCGTCATGTCAAGCGTGGCGGCAAGATCTGGATTCGCATCTTTCCGGACCATGCATTCACCAAGAAGCCTGCGGAGACCCGCATGGGAAGCGGCAAGGGCCAGCCCGAGGGCTGGGTCGCCGTGGTGCTTCCCGGGCGCGTGCTCTTCGAGATGGCAGGCGTCACTCGCGAGACGGCGCAGGAGGCGATGCGCCTCGCCGCGTTCAAGCTGCCCATCAAGACGCGCTTCCTCGTTCGCGAGGAGACCGGGTCCGATCTCGAGGTCGCGACCCCATGACCAAGCAGACCGATGCGCTCAACGAGCTGCGCAGGATGACCGTGGTCGAGCTCGATGATCATCTGAGCAAGCAGCGCCGGCGGCTCTTCGAGGTGCGCTTCCAGCAGGCGACCGGGCAGGTGGAGAACCATCGCCAGGTTCGCGAGATCAGGCACGAGATCGCCCGCGCGATGACCGTGAAGATCGAGATCGAGCGCGGCCTCCGTCCCGCGCTGATCGAGCAGGCAGCCGCTCGCCCGGTCGCGCCGAAGCCGAAGCCGGCGCGTGCGCCGCGTGCCAAGCCCGCCGGACGCCTCGAGGTGCCGGCAGTCGTTCCCGCCGCAGTTCCCGTCGCCGAGTCCTCGGAGCCCGCGCAAGAGCCGACGCGCGAAGTCGCGGAAGCCGTCGACGCCCAGGAGGATGTCGATGAGTGACGCAGCTCCCAGCACCCGTACGCGCCGCAAGGTCCGCGACGGTGTCGTCGTGAGCGACAAGATGGAGAAGACCGTGATCGTGCTCGTGCAGATGCTCAAGCCGCATCCGCTCTACAAGAAGGTCGTCCGTCACACACGGCGCTTCAAGGTCCACGACGAGGAGAACGCCTGCAGCGTCGGCGATCGCGTGCGCATCGTCGAAACCCGCCCCATCTCCAAGGAAACACGCTGGCGTGTGGCCGAAGTCTTGGAGAAGGCTCGCTGACATGATCCAGCAGGAATCCGTGCTCAAGGTGGCTGACAACAGCGGCGCGCGCGAGCTCCTCTGCATCCGCGTGCTCGGTGGCAGCTACCGGAAGTACGCTTCCGTGGGCGACGTCATCATCGGCACCGTCAAGGTGGCGCAGCCGAACGCGCAGGTGAAGAAGGGCGACGTGGTTCGCGCCGTCGTGGTGCGCACCACCAAGGAGTACAAGCGCCCCGACGGGAGCAACATCCGCTTCGACGAGAACGCCGCGGTGCTGATCACACCCCAGAACAACCCGCGCGGTTCGCGCATCTTCGGCCCGGTCGCGCGCGAGCTGCGCGAGCGCAACTTCATGAAGATCGTCAGCCTCGCGCCGGAGGTGATCTGAGATGGCGACGAGAGTCGAACGCAGACGCCGTGCCACGCTCATCCACGAGGGGTGGGCACGTGGACATCTGCGCCCGCTCGATATCCGCAAGGGTGACAACGTCGAGGTCATCAGCGGCAAGGACAAGGGCAAGCGTGGCCTCGTCGAGCGCATCCTCCCCGATCAGCAGCGCGTCGCGGTGCGAGGTGTGAACCTCCTCAAGCGGCACACGAAGTCCGGTGTCAAAGGCAACATCCAGGGCGGCATCGTCGACTTCGACGGACCGGTTGCGTACAGCAACGTGATGCTGGTGTGCAATCGATGCGACAAGACCACGCGCGTCGCCCACGGCGTGAACGACCTCGGGCGGCGCGTCCTCGTGTGCAAGAAGTGCGGCGAAACGTTCGACAGGGCGCAGGTCTGATGGCCGTCCAGACTGCCGAACTACCCCGTCTGCGCCGTCGCTACATCGACGAGATCGTGCCGTCGCTGGTTGCGGAATTCCGCTATCTCAACGCCATGCAGGTGCCGTCCGTCGAGAAGGTGGTCATCAACATCGGTCTCGGCGAGGCGATCACCAACGCGCGTGCCATCGATGCCGCCATCGCCGATCTGAAACTGATCACCGGCCAGGCGCCCATCGTCATCCGGGCGCGAAAGTCGGTGGCCGCGTTCAAGCTGCGCGAAGGGATGCCCATCGGTGTCAAAGTGACCCTGCGGGGACGGCGGATGTTCGACTTCCTCGACAAGTTGCTGAACGTGGCACTCCCACGCATTCGAGACTTCCGCGGCGTCGACCCGAAAGCGTTCGATGGCCATGGCAACTACACCCTCGGGTTGCGCGAGCAACTCGTCTTTCCGGAGATCGACTACGACAAGATCGACAAGCTTCGCGGGCTGGAGGTATGCATCGTGACCACTGCCCGTACGGACGCGGAGGGCCGCTCACTTCTCACCGGGCTCGGGATGCCCTTCAGGAAGAACTGACCGATGGCAAAGAAGTCGCTGATCGCCAAGGCGAACCGGCCGGCCCGGTACTCCACGCAGGCGCACCACCGCTGCGGTGTCTGCGGTCGCCCGCGTGCCTACATGCGCAAATTCGGCATGTGCCGTATCTGTTTCCGCCAACTCGCCAGCATCGGACAGATTCCTGGCGTCCAGAAGAGCTCGTGGTGATCCATGACCAGTGACAGCATCGCGGACATGCTGACCCGCATCCGCAACGCCAACCAGGCCCATCACCGCACCGTGGAGATCCCGGTGTCGAAGATGAAGGTCGAGATCGCGCGCGTGCTCACCGAGGAGGGTTTCGTCGACGGGTACGAGGTCTCGGGTGAAGCGCCGATGCAACTGCTCACGGTCACGCTCAAGCCGGGAAGCCCCCGCGGACGCGCGCTCTCCGGCCTGCGCCGGATCAGCCGGCCCGGGCTGCGCGTGTACGCGCGCAAATCCGAGATTCCTCGCGTCCTCGGCGGTCTGGGGGTCGCGATCATCTCGACGTCGCGCGGGCTGATGACCGGTCGCGCGGCGCAGCGAGCTGGATTGGGCGGCGAAGTCGTCGCGTTCGTGTGGTAGGTCGGATCTGATGTCGCGCATCGGCAAGCTTCCGATCCCCGTTCCCGACGGCGTTCAGGTCGCCCTCGAGACCGGCAACCGGCTCAGCGTCACCGGCTCGCGGGGGACACTGCAGCGCACGTTTGCGCCGTCGATGCTCATCAACGTCGAGACCGGGACGATCACCGTCGACCGTCCCTCCAATGCGCGCATTCATCGCTCCTTGCACGGGTTGACCAGGACGCTGGTCGCGAACATGGTCCAGGGCGTCAGCGGCGGGTTCACCCGCGACCTCGACCTGGTCGGCGTCGGCTTCCGTGCCGCCCGCCAGGGCGGTGACCTGATCCTCACGCTCGGCTACTCGCATCCCATCCGCTACACGCCGCCGGAGGGGATCAATATCGACGTCCCCGTGCCCACCCAGATCTCGATCAGCGGCTCGGACAAGGAGGTGGTCGGCCAGGTGGCCGCCAAAATCCGCTCCTTCCGGAAGCCGGAGCCGTACAAGGGAAAGGGCATCCTGTACCGCGGCGAGAAGCTCCGCCGCAAGGCCGGCAAGTCCGGCAAGGCGGGGAAGACCAAGTAACCGGCAAGACCAAGTAACGAATCGAAGTACTCAAGTAGAAGGCTGATCAGCATGTTCACGAAGCACGATCGACGCGCCGCCCGCGCTCGGCGCCACCGCCGGGTGCGCAAGCACGTGTCCGGAACGGCTGCGCGTCCACGCCTCGCGGTATTCCGCAGCCTCCGGCATATCGGTGCACAGCTCGTCGACGACTCCACGGGCCGGACCCTGGTCGCCGCGTCGACCACCGAGCCGGCGCTGCGCGCGGTCCTCGGTGACGCCAACGCGTGCACGACCGCCGGGGCATCCGCGATCGGCAAGACCATCTCCGAGCGCGCAAAGGCCGCCGGCGTCGACACCGTGGTGTTCGACCGCGCCGGCTATCTCTTCCACGGCCGGGTCAAGGCGCTCGCTGAGGCTGCTCGCGAAGGCGGGTTGAAGTTCTAGATGGGCATGCGCATGGACCGCCGCGATGATCGCGGCAGCGAGTTCCAGGAGAAGATCGTCTCGCTCAACCGCGTCGCGAAAGTGGTCAAGGGCGGACGGCGCTTCTCGTTCAGCGCGCTCGTCGTCGTGGGTGACGGCAAGGGCCGCGTCGGCGCGGGGCTCGGCAAGGCCGGCGAGGTGCCGGATGCCATCCGCAAGGGCGTCGACGATGCCAAGAAACACATGATCACCGTCCCCATGGTCGGCACGACCATTCCGCACGAGGTGCGCTACAAGCTCGGCGCCGCCAAGGTGATGCTCAAGCCGGGCGTTCCGGGAACCGGGGTCATCAGCGGCAGCTCGATGCGCGCGGTCGTCGAGGCAGCCGGCATCAAGGACATCCTGACCAAGAGCCTGGGCACCGACAACCCGATCAACGTCGTCCGTGCCACCGTCTCGGCGCTCGCGAGCCTCAGGACCCTGGCCGCCGTGGCCGAGTTGCGCGGCAGGACGCCCGAGCAGATCGTGGGCAGTCGCAAGATGGCCGACCGGATGCTGGGACGGACCCCGACGGTATCGGAGGCCCCGGCCACCGAGGTCGTGCTGCCATGAGCACGGTTCGAGTGACCTACCGCAAGAGCGCGATCGGCTATGCCTGGGACCAGAAGGCGACAGTCGCGGCGCTCGGTCTACGCAAGCTCAACCACACCGTCGAGCACGAGGCCACGCCGTCGATCCGGGGCATGGTCCACAAGGTGCGCCACCTGGTGGCGGTGAATGGTGAGCCCGCCGATTCGCCGGCAGGCGTCGCCCTCCTCCAGGATCTCGCGGCCGAGTCGGAGAACGCTGCGTGAAGCTGCATGAACTGAGCCCCGCCAAGGGCAGCCGGCGGCCGCGCAAACGGGTCGGTCGCGGCCAGGGTGCCGGCCAGGGCAAGACCAGTGGTCGCGGCCAGAAAGGCCAGGGATCGCGGTCGAGCGTCGGGCTGCCCACCGGATTCGAAGGCGGCCAGATGCCGCTCAAGCAGCGGCTGCCCAAGCTCCGCGGCTTCCACAATCGCTGGCGTCATGAGTACGTCGTCGTCAACCTCGGCAAGCTCGTGCGCTTCGAGAAGAACAGCGTTGTCGATCCGGACGTGCTCACCGAAGCGGGTCTGATCCCGCGCGCCTCCTCATCCGTGAAGGTGCTCGCGGCGGGCCACCTCGGCCATGCGCTGACCCTTCGCGTGCACCGGATCTCGGCCGCGGCGCGTACGGCCGTCGAGTCCGCTGGTGGTTCTGTCGAATTGCTCGGCCCGCAGCCCGCCGCCGAAGGCGCGGCGCCGGTCGGCAAGCGCGAGCAGCGCAAGGCCGATGCCGTGGTCGCGCGTGCAGAGTTGCTCAGCCGCCCGGCGACGCCTGCCGAGCCGGTGGCCAAGCCCGACGGGAAGAAACGCGTCAAGGGTGCGGACGCGACGCCAGCAGCCAAACCCGCGCGGGATCGCGCCGAGCGCGGCGGCAAACGACAGACCGCTCGCGACGGCGACGGCGCAGTAGCCACGGCTCCCGAGCCGGACGCACCACACGAACACGAGGCGGAGACCGAGGACAGGGAGTGAACCTCCTCGAGGCGCTCGGTCAGGCGATCCGCATCCCGGAGCTGCGTCGGAAGCTGCTCTTCACCCTCGGGTTGCTGGCGGCATTCCGAATCCTCGCCGCCATCGCCATCCCGGGCACGAACGCGAAGGCGCTCGCGGAACTCTTCTCCGGCAATACGCTGCTCGGCCTGCTCAACCTCTTCAGCGGCGGTGGCCTGCAGCGCTTCACGCTGGTCGCGCTCGGACTCAATCCCTACATCAACGCCACGATCATCATGCAGCTCATGACGGTGGTCTCCGTCCGGCTCAAGGAGCTGAGCAAGGAAGGGGAGATCGGCCGCAAGAAGATCACCCGCTACACGCGCTGGCTCACCGTGCCCCTGGCGATGCTCCAGGCCTTCGGGTATCTCGCGTTGTTCGAGCAGCCGGTCGGCAATGCCGGTCCGATCATCGCCAACCCGACTGCGGCGACCCAGATCAGCATCATCCTCACGCTCACCGCGGGCACGGTCATCGCGATGTGGCTCGGTGAGCTGATCACCGAGTACGGTGTCGGCAACGGGGTGTCGCTGATCATCTTCGTCGGCATCATCGGCCGGCTCCCGGCGGCGATCGTCGGCTACGGCGGCACCGGTGGCACCGCGCACATCATTCAGATCGTGATCATGGCGATCATCGCCGTCGCAGTGACGGCAGGCGTCATCGAGGTGCAGCAGGCCCAGCGGAAAGTGCCGGTCCAGTCTGCGCAACGGGTCCTCAACGTGCGCACCGGGCAGGCCGCCCAGGGGAGGCGCAACTTCTTACCACTGCGAGTCAACGCCGCTGGCGTCATCCCGATCATCTTCGCCATCTCGATCATGACGTTCCCGACCATCTTCGCCAACCTCTTTCAGAGCAGCGGCGGCTGGACACAGTCCGTTGCAATGTGGATCACCACCAACTGGCAGGCGACCGGCGGCAACATCTTCCTGAACGTCGTGTACAACGCCATCTACTTCCTGCTCGTGATGGGATTCACATACTTCTACACGGCGATCGTGTTCGACCCCGTGGACGTCGCAGACAACCTGAAGAAGCAATCGACGTTCATACCCGGCATCCGGCCCGGAAGGAGCACCGCCGAGTACCTCGGCAAGGTGATGGGCAGGATCACGCTCGCCGGGGCGCTCTTCCTCGCGCTGATCACCGTGGTGCTGCCATTGCTGACCTCGATCCTCACCGGGGTCCCGTCGACCAGCCTCTACCTGGGCGGCACGGCGATCCTCATCGTGGTCGGTGTGGCGCTCGACACCATGAAACAGATCGAGACTCAGCTGCTCATGCGCCAGTACAAGGGGTTCATCAAATGATCGCCTTGATGTTCGGTCCTCCCGGCAGTGGCAAGGGAACGCAGGCCTCGCGAGTCGCGGTGCGCCTGGGCGTCCCCCACGTCGCGGCGGGGGACATGCTCCGCGACGAGGTCGCCCGCGACACTGCGCTCGGCCGCGAGGCCAAGCCGATCATGGATTCTGGTGGGCTCGTCCCGGACGACCTCGTCGTTCGCATGATCGAGGGCCGCCTCGGCCAGCCGGATGCGACCAGTGGTGTCCTCCTCGACGGCTTTCCTCGCACCGTGCCCCAGGCGGTCACCCTCGACGCGATGCTCGGCCGGCGCGACACGAACGTGGATGACGTGGTCTCGCTCGAGGTTCCCGACGACGAGCTCAAAGCGCGGATCCTCAAGCGGGCCACGACCGAGGGACGCAGCGATGACACCGTCGAGGGATTGGCCCAGCGGCTTGTGGTCTATCGCCAGGACACCGCTCCCGTGCTCGACCACTACAGAGAAGCCGGCACACGAATCAAGGCGATCAACGGGGTCGGTGACATCGACGCGATCACCGAACGAATCATCGAATCCCTCAAACACAACGGCGCCGCCGTGGGGAACTCATGAGCACACACGCTGTCGACAGCTTCCGCTTGAAGCGGCCGGACGAGGTCGAGAAGATGCGGGTCTCCGGGAAGATCCTCGGTGCCTGCCTGGCCCAGCTGGCGAGCTCGGTTCGCCCGGGAATCACCACGCTCGACCTCGACAGCGAGGCGGAGACGTTCATTCGCGACCACCATTGCATCCCCGGGTTCCTCGGATACCAGGGATTCCCCAACTCCCTCTGCGTCTCGATCAATGACCAGGTGGTGCACGGGATTCCCGGTCCGCAGGTGATCAAGGACGGGGACCTCGTCTCGCTCGACTGCGGGCTGATCCTCGAGGGTTGGTGGGCGGACAGCGGGCTCTCGGTCGAGTGCGGCGAGGCGTCTCCGGAGGTGCGTCGCCTGATCGACACCACCCGCGAAGCACTCGACCTCGGCATCGCCGCAGCCCAGCCGGGCAACCACATCGGTGACATCGGCGCCGCTGTCCAGACCTTCGTGGAGGCGAACGGGTACTCGGTGGTGCGCCAGTACGTGGGCCATGGCATCGGCCGGGACATGCACGAGCTGCCGCAGGTGCCCAATTACGGCCGCCCCGGGACTGGCAACCTGCTCAAGCCCGGCTACGTCATCGCCATCGAGCCGATGGTCAACCTTGGCCGTGCCGACACGCGGGTTCTCGATGACGACTGGACCGTCGTCACGTCCGACGGCAAGCTCTCCTGTTACTTCGAGCACACGGTCGCGATCACCGAGTCCGGACCGGAGGTCCTGACCCTGCGCCCCGACCGCGTGCTGGCAGACGCGAAATCGTGAGAGGCGTCGATTTGCCTGCCGGCCGGGGTGCGGTTTATACTCATTGCCTCGGGCTCTCGCATGAGCCTGGTTCGGCGCGCACGCAACGGGGTACCGCCGGCACCAGCGTCACGGATCGCCCCGGGACGCATCGAGCACTTGCCATCGGCTCCCTACGCCGCCAACCATGAGGAATTCGTCACCAGGATGAAGGTCAGAGCATCGGTCAAGCGCCTGTGTGAGCGCTGCAAGATCATCAAACGCCACGGCGCGGTGAGAGTGATCTGCGAGAACCCGAAACACAAGCAGCGGCAGGGGTAACGGCAGGCAATGGCACGTATCGCCGGCGTTGACGTCCCTCGGGACAAGCGGATCGAGATCGCCCTCACGTACATCTACGGCATCGGCCCGACCACAGCCAAGCGAATGCTGTCCCTGGCCGGCGTGGCGCCGGACACGCGCACCAAGGATCTGAGCGATGCTCAGGTCGGGAAGTTGCGCGACGTCATCGCGAAGCAGCTGCAGGGCAGGGTGGAAGGCGATCTGCGCCGTACGATCGCGCTCAACATCAAGCGCCTCACCGAGATCGGCACCTACCGCGGCCTGCGCCATCGGCGCGGACTACCGGTCCGCGGTCAGCGCACCAGGACCAATGCCCGGACCCGTCGCGGTCCCAAGAAGACCGTCGGCGTCCGCCGCAAGAAGGCGACGAAATAGTCATGGCCAAGAAGAAGAAAGTCGTCCGGACCCGTCGCCGCGAGCGCAAGAACATCGCTGTGGGTCAGGCGCACGTGCTGGCGACGTTCAACAACACCATCGTCAGCCTCACCGACCCCGACGGCAACGTCATCGCCTGGGGGTCGGCGGGCGCGCAGGGATTCAAGGGGTCGCGCAAAAGCACGCCGTTCGCCGCGCAGGTCACCGCCGAGGCCGCCGCGCGTCGTGCGATGGAGCACGGTCTGAAGTCGATCGAGATCTTCGTCAAGGGTCCGGGGGCCGGCCGTGAGGCCGCCATCCGCAGCCTGCAGGCGAGCGGGCTCGATGTCAGCGCCATCTCCGACGTGACACCGATCCCGCACAACGGTTGCCGCCCGCCCAAGCGGCGCCGGGTCTAGGGGATCCATGGCCAATCAAGCGGGTCCTGTCTGCCGTCTGTGCCGCCGCGAGGGCGCCAAGCTCTACCTGAAGGGCGCGAAGTGCGTGACCAACTGCACGTTCGACAAGCGCAGTGGTCTGCTCCCAGGGCAGCACGGGCTCGCGCGCCGTCGCAAGGCGAGCGACTACGGCATCCAGCTCCGGGCGAAGCAGAAGGCACGGCGCATCTACGGCGTCCTCGAGACCCAGTTCCGGCGCTATTTCGAACGTGCTGAGGGTGCCGAGGGCGTCACCGGCACGGTCCTGCTCCAGCAGCTCGAGCGCCGGCTCGACAACATCGTCTACCGCCTCGGGCTCGCCAGCTCGCGCCGGGAGGCGCGCCAGCTCGTCAGCCATCGCCATTTCAGGGTCAACGGCAAGGCGCTCAACATTGCGTCGGCGCAGTTGCGCCCCGGTGACGTGGTCGAGGTTCGCGAGCGCAGCCGCAAGATGCTGGTGCTCGAGAACGCGCAGGCGCTCGTGTCGGGCAGGTCGGTCCCCGACTGGCTCACCCTCGACGCTGCGGCGCTGCGGGGCACGGTCACACGTTTGCCGGAGCGCCATGAGATGGAACAACAAATCGAAGAGCAGCTCATCGTGGAGTACTACTCGAGATGACAATGCTCCGCGCCGGGATCGGCGCAACGCCCCTGCCCCCTGTTGAGGAGTCCTGAATGGCAATTGACATGATGACCACACCCGCGGTCAAGGAGATCGAGAGCAGCGCCGATTACGGCAAGTTCGAGATCGAGCCGCTCGAGCCCGGATTCGGCGTCACGCTCGGCAACTCGCTGCGCCGCGTGCTGCTCTCCTCGCTCCCTGGCGCCGCGATCACCTCGGTCTCCATCGAGGGCATCGCTCACGAATTCAGCTCGATCGAGAACGTCAAAGAAGACGTGACCGAGATCCTGCTGAATATCAAGGAGATCAACGTCCTCTCCCACAGCGCCGACCCGGTGCGCATCAGCATCGATCAGCATGGCCCTCGCGACGTCACCGCCGGCGACATCGAGTGCCCGAGCGACATCGAGATCCGCAACCCCGGTCAGCACATCGCAACCCTGGATTCGCCCAAGGCACAGTTGCGCATGGACCTGATGGTCGAGCGCGGCAAGGGATACGTCACTGCGGAGCGCAACAAGAAGGAAGGCCAGGCGATCGGCGTGATCCCGATCGACGCCATCTTCACGCCAGTCCGCAAGGCCAACTTCTTCGTGGAGAAGACCCGCGTCGGCCAGGAGACCGAGTGGGACAAGCTGGTCGTCGAGGTGTGGACCGACGGAACCCTGGCCCCGGTGGAAGCGGTCAGCCGCGCCGCCGGCCTCTTCACGGATCACCTCGGGCTCTTCGTCCGGTTCGGCGACAACCTCGCCGCCCCTCAGCAGCGCCAGGCACGCGGCAACGACCTCCCGAGCCGCCTCGCCGACGTGCCGATCGAGGACCTCGAGCTCAGTGTTCGCGCGCTCAACTGCCTCAAGGCGAACGACATCACCAAGGTCGGCCAGCTGGTGGCGATGAAGCAGGAAGAGCTGCTCACCTTGCGCAACTTCGGTCAGAAGTCGCTCGATGAGATTCGCGAGAAGCTCGTGCAGCGCGAACTGGTCACCCCCGAAGAGCTGGAAACCCTGTTCCAGCCGATGGCGAGGTAACCGGGACCACTCATGCGACATCGCATCGCCGGTCGGAAGTTCGGGCGCAGCGCGGCGCATCGCCAGTCGATGACGCGCAACCAGGTGACCTCATTGCTGCGCTACGGCCGGATCACGACCACTGAGGCGAAGGCCAAGGAATTGCGTCGATGGGTCGAGCGCGTCATCACCGACGCCAAGCCCGACGACCTCAACGCGCGCCGCAAGGTTGCGCTTTACGTCAACGACCGCGAGGTTTCGAACAAGCTCTTCTCGACCTATCTCGAGCGCTACAAGGAGCGTCCCGGCGGCTACACGCGGGTGGTCAAGCTGCCGCCGCGGCGCAGTGACGCAGCCCCGATGGCCATCATCGAGCTGGTCGAGTAGGAACGGTTCACGCGTGCCCACATACAGCCTCACCCTCGAGTACGACGGCACCGATTTTGCCGGCTGGCAGATCCAGCCGACAGTGCGGACCGCGATGGGCGTCTTCAGCGACGCGCTGCGTGCGGTCACGTCCGAGACGCCGGCGCTCACCGCGGCGGGGCGCACCGACTCGGGGGCGCACGCGCACGGCCAGGTCGTCGGCTGCACGCTCGAGCGCGCGTGGGCGCCCGACACCCTGCGCAACGCACTCAACGCAACGCTCCCCGCCGACCTTGCGGTCCGCACTGTCGCGATCCGGCCCGACGGCTTCCATGCGCGTCGTGATGCGGTCGAGCGGACGTATCGCTATCTCGTCGTGTGCAGGGACGGCAGGTCGCCGGTGATGCGCCGCAATGCGTGGACCGTGCGCGGACCACTGGACACCGATGCGATGCGCTCGGCCGCGGCTCACCTCGCTGGCAAGCACGATTTTGCGGCGTTCGGAACCGCACCACGCGCCGGCGGGAGCACCGTTCGCCACGTGACGTCGGTCAGCATCGACCACGACGCACTCCCTGACACCCAGGCAACGCACCCCGGCGAGCCGGTGCTCGAAACCGTCGCGATCACCGTCCACGCCGACGCATTCCTGCGCGGCATGATGCGGTCGTTCACCGGTGCGCTCGTGAAGATCGGCCAGGGTCGTGCGACACCCGAGTGGCTGGCATCACTCGTCGACGGCGCAATCGCCCGCGATCCATCCGTGTCGGTCGCGCCGGCACGCGGGCTGCATCAGTGGTCGGTGCGCTACGAGCCAAAACCGACACACCAGGAGCTCGCGGCATGACCAGCACGCTGACCTACCAGGCCAAGCCCGCTGAGCTGGAACAGCGCTGGTTCCTCGTGGACGCCCGCGGGCAGACGCTCGGGCGCCTCGCCGCCAACATCGCGCGCGTCCTGCGCGGCAAGCATCGCCCGCAGTTCACGCAGCACATCAACACCGGCGAGCACGTGATCGTCATCAATGCGCGCGACATCGTGGTCACCGGCCGTAAGCGGACTCTCAAGCAGTACGACCGGTACTCGGGCTATCCGAGCGGGCGGCGCGTGCGCACCTTCGATGAGGCGATGGCAGTCGATGCCACCTTCCCCATCATGCACGCGGTCCGCGGCATGCTCCAGCACAACACCCTCGGTGCGGAGCAGCTGACCCACCTTCGTGTCTACGCGGGCTCGGAGCATAAACATGAGGCCCAGCGACCGCAGCCGATCACGTTCGGCGAGCTAGGGGAGATCATCCTTGCCCGCACCAGTTGAGGCATACAAGCAGGCCACCGGCCGCCGCAAGACGGCGGTCGCGCGTGTTCGCATCGTCCCCGGCGACGGCGTCATCGTCGTCAACAACCGCCCACCGAGCGAGTACTTCGGACGCCGTGACCTCGAGACCGTGGTCACGCAGCCGCTCCGGGTGACCGACACCACCGGCCGTTTCGAGGTGTCGGTGAAGGTCTTCGGCGGCGGCATCGCCGGCCAGGCCGGTGCCGTGTGCCACGGCATCGCGCGCGCGCTCATCGCCGCCGATCCGGAGCTGCGCCCGGTCCTCAAGGCGGCAGGGTTGCTCACCCGCGACTCCCGCGAGAAAGAGCGGAAGAAGTACGGCCTGAAGCGAGCACGGAAGGCGCCGCAGTACACCAAGCGGTAGTGGAGGCGCCGCCCGTCACGCGAACGACGGTGCGGGCTCGCGTGCTCGGATGCCCGGTCGACATCGTCGACATGGCAACAGCGGTGCAAACGCTCGTGGAGCTGGTGGAACGGCGCCGTGCGGACGCGACATCGCATGCGGCGGTGGTCATCACCCTCAATCCCGAGATGGTCATGATGGCCCGGCGTCGCCCGGAATTCAGCTCGGTCCTCGATTCGGCTGCCCTGGTGGTGCCGGATGGCATCGGCCTGGTGCGTGCGCTGCGCCGTCGCGGCCACCCCGAGGTTGAGCGCGTCGGCGGCGCGGACCTGATCGGCGCGTACCTCCCCGAGGCTGAGCGGCGAGAGCACCGCATCGCCCTGGTCGGTGGCGCGCCCGGCGTCGCCGCAGCTGCGCGCGACCGCATGCTCGAGAACCATCCGCGGCTCCGTGTCGTCGCGATCAACGACGGCCCTCCGGGGAAGGCGACGGCGCTCGAGGTCGAGCAGTCGCGTCCCGAGGTGGTCCTCGCAGCCTTCGGCGCCGGCCGCCAGGAACTCTTCCTGGACCGGTACCTCGGACCGATCGGCGCGGCATCGGGGATCGGCGTCGGCGGCGCCCTCGACTTCCTGGCCGGCCGCGTGCGCCGTGCGCCGTCGGCGGTGAGACGCGTCGGCCTCGAATGGGCGTGGCGTCTGGCCATCCAGCCGTGGCGGCTCCGGCGTCAGTCGGTGCTCCCGGTCTACTGGTGGCTCGAGCGCCGCGAAGCCGCCGCGATGCGCGCTGGGCGCTGATCCAGCCCGATGCTGAGCATCATCGTCCCCGCCTACAACGAGGAGCAGCGCCTGCCGGCGACCCTGGTCAGGATGCGCGCGTACCTCGCTGATCGCGGCGAGCCATACGAGGTGCTCGTCGTCGACGATGGCAGCAGCGACAAGACGCTCGCGATGGCGCGCGCGATCGCGGCGGATTGGCCGGAGTTGCAGGTGCTCGCGCTCGAGCAGAACACGGGCAAGGGAGCGGCGGTGCGCTTCGGCATGCTCAGCGCCAGCGGCGAGCATCGGATTTTCAGCGACGCCGATCTCAGCACGCCGATCGAGGAGGTCGAGCAGTTGCGGGCCCGCTTGCACGGCAATTGCGCAGTCGCCATCGCGTCCCGGGCGCTGCCGGAGTCGCGGATCGACGTCCATCAACCGGGACGGCGCGAGGTCATGGGCCGGACGTACAACCGCTTGCTGCAGCTTGCAGCGCTGCGCGGCCTCCATGACACGCAGTGCGGGTTCAAAGCGTTCACGGCCGAGGCAGCGATCGCCTGCTTCACGCCGCTGCGCACACTCCGCTTCGGATTCGACGCGGAAGTCCTGCTCCGCGCCCGGCGACTTGGCTGGACGGTCGCGGAAGTGCCGGTGCGCTGGGAGCACAAGGAGGACTCCCGGGTGAGTGCGCTGCGTGATTCATTTGGCGTTCTTTACGATTTAGTGCGTCTACGGTTCATCGTCCGGCGATAATCGCTGAGTGAGAAGCGCCCAGCGAGCCACGACCTCGGGGCATATCGACGTCCGGGTCGCGGATGCTCCGCTTGTGGGACTGCGGTTTCACATGGATGCACGCGCGGCTGATCTCGAGGACCTCGCCGCGCACCTCGAGCGCCAGCTCATCGATGTTGGAGCCCGGCGTGCAAACGTGCTGGTCCGGCTACGACGGGCGGAGGTGTCCCGGCAGCAGGCCCTGGAGGTCCTCCCCGCCGTGGCGTCTCCGGCGATCCTCGCCGACATCGCCGCGACGTTCTCGGAGGGCCTGGAGTTGAGCACCGAGCTCACCCGGCTGGAGACGCGCGCCGAGGGGATCCGCACCCGGCTGGCGGATATCAGCAGCGAGCAGACCCTGCTTCGCACCATGAGCCGCCAACTCGCCCAGGTCCCGGGACAGTCGGTCGCCGACCCGCATCAGCGCGCGACCCGGTACAGCCAGGCAGCGCGTCAGATCTACGAGATCGCCGACGTCGAGCACGCCGAGACCGCGCGGCTCATCCTCGAAGGACCCATGCAACGCCTCGCCGACGCGGCACTCGAGGCGGAGTTGATCGGCAGGAGCCTCGCTCGCGAGCCGGAGACCGCCGCCGGCGCGAGCACCCGCTGCCGGACCGCTGCTGCCGATGCATCCGAGCAACTCGGCGAGGTCATCGCCGGGCTGCTGCCCCTGAGCGAGGGGAGAGGCCTCGTCGGCGCGATCCGTGAGCTGCTGGCGGCCTGGACCGACCGCGGGACGGTGCTCCTCCACATCCTCGGCGCGGAGCGCCGGATGCCGTCACTGCCCGAGATCACGATGTATCGGATCATCGAGCAGGCGATCGACAACGCCCTGGCGCACGGCCGCCCCCAGCGGGTCGACGCGATCATCTCCTTCCTGCCGAGCATGGTCGTCGGCGTCATCAAGGACGACGGCGACGGATTCGACGTCGGGGCCACCGACGCACGCCTCGGACGGACCGCCGGCCTCGGGCTCATCCAGATGCGCGAGCGGGCTGCCCTGGTGGGCGGTCGCGTCCAGGTGCGCAGCGGGCTCGGGCTCGGCACCGAGGTCCGCGTCACCATCCCTGACAGCCGAGCGACGACCTAGCGACGGCTGCGGCGCGCCGTGGAACGCCCGCTAGGATCGCGGTCATGTCCTCGATGCAACGTCACTTCCGGTTGACCACGTCCGCCGGAACCACCGTCGCCGGTGCGGTTGCGATGGCCGACACCCCGTGGCAGCGCTTCATGGGCCTGATGGGCCGCCGTGAGCTCCCAGCCGATGCTGGGCTCTGCCTGCGTCCCTGCAGCTCGATCCACATGTTCTTCATGCGATTCCCGGTGGACGTCGCGTTCATCGACGGCGACGGCCACGTGGTGCGCATGTACCACGGGCTCCGTCCGTGGCGGGTATCGCGAGTGGTGCGCCGAGCCAAGGCGGCGATCGAGTTGCCGAGCGGGGCGCTCGCGCGGGCCGGGGTCGGCGTGGGCGACCTCCTGACGATGTCCTGATCCGGTACGGTCGCCTCCGACCACATCGCTGATTGGAGGAACGACGTGTACCAGGGGATACTCGCCGAAACCGTGACCGTCACCGGTCACCAGGACGAGGCGATCGGGGCATATCTCGCCCGGCCGCTGGGCGCGGGACCCTTTCCAGGTGTGCTGGTGATTCACCACGCGCCGGGATGGGATGGGGCCACCAAGGAGATCGCACGGCGGTTCGCAGCCGAGGGGTATCTCGCGATCTCCCCGAATCTCTACCACCGTTTCGGGCCGGATCTCGCCCCTGACGACGCCGCGGCGGCGGCACGCGCCGGCGGGTGGATCACCACCGAGCAGTTCCTGGGCGACGCGGGCGGCGCGCTGCGCTTCCTCAGGACCCTGCCGGTGAGTAGTGGCAAGGCCGGCTCGATCGGGTACTGCTCGGGAGGGCGCCAATCGTTTCTCGCAGCCTGCGAGCTCGGGGTCGACGCGGCCGTTGACTGCTACGGGGCATTCGTGATCTCGTCGTCGCCGCCGGAGCTGCCCTACCGGATGGAGCCGGTCATCGATCGTGCGCCGAAGATCTCGTGCCCGATCCTCGGTCTTTTCGGTGCCGAGGACAAGAACCCGTCACCCGACGAGGTCGCCCAGATCGACGCCGAGCTGACGAGGCTCGGCAAGGAGCATGAGTTCCACACGTTCGAGAACGCTGGTCATGGCTTCTTCGCGGTCGATCGCCCGGCGTACCGGGTGGACGCTGCCGTCCAGGGATGGCGGCTCATCCTCGATTTCTACGGCCGCCATCTGCGCTAGGAGGCAGACATGTGCTCGTACATCGTTGAGAAGACGGCGCTGACCGGCAGCGCCAAGGCAGCCGGCACCTGGACGCCGATCACCACAGCGGTCGTGTCGGTCGACCACCCGTTCCACGCGACCCTCGACCACGCGCTGATCGTCGACTTCGTCAATATGGGGCGCCCAATCAGTGAACGGGTTGCGCTGGAGCTGAGCGTCGGATCTGCCCGCGAGCTCATCTCGTGCATGCAGACGGCGTTGGACGCGTTCGACGAGGGCGGCTCAGCGTAGCTCCTGATCCCTGAAGCGGCGAGGATCTCCGACGCGCCCAAAGGCGCCGACCGGCGTGCTGCTCCTCGCTGGGAGCAGGCGCCATGGGTCGCTCCGCGACACCGTTGTCCCGAGGGCGTCTGCCGAGCTCACGCATACCTGTGGGGATGCTCGCCGCTCTCACCAGGCTGCTGCTCGACACAGTCGCGCCGCGGCGCTGCGCGGCCTGTGATGAGGTCTCCAACCCGTCGATCTGCTCCCGCTGCGTCGCCGCGCTGAACGCGCTGCCGATCCCGGCGGTGCGCCGGATGCGCAACGGCAGCGCCTTTGCTGGATTCGAGTTCGTCGAACCCGTCCGCGCCGCGCTGCACCGCGGTAAGTACGGCGGCGATCGTGGGGCGCTGCAGGAGCTTGCCGCGATCACCGCCGAGCGCCTGTCCGGACCCCGCCTGTTCACGCCCGACGCGATCGTCGCGATCCCGCTCGGGCCACGCCGGCGCAGGCAACGCGGCTACAACCAGGCTGCGGTGATCGCGGCCGTGATCGCGGAGGCCCGCGATGTCCCGGTGGTCGATACCTTCGCAAGGATCCGGGACACGCGCCCGCAGACGGCCCGAGATGAGGCGACCCGGCGTGACAACGTCGCCGGTGCCTTCGGATGGACCGGCTCCCCACTGGGCGGCTCCTACCTGTGGCTCGTCGATGACGTCCTCACCACCGGCGCCACCGCCGGGGCGGCGGCCGCGGTTCTGGTCCAGGCAGGGGCCTCCCTGGTCGACGTCGTGGTGGTGGCCGCGGTTTCGTGAAGGTCGATGGCTGCCACAATGAAGGTGACCATGTCCCTCTTCCGGAAGCCGATCAACAAGGTCCTCGGTGACCCCGTCAAGCGCGAGATCAAGCGCTACCAGGGTGTCGTCGACCTCATCAACGATCTCGAGCCCGAGATGTCCGCGCTCACCGACGAACAGCTGCGCGACAAGACGCGCGAGTTCCGGGAGCGCCTGGGTGTCGAGGGCGCCGACATCACCCACGGCCAGTCCTTCGCCGCCGGCCTCGGTGAGGAGACCGAGGAGATGGCCATGGAGCGGGCCGAGGAGCAGGAGCGCGAAGCCGAGCGCCGGCAGGCCCTCGACGACCTGCTGCCGGAGGCCTTCGCCGTGGTTCGCGAGGCCTCGAAGCGGACCCTCGGGATGCGCCATTTCGACGTCCAGCTGATCGGCGGCATCGTGCTCCACCAGGGCCGCATCGCCGAGATGAAGACCGGTGAGGGCAAGACGCTGGTCGCCACGCTCACGCTGTATCTGAACGCGCTCGAAGGTCGCGGCGCGCACCTCGTCACGGTGAACGACTACCTGGCACGACGTGACGCCGGCTGGAATGCAGCGCTGTACCACTTCCTCGGCCTCTCGGTCGGCGTCATCGCGGGGCAGGATCTGTCCTTCATCTACGACCCCGACTTCGTCGACGACACCCACCCGGATCCCCGGCTGCAGCACCTGCGTCCGTGCACCCGCCGCGAGGCGTACGCCGCCGACATCACGTACTCGACCAACAACGAGCTGGGCTTCGACTACCTGCGCGACAACATGGCGCAGAAGCTCGACCGCTGCGTGCAGCGCCGGCTCCGCTTCGCGATCGTCGACGAGGTCGACTCGATCCTCATCGATGAGGCGCGGACGCCGCTGATCATCAGCGGTCAGGCGAGCGAGGCGACCGACAAGTTCTACACGTATGCGCGTCTGATCCCGCGGCTCGTCGCGGAGGATGACTACACAATCGACGAGAAGACCAAGTCGGCGACCCTGAGCGAGGAGGGCGTCGACAAGATCGAGAAGTGGACGGGGATCTCCAACGTCTACGAGATGGAGCACGCTGCCGAGGCGCACCAGATCAATCAGGCGCTGCGTGCACACGCGCTGTGGCTGCGCGACCGCGACTACATCGTCCGCGATGGCGAAGTGATCATCGTCGACGAGTTCACCGGGCGCACCATGCCGGGTCGCCGCTGGTCTGATGGGCTGCACCAGGCGATCGAGGCCAAGGAAGGCGTGGCAGTCCAGCAGGAGACGGTCACCCTGGCGACGATCACGTTCCAGAACTTCTTCCGTCTCTACGACAAGCTCGCCGGCATGACCGGTACGGCGCTCACCGAGGCCGAGGAGTTCCACAAGATCTACAAGCTCGAGGTGGTGCCGATCCCGACCCACCAGCCGATGGTGCGGCTCGACGAGCCCGACCTGATCTACAAGGGCGAGGACGGCAAATACCGTGCGGTGGTCGATGAGATCGCCGAGCGCTACAAGAAAGGGCAGCCCATCCTCGTCGGGACGACGAGCATCGAGAAGAGCGAGCGGTTGAGTCGCATGCTCGACAAGCTCGGCGTCCAGCACTCGGTGCTGAACGCCAAGCTCCACGAGAAAGAGGCCGACGTCATCGCCAATGCCGGTCAGCGCGGCAGCGTGACCATCGCCACCAACATGGCGGGCCGCGGCACCGACATCGTCCTCGGTGACGGCGTCGCTGCTGTTGGAGGCCTGTACATCATCGGCACCGAGCGCCACGAGTCACGGCGAATCGACAACCAGCTCCGCGGCCGTGCGGGCCGCCAGGGTGACCCGGGCGAGTCGCGCTTCTTCCTGTCCTTCGAAGACGACCTCATGCGCGTCTTCGGCGGCGAGCGCATGCAGGGGCTCATGGGCAAGCTCGGCGTTGACGAGGACACGCCGCTCGAATCGAAGATGGTGTCGCGGCAGATCGAAGGCGCACAGGCTCGTGTCGAGGGACAGAACTTCGACAGCCGCCGTCATGTCGTCGAGTACGACGATGTCATGAACAAGCAGCGCGAGATCATCTACGGCGAGCGGCGCAAGATCCTCGAGGGGACCGACACACGATCGAATTTCGTCTCGATGGTCGAGCATGTGGTGGCGACCGACGTGCCCACGTACTGCGAGGGCCGGCACCGCGAGGCATGGGATTTCGAGGGGCTCTGGACGCAGATGCACATCTTGGCCGCAGGGTTGCCGCCGCTCTCCGAGGTCAGCATGGACAGCCTCGGCGACAGTGCCGAAGATGTGTCCGAGACGCTCAGCGGCGAGCTGATCGGCCTCTACGAAGAGAAGGAGCAGGAGTACGGCGCAGAGCTGCTCCGCGAGGTCGAGCAGAGCGTGATGCTCCAGGTCATCGACTCACGCTGGCTGTCCTACCTGACGCAGATGGACCATCTCCGCGAAGGGATGGGCCTGCAGGCGTACGGGCAGATGGATCCGCTCGTCGAATACAAGGCCGCGGCGTTCACGGCCTTCCAGGATCTGACCGAGGACATCCAGCGCGAGATCGTCCGGGCGCTGCTCAACGTCCAGATCCGCCGTGTGGATCCCAATGAGGCTGGTCCGGCGGTCGACGGCGGTGCACCCGCTGAGCCGGGCATCCCCGTGCCATCGGCCGGCGCCGCCGAGGCCACGGCTCCGCCGTCGCCCCGGGCGGATCGACCTGGCGGCGCGGTCGACGGAGCGCAGGTGCCGCCGGCGCGCCCGGCAGCAGCGCTCGCGAGCGGCGCTTTGGCCCGGGCTACCAGTACCCGCGTCTCGACCCCGCTCGTCGCGAAGCCGATCGTGCGCAACATCGTCGAGTCCTCTGCAGAAGGGACGCGTCGCGTGGACGGCAACGGCAACGCCGCCGGCCATTCCGGCAACGGAGCGCCCCAGGGAAAGGTGGGCCGGAATCAGGCCTGCCCGTGCGGCTCGGGGAAGAAGTACAAGTACTGCCACGGGCGCTGACGAGCGCGGTCTCAGGGCGGGGATCCAAGCTACGGGCGGCGACTGCCGCGCCCGGACTACCATCAGATTTGCCCCTGCCGCGCCGGTGAGAACGTCGCGGCGACGAGCCAGTCCGAGGAGGTTCCCGATGTCGATCGACCCCGCCAAGACCGCCGTCGTCCTCATCGAATACCAGAACGATTTCACGTCCGAGGGAGGCGTGCTGCACGGCGCTGTCGAGGCGGTGATGGAGAAGACCGGCATGCTCGCGAACACGGAGCGGGTCGTCGAAGCCGCCAGGTCGGCCGGCGCGACGATCATGCACGCGCCGATCATGTTCGCGGAGGGCTACAACGAGATCAGCGCACACCCGTACGGCATCCTCAAAGGCGTGGTCGACGGCAACGCGTTCGTCAAGGGGACGTGGGGCGCCGCCATCACCGAGGAGCTCGATCCGCAGGATGGCGACATCATCATCGAGGGCAAGCGCGAACTCGACACCTTTGCCAGCACGAATCTCGACTTCATCTTGCGCAGCAAGGGAATCTCGACGATCGTGCTCGGTGGTTTCCTCACCAACTGCTGTGTCGAGTCGACGATGCGCAGCGGCTATGAGAACGGCTACGAGGTCATCACGCTGTGCGATTGCGTGGCGGCAACGTCGGTCGAGGAGCACGACAACGCGATCAGGTACGACTATCCGATGTTCTCCAAGCCGATGACGTCGGCGGAGGTGATCGCAGAGTTCGGCTAGCGCATGCGGATGAAGCTGGCGTTGCTCCGGTATGCATCCAGCGTGCGCGCATCCATGTACGACATCGAGCTGCGCAGTCCTGCGACGTAGCGCTGGATCACGTCAGCAACGCGGCCTTTGTACGCCACGATCGACTCGGCGCCCTCGATGTACTCAGGGTCCTCACCGGCGAACTCCTGTTGCACCGAGAACGACGCCGCGCCGCGCATGATCTTGAACTTCTTCCCGTCGACGACGATCACGCGCCCCGGGGCCTCGTACGTTCCCGCCAGCGCTGACCCCACCATGATGCAATCCGCTCCAAGGGCCAGGAGCTTGCACATGTCGGCTGGGCTCCGGATTCCGCCATCGCCGATGATCAGCGCTCGGTGGCGCACCTGGACGCACTCGTAGACGCTGTAAGGCGTGGGCGCGTGGACACCGGTCTCCGTCCGTGTCTCGCACACCGAACCACCGGCGATCCCAACGCGGATGGCGTCCACCCCGTGGTCCTCGAGCCATCGGAACGTCTCGGCGGTTGCGACGTTGCCGGCGATGAGGAACACGGCCGGGTCCTGCTCGCGGATCCAGCGGACGGCATGGCCCACCTGCTCGTGCGCACCGTTGGCAGTGTCGAGGCAGACGATCCTGCAGCCTGCCTCGACGATCTGCGCGAAGCGGTCGCGATAGTCGCCACTGACCCCCAGCGCGGCGGCGAGCGGCGCGCCCCCCTCCGCGACCAGGCGCAGTTCCGCCGCCTGCTCATCGACCGCCTGGAAGCGGGGCAGGATGCCGAGCGCCCCGTGCTCCCCGAGCGCGCGGCACATGTCGACGCCGCAGACATCGGGCATCGGCGATCCGATCAAAGGAACGCTCAGGTGCAGCGGGCCGAAGTCCACGGCAGGCAGGGCCTCGATTCGATGCACGAGCGTCGATCGCACCCGCGGCACGAGCGACACGTCGTCGAAATCGAAGGCCCGCGGCATGTCCGAGAACAGCTCGCCGATCGCGTCGGACGAGACGGCTGCAGCGGTTTGCATCACTGCATTGTGGAATACTCGCCAGATGAGCGAGCTTGCAGAACGCGCCACCGACGTCGCCGCCCGTATAGCAGAGCTCCAGGGGCATCTTTGACCTCGATGGGAAACGCGTCCGTCTGACCGAGCTCGACCAGGAGATCTCGGCTCCTGATCTCTGGGACGACCCGCGCCACGCGGCAGCGCTCAACCAGGAGGCCTCGCGGATTCGCGACGACCTGATCACGTGGGAATCCCTGACCCAGCGCGCTGCTGACACCCGCGAGCTCGCCACGATGCTCGAGGCCGAGCCCGACGCGGCGATGACCCACGACCTCGAGAAGGATCTTGCCGCTCTCGAGAAGGAGATCGGACGCCGCCAGATCGACCTGCTCTTCAGCGATCCCTACACCGACCACGTGGCGCTGATCGGGATCCACGCCGGCGCGGGCGGCACCGACTCCCAGGACTGGGCGCAGATGCTCCTGCGCATGTACCTGCTCTGGGCGGAGGAACACCGGATGCCGGTCGAGTTCCTCGAGGAGTCGGTGGGGGATGAGGCCGGCATCAAGTCGGCGACCATTCGCGTGTCCGGCGCACGGGCATATGGCCTGCTCAAAGGCGAGCACGGGGTGCATCGGCTGGTCCGGATCAGCCCGTTCGATGCCGCCCATCGGCGCCACACCTCATTCGTGCTGGTCGAGGTGACCCCCGAGATCGAGGACACGGTCACTGTCGAGATCGACCCCGACGACGTGCGCACCGACGTCTTCCGCTCCAGCGGGGCCGGGGGCCAGCACGTCAACAAGACGTCATCGGCGGTCCGTCTGACGCACATTCCCACCGGCGTCGTGGTGACGTGCCAGAACGAGCGATCCCAACAGCAGAACCGAGACGTTGCCTGGCGCGTACTCCGCTCCCGTCTTCTGGCGCTCCAGCAGGCGGCACACGCCCAAAAGGTCGCGGATCTCAAGGGGGAGCTCATCGCCGCCGAGTGGGGCAGCCAGATTCGCTCCTACGTCCTCCATCCCTACACGATGGTCAAGGACCACCGGACCGGCGTGGAGGTGGGCAACGCTCAGGGCGTGCTCGACGGTGACATCGATCCCTTCATCGAGGGCTACCTGCACTGGGCGGCCCGCGAGGGTGCAGAATCGAAGGCATCCTGATCGACCGGTCGCGGCCGTCGCGTTCGGAAGTGACCAATCTGTGAAATATCGCGGGAGTCCGTCGGAACCCCGGCTTATACTGGCCGCCGACGCAGTAGCGATCCCAGAAACCACTCTATGAACACATCGCCCCAGGAGGCAGCCTGGTGAGCGTGGCGGTCGCGGAGCGATCTTCGGCCCCCCCTCAGCACGCGCTGCGCCCAGTCATCTCGTTTCACGGCGTGAGCAAGGTCTATCCGAACGGAACGGAGGCCCTGCGCGACGTTGATCTGGCGATCCATCAGGGCGACTTCTGCTTCCTGGTGGGACCGAGCGGCGCCGGTAAGTCGACCCTTGTACGCCTGCTCATCCGCGACGAGGCTCCGTCCACCGGCCGGATCTTCATCGACGGGCAGGAGGTCAGCCGGATGTCGCACCGCAAGCTCCCCAAGCTGCGGCGCAAGTTCGGGATCGTCTTCCAGGACTACAAGCTGCTCACGCGGCGCACCGTGGCGCAGAACGTGGCGTTCGCGCTCCAGGTGACCCGACCGGGGCAGCGGCACCTGCGCGAGAAGGTGGAGGAGGTCCTGTGGATCGTCGGGCTCGAGGACAAGCTCGACAAGTTTCCGGATGAGCTGAGCGGTGGCGAGCAGCAGCGCGTGGCGATCGCTCGCGCCCTCGTGCATCGCCCGCGCATCTTCCTTGCGGATGAGCCGACCGGCAACCTGGACCCGGACACGTCCTGGGGCATCGTCCAGCTGCTGCTCCAGATCAACCATCGGGGCACCACCGTGCTGATGGCGACGCACAACCGCGAGGTGGTGGACCTCGTCCGGCGCAGGGTCATCGCCATCGACAACGGTCGTGTGGTCCGAGATGAAGCGGAGGGCAGCTACCTGCGCGAGGGGACCGCAACCCTGTGAGGCAGATTTTCGCCTCGCTGTGGTTCGCCCTCCACAGCGCGGGTCAGAACTTCCGGCGCAACCTCGGGGTCTCGCTGGCAGGCGTCTTCACGATGGGGTTGATCATCTTTCTGGTGGGCGGGTCGCTGCTCTTCACGCACTCCGTCGACACGGTCCTCCAAGGCCAGGAGCAGAACGCGAGTCACCTGAAGATCTACCTCTCGGACAACGCGTCCCTGGCTGCGATCACCAACTTTGAGAGCCGCCTCAAGACCGACCCGAGGGTGATCTCAGTCACCTTCGAAACCAAGGACCAGGCGGCCCACCAAGCGTCGCAGAACCCTGACATCGCCAGCGCGCTCAACGTTTTGGGCAGCAACCCGCTGCCCGCATCGCTGAACCTGAACGTCCGCAAGCTGACCGATCTGAGCCAGTTCAACGCCGAGGCCAAGGCCACGCCGATCGTCGACAGCACGACGCCAACCGACTACAACTCCGATGTCATCTCCAAGCTCAACACGGTGATCACCGTCATCGAATGGGTCGGGGCGATCATCGCGATCATCCTGCTGACGATCAGCATCGTGATCATCATGAATACGATCCGAACCGCCGTGTACTCACGGCGAACGGAGATCGAGATCATGAAACTCGTCGGTGCGACGGACTGGTTCGTGCGCTGGCCGTTCATCCTCGAAGGCATGCTCGGGGGGCTGCTCGCCGCCATCTTCTCGGGGGCGGTCGTCTTCGGCGCGTACCGACTCTTCGTCCAGGCTGCGCAGGGCAACCTGCTCAGCGTGCCCTTCGACGTCCGCTACACCGTCACGCTGCTGATCGTCCTGCTCGTCGGCGGTGTCGCGGTCGGCGCGTTCGGCAGCTTCCTCGGGGTGCGGCGGTTCCTGTCGGCCTGACATCGCGGCGCGCGCCGGCCCTGGTCGGGCGTTGGGCCGCCGCTGATGGGCCAGAGGACGACGCCGATATACTCAGGCTCCGTGGCCGAACGATTTGACATCGCCATTCTCGGGGGCGGGATGGGCGGCTACCCGGCGGCGATCCGCGCGGCCCAGCTGGGGCTGAGCGTCGTCCTGGTCGAGGAGGACAAGGTCGGCGGGACCTGCCTGCACCGCGGCTGCATTCCGGCCAAAGCGCTGCTCCAGAGCGCGGCGCTGCTCGACGAGCTCCGGCATGCGGAGTCGTTCGGGGTCACCACCGGCGACGTCCACTTCGACTACTCGGTTGCGGGACGCCGTCGCGATCAGGTGGTGAATCAGCTGCACAAGGGCGTCCAGTTCCTGCTCCGCAAGAGCAAGGTCAGCGTCGTCAGCGGACGCGGGCGCATGGATGGTGCTGGACGGCTGGTGGTCGCTCCTCCCGCCGGCGATGCGGTCGAGATCGAAGCCGGCTCGGTGATCATCGCCACCGGCTCGCGCCCCAAGCAGCTCCCGGGGCACCCCGCGGACGGGAATGTCGTCCTCACGAGCGACGAGGCGTTGCGCATGGACCGAGTGCCGGCATCGGCGATCGTGCTCGGCGCGGGCGCGGTGGGTGTCGAGTTTGCGTCCCTCTACCGCAGCTGTGGCGCCGAGGTGACCATCGTCGAGATGCTGCCGAGTCTTGTGCCGCTGGAGGACGCGGCGGTCGGCGTCGAGCTTCGTCGCCAGTTCGAGGCACGCGGGATCACGTGTCTGCCCGGTCGCCGGCTCGACCTCGGTTCGATCGAGCGAAACGAGGTCGGCGTGGCGGTGACGGTGGCTGACGCCGAGGGAAAGGAGCAGCGGCTCCAGGCGGAGATCCTTCTCGTGGCGGTGGGCAGAGCCGCCAATGTCGAGAACATCGGCATCGAGGGGACGGGCATCGTCGTCGAACGCGGAGTCATCGCCGTCGACGCGCTGCTGCGGACGGGCGAAGCCGGCGTCAGCGCGGTCGGCGACGTCGTCGGTGGGTTCCAGCTCGCGCACAAGGCGCTCCACGAGGGGGTGCTCGCTGTGGAAGCCATCGCCGGGCGCGATCCGCACCCGCTCGACCCCCGGCTCGTGACCCGCACGACGTACTGCACCCCACAGATCGGGTCGATGGGACTGAGCGAAGCCGAGGCACAGGCGGCCGGGCACCAGGTCGCCGTGGGTGTGATGCCGTTCCGCGGCAACGGCCGCGCGCTCATCTGGGGGGAGAGCGGGGGGTTCTGCAAGGTCGTCGCCGACAAGGCGGACGGCACCGTTCTCGGCGTCCACATCATCGGTCATGAGGTGACCGAGCTCATTTGGGGACCCGCCCTTGGGGGGCTCCTCGAGACGACCGCATTCGAGATGGGCCACGCGGTCGCGCCACACCCTACACTCAGCGAAGTGCTCTCGGAAGCAGCCCTCGCCGTGAGCGGCGAGGCGATCCACATTTGAGCGGGGTGTGGGCCTCGCGGCACCGCCGGTCGCGTCAGCGTCGTTCGGAGGGATGATCGGCACGTGGCAATGACACGAACGGAGACCAAGGGTCGTGCCGGCCTGGACGCCGAGACCCTCCGGCTCATGTACCGGCACATGCTGCGCTCCCGGTTGCTCGACGAGCGCCTGTGGGTGCTGAACCGGCAGGGTCGTGCGCCGTTCTGGATCTCCGCCGAGGGCCACGAGGCGGTTCAGGTCGCCTTTGGCATGAACCTTCGACCCACGTACGACTGGGTCGCTCCGTACTATCGCGATCTCGCCCTGACGCTGGTGCTCGGGATGACCCCGCTCGACCACGTCCTGTCGGTGCTGCAGCGGGCCGCCGACCCCAACAGCGGCGGCCGGCAGATGCCCGCGCATTACGGCTGCCGGCGCCTGAACATCATCAGCACCGGCTCGTCGGTTGGGACCCAGCTCATCCACGCGTGTGGCATCGCGCTCGCGTCTCGTATGCGTGGCGAAGATGCTGTGACGTTGACGTCGATTGGCGAGGGCGGGACCAGCGAAGGCGATTTCCACGAAGCGTTGAACTTCGCGGCGACGCACAAGCTCGCGGTGATCTTCCTGGTCGAGAACAACGGATTCGCCATCAGCGTGCCGTGGCAGAAGCAGATGCCGACGCCAGACGTCGCCGATCGCGCGAAGGGATACGGCATCCCGGGTGTGATCGTGGACGGATGTGACGCCATCGCCTGCTACCGAGTGGCCCGCGAGGCGGTGAAGCGCGCTCGTCGCGGTGACGGTCCGACGCTCATCGAGGCGAAAGTGCTGCGGCTCACATCGCACAGCTCTGACGACGACCAGCGGCGCTACCGGACGTCCGAGGATCTCGAGTCCGACAAGGAACGGGACTCCTTGCTGCGCTTCAAGGCGACGCTCGAGGAGCTCGGCGTCCTGACTGCGAGTGACGCGGAGGAGATGCGCGCCGAGCTCGTGGTCGAGCTGAACGACGCCACCGAGGCGGCCGAGGCGGCACCACTGCCCGCCGCCGACACGGCGATGCTCCATGTGTACGCGGAACCGGGTGACTTGCGTGGCTGAGAAGACGTATATCGAGGCGATCCGCGACGGGATTCGCGAGGAGATGCGGCGCGATGAGCGCGTGATGATCCTTGGCGAGGACGTCGGTGCCAAGGGCGGCGTCTTCGGTGTCACCGAGGGATTGCAGAAGGAGTTCGGCGAGGCGCGCGTGCTCGACAGCCCGCTTGCGGAGTCGCTGATCGTCGGTGTTGCCATCGGCGCCGCGATGAACGGGCTGCGACCCATCGCCGAGATTCAGTTCCAGGACTTCATCATGCCGGCGGTCGATCAAATCATCAGCGAAGCCGCGAAGATGCGTTATCGCAGCAACGGCGATTGGGGTGTGCCGATGGTGGTGCGCTCACCATTCGGTGGAGGAGTCCACGGTGCGCTCTATCATTCGCAATCGATCGAGGCGATCTTCGCGCACATTCCCGGGCTCCGCGTCGTGGTGCCGTCGAATCCGTACGACGCCAAGGGGATGATCATCTCGGCGCTGCGCGACCCGGATCCGGTGCTGTACTTCGAACACAAGCGGTGCTACCGAGCCATCAAGGGCGAGGTGCCCGACGGCGAGTACACGGTCCCGCTCGACCGCGCTCGCGTGGTGCGCGAGGGTGAGGACATCGCCCTGTTCAGCTACGGCATGATGGTCCACACGTCGCTAGAAGCCGCGGATCGCCTTGCTGCAGATGGGTTTTCCTGCGAGGTCGTCGACCTCCGCTCCTTGCGGCCCTTCGACCGTCCAGCGATCGTCGCCAGTGCGCGCAAGTGCGGCAAGGTCCTGATCGTGCAGGAGGCGAACCTCGCGGTGAGCGTCGCGTCGGAGGTTGCCGCGATCATTGCGGAGGACTGCTTCGACAGTCTCGATGCCCCGGTCATGCGTCTCGGGGGCCCCGAGATTCCGGCCATGCCGTTCTCGCCGCCGCTGGAACAGTTCTACTTGGTCACGCCCAACAAGGTCGAGGCGAAGCTCCGCGAGCTCGCAGCGTACTGATCACCAATACAAGGAAGCTCGCGAAATGGCACTGACCGTCACGATGCCGCAGCTCGGGGAGAGCGTCACCGAGGGAACCATCGCCCGCTGGCTGAAGCAGCCCGGTGATGCGATCGTGAAATACGAGTCGATCGCGGAGGTGATCACCGACAAGGTGAACGCCGAAATCCCGGCACCGGCGGATGGCGTGATGTCCGAATTGATCGCACCGGAGGGGGCTGTCGTGCCCGTCGGCCAGCCGATCTGCTCCATCGACACCGGGGATGCTGCGTCCGAGGCGGCCCCGGCCCCGCAGGCGCAGGAGGCGGCAGCCGTGCCCGAGCCGGCGGCGACCGCGCCGGCAGCAGCCTCGGAGCCCGAGCCTGCGACGGTTGGTGCGACGGCGGGAGACGAGTCCGCGGTTGCCCCGATTCAGCGTGCCTTCACCGAGTCACCCGCTGCTGAGCCGCCGGCGTCCGATGCGGCTGCCGGAGGGAACGGGCAGGCGGGCGGCTACCACGTCACCCCGGCCGTCCGGATGCTCGTGCGCGAGCACGGGGTGGACCTGTCGGAGATCACCGGCAGCGGCATCGGCGGGCGGATCTCCAAGAAGGACGTTCTTGAGTACGTACAGCGGCGGGATGCGGGGGCTGGTTCGTCGGTGCCCGGTGGCACGCAGGCTGGGGTGCCTGCTCCGGCGACTCCCCGGCCTATGTCGCCTCCGCAGGCACCCCAGCCTGCTTCGACGGTGCCGGCTGCGCCGGCCCCCGCGGCCGCTGGCCCGGCCTCCTTCGCTGGGGCCGAAGGGGAGACGGTTGTTCCGTTGACGCAGGTTCGGAAGTCGATCGCGGAACACATGGTTCGGAGCCGGCAGACGTCGCCGCATGCGTATGTGATGGTCGAGGTCGACATGTCCGCCGTGTGGAAGATCCGGGACCGCGAGAAGACGGCTTTTGAGGCTCGGCATGGCGTCAAGCTGACCTTCCTGCCCTTTGTCGCACGGGCGGTTGTCGAAGCGCTGCAACGGCATCCCACGCTCAACGCGTCGTGGAGCGACGCGGGCGTGGTGGTGAAGCGTTCGATCAACCTCGGCATCGCCGTGGCCCTCGAGGACAACCTGATCGTGCCGGTCGTGCGCGACGCCGACCGGCTGAGCATCACCGGGCTCGCGACCACCATGGCCGATCTCGGCGCTCGGGCGCGGAGCAACCACCTCAAGCTGGACGAGATCCAGGGTGGGACGTTCACGCTCAACAACACCGGCGCCCTCGGCGCGGTGATGACCCAGGCGATCATCAACCAGCCGCAGGCAGCGATCATGACCATGGATCTCGTGGTCAAACGGCCCGTCGTCGTGGGTGACGCGATCGCGATCCGGCCGATCATGAACCTGGGACTGTCGTTCGACCATCGCATCAACGACGGCCTCCAGGCGACGCGCTTTGTGACCTCGGTTCAGAAGCTTCTCGAAGGACTGGACCCGTCGGGGAGCCTCGTTTAGCCCGTCCTGGCTATCATCAGGAGGAACGATGATCGAGAAAGGCGCTTTCGATGCGTGGGGACTCCGGACCCCGCCGGCCTGGGCGCAGCGCGCTCTGGAGAAGGGCATCATCGACGAGAGCCGGTTCCGCGCTCTGATCCGGGTCGCCTCCGAGAATCCCTCGGTCGCGAGGCGGACGCCTCGCCACCCGGGGAGTTGCTCCTGCCGGCGCCGACCCACCCGGTCCTGCACGCGCTGGCGGGCTTAGCGGCCGCTTCGACCGCCGTCCGGGCCAGGCGTGCAGGTTTCCAGGGTGGGAGCCGGAGTCTTCTTCTCAACCGAGGGAGATCGCGACCTCCTCGAGGTCGTCGTACGCTTCCTGAAGTCCGCCTTCCATGCCGGAACTGATCACCATGTCGCGGATCTCGCGGTTCGGGTACTCGGACAGGATGCTGAGCGTCGTCCGCCCGTCCGCCTCGGTAAGCACGAGCGTGCTCATCGACTCGTCTGCGTCCGGCATGCCCTCGAACGTCTCGGTCGAGACGATCCGCTCGTTGGGAACGATCTCGCGGAACTCTCCGTGGAACGCCACCTCGAAACCCTGATTTGCGGTCATCGCATAGCGCCATCTGCCCCCGACGCGCAGGTCGACTTCCGCAACGGTGACCTCGCCGCGGTCGCCTGCCCACCACCGCTTGATGAGCTCGGGGGTGGTGTAGGCCTTGTAGACCAGGTCCTTGGGGGCGTTGAACTCCCGGGTGATCAGGATCTCGGTATCCGAGGGAAGCGTCACCACCGCTGTCCCGCTAGTCGCTGTCGCTGCCATGACTGTCCTCCTTGCTCTGCAGCTCTTCCAATACGACGTCCAGACGATCGAATCGACGCGACCACGACTCCTCGTACGCCTTGACCCAGTCGTGGATGGGCTTGAGGGGCTCGCCGTTCAGGCTGTAGACCCGCTGCCGGCCCACGTCGCGGACGGCAACCAGGCCAACCTGCCGGAGCACCCTGAGGTGCTTGGAGACGAGCGGCTGCGGCAACCCGAGCAGGGCGACCAGGTCGTTGACGGGTCGCTCGCCACGTGACAGCAGATCAAGAATCTGCCGGCGACGCCGTTCGGCGACCGCGTTGAACGCATCCGTCGTCGTCGCTGCGCGGGCCACGGAAGCGATTATATGCCAATATCGGCATATGTCAAGCCGCGTGAGCCGAGAACGTGGAGGAGGAGTTCAGCGAGCGCCGACCGCTCGGGTCAGTCGGGGTCCTGGTGCGGGTAGCGCCAATCCGTCGGTGGAACGAAGGTCTCCTTGATGACCCGCGGGGACACCCAGCGGAGCATGTTCAGCGCCGAACCGGCCTTGTCATTGGTCCCGCTCATCCTGGCGCCGCCGAAGGGTTGCTGCCCGACCACCGCACCGGTGGGCTTGTCATTGATGTAGAAGTTGCCGGCCGCGTAGCGCAGCCGCGCTGCGGCTTCGTCGACGGCGGCGCGGTCGTCGGCGAATATGGCCCCGGTGAGCGCGTAGGGCGACGTTCGGTCGACCAGGTCGAGCACCGAATGCCAGTCCGAGTCCGGATAGGGAAAGACGGTGAGGATCGGCCCGAAGAGCTCGCGCTCGAGCAGATCGTGGTTTGGGTTCGTGCTGGCGAGGATGGTGGGGTGGACGAACCAGCCGACATCGCCGTCGCACTCGCCGCCGGCGATGAGCGTGAGATCCGGATCGGTGCGCGCCGCGGACAGCACCGCCTCGTGCTTGCGAAAGCTCGGTTCGTCGATGACCGCGCCCATGAACGTGCTGAACTCCGCGGGGTCTCCAACCGGGATCGCCTCGGTGGCCGCAGCGAGCGGTTCGCGCAGTTGCTCCCAGATTGACTGCGGGACGTACGCGCGCGACGCCGCCGAGCACTTCTGTCCCTGGTACTCGAACGACCCTCGCAGCAGGCCGACCAGCAGCGAGTCGGTGGACGCCGACGGATGGGCGAGCACGAAGTCCTTGCCGCCGGTTTCGCCGACCAGGCGCGGATATGTCTTGTAGTTGCCGAGATTGGCAGCAACGGAGCTCCAAAGGTGCTGGAAGGTGTCGGTCGAGCCGGTGAAGTGAATGCCGGCGAGCGACGGGTGCTTGACAGCGGCCTCCGAGACCGCGGCGCCGGGTGCGGCAATCATGTTGATCACGCCGGGCGGCAGTCCCGCAGCCTCGAGGATCTCCATGATCACCTGCGCCGCGAGCAGCGCGGTCGTCGCCGGCTTCCACACGACGGTGTTGCCAACGATCGCCGGAGCCGCTGCGAGGTTGCCACCGATCGAGGTGAAGTTGAACGGGCTGATCGCCAGCACGAAGCCCTCGAGGGGCCGGTGGTCCATGCGGTTCCAGGTCCCGGCCGACGACACCGGCTGCATCTCCTGGAGCTGCTCCCCGAAGTGGACGTTCCAGCGCCAGAAATCAATGAGCTCGCATGCCGCGTCGATCTCGGCCTGGTGGACGCTCTTGCTCTGCCCCAGGATGGTGGCGGCGTTGAGGCGGTCGCGGAAGGGACCGCTCAGGAGGTCGGCCGCGCGGAGGAACACCGACGCCCGGGTCTCCCAGGGTGCCGTCGACCAGTCGTGGTGGGCCGCTCGCGCGGCGTCCACCGCCGCCTTCACGTCGTCGGTGGTGGCCATCGACGTCGTCACCATCGCCAGCGAATGGCGGTGTGGCGCGCTGACCGTGATCTGATCCCCGTGACCTGCGAGGCTGCGCCCACCAATGTGGAGCGGGACTTCGTGGGGTGCGGTTGCCTCCATCGCCTGGATGGCGGCACGAAGGCGGGCGCGCTCGGGGGACCCGGGCGGATAGAGGCGAACAGGCTCGTTGAGCGGTGGTGGTGAACTCATCGCGGCGATTGTGGCGCAGCGAGTGTGTAGAGTGAGAGGGCCCCATGGACCAGATCCGCTTGCGGCCCGTTCCCGTGGCCGATCCCCGGCCGCTGCATCAGCGGCTCCTTCCCGAGGGTGTGGACCGGCGGCCTGAGTGGCTCACCGTCAAGCTGCCCGCGGGCGACGGGTACTCGCAGATCAAGGGGATCATGCGCGGCCAGAACCTCAATACGGTGTGTGAGGAAGCCCGCTGCCCGAACATCGCCGAATGCTGGGGGCACGGGACCGCCACGTTCATGATCCTCGGCGACGTCTGCACCCGAGCCTGCGCCTTCTGTGCGGTGAAGAGCGGGAAGCGCGGTGGCGACATCGACTGGGACGAACCCCGGCGCGTCGGGGAGGCGGTCGCTTCCATGGGCCTGCGTCACGCCGTGGTCACCTCGGTCGATCGTGACGATCTCGCCGATGGCGGCGCCGCCGTCTTCGCGGCCACGATTCGATCGATCAGGGCGCTGTCACCCGGAACGACCATCGAAGTGCTCACTCCCGACTTCCAGGGCGACCACGACGCGCTCAGCATCGTGATGGACGAGGTCCCCGAGATCTTCAACCACAACGTCGAAACCGTCGGGCGCCTCTACCGGCGCGTCCGGCCGAAGTCGGAGCTCGATCGCAGTCTCGAGCTCCTTCGGGCGGCCAAACGCATCGAGCCACGCAGCCGCACCAAGTCCGGCCTGATGGTCGGGCTCGGCGAGGAGATGGACGAGGTCAAGGAATTGCTCGACCAGATGCGCGCCCACGACATCGAGATCATCACCATCGGGCAGTACCTTCGACCCTCGCTCAAGCATCATCCCCTGATCCGCTACTGGCACCCGGAGGAGTTCGCCGAGCTCAAGGCGTACGGCAGATCGCTCGGTTTCAAGCACGTCGAGTCAGGGCCGCTCGTCCGGTCCAGCTACCACGCGCATGAGCAGGCGGTCGCCGCTCACGCGGGATGACCGACCGGATGGACCCGCCCGTGCTTCGCTGGGCATGGCTCGGCACGGTGACCTACCGCGAGGCATGGGGGCTGCAGCGGGCGATCGCGCTGGAGCGCCGCTCGGGTGCGCTTGCCGACGACGCACTGCTGCTCCTCGAGCATCCTCCCGTATACACGATGGGACGCCAGGGGGAGGCGCGACACCTCGGCGCCGGACCTGACGCGCTCGTTGCCGCTGGAGCTGAGTTCCTCGAGGTCGACCGCGGCGGGTCGGTGACCTTTCACGGTCCCGGCCAGCTCGTCGCCTACCCGATCGTTCGACTGGCCGGCCTGTTCCCCATCCCTCGTCATCCGGCCCACGGGGACGTCGACCGCTACCTCCGCGCACTCGAGGGCGGGCTGATCGCGACGGCCGCCGCCTTCGGCGTCGAGGTGACGCGCCGGCCCCCGTATACCGGCGTGTGGTCCGGGGAGCGGAAGCTCGGGGCCATCGGGGTGAAGCTCGCGGGAGGGGTGACCACGCACGGCGTCGCGCTGAACGTCACGACCGATCTCGGATGGTTCGACCGGATCACGCCGTGCGGCATCGAGGGTGCGGGGGTCGCATCGCTGGAAAGCCTCGGCGTCGCCGGCCAGACTCCGGCGGAGGTCGCTCCGGTGCTGGCCGCCGAGCTCGCGACCGCATTCGGCTGCCGGCTCGAATCGGACGGTCCGCTGCGCCGGCTCGTCGATTCGCTCGCGCACGAGGCCACCGCAGCCTGACCGCAGGCCGCCTGACGGCGGCCGGCGAGCGCGGGCGACTCTCGGCGATTTCTCCGCGGCGTCTCCACGCGGTCTCAGGACCCGTGGGGGGCCTCTGGTTGGATGAAAAAGCATCCCCCAGGACACACCGAGGAGACATCGCATGACCTCCAGGCCGACCCGACGTACCAGATGACGTGGGCTGACTGTCAGACGATCGTCACCGGGTACCGCGTCTACGTGCTCGAGGATCCGAAGATTCACGAGGTCATCGCCGCAGACGGTGTGACCAAGGTGAACGTGACGTTCGCGACGCTGATTCCCGAGTTGCAATCGTTGATCAACAACTCGTCCGTTTCGGCGACGGTCAGGCGCAAGCGCAGGCAGACCTCAACGATCTGACCAGCAAGGTCGACGCCGCGCAGACGTCGATCTCCGGGGGCGCCTCGTCGCTGATCAACCTCACTCCGGCCGGCTGGCCTGGCAACGACATCCAGTTGCAGAGCGCCGCGCAGAACATCAGGACGGCACGCACCGATCTCGCCGGTGCTGGCCAGGACGCGAACCACGTCATCCAGTTGCTCGGCGCGTAGCGACTCGTCTCCCAACCAACTGTCAGGGCGGCTCCATCGCGGAGCCGCCCTTTCACATCGAACATGCGTTCCGCTATGCAAATGGCCCACAAATCGGTAGGATCGCGACCACAGGACGTCCATCTGTTCGGTCCGACTCACCCTACATCACATCAAACCCCCGAACCCGATGGACCCCCGAGGGAGCGTCATGGCCACCTTCGTCAGAAACCGCGTCCTCAATCAATTGGTGTGGTCAGCAGAAGAGGAACGACAACGGGTCCAGCGACGCGAGACGCTCTGCGAGCTCGACGGGTTGCTCACCCAGCTCGAGGAAGTCAATCTCCGTGGCGGACCGATCCCCATCCGCGTGCTGGTCGCGCTTCGGCGTCGTGGGGTAACGTTCCGTCCCCGAACGTCAGCCGCTGAGCTCATCGAAGCGGTGTTCGTCGTGCAGGAGCGCTTCATGCGCCAGCCCGACGGCCTGCACCGCGATGCGGTGTCGACGGCCGGTGAACTGAGCAGACGCCTGGCTTCCTGACGGTTACGCTGCACGGGTGGACGTCGATGCCGCCCGCCGCGCAGCAGGTGAAGCCGCGGTAGCGCTCGTCGAGGACGGCATGCGGGTCGGCCTCGGCACGGGGTCGACCGCTCGGTGGTTCATCCTGGGTCTCGCGGAGCGGGTCCGCCAGGGATTGAACGTGCGCACGGTCGCGACGTCGGTGGCGAGTGCGACCCTGGCGACCGAGCACGGCATCCTGGTCGAGGACCTCGCGCCTGACGGTCTTGACCTCGCCGTCGACGGCGCCGACAGCATCGACCCGGGGCTGCGCCTCATCAAGGGCAGGGGCGGCGCGATGCTGCGCGAGAAGATCGTGGCAGCGTCGGCCGCGCGATTCGTAGTTATTGCCGACGACAGCAAATACATGTCCCGGCTGCGTGGCCGGATCCCAGTCGAGGTGGTGCACTTCGGGAGCGCCAGGACGCTCCACGCCCTCGCCGATCGAACGGCATTGGAGTTCTCATTTCGAGCCGGATCGGACGGCAGCGCGTTCACCACCGACAACGGCAACCTCGTCGCCGACAGCGAGTTCACCGACGTCGCCGACCCGTCGGGGCTCGCCGCCGCCATCGACTCCGTCCCCGGGGTCGCCGGCCACGGGCTGTTCCTCGGCATGACCAGCCTGGTCTTCGTCGGGCACAGTGACGGGAGCGTCGAGCAATTGAGCGTGCCCGGAGATACAGTCGCAACGGGCGGATAGCTCAGCTGGTTAGAGCGCCTCGCTTACACCGAGGAGGTCGCGGGTTCGATCCCTGCTCCGCCCACGCGCCGGCTTCGCGTCATCCCGACCGGCCTAACTCCGTCCGCCGCCCGTCACTCTCCTGAAAGGAAGCTGGGGCGACGATCGTGGCCGATGGTCGCGGTCGCAACCGGCTTTGGGAGTTATCACACGTGAGACGTCGCTTGCTGCGCAAGCCATTCATCATCGGCGGCGTGGTCGTCGTGGTCGCCGCGGGCGTCGGCACGTTCTTGCTCACCCGCGGCGATGCGGCGACCGTCTCGTACCGGACCGGTGTTGCGACGCTCGGCACGGTGACCCAGAGCGTCTCGCTGTCCGGGAACCTCGCACCAGACGGCGAGACCGATCTCGACTTCGAAGGCGCGGGCAAGGTGACCGCCGTCAATGTGCAGCCGGGCCAGACCGTGACCACCGGTGAGGTGCTGGCCACCCAGGATCCCACCACGGTCGATGCCACGCTCACGCAGGCACAGGCGACCCTCGCGTCGGCGGAGGCGAATCTGTCGCAGGCGAAATCGGGAGCGTCTGCATCGAACGTCGCGCAGGCCGCAGGCCAGGTCAGCAGTTCGGAGGTCTCGTACCAGACGGCGGTGACAGCCCTCGCGGACACCAGGGCCGTGAACGCCCAGATCGTCGCGCAGGCCAATGCCGCGTACACGACCGCGCTAGCCACCGCAGCCGCGGACGGCTGCACCCCCGGTGACGCGACGCCGCCCTGTCCGCAGGATGAGGCGGCGGTGAGCCAGGACTACCAAGCGTGGCAGTCGGCAGCGGTCAAGGGAACGCAGAGCGACGACCAGGCTCAAGGACAGGTGAACGCGGACCGGGTGCAATGGGCGAACGCCAAGGCGTCGCTCGCTGCACTCGAGAGCGGATCGTCGACCACGTCGTCAGCGCAGATCGCCGTGGACGAGAGCCAGGTCGAGATCGACCAGGTCAACGTCACCAACGCTCAGGCCGCTGTCGCCGCAGCGACGCTCAAGGCGGCGGCCGGCGGGCTTGTCGAAGCGGTCAACGTCACCGTAGGCCAGCAGGTATCCAGCGGCGGGACTGGCGGCGCATCGGCCGGTTCGACGGGCTCCGCAACCCACGCGATCGTGATCATCACCCCGGGCGTCTTCGAGGTCACCGGATCGGTCAGTGACACGCTGGTCAACGAAATCGCCGTCGGGCAATCAGCGCAAGTCGTGGCGGCAGGCTCCAGCGAAGCCGTTGCCGGCAAGGTGACTGAAGTAGCCGAGGCGGCAACGCTCACCTCCGGCGTGGCGAGCTTTCCCGTCACCGTGGTGCTGAACGGGGCGAGCAACGCGCTGCGGCCCGGGATGTCCGCATCGGTCAGGGTCATCATCAATCAGGTCGTGGGTGTGACGACCGTTCCGACGAGCGCGGTGCACACAACCGGTGCCGGAAGCAGTGTCACGCTGTTCGTCAACGGCAAGCCACAGCCGGTCGCCGTCACTGTCGGCGCGTCGGACGCGACGCTGACGCAGATCCTCAGCGGGGTCAAGGTCGGTGATGAGGTGGTCATCGCAACCATCACCAGCACCATCCCGTCGTCGGGCACCGGAACCGGACGCACGCTGACCGGCGGCGGCTTCGGCGGCGGTGGCGGGTTCGGCGGTGGCGGCGCGGGCCGCACCGGCTGAGATGACCGCGGAGATCATCCGCCTTGTCGACGTGAGCAAGGTCTACGGCACCGGTGATGCGACGGTGCGCGCGGTCGACGCGGTGACGCTGTCGGTCAACGAGGGCGATTTCCTTGCTGTGATGGGCCCTTCGGGCTCTGGAAAGTCGACGCTGATGCACATCCTCGGGTGTCTTGACGTCCCGACCACGGGCGAGTACCGCTTTGCCGGGGAGGATGTGAGCCGCATGGACGAGCGCGAGCTGGCAAGCATTCGCAATCGACGCATCGGGTTCGTCTTCCAGCAGTTCCATCTGCTTTCCTCGATGTCGGCGTGGCGCAACGTCGAGCTGCCTTTGCTCTATCGCGCAGCGCGCGACCGCAAGCAGACCGCGCTCAACGCGCTCGCCCAGGTCGGGCTGAGCAACCGGGTGGATCACCGGCCCAACCAGCTCTCAGGAGGCCAGCAACAGCGCGTTGCCATCGCCCGCGCCCTGGTCACCGATCCGGTGATGATCCTGGCCGACGAGCCCACCGGCAATCTCGATTCGCACGCGAGCCGTGAGGTGCTCGAGATCCTCACCGGCCTCAACAGGTCCGGGCACACGGTCGTGCTCATCACACACGACCCGAACGTTGCGGGTGTTGCCGAACGCGTGGTCGAGATGTCCGACGGGCGGCTCCGTGCGCGGGTGGCCGCGTGAACCTCCTGCGCACCTTTGACACCGGGATGCGCGGCCTGCTCGGTCACCGCCTGCGCTCGATCCTCACAACCCTGGGCATCCTCTTCGGCGTCGCCGCCGTGATCTGCACTGTCGGCATCGGGACAGCGTCGGCGAACTCGGTCAATTCCCGGATCGCCGCGCTGGGGACGAATCTGCTCACCATCTCACCTGGGAGCACGACGAGCTTCGGTGTCCGGGGCGGGTCCGGCTCCGCGAACACGCTGACCATGGACGATGTCAACGGGCTCGAGGACCGGCAGGACGCTCCGGATGTCGCGGCGGTTGCGCCGGTGGTGTCCGGCTCGGTGACGCTGGTGAGCGCGAGCACGAACTGGGCGACAACCGTGCAGGGGAGCACTCCCGGGTGGCTCATGACCGAAGCGCGCACGCTGTCGCAAGGCGTCTTCTTCACGCAACAGCAGGTCGCCAAGCATGCCCAGGTGGTGGTCCTCGGCACCACGACCGCAGCCGAGCTCGGCGTCACCGTCGGGTCTCAGGTGAGCATCTCGGGCGCCCCGTTCGACGTGGTGGGCATCCTCACCGCGAGCGGCAGCACCGGGTTCACCAACAGCGACGACCTTGCGGTCGTCCCGATCACGACCGCCCAAGATCAGATCACCGGCGGGAGTCCCGATTCCGTGCAGCGGATCCTGCTGAGCGCCACGAGCACGGGGACGATCGGATCGGCATACCTCGAGGCCGATCAGCTCCTGCTCCAGACACATCACATCACCAACAGCGCGTCCGCGGACTTCACGATCACCTCGGCATCGACGCTTGCGAGCACGGCGGCATCAGTGACGACGACGCTGACCATCCTGCTCGCCAGCGTCGCCGCGATCTCGCTTCTCGTCGGCGGTATCGGGGTGATGAACATCATGCTGGTGTCGGTCACCGAGCGCACCCAGGAGATCGGCCTGCGCAAAGCGCTCGGAGCGACCCCGCGCGACCTCCTCCGTCAGTTCCTCATCGAAGCGGCCACGCTGAGCTTCGTCGGCGGGGTGCTCGGCGTCGGAGCCGGGTTGCTGGCCGGAATCCTGGTCCCACGGCTCGCGAACATCGCGGTGACGATCACGCCGACGCCGGTGGTCATCGCCGTGGCTGTTGCGGCCGGAGTTGGCCTGATCTTTGGGGTCTACCCGGCGGCGCGAGCCGCGCGCCTTGCACCGATCGCCGCACTGCGAGCCGAATGATCACGAACGCCTGCAACCCGTTGGGAGAAACACCACCATGAACCGTGTCCTGATCGGCGCCGTCGGCGGCTTCGCCTGCCTCGGCATCGCCGCATGCGGCAGCGCCGCGGCCGGCGGCGGCCCGACGCCGTCCCCCTCGTCATCAGCCGGTGGTCGCGGCGGTTTCGCTCGCAACGCGGCCTTCGGGCAGCTCGTGCAGATCAATGGGTCGACGCTGATCCTCAGCGGCACCACCGGGGATGCAACGGTGACGTACGCGGCGACGACATCGATCACCCAGACCAGCACCGGGACTCTCGCGAACATCACGCCCGGCATGTGCATCACCGCCACCGGCACCAAGGACGCCACGGGGATGCTCACCGCCACGTCGGTCCTCCTCAGTGCTCCGGTCAGCGGCTCGTGCGCCACCGCTGGCTTGGGCGGTCGGGGTGGCGGAACGTTCAGCCCCCGCCCCGGGGCCACGCCACGCCCGAGCTTCTCGCCGCCCGCGGGAGCGGCCGGCTTCACGGCAGCTCGAGGGCTGGTCAAGTCGGTGACGGGCACGTCGGTCACGCTCACCGCGACAACGGGAGTGGCGACGACCATCAACGTCCCGACGACGGTCAAGGTCACGACGTCCGCCACCATCGCGCCGGCGGCGCTCCAGACCGGTGAGTGCGTGACCGCGATCGGCCCGAAGAACAGCGCCGGCACTGTCGCGGCTCGGTCGCTCACGATCACCGCGGCAGGCGCGAACGGTTGCACGCTCGGCTTTGGTGGGGGAGGCTTCGGTGGCTTCGGCGGCGGTGGTGGCTTGGGAAGCGCCTCGGGCGCGTAGCCTGGTGTCCTGATGCGCGTGCTGGTTGCCGAGGACGATCGCGGGCTCCGTGAGGTGCTCGTCCAGGGTCTCGAGGAGGCGGGCTACTTCGTCGACGCCGTCGCCGCCGGCGACGAGGCGATCGAGCAACTGCGCTTCTATGAGTACGACGTTGCCGTGATCGACTGGCGAATGCCCCGGGTCAGCGGCCTCGAGGTCGTCGCGTGGGCGCGCCGGAACAACCGCCCAACCGCAATGCTGATGCTCACGGCCCGGGACACCCCCAACGACCGCATCGAGGGTCTCGACGCCGGCGCCGACGACTACCTGATCAAACCATTCGATTTCGGCGAGCTGGTTGCGCGCATCCGTGCGCTGCAGCGGCGGCCGCGCAACGTCGACGGTCCCGCGATCACCAGAGGCGCGCTCACGCTCGACCCGGCGCGACGCGAGATCGAGGTGCGCGGCGCTCCGGTGAACCTCACGTCGACGGAGTTCAACATCCTGGAGCTGCTCCTCCGGCGCTCGCCCGCCGTGGTCGACCGCAAGGCCATCGCCGAGCACGCGTGGCGTGACGAGACCCAGCCGCTCGGCTCCAATGCCATCGACGTCCAGATGAGCCGGCTGCGCGCCAAGCTGCCCAACACGGGAATCCAGATCGTGACCGTTCGGGGCGCGGGGTACCGCCTGGAGGAGGCATGAACCGGCGGCTCGAACGGGTCAATATCGCCTCGCTGCGCGTGGCCCTGATCAGCACCGGAGTCGTTGCCGTCGTCTACGCGCTGGTGGCCATGCTGGTCGTCGTCTTCGTGACCAACGACCTGACCGCCCAGGTCGACAGCCGCCTGTCGTCCCAGCTCGCGCACTACCAGGAACAGCCCGTGTTCCGTCTGCCCTTTGCCAGCGTCAACGACCCCGGACAGGGCGACTTCGGTGCCCCGCTGTTGATCTGGGCAATCGACCCCGCCGGCATTCAGGCGACCCAGACCAACATCGTGCCGCCTGTCGACCTTCCCGTCCAGGACGCCAGCGTGACGACGCCGGTCACGACGTCCGTGAACGGCGTCGACGTGCGCATTGCCGGCGGGCCGGTTGGTCAGTTCCATCTGATCGTGGGCTACAACGTCGACTCAGTCACCCAGGCGCGGTCGTCGCTGATCGTCATCGAGACGGTCGCGGGCGTGGTCATCCTGCTGCTCGTCTTCTTCGGCACGCTGTTCGTCGGCAGGCGGGTCGGTGCCCCGATCGAGCTGGCCCGGCAACGCCAGCTCGAGTTCACCGCCGACGCATCGCATGAGCTGCGGACTCCGCTGGCGGTCATCGAGGCTCAGACAAGCCTTGCGCTGAGTCAGGAACGCGACGCCACCTGGTATCGAAACGCCTTCCAGCGAATCGGCTCCGAGAGCGGCAGGATCCGCCGGCTCGTTGACGACCTGCTCTGGCTCGCCCGTGTGGACACGCCGCAGGGGCGTCCGGCTGCGGAGCCTGTCGAGGTGGGCCTGGTCGTCCACCAGGCTGCCGAGCGCTTTGCGGCCGTGGCGGAGAGCCGTGGGATCACGCTCCAGGTGTCGGTTGGTCCCGGACCGCTGGCGATCATGGGCTCGTCGGACTGGCTCGACCGCCTGCTTGGCGTTCTCCTTGACAACGCGTTCAAGTACGCCCCGCCGGGTGGTGTCGTCGCGGCCAGCGTCGGCGTTGACGGCAACCGCGTGCGCCTCGTGGTCGAGGATTCCGGCCCTGGCATTCCGGACGAGGAACGCCCCAAAATCTTCGATCGCTTCCACCGAGCCACAGGCCAGGGTGGCTATGGATCCGGACTGGGTCTGGCGATCGCCGATGCGGTGGTTCGGCACAGTCACGGACGCTGGGAAGTGACCACCTCGGCGCTGGGTGGCGCTAGGATGGCGGTCAGCTGGCCGCGGGTCCTGGGCGGCGCCCGAGATCAGGGAGAGGTCGAAGCACCCGTCAGCTGGACGGTCCCAGCGCCCGCCAGACCCCCCGAAAGGGCCTAGGCGGGACCCGCTCCGCGAGATCGGAGCCGGGGAAAACGCAACTCCAGGTGGCACAATTTGGCAAGTTCGTGCCATCATCTTCCGAAACGACACCGAGTCTGGAGGAGGCCGGAGCATGACCAAGGGAGCTATGGCGGCGCTGAGCGCGGGGGTTGCCGTCTTCGGGTTCGATCCCGAGCCGGGTACCCCGGCGAGCCGGGCGTTGCACGTGCTCACCATCAAACGGACGCTTCCAACGGGCGATCTCGGCCCCAAGGAGCGGTTCCCCGAGGCCGCGCTGCGGGCCGCCGCTGAGGCGGGTATCGATCTGGGGGGCCGTCGAGGCGCCCGCGGAGGCCAGCGCCTCCACCTGGTCGGGGTCGACGACGATCCGGCCAGGGCGAGGAGCGTCACCGTCTGGTACTACGCAGCGGCTCCGTACGGTCCTGTCCCCGGTCCCGGGGTCTGGTCGGCCACCGGGCGGGGGCTGCACCTCGACGCACCCGGGGCCGCCTCGTTGCGCGCCGCCCTCGATCGCCTGCGTGCCGACACCCGGCAGCTCGCAGGCGCCGCGGCGCTGGTCGGTGAGGTCTTCACCGGCGATGATCTGCTCCGCCTCCATGTGGCGCTCCACGGCGGTCCTGAGGGCTCTGAGCGGACCTTCAGGCGTCGGATCCAGGAGTTGCGCGACTCCGGCGTGCTCCGGCCCGTCCGGGACACCGAGGTGGCAGCCCTGCGGCTGCGCGTTCCTCGGTTCCGGTCGCCGGCGGGAACGGGCGGCAGGCCCCCAGAACTGCTTCGCTACTCTGGGGCGGGTGGCGAGGACGAGCAGCTCGCTGCGCTTCGGGCACGGCGCGCGGGCTGATCCGAGCCTACCCGGCGTCGGCGGGCCACGCCGGCTCTCCGCTGCTGAGGACCAGGGTGACCGGCCCGTCGTTGACCAGGTCGACCGCCATGTGGGCGCCGAACCTGCCCGTCTCGACGCGGTGGCCAAGCTCGCGCAGGGCTGCCACGAACACGCCATAGAGGTCGCCGGCCAGGTCCGGAGGCGCGGCGCGAATGAAGGAGGGGCGATGGCCGCGGGACGTGTCCGCGTGGAGCGTGAACTGGCTCACCACCAGCACGGCGCCACCGGCTGCGGCCACGTCGAGGTTCATCCGCCCCTCGGCGTCGGGAAAGATCCGCAGCGTGGCGATCCGGCCGGCGAACCGCCGCGCGACGGCATCGTCATCCCCAGGGCCGACCGAGAGGAGGACGCACATTCCGGCGTCAATTGCCCCCACCGTCGCCGTGTCCACGACGACCTTGGCGCGGCTGACCCGCTGGACAACAGCCCTCACTCGAGGAAACGCAGGCCGCGCCACATTCTGATTGCCTCCGCCTCGGCCTCCAGGAAGCTTGGCCGCGAATCACGCATGCCGTGGATGAGGAAGCTCCAGGCGCGGCGCTCGCCGTCGGCGCCGTCTCTCGTGCCGAAGGCGCTCCCCAGGGCGCGGGGCGGAAACATCTCGATCCGGTTGCCGTTGCGCATGCGCTTGAAGATCGAACGCCGCACCAGGATCGACTCGAGTGCGCGCTGGTCGGCGAGCCTGCCGTTGACGAGGTCGACCACGCGCAGTTTGGCGATCGGGTTATCAGGATCGCGGACCCCGACGCGGCTGCAGAATCGCTCGGACAGGTCGCGGAGGACGAAGACAAGGGCGAGAGCATCCGTCTCGTCGCCGGCGACGCGGATGAAGCCCGCGGCGGAGAGGTCGGTCCCCGGCGGGTCATCGGCGAGATCCGCCGCCAGGGCCCGCTCGAAGAAGAGTTGTCCGAAGAGGTCGGTCGAATCTGCGTCGGCGAGCCAGGGGAGCTGGTCGCGCCATTCCCGGCCGCTGATCAGCTCGGTGAATCGGTCCTGTAATCGATCCCGGTCGGCTGCTGCAACGCCACGCACGCGAACGTGGATGACCCGGGCCATGCTTTGATTGTACGGGCGCTTCCGTGGACCAAACGCGCCATGGGACACGCGTGGCGGGCCGCTACACTGCGTCGCGGATCGCCGAGGTAGCTCAGTTGGTAGAGCACAGGTCTGAAAAACCTGGTGTCGACAGTTCGATCCTGTCCCTCGGCACCACATTTTTGAATACAAATCTGCACCTTGTGATCGCTATAGATCAACAGATTTGTGTGAAATGACACCTTACCTGACACCTTAGCGACGAGTTCGCGATAGAATACGGCCTGAAAACTCAGGCGCTAAGGGGCCGCGAATTTGGCCGCCGACGTGGCTGGATCTCGTGAGGAGGTCCGATGATGGAACCGGGTGGTCCGGTGACCGCAAATCCTCGCCCGAAGCTCGCGCGTCGACGCCGCGATCGCGGCGACGGAGCCCTCTTTCAGCGCGCTGATGGTCGCTGGGTGGCCCGCCTGCGGGACTCAGCGGGGCGCCCGCGCTACCTGTACGCGAAGGACCGGGCGCAGGCGAAGCAGCGCCTCGCCGAGGCGCAGGCCGTCGTCCACGTCGGCCAGCCACTTCCCGACCAACGACTGACCTTTGGGCGGTATCTGCTCGACTGGGTCGCTGGCCTTGGCGCCGGCGTGAAGCCACGGACCGTCGCCTACTACGAGACCTATGTGCGCTGCCACCTGCTCCCGAGTGACCTGGCGCAGAAGCCGCTCGCGCGCCTTGAGCCGAGTGACCTGCGCCGGCTGTACACGGCGAAGCTGAGCTCCGGCCTCAGTTCGACCTCCGTGCATCACATCCACGCCGTGATCCATGTGGCGCTCCAACGGGCAGTCGACGACGGCGTTCTCGGGCGCAACGTGGCCGCCCTCGTGGGTCGGTCGAACCGGCCGAAGGTCAGGCACGTCGAGATGAGCACAATCGCTGGCGGCGATCAGCCCCGCCGATTTCTCGAGGCAGCCAAGGCGGAGCGACTAGAGGCTCTCCTGGTCCTGGCGATCACGACGGGGATGCGCCGAGGCGAGCTGCTGGCGCTCCGGTGGAAGGATGTGGATCTCGAGCGAGGCGTGTTGGCGGTAACGGGGTCGCTCCAAGGCGAGTCTCGCCCTACCCTCAACATAGCCACCCCGAAGTGCGGCAAGTCTCGTTCAGTCGCTCTGGGGACCGTGGCGGTCAACGTGCTCCGTGAACATCGCAAGCGCCAGGCGCAGGAGCAACTCCTTGTTGGTGGCGAGTGGCGCGACCTCGGGTTGGTCTTCTCGACGGAGTTCGGCGACTTCCTCTCTCCGACCACCCTGCGACTTGCTTTACGGCGCACCCTGACAGCGGCGGATCTCCCGACCATCCGGTTCCATGACCTGCGTCATAGCGCAGCGACACTCATGCTCAGCCGTGGCGTTCACCCGAAGATGGCCTCCGAGATGCTTGGACACTCGACGATCGCGATCACACTTGACCTGTATTCGCACGTATCCGCGAACATGCAACGTCAAGCGGCGGATGCCATTGACGCCGCTTTGGTCGATCCAACTCCGGGATAGCCATAGTCGTCTTCGGCGGCTCGCCGACCGGCCGCTCCGATCACATGACGAACGCCTTGGTAAGGGGTCCCCTTTTGGGGGTCCATTTGTGAACTCAAGTCGCAGGCCTTCGGCCGTTTAACGCAGTGCCTTGGCCTAGCTGGAACGCGCCGGAATACGATGCATACGGCGTGTCGCTATCACCATGACGAGCATCTGTTTGGCTATGGCCACCGCTGCTGATGTTCGAGTAGGTGAGCAGTCGCCAACGATCATCGTGGCCAGGCATCCGATCTCGGCCATGATGAAGCGAATGAATACCCGTCCATTTCATTGGTCGTATCGTGCAGCGCAACCATCCTGCTCAGAGGGTCCTGGTAGTAACGTACGCCGCTCGCGCCAAATTGGCGCGGATCCTCCGGGGCCCCACGTTCTTCTAGCGGCTGTGACCAGTAACGTCTATTGGATTCCTGGATCCGGTCAAAGATGTGCGGCTCATCGCCGATAAACCATAGGTATGACGTTTGTGCCTTTGCCTCAGCGATCTCAGTCTTGAGTGTGGCGCCGTCGCTGATCGCGAACCGGGGCGCACGCTCACTCGCACGAAACCACGTCTCAAGTTCGAAGGTAGCGAATCGTATGGCATAGAGAAGGAACAACTCTGAACTGAAGTGATCGTAGCGAACTGATGGCGTCAGCTCGGAGGATCGTCCGTACAAGTCTCGATAGTGATCCTTCAGGGGATGCACGAAGGCACTGAGAAAGCGATAGTGCACAGTGATGCGGCGGATGTCGACATCGCTTGCGAGATCATTGAGCCGTAGGTTGCGGATGAGCGCCGGCCATCTGAGTGACGCGTGGTACATCTCGTGTTGCGTCTTGGCATAGGCTACTTCGTGTTCGTCGCGCCGGGATTGCGGGAGGAGAAATGGCAAATCCTTGGCGGGAGGGACCAACGGGCGGAACTCCTGAAGCAAGAAGAAATAGATCGAGATCGATATATCGTCGGCGCCGGGATCGCGCGAGGAGATTCCGCGAAGCTGTAGACGAACGACACCATTATCGTTGCGCTCCATCTTCATAACACTTCGCGCCAACTCTGCACCCGCGTCGCGTTCCACCTTCAGCGGCTAAACGTCTCCTCGGATACGTCCGACATCGTTTGAACATATTGCGTCCCGAGGCATAGGAGCCTGTCGAAAATGGCCTGCTCCAACGCTGGGCGGAGTAAGCAAAACGCCGGCCCATAGTAGTTATTGGCCGCAAGCGCTAGTGCAGCGCTCAACTGCTCGACGAGAGCACTCGCCCTTTGCGCGTAGACTCTGTGTTGTTCGTATGTGACATTACCAGACTCAATTCGGCCCTCCAAACCAGATAGAGCGGCAATGAGTGAGCGTGTGTGGACTAGAAGGCCCGCATGTTCCGATTCAATCGGAGATGGAGCCATCGGTCCCCACTCGGGTTCGTGGTTGCTCACGGCGTACGAATTTGGCGGCCAAGCGGCGACGCCGAGCTATGGGAACAGATAACGACGGCGCTGGCTGAGGCAGCTGAGACGAGGCTACAACGGACGGAGAGTAGTAGCCTTTAGTACCCCGATGCGATGAGGGCTTTCGCTCGGACATGCCTTGACCTCAACCACGCACGAACAACCGATGGGACGAACCATACGCATAAACGTCTTGGCCGAGACGCCAAAGATCTTCGCTGGAGCTCCTGACAAGCGAGAGATCGAAGAACGTGCCGCCAACCTTGTTGCCACATTGATCCCTGGCGCACGTGTGGAACGAAGGTGTACGTGAACTGCGGAGCGCCCTCAATGCCGGGCGGATACACCGCCAATCGTCTCGTTAGGTGGCTCACCAGGTCGAAGAGGCGGGTTCAGTCAGACCATCCCGTGCTGATATGCGTAGCGGACGGCTTGCGCGCGGTCGCGTGCCCCGGTCTTCGAGAAGATGCGGTTGATGTGCGTCTTGACGGTGGCGTTGCTCAGGAACAGCGCCCCCGCAATCTCGGTGTTCGACAACCCGGCAGCGATCAACTTGAGGACCTCGACTTCGCGCGGACTTAGGTCGTTAGGGAGCGATTCCGTAGGCGTCGTCCGTCTGGGCTGAACCTCCAACACTGCAGCTACCAACCGCTGCTGAATTGCCGGGTCGAGATGCGTTCTACCGGCGGCGAGCGCCCGGATCGCATGCTCAATCTCCTCGGCGCTGGCGTCCTTGGTCAGGTATCCGCGCGCGCCGGCCTGGAGGGCGGGGAAGAGTGATTGGTCGTCGGCATAGGTGGTGAGGACGAGCACCTGCGTTTCGGGAAGGGTGGCGCGGATCCGCCGGGTGGCCTCGGCGCCATCCATCGCGGGCATGCGGAGATCCATGAGCACGACATGTGGACGCTCGCTCGTGGCGCGCTCCACCGCCTCGATTCCGTCGCACGCAGTTCCGACAACCTCGACGCCGTCGATCAAGCTGACCAGCACGCTGAGCCCGTCACGCACGACGCGCTGGTCGTCGGCGATCAGCACCCGGATCGGAGGTTCGGTCATGCGGGTACGACCACCTCTACAAGCCATCCTTCGTTGGTAGGCCCCGCCTGCACGCTGCCGCCAACTCGCTCGACGCGCTCGCGAAGCCCAGCGAGTCCGCGTCCTCCGCCCATCCCCCGCAAGCCTTCGCCGACCTGGGAACCGGTCGCGGGCGGGCTCCGATCCTCGACGCGCAACATGGTGTGATCGGGTGCGTAGCGAAGGGCGATGTTGATCGCAGCGCCGGGCGCATAGCGGGCGACGTTCGTGAGCGCCTCCTGCGCTCCGCGGTACAACGCCAGCCCGGCATCTGCGGGAAGTGTCCGCGCGCTTCCTTCGATGCTGAGGTTTACATTCGCGTGCATGTCGTCACGGAAGCTCTGAACGAGCGAGTCGAGCTGCGACACGCCCGGCAACTCGTCGCCACGCAGGGCGCCGACGGCCTGGCGGGCGTTCGCGAGTCCGTCCTTGACCAACGCGCCGGCACGGTCGATCGCGGCGTGCAGGGATGGTGTCGCATGTTCGCGCTCGGCAAGCTTTCGTGCCGCCTGCAGCTGGATCGCGGCACCGGACAGTGAGTGTGCGAGCACGTCGTGCAACTCACCTGCGATGCGGCCGCGCTCCGCAACCGCCGCCGCGCGCGTCTGCTCCTCGCGCGCGTCTTCGAGTTGCGCGAGTAGCAGCTCGGTCCGGTCCTGACTTGCTCGCGACTGTTTCATGAAGTAGCCGACCAATCCGATGAGAACCAGCAGGAGCGTCGCCGCCAAGAGTCCGACCGACGAGGTTCCTGACAGTGCCGCGGCGGCGTCCAGCGCGACGCCTATCACGACGCCGACTGGAATCCCGAATGACAAAGGGAGCCGGACGACAGCCATCCACACCGCCGCCCCACCCCCGAGTTCGGTCGCACCCTGCGGCTGCAACGCCACCAATGCCACCCCTGCCGCGCCCATCAGCGAGATCACCGCAGTCTGCATCACGTATCGGCGCTCAGTGAAGCCGCCCCTGATTGCGATCGCGAGGGCTCCAGCGAACGCCAGCAGCGCCAGCGTCACGCCGAGCCCTTTGCCTTGGATCGCCGGATGGGGCTGCGCGCCGATAGCACCAGCTACCACCACCAGAACCACCGCCCAGCCCATCGGACGCAAGGTGTCTCGCTGGCGGCGAACTCGCTCGGCGGCGTGCTCGCGGGCGTCGGCAATCCGCGGGCTCTCATTAGCCGACGTCACTGGAACGCTGGTCACGGTTCTGCCCTCCGATGCGCACTCATTCGATACAGACGATAGAACGCCTCCGGCCCATATTTGGGACCCGGAGGCGTTCCAGTGCTGGGTGGGCGGTCAGACTGCGGCACCAACTGCCACGGTGGTCTTGGCGGGAGCCGCCTGGAGGGCACGGCCCCTGAGGTACACGGTCACCACGCGGACGGTCACCTCGCAGGTCGCCATCGAGACCAGGGCCACTGGCCAGGCCGCCGCGCTGATCTGATGGGCGATGCTGAAGCTGCGGATTGCGGGCTCAGCCCCGTGGGTGACCAAGAACGCGAACACGACCCTCGAGGAGATTCCCGCGACCAGCAGTCCGCCAGCGACCCAGCCGACACGAGCCAGCGCGAAGCCGTCACTGCCGGGTCGAACGTGCGTTGCAAACCCACTGAGGAGACCGAGCGACAGTCCCGCACCGGCGAGCAGCCCGATCAACACGAGGTCATTGCCGGTGGTAGGAATCGTGTGCAGGTACTGCTGCGCGACAACGAACACGAGCACAAGCGGGATCACCAGCGCGCGGCGGTCCAGCCGCTTCGCACGCGCCTGCAAGCACACCATGACGATGAATCCGGCGTTGATCAGGTAATCCGTCGTGGTCATCGGGGGTCCTCCGTGAATCTGGTTCGTTCCCCAAGTGGGACGATCACCATGATTCGGCCGTCGCTTCTCGAAGTCGTCGGCCCGTGGGTTGGACTTTCCGAGGTCGGACCCACCCGGCCACTCAACCCGAGGGTTGATCAGCGGGGATGCCGGCGTTCAGTCAACCCACGGTTCCCCGTCTGGCATGCTCGCTCGTTCTGCGCAGGTCAGCCTCGCGCGGGCACTGCGGTGCGCTCAGCCTCATCGGTTAGCGCGGAGCGGTAACCGTCCGCTGAGTCATGGCTGAGCGTCGAGGACGATTCCTCGTGCAGGTCCGGTGTCGTTCGCATTTCAGGACAACGGGCGAGCCGCACACGTGCGTCCTGTTCTCTACCGCCGTATCGCTGTCGCGCCTAGGTGTCAGCGAAAGTGTCTTTGAGGGAGCGGTAGGGCCGAAGCGGCCATCCGCATATTCAAGCAACGATGAATGGCCTGCCCTAGTGCCAGGTTTGGTGAACCTAACGCGGCATGACATGAATTGCGAGGTGCAGCCCCCGTCTCTGGCTAGCCTTCGGCGCCACGGCGCGAACACCCTAACGTCGCCGGCAAGGTCGTTGGCATAGCGGGCGAAGACGGACATCCGGCGGCAGAGCAGTACCACGTTGCCAAGGTTGGTTGCGCCGGCGTGATTGCGGATGAGCACCGACCAACACGTACCGAGTCCACAGAGGCTGCGCTCAGGGTATGCGCCACGTTGGATGTTCGACAGTTCATTAGTGGACGCGAGACCGTAATCCGACGTACCTCGCCAAGAACGAGCAGGACTGGCAGCGAATCGCCGCGACTGAGAGCCGTCACATCAGGCAGAGTCACAGCCCGCCTCGGCGCTCCGCTAGCATCCCAAGCGGCACCATCGGCGGGCTCAGTCTCTTTGTCCCCCGAGGCGATCGACCTCCACCGGAGGCAGGTTCTGAACCTCCTCCTTGGTGAGGTTGAGGCGGATGCCGTCGTCGATGGCCACGACGGCGCTGATCGAGATCGCCACTTCCTTGCGGCCGAACAGGTGCCCCTCCTGGAGCAGCATGTGGGTCGCGCGATGCGTTCGGGGGTCGACGGCGAGACCCTGAACCTGTCCGATGTCGCCGTCGGTGGCGTGGACGTGCTCGCCACGCCGAACCGCCACCTCGCCACGAGGGATGGTGTCGTGGACGACAAGCTGCGGCTCGCTCCATCGCTCCGGGCGTCCGAGACCCTCCCGCGCATAGCCCAAGGTGAGACCCCCGTAGCCGGTGAGGCCGAGTCGGTAATAGGGCCAGGACACCGCTTCATCTGCGGCATAGCCCGCGTATGCCCTGCGGTCAGGCCGGAACTCGGTCTCTTCCGCGGACTCCAGGGTCCCGAACTCCTTCAGCGTGCAGTGGATCTGGATCTCGCCGCTCTCGGTCTCGTCGAGCAGGTCGAGCGGAACGAGCCGTCCAAGCCCCTTACGATGTTTCGGTTCGACAACGAGATGGGTGATCGCCATTGCCACGGGGTCGATGACGACACGGATCACCTCGCCGCAAGGTCCATCACTGCACCTGGCGTCGGCTCCGATCGTGAACGGCGTCTCGTCGGTCATGCCTAACCCTCCTTCACCCCGCCTGGAAGGCGCAGGGTCGATCTGAGCAAGACAGACCCAAGGCTGATTCACCAGAGGCGAATGTCACGGGTTCGCGCGACTAGGCCGGGGTTCACGGCCGGGCGCAGCGCCCGCAGGCTGACGGTTGGCTCGAGAGGGACAGGACAGTCTCAGGGTGGACAGGCTGGGACTGTTCTGTCACTGTGTGGCCATGGCTGGACTTGGTGAGGATCGGCGTCAATACCACCGCGGCGCGGTCGCAGACAAACTTCGGGAGTTGCGGAGCCAGAAAGGGTGGAGCCAAGAAGACTTAGCGGGCCGGCTGGGCGTCGACCGCAGACAAGTCGTACGGCTTGAAACGCGGCGGGCTCCAGTGACTCTGGAGGTCGTCGAGGCGCTCGCTCGAGCCTTTGGGGTCGTCTCGATGATCTTCATGTTTTCCGCTATGGAGGACAAGAATGCCGAGATCGACATGGAAGGCAACTGGGTGCGCCGCCTGGCACAGGAGGAGATCCGGAACCTCTTCGGCGCCGCGGTGAAACGGAGAGGGGTGAAGTGGCTCATCCAAACCGCAATTTCTCTGACCGACGATGATCTCGACCTGGTGGGTCAGGTCGCGGAGGCGTTTGTCAAGGCCCGGATAGTTGCGGATTCAGACCTCGGGGACTATTCAGTTGTGTTGAAGGCTATGTTTCCCGGCGGGCAAGCAAGCCAACCGAAGCCTCGATCCACGCGGACCGTCGTGCGAGGTCCCGATGGTCATGGACCTACTGGTGAATCGTCGCGGGGTGGACGGCGACGATCCAAGCCAGTCGGTGGGTAAGCGAACCGGCGGGACGTGTCTCGAAGGAGCCCGAATCGAGAGGGGGTATGGCCAGGTACGTGCTTCCGACGGCGGGTGGTTCGCGGCCGTCGAATCGCCTATCTGCCTCCGACGATTGACGCCTCAATATGTGGGGCACATGCCGTGCCAGGGATGACCGAATCGCCCCAACGCCGGCCAACGGAGAGCACGTTACGGCACCCGAGCGCACAAGATTGTTTCTAGAGCGGTTGACGCGATCACGCCTAAGGCGGGTGCACTCACGCGCACGTCCTGCCGAGCGCGGATCAGCCGGCGAGCTTCTCCCACAGTGCCGGGTTGGCGCTGAGGAAGGACTCCAGATCCTGTGCGGGTCTGCCAATGATCGCCTCGACGGCGTCGCTGACGATGTCCATCTCGCCCGTCGCGACGGCGGTGTACGAGGTGACCCAGCCCTCCACCTCCCAGGCCGGGGCGCCCCATCTCTTCGCCCATCATGGTCCCACCAACCTAGGAGCGCGAGGGAACTCATGATCCGTTACGCCGCCGAGCTGGCTCAGTTCGTAACTGGCCCTCCCGATCGGGCGATGACGCGAGCGTAGATCCGCCCGCCGCATGCGGAGCACCGGTCGGCTATCGCGCGCCTGATACCCCTCCGCAGAGTCCGCGGGTCGCAGCGCAGACGACGTAATTCATCGCGGCCACTGGGGTCAGTGGCTAGGTGCTCCGCCGGATACACATGCGCTAGGGACTCAGAGGTTTGAGGGCGCAGCAGGCTGTTGTTGCCAAAGGTGGGAAACCAGACCGACCCGAAGCCAAATGACAGATACACCTCCTCCCCGAGTTGCAGGCGAAAAGAGGATTCAGTTGGGCCAAAGACTGCTTCCACCTTCTCGCTTGGGCGATGTCTGCTCTTGGGAGGGAACGTGAGTTGATTGAGATCCTCCCCAAGGCAGACGTTCCGTGGCTATCCGCGGCGAGGTCGTTCGCCGCCGGAGACCTGAGAGCTGCCGCCGATGTCTGCAGCGCGATGGGGGCCGTCACAGAGGAGGCGCGCGACCGATTGTGGCTCGTCGAGGCGCTGATCGATCGGAACCGCCGAGCCGAGGCGGATGTCGAACTCCACCGCGCCCTCGACTTCTACCGCTCCGTGGGCGCCACCCGCTACATCCGCGAGGCGGAGGGCCGACTCGCCGCGTCCGCGTAGGAGGGAGACGGCCTCTTCATCAGGAGCAGTCATGTGCCGGGCCCGCGAGTAACTAGATGGTCTTGTGCAGGCCTGTGGGAGGCTCTCGTACGAGCCGTTGCAGGCCGTGCTCGAGGATCGACTTCAGCTGATCGCGGTCAGCCACGGCGACGCGGTCGAACAGGTCCTGATGCGTCATCCGCCGCCGCCGCTGGTGTTGCTCGCCATCCCGCGAGGCCCTGTCCTCGTCTATTTCGTCGTCAGGATCGGGGTGCTCGAAGTCGCGAGCTGGATCTTCGACCGGGTCGTTGGCACGATCTCGAGGCCGATCGACTGGCGGGACGCGCGCCGCGCGTCCCAGACGATGTCACGGTCACGACAGAGACGAGGATAAGCCCCGGGCACCGCCCCGGCCGACCGACGGCCACCGTGCCACCGCGGATCAGCAGATCGTGAAGATCTGGCGACTGCTTGAGGCCGGCATTCTTATGCCGCGGTCTCCACGTGCGCCAAGGTAGGCGTCTCCGGCTACGGTCGATCGGCTGTCAGTCACTCGACAGTACGCGCGGTGAGAAGCAGGTATTCCCAGTCCATGCAAAAGCCCTCGTCGCACCGATTGGAGCGTCGGGCGAGGTCAGCCAAATCTCGGTCCAGGGAAGCGACGCGCTCTGTGTCGCCCGCGATACCTCGGTAGGCGGCGACGATTGGCCCATAGCGCGCCTTGAAGTAGTCGCGGAACTCCTCAGGGTGGGCAAAACGATCCACTCTGACGGTCTGCCTGGTGGCTCTCACGTCCGTCACCCGATCTGCGAGCAGGCGCCTGACGTAGTCCGCGTCGCCCCACAATGACGGAGACTGAGCGCCGGCCGGAGGCGGCGGCACATACGGCTTCACCGTGGCAAGCATCTGGCCGACGAATCCCTCGGGAGTCCAACTCACGAGACCAATCCTCCCGCCAGGGCGGCATACCCGGATCAGCTCGTCGGCGCTCGTCTGATGGTGCGGAGCGAACATGACACCGACACAGGAAAGCACGGCATCGAAATCACCATCCGCGAAGGGGATCGCCTCGGCATCTGCTTCTCGCCAATCGATGTCGACGCCGCAGTATGCAGCCTGGCGACGCCCTGCCTCGAACATCGCCGGGGTCAGATCGGACGCCACAACCTTCGCTCCAGCCATCGCTGCCGGGATGGCAGCGTTGCCAGAGCCCGAGGCGACGTCCAGAACCCGGTCGCGGGGTCCAACCCCACATGCGGCGACCAACCTGGCGCCGAGGTCCGGGATGATCTCGGCGGCCACCGAAGGGTAGTCACCAAGGGCCCACATGGCCCGGTGCTTGGCCTTCAACGAGCGGTCCGCATCCGCAGTGTCAATCAGTCCCGACATCGCCGTACTCCTCTTGACTAGTCCAGTCCAGCCCCCGGCGGCGGCGCGCCCGCTCCACTCGACCGTGTCCGGCACCCGGCCGGTGGCGTGCGGTTTGGCCCGTCTCTTTCATGCCACCGAGGCTACTGGGGCGGCCTGCCGCGCGCTAGTACGAGATCTGTACTTCGCCCCGATGCACCGGGACCACCCGCATCTGCCATCGAGCCGCATGCCGCGATCTACCATGAACGCGATGGGAGCCTCCTATTACCAGTTCTGTCCGGTGGCCAAAGCGATGGAACTCCTCGACGAGCGGTGGACCTTGCTCATCATCCGAGAACTCGTGACCGGGAGCCAACACTTCAATGAGTTGCGTCGAGGCCTGCCGCGGATGTCGCCTTCGCTGCTGTCCAAGCGACTGCAGCAGTTACAACGCGCAGGCATCGTTGACAGGCGTCCCGATGGCAGCAGCGTCTGCTACGTCCTCACACCAGCGGGCTCCGAGCTGAGACCCGTGGTCGAGGCTCTGGGGTCCTGGGGAGTCCGTTGGATCGGAGAGCTCGGCGATGCGGATCTCGACCCGAAACTGCTCCTGTGGGATATGCATCGCAACATCGATCGTGCCTCCATCCCAGAGGGAAGGACGGTGGTGCACTTCGAGTTCCCGGACGCTCCGAGGAAGGCCCGCCATTGGTGGCTGGTCATCACCAAGGAGGGAGCCGACGTGTGCGACGTGGATCCGGGATACGACGTGGCAGTGGCGATTACTGCGAGCCTGCGGCGAATGGTCGAGATCTGGCGCGGCGACCTGAGTTGGAGCGACGCTTTAGGAGCGGGCCTGCTCGAAGTGGATGGCCCCGAGGCCATGCGTCGGGCGTTGCCCGGGTGGTTTACGTTATCTGCTTTTGCGTCCGTCCCCCGGCCCTCCTAGCCCGCGCATCGCGTGGCTGTCGCAGTCGCTCCTACCGCTCGTCATGCGGAGCAGGTCGTCGACGCGTATCTCGTCGCGCGGTCTCCGTTTCCGAACGAGTTCGAATGCGAGAAAACACTGATCTGCCACTGATTCGGCTGCCAAACTCGCTTACACCGCCGACTGTGATCTGAACAAGAGTTTCAAACAACTCGAGAATTCAGCGCACCTGCAAAGGCAGGACTCACGGATCGTCATCGCCCAACCGATTCGTGCAGATCTCAACAGCAGCGATTCCGAACGTCGATGGGTGAACCGATAACGCGAGTTGAGTTGGGACACGGCTCGCCGAGAACGATCGCCTCGATCTTTCAAGCGAACTGGTCCTCACGCCTATCAAGCTGCGGAGGCGCGATGGATTCCTCATTCGCTTTCCGAGCGCGGCCGGTCCAACTGAGGCGGCGCTTACCATCGTTCCGGATATCAGCGCGCCGACGAAGTACTTCGTACTCGAGCTCGGGGATAGCCCGTCACCCACCAGCCGTATTGGGTACTTGCCCAGTGGGTCCCCGAGGGACCTCCGCGGACTTTCCGCGGGTGTGACGTCTGGGTGGGGATGCTAGCTGCCGGACCGACTGGACCCCGAACTTGCGGGACAGAACAATCGACCGCGGGAACGCATCCTCGGCCACCCCAGCGTGCAATTAACACACCAGAGCCGATCTCGGAGTGGCGGCATCTCCGGTCAACAGACCCAACGCTTCTCAACCACCTGGCGAACGCAGCCGACGGATAGGCATGACCTCGATGG